>Ga0207675_100006414_pt1 | contig 11142 bp, 10 predicted proteins | sample KBSSwiS42_FD_184305 | JGI IMG/M metagenome (GOLD analysis project Ga0207675, IMG submission 184305) | Switchgrass rhizosphere microbial communities from Kellogg Biological Station, Michigan, USA - KBS Switchgrass S4-2 (SPAdes) (version 2) | ecosystem: Host-associated > Plants > Roots >...
TACCTACAACAACTACTTCTCCAGCCGCGAGCAGGCGATCGTGGTCGGGCTCGCGGCGGAACGGGGAGCGCCTGTCGCGGCTGCGCTGCGCGCGCGTCCTGTCGACGAACCACTCGATCAGGCGGTCGTCGGTGCGCTCATCGAGCAGTACTCCGATGAGGGGGAACCGGATCGCGACACGCTCGCCCTGATCACCTCCGCACCGGCCCTGCAGACGGAGTTCCTCGACACCATCGCCGCGATCGAGCGCCCCCTCGCCGAAGCGATCGCGGCCCGCACCGACAACGAGCGCCAGGCCGGGCTCGGGCCCGAAGTGCTCGCCGCGGCCGTCTCCGCAGCAGCGCGCGTCGCCGCCCAGCGCTGGCTCCAACCCGAGCCGGACACCAAGTTCTCGGTCATGCTGCACGACGCGCTCACCTGGATCGCCCCCGCCCTACGCGCAGCCGACCACTGACCTCTGGTCCTGAGACCGGATCGGCATCGTGCGGGGGCGGGCTGACTTATCGACGGCGCTCTCGCTCGTCTCGATAGACGAACTCGACAAAGCCCTTCTCGTAGCTACACGGCGATCCATCCCAATCACTACCGCTGGGATCGACGCCGTCAACGCGTTGCCTGCCCTGTTGATCCTCGATGACGATCCACGCTGCGACCGGGTTGTAGGTGAGCTTCTCGCCGTCCCGGTATGCGGCGTAGTAACCCGCCGCGGGAATCATGTGGACGACCTTGTCGCCGTTCCTCATCTGCATCTCCGCACGTCCTCTAACTCGTCAACCACAGCGACGCCGCGCGTACCGAGACGGCCTGCGTCAACGGAAGGAGGAGCGGTGACGTCGTCGCCCTGCCCTTACCGGCGGTGCAGGATCCCGCGGACCCGCCTCGCCACGCCTGCAGGCCATTCTGCGACGCTACGGCGGCCTCGGCGAGGCCCTGACTCTACGCCTGCTGGTCGTGGGACGGCGGGTGAGCGGTCCGCCGTGCGGGGGTGGGTCACGCGGGCCCTCGACGTCATCCGAACTGCTGGTCCAGACGCGGCAACCGCCGCCCTCCTGCGTGCGACCGATGACCGCCACACACTGGTCGCTGCCGGGCTGAGGGCGTAGGCTCAGCACGCGTTCCAGGCCCCAGACCCCGGCCATCGGCAGTGCACACATCGGAGATGTTGTAGTGGTCAATCGGGGTCCTGCGGTGTTCGACGTGCTCATCGAGATCCCGCGGGGCAGCCGCAACAAGTACGAGGTCGACCACGCCAGCGGCCGGATCCGGCTGGACCGCACCCTCTTCACCGCGACGCAGTACCCCGGTGATTACGGCTACGTCGAGAACACCTTGGGTGAGGACGGCGATCCGCTCGATGCGCTGCTGGTCACGGTCGGACAGCCGCTGTTCCCCGGGGTGCTCGTGCTGTGCCGCACGATCGGCATGTTCCGCATGCGCGACGAAGCGGGCGGCGACGACAAGCTGATCTGCGTCCCCGCGCATGACCCCCGGCTGGAGCACCTGCGCGACCTGCACCACCTGCCCGAGTTCCACCGCCTCGAGATCCAGCACTTCTTCGAGATCTACAAGGAGCTCGAACCGGGCAAGAGCGTCGAAGGCGCCTCCTGGGCGGGGCGTGTGGCGGCCGAGGCCGAGATCGAGGCGTCCCGGCGTCGGTTGAAGGAGGCCGACGGGTGAAGCGCCGTGCAGAGGTCCGGCTCAGACCGCGCGTTGGTGGACATAACACCAGCGCGGGTGCGAGCCGCGCGGATAACCGACGGCGACGGGGTGGTCGGTCTCCTCGTAGTGGGCTCTGGCGTGCTGGTTCGGGGAGCCGTCCGAGCATGCGATCCAGCCGCAGGACAGGCACATCCACAGCGCGACCCATCGTTGCCCGCGTTCCCGACACCGTAGACACGAGGTGGCGGACGGCTCGACGTAGAGACGGACGGCTGTGTGCGCGCACGGGCGCCTGCTTACCGTGCGATCGTGGCGGGGCCGCTCGGGTGGCATCCAACGTCCTCTCGGTCTCGGACCGTGCCCGTGTGGTTGTATCCAGCGAACTCCCTGCGCGCGTCGGGCGAAATGACCAACATGTGCAGCGTTCATCAGCCCGGATGATGAACGACGACCCTCGCGCAACGGCGGTCATCGCCACGCACCGACCGACGACGATCGGCCGCGGTGGCATGTCTCCGCGGCGGTACTGATCGGGGCGCGGGATGGAGCTTCGGCAATTGCGGTATTTCGTCACCCTTGCCGAGGAGTTGCATTTCGGTCGGGCCGCCGCCCGCGAGCACATCGTGCAGTCCGCGCTGAGCCAACGGTTGCAGCGTCTGGAACGCGAGCTCGGCGTGACGTTGATGGACCGCACCACCCACCATGTGCGGCTGACCGCCGCAGGCGCCGTCTTCCTGATCGACGCCAGGCAGATCCTGGCCCACGTCGAACGGGCCACGGTGGCAGCGCAGCGGGCTTCCCGTTCACGTCCGAGCCTGCGGGTGGGAGTCGTCGATGCCAGCTACGACTCGATGGCGTTGATCCTTCACGAGGTCCAGCGGCAATACGCCGATCTGGAGATCCATCAGATCGAAGTCGGTGTACCCGAGCAGTTCCAACGTCTGGTGGACGGGCGGCTCGACGTCGGCATCGGACGGGCCTCGCTGGCCCCACCGACGGTGGCCTCCGAGCTCTTCCGGCTGGATCCGCTCGGTGTGCTCGTCGCCGATGGCCACGCCTTCGCCGCGCTGTCCGACGTCCCGGTGGCCACGCTGGCAGCGGAGCCGATGCTGCTGTCGGAGGAGGATCGGGCCCCGGAGTTCAACCAGTTCGTGATCGAGCTGTGCCGCTCGGTGGGCTTCATCCCGACCCTGTACCGGGGAACCGTCGACAGCATCCTCGCCTCGGCTGACCTCGTCGCTGAGCAACGCTGCGTGATGTGCGCGCCTGCCTCGTGCATGCCCGCACCCTCGGGGATCGTGTGGCGGCCCCTGGTGGCTCCCGTGTCGCGCTATCCGTGGTCGGTCCTGTGGCGCGCAGGCGACTCCTCGGAGCATGTGAGCGTCCTCCGCGACACCGCTCGCACACTGTCTGCGCAGCTGGGCTGGCTGGAGTCGGTGGCCATAGGCTGAACGGCCTTCCCTTCCGAGCGGGTTATCGGCGTTCGTGATGGTTCTTGCTCTCATCCGCGGTTTCCCCGCGCCTGCAGGCGAGGTCTCCTCAGTGAAACAGGCCACGCCAGGGAGGTCGCCGTTTCGGGCCGACGTGGTCAACGTCAGCGGCGGCGCCATCACCACCGGGGTGACGGCCCGGGCGCAGCAGCACTCTGCGGCGGAAAGGGGTGGCCGCGGTCAACGGTAAGGAGTATCGATTGTGAACGTATCAGAGCAGTATTCGCCAGTGATCTTCACACCGGACACGAATGACCCGACTGCTGGTCGAGTGGCGATCTCTCGGGAGCTGGCTTCTGAACAGGTCCGGCTGATAGCCGATCCCGCGCCGCTCGGCCTCGGGGCCTTCGCGCTCACCACGTTCCTGTTGAGCCTGGCGAACGCAGGCATCATGCCCGCAGCCGCCGAGCCGGTCGTTTTCGGTGTGGCATTGGCCTACGGCGGGCTTGCGCAGTTGCTCGCGGGCATGTGGGAATTCCGCAAGAGCAATGTCTTCGGTGCCACGGTCTTCACCTCGTATGGCGCCTTCTGGCTGTCGTTCTGGGCCTATGTGACATTCTTCGCCGCGAAGATCCCCGTCGAGCAGCATGGCGTGGCGGCAGGCTGGTTCCTGCTCGCCTGGGCCATCTTCACGACGCTCATGCTGGTCGGCGCGCTGCGGACGACCATGGGCCTTGCCGTGCTGTTCGCGGTCGTGACAGTCACCTTCTTCCTTCTTGGTCTCGGAGCGCTGAGCGCCAGCCCGGCTCTTACCTGGATGGGAGGCGTCCTCGGCCTCATCGCCGCGGCCATCGCCTGGTACCTGTGTCTCGCCGGGGTCACGGCGTCGACGTTCGGCCGACCGATTCTGCCGAACCCGCCGCTCTTCAAGCCCTGACCGAGACGAACGGCCGCAGGTGTCGGCGCGGGCGGGTCGACAACCACACCGCCGCCGACAACATCCGGCACGTAGGTGTTCGACCATCGACAAGATCAAGGAATCCACTCATGGACCTGCATTCGGGCACGGACCTGCAATTGACCATCGGTGAGGCGTTGGGCACCGACTACTTCGGGCTGCGTGAGCCGTTCACCCCGCAGCAGGAGGACTACCTGACCCGCACCCGCGCCTTCGTCGACTCCGAGGTCTTACCGGTGATCAACGACTATTGGGAGCGGGCAGAGTTCCCCTTCGCGCTGATCGAGAAAATGGCCCCGCTCGGCATCATCGGCGACGGGATCGAAGGCTACGGTTGCCCGCCCATGGATCCGATGTCCGCCGGACTGATCAACATGGAGATCCACAGGGGCGACGGCAGCCTGGGCACCTTCATCGCCGTTCAGGCAGGCCTGGCGATGCAGTCGATCGCGAAATGTGGATCCGAGGAGCAGAAACAACGCTGGCTGCCGCCGATGGCCCGGCTGGACAAGATCGGCGCGTTTGCGTTGACCGAGCCCGAACACGGGTCGGACTCGGTTGCCCTGGAGACCTCGGCCCGCCGCGACGGCGAGTCGTACGTCATCAACGGGAACAAGAAGTGGATCGGCAACGGCAGCATCGCCGATGTCGTTGTCGTATGGGCTCGGGACACCACGGACAACGCGGTGAAGGGGTTCCTGGTGGAGAAGGGAACCCCCGGCTACCACGCCACGGTCATGACGGGCAAGGCGTCGCTGCGCGCGGTCTGGCAGGCGGAGATCAACTTCGAGGACATGCGCGTCCCTGCAGAAAACCGGCTGCCGGGAGCGAACTCGTTCAAAGACTGCGCCCGGATCCTGACCGGCACCCGCATGGCCTGCGCGTGGATGGCCCTCGGCCATGCGGTCGCTGGTTTCGACGTGGCGCTGACCTACGCCAAGCGCCGCAAGCAGTTCGGGAAGTCGCTGGCCAGCTTCCAGATCATCCAACAGCGGCTGGTGAAGATGCTGGCCGAGGTCACCGCGATGCAGCTGTACTGCATGCAGATCGCGAAGCTGGACGCGGCAGGCAAGCTGCACCCGACGTTGGCGGGTTTGGCGAAGATGCACAACACGAGCAAGGCCCGGCAGGTGCTGTCCGACGCCCGGGACCTGCTCGGCGGCAACGGCATCCTGCTCGACTTCCACGTGATCCGGCACATGGTCGACCTCGAGTCCATCCACACCTTCGAGGGCACGGAGACCGTCCAGACCCTGCTGGTCGGCCGGGACATCACCGGCGTAGCCGCCTTCACGTAAGCACTCGCCCGGGACGCCCGTTCAGCGACCAGCTCACGCGCCTCAACCGCATTCGATCCGGGAGGAACACCATGAAGGTCCCCGCTGAATCGCTCTCTGGCCCATCGGTGCGGGACAAGGTCGTCACGGCCGCCGACGCGGTGCGGCTGATACGGGACGGCGACGCGGTCGTCGTCGAGGGGTTCGTGGGTCAGGGTTTCGCCGAGGAGCTGACGCTCGCATTGGAGGAGCGTTTCCTGCACACCGGAACCCCCCGCGACCTCACGCTCGTGTTCACCGTCGCCCAAGGCAACCGGCAGGGTCGCGGGCTGGACCGCCTGTGCTACGAGGGCTTGCTCAAGCGAGCCGTAGGTGGCCATTGGGCCTTGTCGGTCGAGCTGGGGAAGATGGCCCTGGAGAACAAGATCGAGGCGCACAATCTGCCGCAGGGCACCATCTCGCAGCTCTTCAGGGACACTGCCGCCGGCAAGCCCGGCCTGCTGACCCGGGTGGGACTGGGGACCTTCGTCGACCCGCGGCATGGCGGCGGGAAGATCAACGAAAGGACGACAGAAGATCGCGTCGAACTGATCACGCTCGACGCCGAGGAGTACCTGTTCTACAAGTCGTTCGAGCTCGATGTGGCCTTCCTGCGCGGCACCACCGCGGATCCCGAGGGGAACATCACCATGGAGCGCGAGGCGCTGACGCTGGAGGCCCTGGCGGTGGCGACCGCGGTACACAACGCCGACGGCTTGGTGATCGTGCAGGTGGAGCGGGTCGCGGAGAGCGGCAGCTTGAGTCCGCGCGAGGTGAAGATCCCCGGAATATTGGTCGACTGCGTCGTCGTCTCGCAGCCCGAGCACCATTGGCAGACCTTCGGCACTGCCTACTCGCCCGCCCTGAGCGGGGAGCTTCGTCGGGTGCGCAACTCGATCTCCCCGCTGGAGCTGTCCGAGCGCAAGGTCATCGCTCGCCGGGCGGCCATGGAACTGCGCCCCAACAGCGTGGTGAATCTCGGTATCGGCATGCCGGAGGGCATCGCCAATGTGGCCGCCGAGGAGCACATCATCAGCCTGCTCACGCTCACCGCCGAGCCCGGCGCCATGGGCGGCATGCCGACCGGAGGCCTGGATTTCGGCTCCGCGGTGAACGCGCACGCCATCCTCGATCAACCCTCCCAGTTCGACTTCTACGACGGCGGCGGCTTGGACGCCGCCTTCCTCGGCATGGCCCAGGCCGACCGGCTGGGCAATGTCAACGTCAGCCGGTTCGGGTCAAAGCTGGCGGGCTCCGGAGGTTTCATCAACATCAGCCAGAACGCCAAGCGGGTGGTGTTCCTCGGAACCTTCGTCACACCCAGCCGCTGCCAGGTACAGGACGGCAAGCTGGTCATCGCCGATGGCGTGACAGCGCCCAAGTTCCTCGCCGACGTCGAGCAGCGCACGTTCAGCGGCGAGTACGCGGTCACGACCGGCCAGCCGGTACTGTACGTGACCGAGCGTTGCGTCTTCGAGCTCACCCCCGACGGTCTGGAACTGATCGAGATCGCCCCGGGAGTTCACCTCGAGAAGGACATCCTCGCCCACGTCGGGTTCGAGCCGATCATCCGCGGTGAACCGAAGCTGATGGACGCGCGGATCTTCGCCGCCGAACCCATGGGTCTGAAGGATGACCTGCTGACGGTGCCACTCGAGGCGCGGTTCGCCTACGACGCCGAACGGAACATCTTCTTCCTCAACATGGAGGGCCTGTCCCTCATCAGCTACGACGACGTCGAGGCGATCGTGACCGAAGTCGACAAGCGTCTGGCCGCCATCGGCAAGAAGGTGCAGATGGTCGTCAACTACGACAACTTCTACCTGGCACCGGATCTGACCGATGAGTATGTCGCCCTGGTACGCGGGCTGGCCGAGCGCTACTACGCCAGCGTGACCAGGTACACAACCAGCTCCTTCCTACGGCTCAAGCTCAGCGAACAGTTGTCCCATCGGGGGCTGGCCCCCCACATCTATGAAAGCCGCCAGGAAGCCATGAATTGGTTCGAAAAGTAGCCAGACCGACGACGCAGGCGGCCGCAGGCGAGGGATCGGCAGGCAAGCCACAGCCCCGACGACCGGCTAACGCCGCAATTGAAGGTGATGAGGAGACCCCATGGGTGAATTGGTGAACGTGACGGTAGCGGACCATCTGGCAACCATCCGCCTCGATCGGCCCCCGATGAACGCCGTGAACACGCGGATGCAGGTCGGGCTGAGTGAGGCCGCCGCCTACGTCGGCAGAGTCCCTCAGGTCCGGGCGGCCGTCGTCTACGGGGGCCCGAAGGTGTTCGCGGGTGGCGCCGATGTCAAGGAGATGGCAGACAAGTCCAATCTCGACATGGGGGCGTTCACCCAGCGTTTGCAGGCAGCTTTCACCGCCGTCGCCGAGATCCCCAAACCAGTTGTGGCCGCAATCACCGGATACGCGCTCGGCGGCGGCCTCGAACTCGCATTGTGCGCCGATTTCCGGGTGTGCGGCGAAAGTGCGAAGCTCGGACAGCCAGAGATCCTCCTGGGAATCATCCCCGGGGCCGGTGGCACCCAGCGACTGCCCCGGCTCATCGGACCTGCCCGAGCCAAGAATCTCATCTTCACCGGCCGGATGGTGGACGCAGCAGAGGCACTGCGGATCGGGCTCGTCGACGAGGTGGTTCCGGATGCCGAGGTGTACACCGCGGCCACGCGGTTGGCCGCTCGGTTCGTGACCGGTCCCGCCCAGGCCTTGCGGGCGGCGAAGCACGCCATCGACGCTGGTCTCGACGTCGGTCTCGACACTGGCCTCGAGATCGAGCGACTTCATTTCTCCGCCCTTTTCGCCACCGAGGATCAGAAGATCGGCATGCACAGCTTCATCGACGACGGCCCGGGCAAGGCCCGGTTCCTAGGCCATTAGCAGGGCCCGTCGACTCCAAGATCTACGGCATATGATCTTCGGGAGTACGACCGATTGACCCGCCCCTGAGCTTAGGGGCCTGAGAGGAAAAGGGACCATGTCCAGACCAATCGCATCAGTAGCCGTCGTCGGTGGCGGGTTCATGGGTGCAGGTATCGCTGAAACCGCGGCGACGCGCGGGATTCCCGTCATAATCCGCGAACTGCCCGAGTATCTTGAGGCCACCCGCCAGCGACTTGAGACGTCGTTAGACCGTGCGGTGAAACGGGGCAAACTCGACGGAGCGGATCGAGATCCGGTGCTGTCCCGGATTACCTTGACGAGTGAGCTGGAGGACGTCGGTGGTGTCGACCTCGTCATCGAGGCAGTGCCTGAGAAGGTCGAACTGAAGGCGTCGATCATGAGGATGCTCGACGGCATCGTCGGCGAGCACGCGCTCATCGCGTCGAACACGTCGGCTATTCCGATCGCGCGGCTGGCCAGTGAGGTGCGGGACCCCAGCCGGGTGCTAGGACTGCACTTCTTCTCCCCCGTGCCGGTCATGGCATTGGTGGAGATCGTGCGCGCCCTCGATACCAGTGCGGAGACGGTCGAGAGAGCACATACGTTCGTCGCACGACTAGGCAAACATGCCATCGAGACCAAGGACCGATCCGGCTTCGTCGTCAACTTTCTGCTGATCCCTTACCTCATGGCCGCGGTGCGAATGTACGAAGAGGGCTTCGCCAGCCGTGAGGACATCGATGACGGAATGAGACTCGGCGCCGGCCACCCCATGGGGCCCCTGACGCTGTGCGATTTCATCGGCCTCGACGTCCTCCACGCCGTCTGCAACTCCTTGTACGACGAGTTCAAGGCGCACGAGTACGCTCCGCCACCCGTGATGAAACGCATGATCGCGGCCGGACGCCTGGGGAAGAAGTCCGGCCAGGGCTTCTACGACTACCGGACACCGGTCGCAGCCGCCTTGCCGACGGACGAGGCCCTGAATCTCCTGGAGATGGGCGTAACAGGCAATCGAGTTCGGCAGTAGGCCGGTGACATGATCTCAGCGTGCGGGCGACCGTCGGTCGTCCCCACGGAGTCCAACCGTGCTGGTCACAGCGGTCTGGAGCGCGTCGAACAACCGGTTGGTGATCTCCTCGACGGCGCCGACAGCGTTCACGCTGACCAGCCGACTGCGGTAGAACGCGAGCAGTGGGGCGGTGTCGTCGCGGTAGACCTGTTGGCGGCGCCGGATCACTTCTTCGGTGTCGTCGGACCTGCCGCGACCCAGTAGCCGCTTCACGACCGTGTCGTCGGGCAGGTCGAGCTCGACCACCGCGTCGAGTTCGGCGTCGTTGTCGTGCAGCAGCCCGGCCAGCGCCTCGGCCTGCGACACGGTGCGCGGGAAGCCGTCGAGGATGAAGCCGCTCTCGGTGTCGGGCTGGTCGAGGCGATCGCTGACCATATCCACGGTTACCGTGTCGGGAACCAGATCGCCTGCGTCGATGAAGCGCCTCGCCTCAACACCGAGTGGCGTCTCGTCGCGAAGGTTGCGCCGGAACAGATCACCGGTAGAGATGTGCGGGATGTTCAGCCGCTCGGCCAACCGCTGTGCTTGGGTTCCCTTGCCCGCTCCGGGCGGCCCAACCAGGACCAGTCGCATGGTGAAACACTTTCCTTCCGCAATATCGTCATCGGCCTGCGCTCGGATGACGCTTTCCGAAAACGCTTCCGTCTACTTTCGCGCGATCAGGAGTGTCTGCGGCGTCGGCAGTCCATGGGCTTCCACGTCATGGAAGCCGGCGTCCTCCAACTGCCCGCGCAGCTCCGCGAATGTAAACGCATCGCCGTCCGCCGTTTCGGCAAGCATCGTCAGGCTGAACGCGGCGGGCATCGGCGGCGACACGCGATCGGGGTTGGGCACGAACTCGAGCACGGCGACGCGTCCGCCGGGCTTCAGCGCCGCGTGGACTTTCTTGAGCAAGCTCGTATTTGTCGGCGCATCGAAGTGGTGCAGAAAGTTCGTCACCAGGACGACGTCGTAGCCGGACCCGTACTCGACGGCGAATGCGTCACCGGCAATGGTCCGATAGCGGTCGTGCACGCCGGCCGCCTTCGCGTGCTCCTCGGCGAGACCGAGCACCGGCTTCCAGTCGAGCGCGACAATCTCCGCCTTCGGGTTCCGACGCGCCAGCGCGATGCCGAACGCCCCGTGGCCGGCGGCGATGTCGAGGACTTTGATCGACTCGCCCGAGGCGAGCCGCTCGGCAATGGCGTGCGCCGCCGGTATCATCATCGGCATCATCGACCGTGCGAACTCGACCCACACCGGATTCTCGGTCGAGACGATGTTGGTGTCGTGTGGACCCACCCCGCCATGGCGAACCGCTTCGGTTAAATTCTCGAAGTTGTTCTTGAGCTCGGAGCGCATGAGAAAATTGGCAACCGTCCCGAGATATGCAGGCGACCGTTTGCTGAGGAACGCGGCCGACTCGGGCACCAGGTGGTACGTGCTGTCGGACTTGGCAAGCAGCCTGTTGACCGTGAGGTAGTCGCACAGGATCCGCGCGCCGCGTTCAGCCACCTGGGTGCGTGTCGCGATGGCCGCCGCCGTGTGCGCGCCGTCATCGATCGCTGTGAACAGGTCGAGGTCGATCGCGGTCTTCAATGCCGCTGCCTTCTGATACGCGAACAAAGTGTCGAAGACAATCTCAGCCGATGGCATCGGGTCAGTTGTCGACATCGCTGCTCCCTCCGGTTTTTGTAAACGACGAGTCTACCCCGGAACCCGCCGCGCGCCACCGGACAGCTCGATTCTGGCCTTGTCACGGGATCTCGCCGACGGCCCGGTTGGGGGACGCCATAGTGTCGCCAGAAGTATTTGGTAGCAGAATGGCGG
>Ga0207675_100006416_pt1 | contig 11142 bp, 10 predicted proteins | sample KBSSwiS42_FD_184305 | JGI IMG/M metagenome (GOLD analysis project Ga0207675, IMG submission 184305) | Switchgrass rhizosphere microbial communities from Kellogg Biological Station, Michigan, USA - KBS Switchgrass S4-2 (SPAdes) (version 2) | ecosystem: Host-associated > Plants > Roots >...
CCGCCCACGAACCCTCCGGGCAGCGACAGTCCCGGAATGCCGGCGAGGTTGGCGGGCACGGTGAAGATGTCTTCCAGGTACATCTGCAGCGGGTCGTCCGCCTTCTCGCCCAGGCGGAACGCGGGCGTGGGCGTGGTGGGCAGGGCCACGACGTCGCACTGGCGGAAGGCGTCCTCGAAGTCGCGCCGGATCAGGGTCCGCACCTGCTGCGCGCGCCGGTAGTAGGCGTCGTAGTAACCGGCGGACAGCACGAACGTGCCCAGGAGGATCCGCCGCTTCACCTCCGCGCCGAACCCGCGGTCGCGGGTCTCGCCATACATGTGCCTGAGGTCGGGGGCGGGGACGCGCAGCCCGTAGCGGACGCCGTCGAAGCGGGCAAGGTTGCTCGACGCTTCCGCCGTGGCCACGATGTAGTACGTGGCGATGGCGTGCGGCGCGTGGGCCAGCGTGACCTCGGCCGTGCGCGCGCCCGCCGCCTCGAAGTCGGCGAGGGACTGGCGGAACGCGGCCATGACGCCGGCGTCCACGCCGCTCTGCAGGAACGACCACGGCACGCCGATGCGCAGGCCGGCCGCGGGGGCGGCGAGGCCGGCGCGGAAATCAGGCACCTCGACCGGAGCGCTGGTCGCATCCGCGGTGTCGACGCCGCAGATCGCGGACGCGGCCAGGGCCACGTCCTCCACCGTCCGCCCGAAGGGGCCGACCTGGTCCAGTGAAGACGCGAAGGCCACCACGCCGTAACGGCTCACCCGTCCGTAGGTCGGCTTGAGGCCGACCACGCCGCAGAGGGCGGCCGGCTGGCGGATGGACCCGCCGGTGTCGGTGCCCAGGGCCAGCGCCGCCATCCCCGTGCTCACGGCCACGGCGGATCCGCCGGAAGATCCGCCCGGCACGCGCGTGCGGTCCCACGGGTTGCGCGTGACCTTGTAGGCGCTGTTCTCGGTGGACGAGCCCATCGCGAACTCGTCCATGTTCGTCTTGCCGATCACGACGGCGCCCGCGGCTTCGAGGCGCTGGACGGCGGTCGCGGTGAAGGGCGGCCGATAGCCCTCCAGCATGCGCGAGCCGCAGGTCGTCACCGTGCCTTCGATGTCGAGGAGGTCCTTGACCGCGACGGGGACGCCGGCCAGGGGCCCCGCCGCGCCCCCGCCCGCGATGGCGGCATCGACACGCCGGGCCTGCGCGAGCGCGCGGTCGGCGGTGACGGTGAGGAAGGCGTCCAGCGAGGCGTCACGCGCCGCGATGCGGTCCAGGTGCGCGCGCGTCACCGCCTCCGCCGAGATCTCGCGCGCGGCCACGCGCCGCGCGATCTCGGCCGCGCCGGGCATCGGCTCGCTCATCCGCCCAGCACCCGGGGAACGCGGAAGAGACCATCCGCGCCGTCCGGGGCCGCTTCCAGGAACGCGTCGCGGGGCAGGCTCTCGCGCACCACGTCCTCGCGGAACGTCTCGCGGGCGGCGGCGTGGCTCATCGGCTCCACGCCCGTCGTGTCCAGGGCCTGGATCGACTCCGCGTAGGCCAGTACCTGCTCGAGCTGGCGCGCGAAGGCCACCCGCTCCTCGGCGGTGAGGGACAAGTGGGCCAGGCGGGCCACGTGGTCCACGGTCTCGACGGTGACGGGAGGCATGACCGGGTACTCTATCGCGCGTCGCCGGGGCCGGCCAAGCCGCTCGCGCGCGGTGTCTCTTGACCGCGCGGAGAGGCGCGCCCTAGACTCCCGGTGCGCGGGCGGCCACGTCGGCGACAGATGAAGAACACCGGGAGGACACGATGACGCAGTGCCCGAATTGCCACACCGTCCTTCCTGATCCGCCGGAGCGTTTCTGTCCGAGCTGCGGCACCGATCTCGCCGCGGCGGTGACCGCGGCGCCGCCCTATCCGCCGCCACCGCCCGCCTATCCTCCGTCCGGCTACGCGCCGCCGTCCTATCCGCCGCCCGGCGGAGGCGGATACGGCTCGCCGCCCCCCGGCGGCCAGACTCCCTGGGAGCGGCGCAGCCAGATCGGCTTCCTGAGCGCGCTGATCGAGACGACCAAGCAGGTCCTCTCGCAGCCGGCCGTCTTCTTCCGGTCCATGCCGGTCACGGGAGGCATCGGGGACCCGCTCCTCTACGCGGTGATCGTCGGATACGTGGGACTCTTCGCCTCCACGATCTACAACCTCGTGTTCCGCAGCGTCCTGACGTCGAGCCTTTCCAGCTTCGGCGGCAACAGCGAGATGGAGCGGCTCGCCTCCTTCATGCAGGGCGGGGCGGGCGTGGTCATGAACCTGATCCTCGGCCCCGTGTTCATCGTGGTGGCGCTGTTCGTGAGCTCGGGGATCCTCCATCTCGCGCTGCTTGCGCTCGGCGGCGCCACTCGCGGCTTCGAAGGCACGTTCCGCGTGTCCGGCTACAGCCAGGCCGCGTCGATCTTCAACATCATTCCCGGCTGCGGCGGGCTCATCGGCCTCGTCTACGCCATCGTCCTCCTCGTCATCGGCCTGTCGGAGGCGCATGGGATCAGCCGGGGCAAGGCGGCGGCGGCGGTGCTCGTGCCGCTCGTCATCATCTGCTGCTGCTGCTCGGGGCTGATCACTGCCGTCATCTTCGGCATGGCCGGCGCCCTCAACCGCATGAGATGAACGCGTGAGGCTGGTCGCGCGCGCGGGAGCGACGCCGCTGGGCGCGATCTTCCTGGCCTGCGGGCTGGTGATCGCGGCGGTCGTGGGCGGGCTGCACCTCGATCGCCTGCCCGTCACTTTCTGCGCCTTCAAGGCCGTGACCGGATTGCCCTGCATGAGCTGCGGGACGACGCGCGCGTTCGCGCGCCTCTACAGCCTGGATCTGCCCGGGGCGGTGGCCATGAACCCGCTTTCCGCGGCCGTGGCCCTGGCCCTGGTCCCCTGGGGGATGGCCGACCTCGCCCTCCTGCCCCGGGGGCGAGCGCTCGCGCTCGAGGTCTCGCCCCGGCTGGCCCCCTTCGTCCGCGTCAGCGCGGTGGCGCTGGTCGTCGCGAATTGGGCCTACCTGATCGTGGCGGGGAGATAGCTACAGCTTCTCCAGCTGGGCCAGGTGGTTCAGGTCGTGGCCGGCCAGCAGGCGGATGATCGTGTCCAGCGTCTCCGGACCCCGCTCCGGATGGATGGCCTCGCGCGCCAGATCGGCGGCGCTGAGCTTGCGGAAGTTGGCCAGGTTCCACCGGCGCGCGGCCAGGAACGAGCCGAGCGCCGCTTCCGCGTCCACGTTCTCGTAGCGGCGCGCCCAGGCCGATTCGTCGAAGGGCTGGATGAGGTGCTTCTCCTCCGCCAGCACCTGGCGCGTGCGGAAGCCGATGGCGAGCTCCGCGTCGGCCAGGTGGGCCAGGATCTGCTTGCCCGTCCACTTGCCCGGCCCGTAGCTCCGGGCCAGCCCCGCGTCGCCGAGCTTCCGCGCCGCCGCCTCCACGCGCTTCGCGGAGGCCTCCATGCTCTCCAGGGGATTGCGCTCGCCGAGCAGGCCGAGAATCCGCGACCGATAGGATCCGTCCGTCACTGTGGTCATGGACCGGATTCAACCACGGACGGCGGGGGCGGCGTCAATGAGAATTCCCTGAGGATCGTGACGCTACCGGCCCCTGGAACCGAGCGCGTATACTCGGCCGAATGGCGGCACGTCCGTACCTTTCGATCGTCATCCCCGTCTTCAACGAAGCGGCCAACGTGGCCGAGCTCCACCAGCAGCTCACGGCGAGCCTCGAGCCCACGGGCCGGCCCTACGAGATCCTCATCGTGGACGACGGGTCGACGGATGGGACCCTGGAGCGGCTCCTCGAGATCGAAGGGCGGGACCGGCGCGTGCGCGTGTTGCGCCTGCGCCGCAACTTCGGCCAGACCGCGGCCTTCTCCGCCGGCTTCGACCACGCGCGCGGCGAGATCGTGGTCACGAGCGACGGCGACCTCCAGAACGACCCCGCGGACATCCCGCGCCTCGTGGCGCGGCTGGAAGAGGGCGGCTTCGACCTCGTCTGCGGATGGCGCAAGGAGCGGAAGGACCCGCTCTCGAAGAAGGTGCCCTCCTGGTTCGCGAACCGCCTCATCTCCTGGGCCACCGGTGTCCACCTGAGCGACTACGGCTGCTCGCTCAAGGCCATCCGGGCCGAGGTCGTACGTAACCTTCGCCTCTACGGCGAGATGCACCGCTTCATCCCCGCCGTGGCCTCCTGGATGGGCGTGAGCGTCACCGAGATGCCCGTGAACCATCGGCCGCGCACGCGCGGTCAGAGCAAATACGGCCTGGGCCGGACCGTCCGCGTCCTGCTCGACCTCTTCACCGTGAAGTTCCTCGGCGCCTACGGGACGCGCCCGTCCCACCTGTTCGGCGGTTGGGGGCTCCTGTTCGGGGCGGCCGGGCTCGGCGTGCTGGGCTATCTCACCTGGCTGAAGCTGTTCGAGGACGAAGCCATCGGCGGCCGCCCCCTGCTCGTGCTGGGCGCCCTCTCCTTCGTGACCGGCCTCATGCTCGTGATGGTCGGCCTGCTTGCCGAGATGCTCGTGCGCATCTACCACGAGAGCCAGGGCAAGGCGACCTACGTCGTCAAGGAGATGCCGCCGGTAGAGCAGCCGGAGCGAGACCGCGAGCGCGTCGCCCCGGGACGTTGACCCGCGTCCTTTTCCTCACGGAATCGTTCCATCCGGTGCTGGGCGGCGGCGAGCGCCACATCCGCGCTCTCGGGCGCGATCTCGCGCGCACGGGCACGCCCGTCACCGTGGTCACGCGCCGCGGAGACGAGGCCTGGCCGGCCGAGGAGACCTTCGAAGGCATGCACGTCGTGCGCGTGCCCCCGCCGGGACCGGGCCGGGCCGGCAAGTACCGCATGGTCCCGCACGCGATGGCGGCCCTCCATCGCCTCCGCCGCCGCTACGACGTGCTCATCGTCCGGGGCACGCGTGTCCTCGGCCTGCCCGGGATCGTGGCCGCGCGGGCGGCGGGGAAGCGCGTGATCCTCCAGCCGGAGGTGAACGGCGAGATGTCGGGCGAGGTCTACACGTGGGGAAAGCCGTTCGCGGGCACCGCGCTCGATCGCGCCATCCGGGCGGGGACGGGCGCCCGCAACCAGTTCCTGCGCGACGCGGATGCGTTCGTGGCCATGTCCCACCTGATCCGCGAGGAGTTCCTGGCCGCGGGCGTGCCCACGGAGAAGGTCGCCCACATCCCGCACGGCGTGGACACGGTGCGTTTCCATCCCGCATCCGCCTCCGAGCGCAGCGCCGCCCGCGCGCGCTTCGGGCTGCCCCCTGACGCAGGCGTGATCGCGTACACGGGCCGCCTGCTGCGCGGCAAGGGCCTGGAGGATCTCCTCGCCGCCTTCGCGACGGTGGCCGCGGAGGTGCCGTCCGCGCACCTCCTCGTCGTCGGCTCGGGGGCGGGACAGGCGCTGTCCGTCGAGGAGGACCTGCGCGCCATCGTCCTCCGCGAGGGCCTGGGCGCGCGTGTCACGTTCACGGGACGGCTGGACGACGTGTCCGAGGCGCTGAGGGCGGCGGACGTGTTCGCGTTCCCGTCCGTCTTCGAGGCGCTGGGAATCTCGCTCATCGAGGCGGCGGCGACGGGATTGCCCGCGGTCGGGGCGCGCACGGGCGGCATCGTGGATGTGATCGAGGACGGCGCGTCGGGCTGGCTGGTGGATCCGGGTGACGTGGCGGCCCTGGCCGCGCGGCTGCGCGCGCTCGTCCTCGACCCCGCCGCCCGCGCGCGGCTGGGCGCGCGCGCGCGCGCCGTCGCGGAGGCGCGGTTCGACGAGGGACGGGCCCTCGTCCGCTACCGTGCCCTCCTCGGCGAAGTCGCCGGCCGCGGGGCCGCCGCTCAGCTCGCGGCGCGGTAGTCCGACGGGACGTGCTCCTCGTGCAGGTGCAGCGCCTCCTCGATGACCGGAGCCTCGAGCTGGGACGTGAAGTACAGAGCGAGGAGGACCGTGGTCAGCACGACGCCGATCACGTGCGCGAAGAGGTACCAGCCGATGCTCTTGATCGGCGAGACCGCCTCCTCGAGGTCCTGTTCGACGCCGACCGTCCACTCGACGCTCGGCACCTGCTCCACCGACGCGAAGCCCACGATGCGCGGCGGCTCCTCGACCTCGCCCGAGCGGACGGCGGGTATGGTCCAGAACCCGCGGTTCTCGCGGCGCGCGACCGAGACGTACTCGAAGCCGGGGAAGCGCTCCTTGAGGACGCGCGAGCTCTCGTCGCTGGCGAGCACGAGGCCGTCCGTCGTCCTCATCAGCACGGCATGCCCGGTCCGGCCCACGCGCACGCTGGCGAGCACGCTGTAGAGGTCCGACGCGTCGTAGAGGGCGCGCAGGGCCCCGATCGGGTGGCCGTCCGTGACGTCGCGGATGGGCACGTCGATCTCGAACATCGCGCCCGCGCCGCCGGGGGGCGACACGATGTCCACGACGTACGGCCGTCCGCCGATGTCCGTATCCGTCAGGGCGTGGAACCACGCGGTGTCGCCGTTCCAGAGGCGGCCGCCGCGCGCGGTGGTGGCGATCAGGCGGCCGCGCGCGTCCACGGCCTGAAGCAGCCGGAGGGCGGGCTGGGTCTGGCCCACCTCCCGCAGCCGCGCGGCCAGGGGAGACCCGGCGACGGAAGCGACGAGAGCCGGATCTCCCGCCGCCCAGGCCTGGTCGAGGCGCCGCAGGTCGTCGGGTCCGCCGTCGCGGGGCGGCGCGGCCACGGCCGCCCGCACCTGGGGATCCAGCGCGATGAGGTGGAGGTGGCTGAACTGGCCGAGCACGTAGCGCTCGACGAGCTGCCGGGCCTCACTGGCGCGCTGCTCGAGGTTCTGGCCGGTCACGTTCTGCAGGTGGCCACGGGCCAGGTTCATGACCACCAGCGCCCCGAAAGCGAGGAACGGGACGGCGACCAGGAAGAACACCGCCAGGACACGTGAATCGACTTCATAGTGCCGCTTCGGCATGGCTGCCTCCTCGGACGGGCCGGGAAGCCCGACGCGGCGGAGGTCCAGAAGCGCGTCACTGCAGAACCGCGAGGGACGGCCCTGCCGGTCGAATTGCGATGACGCTACGCCCGCGGCGCGCAGCGGTCAAGCTGCAAATTACCTGGTACGGCGCACCCGCAAGTTAGACTGCCCGCTTGCGCGTCGCGGTCACGGGCGGGACGGGATACACGGGCAGCCGGCTCGTCGAGCGGTTGCGCGCGCGGGGCCATGAGGTCACCGCGCTGGCCCGGGCGTCGGGGCGCCGCCCGGTCACGGATGCGGCGGTGGCCTGGGTCGAAGGCGACCTCTCCAACCGCGAGGCCCTGACCCGTCTCGTCCAGGGCGCCGACGCCGTCGCCCACGTTGCCGCCGTGTACCGCACGGCGGGCCACCCCGATTCCTACTACCGCGACGTCAACGTGGGCGGCACGGAGCGACTGCTGGAGGCGGCCGCTCGGGCGGGTGTGCGCCGCTTCGTCCACACTTCGACCGTGGGCGTGCACGGCAGCGTCCGCCACCCCCCGGCGGACGAATCGGCGCCATTCGAGCCCGGCGACATCTACCAGGAGACGAAGGCGGAGGCGGAGACCCTGGCCCTGCGCTTCCATCGGGAACGGAGCCTGCCCGTGGTCGTGGTGCGCCCGGGCGCGATCTACGGCCCCGGCGAGACGCGGCTGCGCAAGCTCTTCCGCGCGATCGCGCGCAGGCGCTACGCCGTCGTCGGATCCGGCCGCCCGCATTACCACCTCGTCTACATCGAGGACCTCCTCGACGGGTACGAGCTGGCCCTCACGCATGCGGACGCGCCGGGGGAGGCCTTCATCGTGGCCGGCCCCCGGTCCGTGTCGCAGGACGAGCTGGCGCGGACGATCGCGAAACACACGGGCGGCCGCGTGCTCCCGATCCACATCCCGGTGGCTCCCATCCACCTCGCCGGCGACCTCTGCGAGGCGATCTGCGTGCCCTTCGAGATCGAGCCCCCGCTGCACCGCCGGCGCGTGGACTTCTGGACGAAGAACCGCTCGTTCTCGATCGAGAAGGCGCGCCGACGGCTCGGGTACGCGCCGCGCGTGGACGTGGAGGAAGGCATCGCGCTCACCGCGGCCGCCTATCGGCAGGCGGGATGGCTGTGAGCGAGCGCGCGGCGCGGCTCCTGCTGGCCGTCCTCGCGGCCGCGATGGTGGCCGGCGTGTGCCTCGTGCGCCTGCCCGGGTTCTGGGGCGACGGCGCGACCTATTACACGATGGCGCACAGCCTGGCCGAAGACGGCGACCTCCGCTACGAAGCGCGCGACGTGTTCCGCGCCCGCCGCGAGTTCCCCGCCGGACCGCAAGGCCTGTTCCTCAAGCGCGCGAGCGGCGGCCTGCGCGTGGACGGGCCGGGCGGGTTCCCCTGGATCCGCCGCGTCACCGAGGACGACAAGCGCATCTACTTCGCGAAGGCCTTCACCTACCCGGTGGCGGCGGCGCCGCTGGTGGCGCTGATGGGCACGCGCGGGCTCCTCGTCACCAACGCGCTCTCGCTCGGCCTCGTCCTGGTCCTCGCCTACCTGGAGCTGCGGACACGTGCCTCGCCGGCGTGGTCGCTCGCGGCGGCGGTGTCCCTCATCCTCTTCACGGTCGCGCCGCTCTACCTCGTCTGGCCCACGCCCGAGCTGTTCACGCTGGCTCTCGTGGCCGCGGGCCTCTTCGCCTGGCGGCGGCAGCGGCCGGTACTGGCCGCGGTCCTGCTCGGCATCGCCACCTATACCAAGCCCTACAACCTCTTCCTTGCGCTGCCCCTCGGTGTCGAGCCGCTGCTGGCGGCGCGGCGGACGTCGTGGTGGCCCGCGTGGCGCGAATCGTTGCGTCGCGGACTGGCGATGGCCGCGGTCGTGGCGGGCCTCTTCGCCGTGAACGCGGCCATCACGGGCGAGCTCAACTACCAGGGCGGCGAGCGCAAGACCTTCTACGGTCGTTTCCCGGAAGAGGTGGGCGTGGACGGGCAGCGGGTGACCTTCGGGAACAGCGGCGTCTGGATGACCACCGACCAGCTCGGCCCGGCCGTCGAAGGCGAAGAGGACGCGGCCGCGTCCGCGCGCACGGGACCGGCGCGTCCGCGGCGCGAGATCGAGGCCTCGTTCCTGCGCAATCTCTACTACTTCTGGGTCGGACGTTTCGGGGGCGCGCTCGCCTATTTCCTGCCCGCGGTGGTGGCGCTGGGCGTCTTCCTCGCGCTTGGTCCGCGCTCCGTGGCCGGCTGGCTCACGTTCGCGGCCCTGGTCGTCTCCTGGCTCTTCTTCATCCGGCAGATCCCGGACAACTGGTACGGCGGCGGGGGCACGGTGGGGAACCGCTACTTCCTGAACCTGCTGCCCCTGCTCGTCCTGATGCTTCCCGCGCGCCGCGAGGCCTGGGCCCTGGGCGCGGGTCTCGTCTCCGCGCTCGTCCTGGCGCCGATCTGGCTCCATCCGCTGCATCATTCGCTGCGTCCCGGCGACCACGCGACGCGCGGCGTCTTCCCGCACCTCCCGCCCGAGCTGACCATGCTGAACGACCTCTCCGTGTTCACCGAGGCCTGGCGGAAGAAGGTGCCTTACGGCGACACGGAGGGCGACGCACACAAGCACTGGCCCGCCGATCCGAAGGCGTACTACTTGTACTTCATGGACGACGGCACGCGCGGCAAGGAGACGCGCGACGGCATCGAGGGGTTCGGGCTGCACGGACCGCGTGCGGAGCTGGTGCTGCGCGCGCTGGAGCCGGTGCGGCGGATACGTGTGCGGCTCACGGGAGGCGCGACGGGGGATCGTGTCGCCGTGCGCGTTTGCGGTAGGGAACAGGTGGCGCAACTGGCCCCGAACGAGTCGCGTGAGCTTGTGTTCGAACCGGGCGCTGGGTTCCCGTACTACGACACGTTCCTGACCGTGTTGAACTTCGAGTCGGATCCAGACGGAGTATCCGTTTCCATCGCGCTCGAGGTGGACCGGAGGCCGCGCCGTGAAGCCGGCAAAAGCTGACCGCCGACCTGACCCCAACCTCTACTTGGCTAACCGCGTCGACCGATCCTCTGTGTTCTAACCGCCTCCCGGGTTCCGTGCGTCGTCCGTGACTGGCTCCGCCCTGCTTGTCGCGGTGCGAGGGCCAAACACCCGCTCCGCCTCGTATTGGTTGTGACGGCGGCACCGCAGGGAGATGTTCTCGGGTGAGGACGGGCCTCCCAACGCGTACGGCTCGATGTGGTGGAACTCCAGGTACGCACGCTCCCCACATCTCTGGCCACTCGGCGCCACGAAAGCGCATTGGCCACCATCATGTCTCCAGGCCGCGCGCTTCGACGCATTGGGTGTGTGTCGTGAGCCGGTCCTATCCGCCCCGGGACGGATAGACCGCGGTTTGGTCGTCAGCCCAAGCTTCTGTGTCTCGACTCGATCCAGGAGCAACGCGATCGCGCGGTCGAAGATCGCGCCCGGATCTCCGTTTGGAATCTCGCGTCGCAGAAGGGCCTGAAGGCGCTGGAGCTTCTCGTGACTCTCCTTGCCGATCGTGAATTGGACGCGATAACGGTCGGGCGAGGTCGGCGCGACGATGGGGCGCCGCGTCGCGGGGACCAGCGGAGAGAGAATCGCGGATGACGCTACGGGAGCCGCAACGTCCGAGGGTGCCACCGGCGTCGCCGCAGCCGCCGTCAACGGCGTCTGCGTGGGTGTGGGGAGCTTGCGGACCGACGACGGCGTGTCCGGCCGCGGTGCGAGCTCGGCCACGAGGGCCATCAGGTCCGGCCGGCTGCGACGGCACGCCCGGGCGAGCACTGTCCGATGGTTCTCCGGCGTGAGGCAAGGACGCAGCATCCGCACGGCTGCGAGCGAGAGATCCCCTGACGCCAGCATTTCCAGGATGATCGGAAAACGGCGGCAGGCGCGAGCGGCATCGATGCGGTTGCAGGCGGCGTCTTCTGAGAGACGCAGCACGCGTGTGCAGTAGTTGAAGAGCGACCCATGACCTTCGGCCGCGTAGAGGGAGGGCCGCGCATCGAGCACGGCCAGGTGGGCGACCAGCTCGGCCGAGGTCTCACGCTCCTTGCCCGCGAGCAAGGAAATGCGCGAGAGAAGATCGTGATCGGAGAGGCCAGACGCGAGAGCGAACATGTTTGTATTCATGATGCTGGTGTATCACGCTGATTTTCGTGGCCCGCACGGCGCTCTCGCA
>Ga0207675_100006417_pt1 | contig 11140 bp, 8 predicted proteins | sample KBSSwiS42_FD_184305 | JGI IMG/M metagenome (GOLD analysis project Ga0207675, IMG submission 184305) | Switchgrass rhizosphere microbial communities from Kellogg Biological Station, Michigan, USA - KBS Switchgrass S4-2 (SPAdes) (version 2) | ecosystem: Host-associated > Plants > Roots >...
GGCGAAGCGCCGGGTGACGGACTTACGCCCGGTGAAGCGCCGGGACTTGGGCTATATGAAGGCGAAGGTGAAGCACCAGGCGATTGGCCCGGTGACGGACTCGGTGAAGATCCTGGTGACGATGACGGTGAACTCTGAGGCGTAGCGCCCGGCTCTGGCATCACGCCGCCCGGATTCGGGTTAACAAAAGCTACCGGCGGCAGTAATGAATCCTGAAAGTACTGGGCGTCGAAGGTGACATCGCCCGAACCGGTGATTCCTACGGCGACAGAGAAACCATCGGTGTCACTTACTCCAAATGATTTGCGAGTAAAGAACCCGAACGACTCTTCTTGGAAAATCCGACCGCGCCAATCGAATGTGACTGACTTTCCCACCATTCCCTGGGTAAAAACAACCCCCTGCTGAAGGTCAAAGTTGCGCTGGCTGGGGCTGCCAAGGCCATCCCAGTCCATAGTCACGCCATAGGTATCGTTATCAACCACGAAAACGGTCGTCCCTGGATTTGCGTGACGGCGGACCGCATCGCCGCGCGCACGCTCGACATACCCTGCAAACTCACGCGCCGAGTTCATTAGGCGCACATGATCACGTGCGCGAGTAATACCAACGATCGCGAAACCAGCTACGATCACTGCGACCGCGATAGTGATTAACAGTTGAATGATGCTGTAACCACGGGCGTTGCTGAAGGGCTTTGCTCTCATAACCTTGCTGGCGACCTTTCGTTCTTACTCGACCGGCCACGAGGGACTCCGGCTCGCGCTTGTGGGGCAATGTCTGTGCCAGCCTCAGAGTGTATGAATATGCTGAGGTTTCGCGGGCCGTCACTCGGCTGAGGTCTGGTAAGCGTTACGAGAAGTAACACGGAGTGGAAGCTAGCTTCCCACCGCCGAAGCGCGTTTTGAAATGCAGTTTCTGTCTTGCCAGCGCGCGCGTCGTTCAGTAAACCGGCCGCAGAATTTTGACTGAAGACGCGAGGACGTTGCGTTCTTGACCTCGCCTGAGGCGCGTGTTAGTTTGCGAACTTACCGGTTATTAGTTCGAGATCATTCCCTCCAGGCAAGAGGTTCACGCACGAGTGTCTGCACCAGCAATCGAATTGAAGCGCACGCCCCTGAACGCAGCGCATCGCCGTCTCGGCGGTAGGATGGTCGAATTCGGCGGATGGGATATGCCCGTTCAGTATCCCGCCGGAACAATGACCGAGCATCTGCGTACGCGCACCCACGCGGGATTGTTTGACGTATCGCACATGGGAGAGATCGATGTAAACGGCGCCGATGCGATCGCGTTTGTGAATCGATTGACTTCGAACGACGCGTCTAAGTTAGTTGACGGGCAGGCGCAATACTCAGCTTTAACGACACCGTACGGGACCGTCATCGACGACTTGCTCGTCTATCGATTTGCCGAAGATCATCTGTTGTTGGTGGTGAACGCGGGCACAACCGATAAAGATTGGGAATGGATCAAGTCCCATCACGCGGGTGAGAACGTCGAACTAAGAAACGCGAGTGCTGAGTATTGTCAGATCGCGTTGCAAGGACCTGACGCAATTGCGATCTTACAAACGTTGACGAAAACGGTTCTCTCAGACATTAAGTACTATCATTTCGTTGTCGGGCAGGTGGATGGCGTTGAATCGATCATCTCACGCACCGGCTACACCGGCGAAGATGGTTTTGAGGTTTACGCTGCGCCGGATAAAGCCGAGCAGCTTTGGAATAAGATGCTCGATGCTGGAAACTTTGGAAGCAACGACGGTGTCTTGCCCTGTGGACTGGCGGCGCGAAATACGCTGCGGCTGGAAGCCGGCATGTGCCTGTACGGTCACGAGATCACTGAAGAAACGACACTGCTCGAGGCGAACCTTGGCTGGATTACGAAACTGAATAAGGGTGATTTCATTGGCCGCCAGGTGCTTGCAAAACAGAAAGAAGACGGCCTAAAACGAAAACTGATTGGTTTCGAAGTCACCGACCGAGGCATTGCGCGTGACGAACAAGACATTCTCGTCAATGGCGAGCGCGTCGGTCGCGTTACGTCGGGAAGCCCCGCGCCTTTTTTGAAAAAGAACATCGGCATGGGTTATGTGCCGTTTGAATTAGCAACGGCCGGGACCGAATTCCAAATCGATGTACGCGGACGAATGGTGACGGCTCAAGTGGTGGCGCTTCCGTTTTACAAACGAGCGAAGTGAGTCGGGTTTTGAATTGTGAGTTCTGAATTTTGAAATTCCGGAGTCAAACCTCTAATATTCGCATTTGCGCTTTGCGAGCTTTACTCAAAACTGAAAACTTAAAACTCAAAACTGTTTGAGGAGAATCAATGGCTAACGTTCCCGATAATCTTCACTACAGCAAAGACCACGAATGGGTTCGTGTCGAAAACAACGTCGCGGTCATCGGAATCACCGATCACGCCCAGGAGCAACTTGGTGATGTCGTCTACGTCGAGTTGCCTAAGCCCGGCGAATCGTTCTCAGCGCACGAATCTTTCGGCTCGGTCGAATCGGTCAAAGCGGTGTCGGAAATCTTTACGCCCGTGTCCGGAGAGATCGCCGAGGTCAATCAGTCGCTCACCGACGAGCCCGAAAAGGTAAACAAAGATCCTTACGGCGACGGCTGGATGATCAAAGTAAAGATGAGCGCTGCGGGCGAGGTCGATAGCCTTTTGACGGCCGCCGAGTACGAAGATTTCACGAAAGCCGAAGAGTAATCGCGTTGCGCTACATTCCCAACTCGCCTGACGAACGTGCCGAGATGCTGCGCCAAATCGGCGTCAGTTCCATGGAAAACTTGTTCGATTCGATTCCCGCAGACCTACGTCTGCAGCGGTCGTTGAATGTGCCGACCGCGCTGTCGGAACTTGAACTGCTGAAAAAGTTCGAGACCACGGCCACGCGGAATCCGGCAGCAGGCCGCATCAGTTTTCTCGGCGCCGGCGCTTATTCGCATTACATTCCCACCGTCGTCGATTCCTTGATTTCGCGGTCTGAGTTTTTCACGGCCTACACGCCTTATCAGCCTGAGATCTCGCAGGGCACCCTGCAGGCGATTTTTGAATTCCAGACGCTGGTTTGCCAGCTTACCGGAATGGACATCGCTAATGCGTCGATGTACGACGGCTCGACGGCGATGGCCGAAGCGGTTTTGATGGCTGAGCGCGTTACGCGCCGCTCGAAGGTGATTGCATCGTCAGCAATTCATCCCGAGTACTTCGAGGTTGCGCATACCTATGTGCAACACGCGGGGATTGAGTTGGCGCACTCCGATTATTCACCGGAGACTGGCACGACACTCGCTGATGCGTTGACGGATCTCGATGACAAGACGGCAGCCCTGGTCGTACAGTCGCCCAACTTCTTTGGCTGCATTGAAGATGTTCAAGCACTCGCCGACAAAGCGCATGAGGTCGGCGCCCTGTTGATCGTCGTGGTGACGGAAGCCATGTCGTTCGGTTTGCTGAAATCGCCGGGTGCCTGTGGCGCGGACATTGTCGTCGCTGAGGGTCAATCATTCGGAGTGCCGCTTTCGTTTGGCGGTCCGTACGTCGGTTTGTTCGCGACGCGTGAAAAATACGCGCGACAGATTCCCGGGCGTCTGGTCGGAGAAGCCTACGACGGGAAGGGGCGCCGCGGATTTGTGCTGACGCTGGCAACGCGCGAACAGCACATTCGCCGCGAGAAAGCGACTTCGAATATCTGTACGAATGAAGGTCTGATTGCGTTGGCAGCGACGATCTATCTGGAAACGATGGGGCCGCGCGGAATTGAAGCAGTCGCGAAGCACTGCGCACAAAAAGCGCACTACGCAGCCCGCAAGATTGGAGCGATCGAAGGTTTTTCGCTTCCCTTCTCTGCTCCGTTTTTCAACGAATTTGTGGTGCGCGCCCCCGGCGATGCGAATTCGTTGCTCAAAAAACTGGCGAACGAGAAAGGCATTGATGGTGGGATCGCGCTGTCACGTTACGACGCCAATCGACCGAATGAATTCCTGGTCTGCGCGACGGAAACGAATACGCGCGAGCAGATTGACGCGCTGGTTGATGGGATTGAATCATTGAGTCATTGACTCATTGATTCATTTGTTCAATGGTTCAATGAATCATTGGATCAATGACTCAATGATCACAAAGGTCACAACACACCTCAGTCCGAACGAGCGGCTGATCTTTGACCGGTCGCAGCCGGGCCGCATGGGCTTTAGTTTGCCGCCGCTCGATGTCGATGAAGCGCCGCTCGACGAAATCATTCCGCGCGACTTTCAACGGGACGACGGACTCGCCGGCATGCCCGAGGTGACGGAGGTCGATGTTATTCGACACTTCACGCGCATCTCGACGTGGAATTATTCGATCGATCAGGGCATGTACCCGCTCGGTTCGTGCACGATGAAGTACAACTCGCGCTTGAATGAGAAGGTTGCCCGTATTGGCGGCTTTGCGAATCTTCATCCACTTGCTTCCGAAGATGAAGCGCAAGGCGCGCTGGAAGTCATCTACGAACTTCAGCAAAACCTCGCGGAAATTACGGGGTTGCCGGGCATTTCTCTGCAACCGGCGGCGGGCGCCCATGGCGAGATGACTGGCATCATGATCATCCGCGCCCGCATTGACGCGCGCGATGGTAAAGAGAAGTCCGCGCAGCGCCGCACCATGCTGATTCCCGACTCCGCGCACGGCACAAATCCGGCCTCCGCGAACCTGTCGGGCTTCACCGTTAAGACGATTCGATCGACGAGCGAAGGATTGACTGATCTGGATCACCTGCGCGAACTATGCGCGCACGGTGACGTCGCGGGATTGATGCTGACAAATCCGAACACGCTCGGACTGTTCGAGAAGAACATTCGGAAGATTTGCGACATCGTTCACGAGGCAGGCGGGTTGGTCTATATGGATGGCGCGAACATGAACGCGCTGGTGGGTGTCGCGCGACCCGGCGACATGGGCGTGGACGTGATTCACTTGAACCTGCACAAGACGTTTTCCACGCCGCACGGTGGCGGCGGCCCCGGGTCTGGCCCATGCTGCTGCACGAAAGAACTCGAACCGTTCTTGCCCGTGCCGCGCATTGTGCGAAGCGACAGCGCTGCAGCCGATTCCAAATCTCAAATTCCAAATTACAGATTGGATTTCAACTACGCGCAATCGATCGGTCGCGTGAAAGCCTTTTATGGTAACTACGGAATGATGCTGCGTGCGCTCGCCTACATCCTGACGCACGGCCGTGACGGTTTGCGCGAAGCGACCGAAGCGGCGGTGCTCAATGCACGTTACATCGCTGATGCACTGGTCTCTGACTACGACAAACCTTTCGACGGTTCGCCCATGCACGAAGTCGTTTTCACCGACAAACGACAAGCGCGCAAAGGCGCGCACACGCTCGACATCGCCAAGCGTCTGATTGATTACGGCTTTCATCCGATGACGATCTATTTTCCGCTGATCGTTTCCGGGGCGATGTTGATTGAGCCGACTGAATCAGTTGGTCGTCAAGAACTTGATCAGTTCATCGAGGCGATGCGTGCCATCGCGCAAGAGGCGCTCGAAAACCCCGAGTTGTTACTGAACGCTCCCCACTCAACGCGTATTGGCCGGCTGGATGAAGCGACCGCGGCGCGCAAGCCGGTCCTGCGCTGGAAACCGCAGACCACCGAATCACACTCCACGGCATGTCCATGAACGAAGATCGCGCACTCAACTGCCCTGTCTGCAAAACGCCGGAACTCGCCAGAACCGAGTTGGAGCCGAACCTGTCTTCCTTCAATTGTCCTAAATGCGAAGGCCACTGGATTCGCGGCAAAGAATATTGGGACTGGATTGAGAAGCAAAGCGCGAATCTCGCCGAACGCATTCATGAAACGGAAAGCTTGTCGCTTGCGGAACCAGGTATTCCCATTGATTGCCCGGAGTGTCGGTTCCGCATGGTTCGGTACCTGGTCGGACGAGGACTGGATTTCACGGTCGATCATTGTCACGGTTGTAAAGGCATCTGGCTCGACCGCAACGAGTGGGCAGCCCTGCGCAAACGAAATCTCCACGACGATTTGCATGGAATGTTCACCTCCTTTTGGCAGGCCGGCGCCATCCGCGAGCAGCGAAAAAAGCGTATGCAGCAAATCTATCTTGATCGGTTCGGCGAAGAAGACTACGCGGAAATCAGACGCATGCGGCACTGGCTGGACACAAAGACTAATAGAGAAGAGTTGATCGCTTATTTGACGGACAAAGAGCCTTACAACGTGTGAGACGGCACCCCCTAGGCTTCCCAGTCACCGTCATTCATCGCGTCGCGATGGGGCCTCACCTTCACGCGGCACTTTCATCAAAGCCAAACGTTTCACTGGCCGGCCATTTAACAGATGCTCCTCGATGATTTCCGGCACGTCTGAGGAGCGCACCTGCGCGTACCACGTTCCGTCGGGATAAATCAAAACGGTCGGGCCGATCGCGCAAAAGCCGACGGACGCGCACTCGGTCAGAACGATGGTGCCGTTTGGATTTTTCCCTTTGGCTTCCCTGCCGAACAGAATTCCGCGTTCCTTCAGCTCACGTTCAAATTCATCACGCACTTCTGCGCTCTCACGGGCGGAGCAGGATTTGCCCGTACAAACGAAAACGTGGTGCTGAATCGGCGCGGTGGCGACCGGGGCCAGCGCGCGTAGCCGCTCAATATCTTCAATGATTTCGAACTCAGCCATGAATTCATGCTACCACGAACGTACGCGCACAGACGGCGCAAAGAAAACAAGTAACCTGCGTCCATGCAAGTTGATTAACTTCTTTGCACGCACCAGTTTTCATTGTAAGATTCGAATGGCACAGGCGACCGCTGACCGACCGCAGAGTTCCGGCGGAGACGGGTGGTGGGCGCCTGATTTAGTACGCGCATGCAGACGTTTCGAAAAATAACTGAACAGCGCAAGGCCGACGGTCTGGTCATTCACATTTCATCATTGAATGATCGATCGACCGAGGTCGTGATGCGCGATCGCATCACGATAGGCGCGGCCGAGGATTGCGACGTCAAGATTCGTCTGCCGGAAGCCGCAGCCAGTAAAGCCAGCGGACCGATCGTGGAGCTGGCGCGACAGAACGGTGTCTATCGCATCGCCAGTTACGACTCGAACCTTGAAGTCACGCTCAATAACCGACCGATCAGGTCGAACAAAGCGATTGATGACGGCGACGAAATTTGGATAGGACCGGCTGGCCCTTCGATTCACTTCTTTCCGATTCAGGCGACCGCGGCGTTGGTGCCCGGTCGACGAGGCGGCGCGCACGTCGCACCGTTCATCGAACAGGCAGCGATGGAAGCCTCCGCGACCTCACGTCGTGACGACGCAAAAATCTTCCTGCGCGAGTTCACACGCGAACTCGTTCGCGAAATCAATCCGAGCACGAAAATTATTGCTTTCGCAATTCTGATCGCGCTGGTCCTGGGTTCGCTCTACATTGGTTTTGGTCTGGTTAACGAGCTGCGCCGCACGCGCCGCATCAATGATGACCTGCGCGCACAAACCGAAGCGGCCAAGTCCGAACTCGAGCGCACCAACAAACAATTGAAGGACCTCGACGAGTCCAACCAGCGAGTGATGAAGAGTTTGTCGCTCGCGGTTAAGTTGCGCGCTGATTACGGCAGCGGTGTCGCACTGATTTACGGCTCGTACATGTTCGTCGAATCAGGCACTGGCCGCCCGCTGCGATATCCCGAAACCCAGGCAAACGAGTCGGGGACGAACGTACAGTCGGGCAGTGATTCGACAGCGCTCACGCCGGAAGGCAACGGATCGATTGCTGAATTCGATTTTGTGGGGACCGGTTTTCATGTCGGCGACGGTTACCTGCTGACAAATCGTCACGTGGTGCAGCCTTGGATCGCCGATGATCGCGCGCAAAGTTTGAACAGCACCGTGCGCGGACAACCGCGACTGCGAAAGCTCGTCGCTTACTTTCCTGATTCGGCTCAGCCGATTACTTTGAAATTCAAACAAGCGGCGGCTCGAGACGACGTTGCCGTCTGCACGATTGACTCGAAAGATTTGCCTGACAAAGTTCCGGTGCTTCCGCTCGATCACGATGGCCAGGAAGTCGTCGGCAACATGGTGGTAACGATGGGTTATCCAAACGGGCCCGATCGTTTGCTTGCTTTGCTCGACGAGACCGAAGCGCGCGGCGTGCTCGCGCGTTATGGATCGGTTGAAGCCTCGCTGGGTTACCTGGCCCAGACGAAACACATCCAACCGCTGATGACCCAGGGCAACATCACTGACTTGAACACACGCAAAATTGTTTACGACGCGCGCACCGGCGAGGGCGGTTCGGGTGCGCCACTCTTTGGACCTTCAGGGCGAGTCATCGGCATTACTTTCGCGGTATTCACGGAAAATACTGCATCAAATTTCGCGGTGCCGGTGCGGTATGCGTTAACTTTGCTGGAGAGATCGGGATGGAAGGCGCCTGAAAATCCCGAGGAAGAAAAGGACGCGGCCAATTCTCAGTCAAACGGCCGGCCGGGTGGATAGCATCCAACTCTGGTCAAGGCACGTTCATTGCTAGCAATTTGCAGCAGCTTTTTTCACTTCAATTTTGCAGGAGCGTTGCGCCGAAACCGTCGGAACATTGTTTGATTTGGAGCGTTTTGTTACGAAAGAGTGTTCGGCGAGCAGCATGAGGACTCGACCCTGGCCCCTGAAGTTCCTGCCCCGCGTTCTTCTGCGCGGGTTAGCGCTGCTGACCTTTCTGGCAGTCGGCTGGAGCGTTGCCGCTGCGCAATCCGCCGCCGACATCAGCACCGCAAAACCGCAACTCGCAAGACCTGAAACAAACGTTTCCGCAACCGGGACTGTCAGTGTCGATCCACCCGTTTCCGCGACGGCATCTCCAACCACGCCTACGTTTCGAGTTGAGAAGCTTTCTGTTGCTGGCGGCGCGGAACTTCTGACGATTTTCGCGCGCGTCGATGGTTTGCGCGATTCGAGCTTGCCGGAGGTGCCGCTCGTCACCGTGTTGCGTGACACGCTCGGCGATGACAATCCGGAAAACGATCGACTGCGTTATGTGTGGATGCTAACGTACACACAACCGTCGATGGCGAAACGCATTGCCGCCGCGATTCCCTTTCTTTATCGAAGCGTCGGAAACAAAAAGAATGTTTCGGGGCCTCCTTCACCGATCCTTAATTTGTCACACGTGCAACGAGCGACCTGGAGCAAGTTCTTCTTGTGGGGAGTGCAGAATGCTTTCCTCGACACGTATGGGCTGCCGCTGAAAGTGTCCACCCGAACTTATCGACAGAATTTGTCGGACTATCGCAAGGCGCACATCGCGCAGGCCTTGTCCGTCCTCGGTACCTATCAAAACTTCCAGCAGCACGTACACCCCGAGAGTGAGTTCCTGGCGTTGCGCACTGAGCCGGAGGCTGCACGAGTTTCGGATGATGACACGTCGATCCCGTTGCTCGAATTTGCGCCCGCGTTCACGCCGGACGAGATGCTGGAGCTGCGCGCGCGTCTGTTGCTGACACAGAAGACTTTCGGCGGCCTGTACGGCCCTGACAAGTTCGATTCGACTGTCGGCAAGTACGTGACAAAGTCGCTGGATTACAGCGGTCACAATTGGGAGCTTCTGCGACAGCAAGCAGAAGCCGACGGTCTCTACTTTGAGCCACTGACAATGCCCGACGGCACGGCGACGCATGCGATTCTCTGGGTAGCGAAAAGCGATCTGGACGCCCAATTGAATCGCCGTTACAGCGGCCGATTCCTGAACATTTCTAATCCGTGGAAGGATCAGCACCTGCGAAACTGGACCGGCTACTCTGAAACTCAATACTTCGACAGTGAGAATCGTCGCACCACGAGTGACGCCGACGGAGTGCGTCGCATGGAGATGATTCCGCTGGCGCTTTATGGACTGAACCATCCGAAGATTCCGGCGGTCCTCATCGATTTTCGCCACAGTCTGAATCCGAAGAAACGCGAAGTGTCGCGCCGGGTCTTCAACGACGTGGCGAAGAACATGCTCTCGCTGTCGAGCTTCGGAAACCTTCCTTACTTCGCTGGACGAAAAGTCTACGGATTCCTGACCGGGCGCCGCGGCATCGACATCAATCAGCCATCGCGTGTGCGCAGCTATACAGAGCTGAAGTTGTTGCTCGCTTTCAATCCAAACATAGATCCAAAACTTCGCGACGAACTTGAGCAGCGAGTGGAAACTGTCTCGATCAATCCGATGTCAAATGACTGCGATAGCGAGATCGAGTTGGCGCGCAAGCAATACGATGCCCTGGTTGAATTTGCGCGAAACAAAGACGGATTGCCTGCCAAAATCGAACGCGACCGGCGCGAAGAGATGGTGCCGCTGGTTCATGGGCGCACGACGCGGTTCTTATTTGGACTGGGCAATGTGCTGACGTTCGGCCGGTACGTACATCGCGAAGACGCCACACCTGAACTCGAACAACAGATGGAGCTGGCGCGGAAAGTTAAGTTTCACACGCAGTTTCTCGAGCAGGTCGCGAAGTCATCGCCTGAGATCGAAGTCGCGTGGGATGTCGCGACGGTGCAGAAATCTCTGAAGTTTCTCGCTGATAACGCGGGCGCGGCGAACGGTTCAACCGCGAAAGTTGCGGCGCGCGTCTTTCAACGTTCGACCGATGAAGGATCGCGCAAGTTGTGCCTGGACGTGTTGTCGCGAATCAATGACAAGATGGCGCGCAAAGAAATGCTGCGCATCTTTCGCGCAGAACCATCGAATTCCGATTGGCGCGCGGTGGTGGCGGCGCGTCTGCGCAAGGCCGTGAACGAGGCTGACGGGATCAAGGCGAACGAGGCGAACTCCGTCATGGCAGAGATTGGTGGCGGGCCGTAATCTTGTCCTGTAATGCCCGGCCGGGCGCTTGATGTAGGCCGGACCGTTTCATGTAGGCCAGGCATTTAATGCCTGGGAAACGCGAAATCATTTTTTCAGGCCCCGTTTACGGGGCAATGTTTTGTTGATGGCTAAAGCCACCCTCGAAAACCTCGTAAACGAGGTTCCATCGGTGTTTGTTTTCCACCAGCCCAGCTGTAAACGCCCGGGCCACACAAACCGAACAATTCTACGCCTCTCGTTTTGGGCACTCTCGCTCGGT
>Ga0207675_100006419_pt1 | contig 11136 bp, 14 predicted proteins | sample KBSSwiS42_FD_184305 | JGI IMG/M metagenome (GOLD analysis project Ga0207675, IMG submission 184305) | Switchgrass rhizosphere microbial communities from Kellogg Biological Station, Michigan, USA - KBS Switchgrass S4-2 (SPAdes) (version 2) | ecosystem: Host-associated > Plants > Roots >...
GATGGCGAGCCAGGAACGCCGGAAATTCATGCGCGTAATTTTCACCACTTCCAGGCGGGCCGGTCAATTCCCAGCGACCGCAAATCGCCGTGAGTGCAGTGCAGCGCGTCAGCCGGGCTTCAGCTGCTGGGTGAACTTGAATTTCATGGTGCAGGGCTTGCCGCTGCAGACGGCGGGCTTGTACTTGGTCAGCAGGAGCACCTGCTGCGCCAGTTCCGTCATCTGGATGTCGTAGACATTGCCCAGTTCCTCGACCTTGATGGCCTTGCCGTCGGGCCCGACGGTCACGGCCATGATCAGCTCGCCGTGCGCCTGGCGAATGCGCTGCGACTTCTTGATGGCATTAAAAATGGGCTTGATGCCATTTTCCGGGAACGGCGGCTCGTCACCTTCCGGAAGCGCCTCGTATTGCGCGTGCAGCTCCGCACGTTGCTCGGGCGTGAGCTCACCATAGGTTTTGTCCAGCGGTATCTTCGAATTCCAGCGGATGTCCTTCTTGATGATCGTGCCGGTCTCCTGGGTTGCCGCCACGGTGTTGCGGGTATTGGCCGTGGCGGAGCTGGATCGCGCCGGAGACTCATTGCTGGGGATCAACTGAGCCTGGGCGACCGTGGAGGCGACCGAAATCACAACGAGAGACAGGAATTGGTGCGTTTTCATGGCGTGACTTCACCATGCCGGGATTGGTAGGTCAATTCCTCCGGACCCCCGGAACCAGTCTCGGCCACGGTCCGGCGGGGCGGACGGTCGCCTGAGCTCGATTGGCCGGATTATTCTGTCGCATGGCGATGCAGTAGTTTGTCCGGACTGAAGAATCAAGCGGCCCCGCCCGGATTTTCCCGGGCGAGGCCGCAATTCTTGCCGTCTACGGGGCGATTTTTCCGTGCCCCGAGCCGTTGCTCACGATCGATGGAATATTCCCCGACGGGTCGAGTGCGTAGCTGTACGGCACGCTCACCGAACACGTCGAATCGAATTGGCCATTGGTGATCACCGGAATCACCAGCGCGCCGTCGCCCACCGAGCGGCTGTAGCTGATGGAATCCAGCGTGTTCGAACGGGTCTGCCAGCATCCGGGCTGCGGTGAATCATCCGACGCCAGCAACGGATTGTTGGAGTTCCTGAAGTAGTTGCCTTCCACCAGCACGCGGCCGCCCATGCGCGAGTTGATGCCGTGGATCATGTCGCTGTTGCTGAGGTTGGAGAAGTAATTGTTGTAGGTGTGCACCAGCCCATGACGCAGCAGAGGCATGCGCTGCTCGATGTTCTCGTACCAGTTGTGGTGGAACGTGATGTTGGTGTTGGCGTCGTCGTCGTCGCTGGAACCGATGAGTCCCGCGCGGCTGGAGTTGCGGTAGTGGTTCCAGGACACCGTGATGTTGGTGACGCCGGCCTTCATGTCGAGCAGCGAGTCGAAGCCCGAGGACTCGCCGCCGCTGGCTTCCAGCGTGTTGTGATCGACCCAGACATTGTTGACGCCGGACTCCATGCCGATGGCATCGCCGCCGTTGGAAATCGGCGAACCACTCTTCTTGACGTTCCGGATCCACAGGTTCTGGACGACGATGTTGTTGGTGTTGCGCAGGTGCACGCCGATCTGGTCCAGCACGCCGCGATTGGAGACACCCACCAGTGTCACGTTGCTGACACCCTTGAACTGGACTTCCGTCGCGGTGGTGTCGCAGCTCCCGGTGACGCGCGTGGTATTGCCGTGATTGATCGTTCCGTCGACTCGAATGATCAGCGGCGTACTGACGCTGGCTCTGGCGCAGAGCGCCGCGTTGATCTCCGTGCCGGTGCGCGCGGTCACCACCGCGCCGCCGGCGCCGCCTGTGGCCGATCGGCCAAAGCCCACCGGAGTGCCACTGCCGCCACCTCCACCTCCGCCACCACTGCGGGTTGCCGTGGCGGCGTTGGAATTGAATTGAGTTCCCGAGGCGCGGAACTTGATCCAGAACCAGTACGGCGTACCCGCGACGGCGGTGCTGTCCGTGTAATTGCGCGCCGAGGCCGCGAGACTGGCGAGGCGCACGCGGCCGGTCGGATTGCTGTCCGTGTCGCGGTAAACCTCTATCGCGGTGATGGTGCCCGAGACCGTCCAGGTCAATCCGATGTTGCTCGAGGTGCCGGTCGCGGTGAGACACACCGTGGCACCGCCGCCGCTGCCGCAACTTTGTGCCTGGCTGACGGAACTGAGAGCGGAGAACGCAACGAATGAAGCCAATACGAAAACAGTCCTTGTAAAGGAACTCATGAGATCCCCCTTGAGTGGCTGCCAATGCCGGCAGCGATGGCCCGCGCTCGGGGCGGGATCTTGCCGCGATCGGGCGTTCCTGTCAGTCACCCGATGCTTCGGCTTATACGCATTGAGGCGCGTAACGTGCGAAATGTCCTGTCTTGCGCGGCGATATTAGTTTGTCCCGGACAGGAAAATGAATGTCCATTGTCCCGCGCCCGCGTCCGGAGCGGCGCTGTAGTTAGAGGCTTCCGAGCCGCACTTTCCGGCGCCAGGCGAACAGCTCGAGGAATTCGGCGAACACCCGCTCGCTGAGCGCGCCGGCGAGCGGCGCATGCCCATGGGTGTCGCGCAGGATGTGTTCGAGCTGGTGCTCCGGGCCCGACGCTTCCGCCTCGGCGCGGTACTCGGGCACGTGCAGCCAGCGCTGGATCAATTGCTCGTCGGCCTCGAGATGAAATTGCAGCCCGTATGCCTTGTCGCCATATCGAAAGGCCTGGTTGGGGCAGGTGGGGGTGCTGGCGAGATGTACCGCGCCGGGAGGCAGGTCGAAGGTATACGCATGCCACTGGAACACGTGCTGGCCGCCGTCGAAATGACGGCACAACGGATCCGATTGGGCGGCCGCGGTGGGATGCAGCCGGTACCAGCCGATCTCGCGCACCGTGTGCGGGCGCACGTTGGCGCCGAGCGCGGCGGCGAGCAGCTGTGCGCCGAGGCAGATGCCCAGCACCGGGATGTCGCGCTTCAGCGCTTCCTGGATGGCGGCGATCTCGGCGTTCAGGTGCGGAAAGCGGTCGGCCTGGTCGACGTTCATGGGACCCCCGAGCACGATCAGGCCGTTGTAGCGGCTGACGTCGGGTTGCACTTCAGGCTGGCGGGAGAAATTGACGTAGCGGATGCGGAAGCCGTGCCGGCGCAGCATCGGATCGAGTAGTCCCAGCGGTTCGCGGGCGGAGTGCTGGAAGACGAGGAGCTTGCGCATTCGCTTCAGCATTGCACAATTCACGCAGTGGAGGGCGCCGCGATGGTGGGAGAACTCAAGGGCAGTCCGCTGCTGGCCGGCATTTCGCCGGCGGAGCTGCGCCGTGACTGCCCGACCGCGAAGGTCGTGGCGGTACGGCACCGTGGGACTATCTACCGGCAGGGTGAGGCCGCGCGCAACGTCTACTGCGTGCTGCAGGGCCAGGTGACCACCGCCCGCGACAATGACGGCGGCGAGACGATCACGACCGCGGTGTTTTCACCGGGAGACTTTTTCGGCGCCGCCCTGGGCGGCGCCGCGAAGTCGGAAGACACGGCCAAGGCCAAGGGTGCGGTCTCGCTGTGGCGCGCGCCCATCGAAGAGTTCCGCCAGCTCCTGCAGCGTCATCCCGAGGCCTCCTGGCAGTTTGTCTCGACGCTGGCCCGGCGCCAGCGACAGATGGAGCGCCGGCTCGAGGGGTTTGCGTTCAAGCGCGTCGAAGCGCGGCTGGCCGAAACTTTCCGCGAGTTGTCGGGCGGGTTCGCGATGCGCTGCGAACACGGTTTCGGACAGCACCTGCGGCTTTCGCAGCAGGAGCTCGCGGACCTGGTGGGCGCCAGTCGTCCGGTGGTGAGCACCATCCTCAACCGTCTCCGTGACCAGGGTGTGCTCGGCTACAACCGCGAGTACGTGTGCGTCCGCCGCATCGAGGATATCGAGCGACTGTCATCTGGCTAACAGCCAGGCCGTGTTTCTCCTGTCAGATTGCAGGCACGCGCCCAATCCGGGCGTCACTGACAGGAGCAGATCATGAACAAGGCCATTCTCGAGATCACCATGAAGGTGGCGGGCGCGAACCGTCCGAAGGCCGGTGAAATCTACGCGAAATACAAGATGCCGTTTCTCGCGACGGTGCCCGGCGCCGAGACCAAGGACCTGCTGGTCCGCGACGAGGACGTGCAGGTGATCCACACCTTCGAGTCGCGCGCCTGGGCTGAGAAGTACCTGGCGAGCCAGATGTTCGGCGTCGACGTCGTGACCGAGCTCAAGCCGCTGCTCGCGGCCGAGCCCGAAATCCGCATCTACGAAAGGCAGTAGCCCATGACCCTGCCGGTGTGGATGTTGCTCGGATTCGCGACCTGGACGGCACTCCTCCTGCTGTTCACTGTCGGTGTCTATCGCTGGAGCCGCATCTTCACCGGTCGGGTCGCCATCCGGAATTTTCCGGCGGATGCCTCGGGCGGCGAAGACTGGTATCGGCGCGCGACGCGCGCCCATGCCAACTGCATCGAAAATCTGCCGGTGTTCGGCGCGATCGTGTTCGCCCTTTACGTGGGCAACGTGGGCGGATCGCTGGTCGACGCGCTGTGTGTGACCGTGCTGGTGTTCCGGGTGCTGCAGTCGCTGGTGCACGTGTGTTTCGTGCATTCCAACGCGGTGGCCTCGTGGCGCTTCACGTTTTTCTTCGTGCAGTTCATCGCATTCTTCTGGCTGATCGGAATCCTGGTCACGACCAGGTTCTGAGGCCGAGCACGCCGAACGCTCCCAGGTAACCCGCGATGAGCACGTGCGAAAGCACGAACAGCGCCGCAAACCAGTAGGGCAGATTTTTCCGCGCACGCGTGCGCACAGTGAGCAGCTGGAGAACCGCGAGCAGGACCAGTGCCGGGTAGAGCAGCGAGAGGACGAATATGGCCACGGAAAGCGTCGAAACCGTGCCCGCCAGCTTGAGAAACGCACCGGCCGACATCGCGGTGACCAGGAAAACGACCAGCGCGACCGTGGCACAGATGGGCCACAGTCTCATCATGAGGCGGGCATCGTCGGTCTTCTTGCGGGCCCGCCGCACGCCCCACACGATGATCGCGACGATACCGACGAGCGTCATCACCAGCATGGCCACGAGCACGACGTAGGGCGTGAAGGCCTTCCATGCCGAAATGCGCAAGTAGGTATCAGTGCCCATCTGCAGCGCGGCGCCTGCCAGCGGATCGTCGACCACGGCGGTCGTCGGCAGCCCGCTCCAGGCGTCGATGAGTGCGTGACCGGTTCCGACGCGATCGCTGGTGATCCAACTCGCGAGCAGGGGCGCGCGATGCAGGAATTGTTCGTCGTGCGTGACCTTCATCACCGAGGTCAGGCCGACCATGAATCGCGTCATCTCCTGCCGCGGATTGATGGACACGTAGTAGCCGTCGATGTCCTTGAACTCGGGCAGCAATTTCGCCGCCGTGGTTATCGCGGGCGCCTGCCGGTTGCGCAGCAGGTATTCCTTGAGCAGCTCCGAGATCTGGCCGAGCGCGGCGCCGTTGCCGGCGTTGATCATGAATACGTAGCCCTCGCCGAGCTCATTCACGTAGCCGAGCTCGGAGAGTCCGCCGATGACGCCGCCGTTGTGGCCGTGGAACGCCACGCCCCAGTTCTTGTGGCCGCTCGAATAGTTTGCGAGCCCGTAACCTGCGGTCACGCCTTGAGCGTAGCCCAGTGCGGAGTGCGGCACTTCCATCCGATCGATGGAGGCCGCGGCGAGCAGCCGCGCATCGGGGGTCGCGCCTCGCAGCAGCAGGAACTGCACCAGCTTCGCCATGTCCTTGGCTGATGAATTGATCGAACCGGCGGGCCGGTAGATGAGGTGCCAGTACTCCTGTGGCACGTTGCCGACGTACAGCGTCGCGCCGATCCTGTCGTACTCCGGCGTCTTGAAATAGCTGCTCGACGTCATGCCCAGTGGCTTGAGGAAATTCTCGGTGACGTAGTCCTCGTAGCGCTGTCCGGTGACCTTCTCCACGATATAGGCAGCGACCGCGGCGCCGGAATTGCAGTAGGAATGCCGCGTGCCCGGCGGCCAGCGCGAGATGCGTGAATGCGGATGGAAGTCGAGGCCCGCCTTGATGCTCATGCTGTCCGGCGCTGCGTACGCATACTCGGGCAGGTGCGTGTCGTCCCACCCCGTCGTGTGTTCGAGCAGGTGCACGATGCGAACCGGGTGTGTGTCTTCCCACGGGTTCTGGAATACCACCTCTGGCGCGCGGTCGTGAACCTTGTCTTCGAGTGAAAGCTTGCCTTCTTCGACCAGTTTCAGAACCGAGAAGGCGGCAAACATCTTCGAGATGGAGCCGATACGGAACAGCGTGTTCTCGTCCGCCGCCCGGCCGCTCTTGAGATCCGCCTTGCCCCAACCGGCCACCCAGTACGGACCCTGCTTGTTGACCAGCGCGATGCCGATGGCGGGTGTGCCGGTGTCCTTGACGACTTTCTCGATCCGCTGTCGCAGTTCGTCGAGGCTCTTGGGCGGTCCGTTGTCGGCGGCATTTGCCAGGAATGACAGAAGTATCAATGCAAGGATGGAACACAGTGATCGCATGATTGTTCTCGTTGGAATCGGCCACTGGACTGTATCAGGACGACACGACTTGTGAGGTGCTGGAGTTCGGCCGACGCTAGTGAGGACCGGACTCGCCTTCCCACACCGGGCTGGTCCGCCAGTTGAAGCGGATGGTGAGTACGCGTGCAATGAAGAATACACCGACCGTGATCCAGCCGGCGTGCGGTGGCGCGAGGCCCATGCGCATCGTCAGCAGTAGATAGATTCCCGAGGCTGCCAGCAGGGTCAGCGCGGCGAATTGCCCGGGACGCATCAGCGCGGGCACCTCGCGCACCACGATGTCGCGCAGGATGCCGCCGGCCACGCCATTGGCCACGCCGACGAATACGACGGCGATGAGCGGCAGGTTGGCGTCGCGCGCGAGCTGCATGCCGAACACGGCGAATGCCGGGGTACCGAGCGCGTCGATGTAGTCGACGATTTTCTGCACCGTGTCCGGTCCGATGAACCTGCGCAGGTAACGCCCGAACACCGCGGTGACGAGGGTCGCAGCCACGATCAGCGACAGGTAGGCGGGGTTCAGCAGGAATACCGGCGTGCGGTTGAGGAACAGTGCGTCGCGCAACAGGCCGCCGCCGATCGCGGCCATCAGCGACACCACGAATACGCCGACGATGTCGAATCGCTGGCGGATGGCGACCACCGCGCCGCTCACCGCCCAGGTGAAGGTCGCGACGTAGTCGAACAGGATGGGGACCTGGAAATCCGTGTCTGTCATGGGACACCGATTGTCGGCACAATCTGTCGTCCGTACCAGCACTTGCGGGTGTCGAAACGAGGCTGCACCGTTCGACTATTCAACGGAGGTGACCATGGACATCAAAATCGTTGAGCGACCGGCAACCATCGTCGTCGGCCTGAATATCGTGACCCAGCCCATGTCGCCGGAAATCAAGGCGCTGTGGCCAAAGTTCGTGGCGCGGATCCCCGAAGTCGAAGGGCAGAGTGAGCCCCGCGTAGCCTACGGCGTCATGCGCCATCCGGAGCGGGAGGTGGAATCCCTCGAATACATGGCGGGAGTGGCGGTCCGGAATCCGGATCGTGTGCCCAAGGGGATGACCAGTCATACGCTTCCGGCCGGCAGTTACGCGGTGTTCAGGTATCCGTTGTCGGCCCTGGGAAAAGGCTTCGCCGAGATCTTCAATCACCTGCTGCCGGAGTCTGACTACGTGCAGGGTGCGGGGCCGTTGTTCGAGCGGTATGACGAAGCGTTCAACCCGGCCGACGCCAATTCACTGGTCGAGATCGGCATCCCGGTGCGTCGCAAGTGAACGAGTCTCCCTATCGCTGGGTCATCGTCGCCCTGGGCGGACTCATGGGCTGCGTGGCGCTGGGCGCCATGTTCTCGCTGGCCGTGTTCCAGGTGGCGATGGCCCAGGACACGGGCTGGTCGCGCGCGGGCATCGATTTCGCCATGACCATCAATTTCATCGTGATGGCCTTCGGATCGTTCGCGTGGGGCGCGGCCAGCGATCGCTGGGGTGCGCGGGTGACCACACTCTGCGGTGCGATGTTGTTAGGCATCGCGCTCACGCTCGCCAGCCGCTCGACCACGCTGCACGGCTTCCAGCTCACCTACGGCATCCTGGTGGGTCTCGCGGCGAGCTCGTTCTTCGCGCCGCTGATCGCGACGGTCACGGGCTGGTTCGACACGCGGCGCAACCTCGCAGTGTCCCTGGTGTCGGCCGGCATGGGCATGGCGCCGCTCACCATCACGCCGTTGGCGGGCTGGTTGATCACGGAGTACGGCTGGCGGGCCGCCATGTTCGACATCGGCGTGCTGGCGTGGGTACTGCTCATCCCCGCGGCGCTGTTCGTGCGGCGTCCGCCGGTGGCCGGAGCACCGGCCCAGGCGGCCGCGCCGCCGCCCAAGCCCGACAAGGCCGAAATCGGCAAGGCGCTGACCTCGCCGCAGTTCCTGGTGCTGGGGTTCACCTTCATGTTCTGCTGCGCGGCGCACGCGGGGCCGATTTTCCACGTGGTGGGGTACGCGCAGTACTGCGGGCTGAGCCTGATGACTGCCACCACCGTGTACAGCGTCGAAGGCGCCGCCGGTCTGGGCGGCCGCCTGCTGGTCGGCCTGCTTGCCGATCGCTTCGGCGCAAAACGCGTGCTGTTCGTTACGCTCACGGTGCAAGCTGTCGCGATCGCGGCCTACCTGAAAGTGAACGAGCTGCACGAGTTCTATGCGCTCGCGGTGATCTTCGGCATTGCCTATGGCGGCGGCATGCCGCTGTACGCCTCCATTGCGCGCGAATACTTCGGCCAGCACATCATGGGCACGGTGTTCGGCGCAGCGACCATGCTGTCGAGTCTCGGGATGGCGCTGGGACCGGTGGCCGGTGGATGGCTGTTCGATACGTATCACAACTACGCATGGCTCTACATCGCGTCCGCGGCGGTGGCCTTTGGCGCGGTGATGATCGCGACGATGTTTCCGAAGCCGAGGCTCGTGCCGGCGTAGACGAACAAGGGAGTGGTGCATGAAGTTGCTTGCGTCGTTGGCCGTCATTCTCGCGACTTCAGCGATCCAGGCCGCTCCGACCGGACCGTGTTCGGCCCCGGAACATCGCCAGTTCGATTTCTGGGTTGGCGACTGGCGCGTCCACAAGCCCGACGGCTCTTTCGCCGGGATCAACCGCATCTCGCAGGAATACGGCGGCTGCGTGATCCACGAGCACTATGCAACGGGCAAGGGATACACGGGCGAGAGCCTGAACATCTACGACGGGTCGCGAAAGGTGTGGCACCAGACTTGGGTGGATAGCGGCGGGCTGCTGCTCACGCTCGAAGGACGATGGGATGGCAAGAGCATGGTGATGGAAGGCAGCGCACCGGGACCCAATGGCGAGATTGCGAAGCAGCGGATCACCTGGACACCGAACGCCGATGGCACGGTACGCCAGCTCTGGGAGACGGCGGACGCGAAAGGTGTGTGGACGGTGGCCTTCGACGGGACCTACTCGTCGAAACGGTAGTGAGGGACGGTACACTGGGGGCCAAACAACAAGCCCCGAGGACACGATGTATCGACTCCATGCCTTCTCGCAGAGCGGCAACGTCTACAAGGTCGCCTTGCTGCTGCAGGCGCTGCGCCAACCCTGGACACCCGTGCACATGCCGTTTTCCGACTTCGTGGCCGGCGTGCCGCGATCGGATTCGTTCCGGCAGGGACAAAACGTCATGGGGGAAGTGCCCATCCTCGAAGTAGATGGCAAGAAGCTGACCCAGTCCGCCGCGATCCTGCTGTACCTCGCAAAGAAACACGGTGCCTACGGCGGCCAGGACGATGACGAACACCAGGAAGTCATGCGCTGGCTGTTCTTCGACAACCACAAGTTCACCAGCTACATCGCGTCGTGGCGCTTCACGAAATCGTTCGCGCCGGTGGCGCCGGATCCGGCCGTGGAGAAGTGGCTGAAAGGGCGCATCGACAATGCCTTCGGCATCGCCGAGCGTCACCTGGAGAAACACGACTACGTCGTCGGGTCGAAGCCGACCATCGCCGACATGTCCATGTGCGGCTACATGTATTACCCGGCGGAAGAGAGCGGCTACGACATCCCGAAGCAGTATCCGGCCATGGCGAAGTGGTTAGAGCGCCTGAAGCAGCTGCCGGGCTGGAAGCCGCCCTACGAGTTGCTGCCCGGCGAGCGCGTCGCGCCGCGCTGGTGATCGCATAGAGATGACTTCTTTCGATCCCATCGAGGGCGAGAAACGCTGCGCCGAGTTGCCGCTCACGGAACTGGTGCGCATCGCCTACCTGGACGACGACTATCTGCCCGAGGCCAGGGAGATCGCACTTCGTGAGCTCGACAAACGGGAGGTTCCGCAGGGCAGGGACGAGCTGATTTCGCAGGTCCGCCGTCAACTGGAGAAGCTCGAAAACGCGCGCGACGAGGCTAGGTCTGTCGCCGACCGGGTGACGCGCGAGCGGATGGACCGGTTCCAGGCGCGGATCGTGGTCGCCCTGCTGGTCCTTGCGCTCTGGTGTGTCGCGTTCTTCGCGCCCCTGAACTACGACCGGGAGAGGTACGAGTTCGGCGGGGTGGACGTCGCGTTGCTGGCCGGCTGGGTGTTCCTGGTCCTCGTTGCCATCTGGAAGTACCGCCAGGGAAAGCCGCTGTGGATCTATGCCGTACTGGTCGTGCCCGCGGGCCTGTTCGTGCTCGGGCTCGCCTTGCGGGCCCGCGGGCAGTAGTGAGGCTCACTCTGCCCAGTCGCTGGCATCCCAGGCGCTGACGTCGAGCGCGCACCAGGTGTCGGCGGCGGTGACGGGAGGCGCGACCGTAGCCGCGCCTCCGGTGTCGCTCTCAATGCTGCCGATGCCACCGCAGGCTCCCAACAATCCGACCATCATCACCAGGGTTGTGCGAACCAGGGCTTTCATGGCGTCGCCCCGGCTCAGGGAAGAACCTGCGTGACGGCGGTGGTGACATTGCGGCTGCCGCCCGAGATGCTCGAGGTCGGGGCCTGCGCGTCGTTGGTGCTACCACCTGCGACGGTGGTGGTCGCGCCGCTGGAGATGTTGTTGCCGCCGCCGGACACATG
>Ga0207675_100006421_pt1 | contig 11132 bp, 11 predicted proteins | sample KBSSwiS42_FD_184305 | JGI IMG/M metagenome (GOLD analysis project Ga0207675, IMG submission 184305) | Switchgrass rhizosphere microbial communities from Kellogg Biological Station, Michigan, USA - KBS Switchgrass S4-2 (SPAdes) (version 2) | ecosystem: Host-associated > Plants > Roots >...
CGGCTTCGGCGGCGACGTCATCCGCGGTCCAGGACGCCTGACCGAAAAACTCCACGCCACCAAAGACAGTGGTTTCAAAACCGTCTATTCATATGACGATCCCCAAAGGACCATCGAAGAGACGAGCAATGACCTGAAGGGTGCCCGGCTAAGCAGGACAAAATCCAAATACGACAGCCAATGGCGGCTGGTAGAGCGGGAGATCTATCTGGATACCGGAACCAGCGATCCTGCGAAAATTACCTTTGCCTACGATGCGGACGGCAACATCGCAGACGAATCAATCCACATTAATGGTGGCGTTAATAAATGGCGATATGAATATCAGGTTGACTCGCATAACAACTGGACGAAGCGGACGACTTTGCGCCCACCATGGAAATCTGGACCGAGCACAAGATGCGCTGGGAGACTCTGAATCCTGCGTTGCCTCAGTTTCCACGCAGCAGCAAGTCCTGATCACGCCAGCGCGTACAGCAGGTCCACGTGCGACTTCGTCGCGTCGTGCATGCCGAGGACCTTCGGGTTCTTCGACTCGATGAGATAGAACTCATCGGGCGCGTGCGCGCCATCGCCGTAGCCCACACCGAAGTCGGCGGTCGCGAGCTTCAGCGGCTCGCCCGTGAACACCGAGCCCGGCCATGAGCCGCCGCTTCGGGGCCACATGAGAGCGTCGATGCCGTAGCGCTTGTACGTTGCGCGTGCCGCGCGAATGAGAGCTGAGTCGGGAGAGGTGGTGGTCGTCTCGTTCACGCCGCCATTCACGTTGACTTCGATGTCGCCGAAGCCGCGCTTCGCGAGATGGGCCTTCACCTTGCCGATGAGCTCGTCTGGCGTCTGATTCGGCACCAGTCGCATGTCGATCTTCGCGGTCATCCTGTGGGGCAGGATCGTCTTGCCGCCCGGGCCGGTGTAGCCGCCAACGAGCCCTTCGATCGTCAGCGTTGGACGTGACACCCCATCTTCGAGCGCGCGCCGGAAGTTCGCATCCCGCGACCACACTTTCACCGCAGCGGATTCCTTCGCGACGGCTTCGTCGAGACGCTGCGCGGCGACGTCGAGCATGGCTTGTTCGGCAGCCGACAGCGGCTTCACGTTGTCGAAGAATCCGTCGATCGCGGGCTCGCCGGTCGCGGTGACCATCGTGTTCAGCGCCTGCACCAGACGCCACGCCGGTTGATCGATGCGCGCCGCATAGGAAGAGTGCACGTCTCGTGTCGGGCCGCGGCCCCATTTCTCGCCGCTCGCGATCAGGTCGAGCTCGACGTCGCCCTTGGAGCCGAGCTCGATCGTCACGCTGCCGTCCAGTTCCTGTCCGGCTTCCGGCAGCATTAGTCCCACGGCCTTCGACAGCGCCGCGCGCACCTTGGGTGCCAGCACCACCTCGGGGAAATTGGGCGAGCCGATTTCTTCCTCACCGTCGGCGACGACTACCAGGTTCACCGGCATCTTGCGGCCGGCGCCGCGAATGGCATGCAGCGCCGAGAGAAACGCGGCCTGCGGACCTTTCTGGTTCACCGCTCCGCGCGCCATGACGACTTTGCCGACGTTCGGTTTGTCGATGAGTCGCGCTTCCCAGGGTGGCGACGACCACTCGGACGGGTCCACCTGCTTCACGTCGTACATGAAGTAAACGGCGAGCGTATTGCGCGCTCCCGCGTCGAGCGTGGCGAATACTCCGGGCGCGCCTTTCGTCGGCATGATTTCGGCGTGCTGAAAGCCCGCGTCCTGCAGCAGTTTGCGCGTCAGCTCGCTGCCTTCCTGCATGCCCATGTTCTCAGCCGCGATGGACGGCTGATGCAGCCATTCCTGCAGCCGCGCGACCGAGTCTGCTTGTCGACGCTCGATCTCCTTGTATATGGCGTTCCGGTCCGGCGCCGCGAGCGCGGACGATGAGGCGGCGAGTGCAGCGCCGGCAGTCAACGATCCAGCCACGAAGTCTCGACGAGAGAGCGTTGTCATTTTTCGTTGCTCGTACGGATGTCGGTCGGTGGCCGGCAAGCGTACTGCGCGACATGCCGCACTGCCTAGCTTTACACGCGCGCAAAAAAAAATGGCCGCCCATCAGCGGCGGCCATTTCGATCGAGAGGCGATCCCTGCTTTCCAGCGCGAACAACCGGAGGAGGTCGTAAGAGAACAGGCGGCGGTTAAAAGGTGCCGCGTCCCAAGCGCGCGTGACTAATGTATTTCACGGGGCAAGTCGCGACTGTGAAGCGCTTCGCCCCGACATTCCCGGCGGATGTGAAACAGCTGCCACTCTGGCAACACAGGCGGCGCCCGTCGCGCCGACGCCACCTGCCCGGTCTTCGGCATGGGCCGGAACGTGAAGCGTGGCCCGTTCAGCCGTCGAATTTCGGCGAGGCCACGCTCGCCTGCGACTTCAGCTGCGCCTTTGTGGGCGGCGCGCCACTGCGGGTGAAGCTCGTCACAACGCACTTGCCCTCGCGCGGGACGGTGATCGAGCTGAACTTGTCGAACGTGCCCATCGGATGCGTATCGAAGCCGATACTGGTGGCGAAGTTGAGCCCGAAGCACGGGCCCATGAATTTCGCGTAATACCAGTTGCGATGGACGTCCTGCACCCACAGGCCCTGGTCACGGTCAGCCTGCCAGTCACGGATGCCGCCATGGTTCGCGAACGGGATGCGCGCCTCAGTGCCCAGCGCAGCGGTCTCAGAAGCGAATGAGGCGCTGAGCGGCACCAGTGCCAGGGCGCCGACGGCGAGCATGGTTCGAAGGGTCTTGCGTAGCGTATTCATCTGCTTGTCCTGCCATATCCTGATGAGTTGGATGTGGGGGCACCGGCGCCAGTTCCCAGTTGAAAAACTTAAGGCGCCGGACCACTCGAACGTCAACAGGCGTGCCTCTCATGCGTTCACTATGGATCGGCATGGGTGAAGCCTCCCTGAACGGCAGGTTCAGGCAACCGGTTCAATCACCACTTCTGCCCGGCCATCTGTCGAACGGTCACGTTCAGCCGGTTCCACAGGTTGATCTGTGCAATGGACAAGGCGAGGGACGCACGCGCCTTCTCGTCGTAGTGGCGCTCCACATCCGCCCAGATCTCATCTGTCACAGACTCCGGCCTGTCGGCGAGCCGCGTCACGGCCTCGGTCAGCGCCAGCGCTGCGCGTTCAGCATCGTTGAAATACGGGGTTTCGCGCCAGGCGGCCACGGCGATGATGCGCGCGTCGCTTTCGCCTGCTTTCTTGAGCTCGTTCGCGTGCATTTCAACGCAGACGCTGCAGCCGTTGATCTGGCTGGCGCGCAGATGGACGAGCTTGTGAGTGACGTGCGGGACGCCGCCACTTTCCGTGACCTCGTTCAGGGCCAGCAGGGTCTTGTGGGCGTTGGGCAGCACGAGGGCCGGGTTTTTCATACGGGCTTGCATGGTCAAATCTCCTGTCACATAGGATGGGTTCGTTTCGTCATAGGGATGACGGAAGCGGACTGGGAAATGTGACGGAATGAGCGACCCGAATATTCTGGCGAGCCAATTCGAGGGCAATCGTGCGCATCTGCGGGCGGTTGCCTATCGCATGCTGGGCTCGCTCAGCGAAGCCGAGGACGCGGTTCAGGAGGCATGGCTGAAACTCAGCCGCGCCGACACCCGCGACGTGGAGAACCTGCGCGGCTGGCTCACGACCGTGGTAGCGCGAGTGTGCCTGGACATGCTGCGCGCCCGGAAGTCGCGGCCTGATCAGCCGCAGGATGTCTCAGGCAGCACGCAGGATGCGCCGGCTCCGGTCGCCGATGCGGAGAGCGAAGCGCTGATGGCGGACTCAGTCGGCCTCGCGCTGCTCGTTGTGCTTCAGACGCTCGCGCCTCCGGAGCGGATCGCGTTCGTGCTGCACGACATGTTCGATCTCTCTTTCGACGAGATCGGGCCGATCGTCGGGCGTTCGCCGACGGCCGCGCGCCAGCTGGCGAGTCGGGCACGGCGCCGGGTGCAAGGTTCGAAGGAAACGCCGAACGCGGATCTCAACGAGCATCGCGAGGTGATCGATGCGTTTCTCGCCGCTGCCCGGAGTGGCAACTTTGATGGTCTGGTCGCGCTGCTGGATCGGAATGTGGTGTTCCGTGCGGACAGCACGGCGACGCGCCTGGGTGGTCCCGGTGAGATTCGCGGTGCCGAAGCCGTCGCGCGGTCGTTCTCCGGGCGCGCCCAGAGTGCGCGGTCGGTGCTGGTTGATGGAGCGGTTGGAGTTGTCGTCGCGCCGCGTGGGCGACTGCTGCTGGTGCTGAATGTGGCCATCGCGAACGGCAAGATCACCACGATCGAAGCGATTGCCGACCCGGAGCGGCTCGCTCGAACCGAGCTGGCCACGCTGAACGACTGATTCCTGGGGGGCGCCCCTTACTGCCCGGGCGCTGAACTTTGCGCGCGCCGTGGCGTCCCACCTTTCGTAACGGGCCGACCTGCCGCTCTCTTGTACGCTGCCCGTTACAAGCAAGGAGCGCGTGCGATGACAGACCGGCCCGAGTATCGCGTCGAGCTCACCAGCCAGGACCCGACCCAAACACCGCGCGGCGCTGAAATGCGCCAGCGGCTGGCCGATCCCGTCGAGCGCGAGCAGCTGCGGCTCGAAAATCGCGAGCACCTGCGGAGGCTCTACCCCGAGCTCGCCGAAGCCCTCGGCGTCGAGCCCGCCGTCGAGGAGAAAATCCTCGACATCCACACAGACCAGCAGATGGCGCATCTCGAGCGCTTCTGGGGCAGCGCGCCCGATCCGCTGCGCCACTCCGGCTCGATGACCGATCATCTCGAAGCCCAGCGCCTGATGAACGAGCGGGAGAATCAAACCCGGCAGCGCATCCGCGAGCTGCTCGGCGCAGACGGCTACAACCGCTATCTGGATTACACGGACTCGCAGCGAGAACGCGGCGAAGTCGCGTACTTCCAGCGGTTTCTGCCGGTCGAAGACCGGCTCAGCGCAAGCCAGAAGCAGCAGTTGATGGCGCATCTGCGCGCCCAGCACGAGGCCGGATTGGTGGCCCGACGCTCGAGACTGTTTGACCGTTTCGGTGGTGGACCCCTCGGCGGTCCCGCGGAATTGGCCAGGCGTAATGTCGAGGCCAATGAAGACCTCTTCCGCTGCGTGCAGCAGGAGAGCCGCGACAATCTGCAGAAGGCGTCATCCATCCTGACACCGAGCCAGTTCGCGGTGTACCAGCAGCTTGAACAGCGCAAGGTGGACGGCCAGCGTCGACACGTTCAGCAAATGCGCGTGCAGGCCGGCATGTCTCCGGAGTTCGACGAGGGCAAGCCTCCGGCGGCACCTGTTGAACGCACACCGCTCCCGGAGCGGGTCAGACTCGAGCTGAAAATCACGGTGGACAGCGAAGCGCCGGCGTCGATCGATGTGACCGTCGACAACGGCAAGCCTGCCGACGGCTTTCAGGCATCACCCGCGCTATGGGCCGTGCCAACCGCGACTCTCTACGAAGACGGCTGGGCCCAGCTCAACATCGACTACTACGAAGAGCGTGGCGGAGAACGCCGTCGTCTGCAGAACGGCACCACACTGGGGTCGCTGACCAAGCGTCCCGACAACAGGCCGGTCGGCGCGGCCATGGGCATCGGCACACTCCACGGCAGCAAGGTCTACGCGACGACTTTGAACTGGAAGCTCACTCACGCGTTGTAGCCGTTGCGGCGACGCTGAAACGTACGTGCAGTAACGAACGGCACGTCGCCTGAGTGAAGGCTTACAATGCGTACAGTTGGCACTCCGGTCACGGCCGCGCGGTTTCACATGTTACGCACGCTTTCGTCCTTGCTCCTCTCGCTGGCTTTTGCGCTTCCGCTCGCTGCCGCGGACGGCAAAGCCCATCTCGATATCAAGGAATGGCCGATTCCCTGGCCGGATTCACAGCCCCATGACCCGCATGCCGTCAGTGCGAACGCGGTGTGGTTCGTCGCGGAGAAGGGCAACTACCTCGCGTCCCTGAATCCGCAGACGGGCCGCTTCTCGAAGATCGAGCTGATGGACGAGCCCGCACCAACAGGGCTCATCGTCGCGGCGAACGGCATGCTCTGGTACACGGCGAACGCGCGGGGCTACCTGGGTCGATACGATCTGAAGACGCGCACCATCTATCGCGCACCGCTTACAGATGCAGTGAGCGATCCGACTGCACTCACGTTCGAAGCAGGCGAGCGGAACATCTGGTTCACTGCGTCGAAGGACAACATCGTCGGTCGCTACAGAGTCGTGAATGGCATCGCGGACCTGCAGCGGTTGCCGACCCCGAATGCCGCACCTGGCGCAATCACCGTCGCACCGAATGCTGGCCCACCGTGGGTTGCGCTCGCCGGGACCAACAGTCTCGCGAGCGTCGATCCGCGCACGTTTGCGCTGACTGTGAAGGCATTGCCGCGTCCCGCAGCTCGCGCGGATCGCCTGGCTTTCACGAGCGACGGCAAGCTCTGGTACATCGATTCCGCCGCGGGCGTTCTGGGCATGGCCACCCCGGGTACGCAGGACGCCGCCAGGGAATGGCCGCTGCCGGACGGCAAGGACAGCAAGCCGGCAGCCCTCGCTGTCGATGCGAAGGGTCGTCTCTGGATTGCCGAGTCCGGCCCGAAACCCGCGAAGCTCGTCGGCTTCGATCCCAAGACGACGAAATTCTTCGGCGAATCGGCGCTGCCGACTCCAGGCGGAGCCGCTGTCGACATCAACTTCGATGCCGCAACCGGCGGACTCTGGTTCGCCACCACCGGCAACACGATCGGCTTCGCGAAAATCGAGTAGAGCGCTTACTCGACTTTCTTCACGCCGGCCCGAAGCATCATGGCCATGGATTGCGGGAACGTGAGCCCTCGGCTCAGCGCATCATTCCCATGAGTCGTCGGTGATCACGACACAGCCGGAGCGCGAATCGATGCGCACGGTGAGCCCCACCGTCGCCAGACCGCTCATCAAACGACCGAACGTCACGTTCCCGCGGATGTCGACCGGATAGCGCTCCATGTCGATACTGCCCGTATCGGGTTCCACACGCGTGCGCTCCTGCTGCTTGCTCGAGCGGAAGGGAATTACGTTGTCATGCGGCTTGTTCATGAGTCGACAGTGTGTGCGCCGGCCCCGCTTGCCACACTTGGGACAACCCGCACGCTCCGGGCACCGAGTTCACAGTCCTTTCGCGTGCAACCGCACAGTTTGCGCTCCATCACGGTGTGCGCAGCGAGCGGAAGGTGATCGAGTAACGCAGTGCTGGCACGGGCGGCACGCTGTGTTGCCAATCCCAGCGCGCCGCGCCTTCCAATCGATAAACGGAGCGCGGCTCCAGCTCGAGCGCGATCGAACGCTCGCGCGGCTTGGGCGGATACGGCCGGAACCGCATGCGCGCGGCACTGTTGAGCGAAACGCCGATCACCCGCTCGAAGTTGGGCACGTCGCGATGCCAGCCGAGCTGCGTTCCCGGTGAATACTCGGCGATCAAGGCGTGGGTGAATTCTTCTGCCGGACGACCAGCCCATGCGGCCGCTCGAGCGCGCAGTGGCAGTAAAAACGGTGGGATGGGCTCACCCGCCCGGAGCTCGTTCGAATTGAAGTCGTAACGTCCGCCGTAACTCATGATCCGACGTTTCGCCCGATATTCCTTGTACTCTGCTTCTGTGAGCGGTAGCTGCTGAATCGCAGTCAGCAGCCCCGCTTCCTCCTCGCGCGACAGGAACTCCGCTTGATAGACGTAGCCTTGGGCGAAAACCTCGCCGTCAACGGGGAACAGCGTCTGCTGGGCCATCCGCCCCATGTATGGGCGAGGTTCGCGCTCTCAATGTCATGCGCCCATAGGTCAGCGCACGCCACAGGTACTCCATGGGACCGAGATCGAAGCGGCGCAGCCACAGGTAGCTCAGCGGCACCTGGAGGCCGAAGAAGATGATCACCGGCAGCACCAGGCACAGCGCCGGACCGATCTGCAGCCAGTAGCCCAGTCCCCAGCAATAGAAGATGAGCGCGCCAATCACGGACTGCATGAGGTAGTTCGTGAGCGGCATTCGGCCCGCTGTCGCAAGCGGCGCGAGACGTTGGCGCCACGCTGTGCTGTGAACGCCGCGGATCAGCGTGGTGACGTAGAAAGCCATCGTCGCGATCCGACACACGTAGTAACAGAAGTTCGCCAGCAATCGGAAAGGCGACGGGACCATCGGCTGAGTGGTCGTCGCGAGCCACGTGCCGTACACGGCTCCGGCCGCAATTCCGACCGCCAGAGCCAGCCATTGCACGCGACGAACCGCGGGTAGATACGCTTCGGATTTCCGGAAGAAGTCGTGGCGCCCAAGGAGCAGGCCGATGAGCATCGTGCAGCCGAGCTGCGCGTACACGGCGAGCATGCTGAATATCTGGCGCTGATTGGTGTAGTAGAACCACATCTGACGAGCGTTCTGCTTCACGGCGGCGAGGTAAGTGCCGCCAGCGCCGTAAGCCGCGTTGTCCGAGGTTTCCCAAGCCTTCGCGTTCGCCAGCAAATGCTGGATGGTTTCCGGTGTCGTCGTGAGCAACCGATAGAGTCCGAGCCCGATGGGATACAGAAACAGAAGGGCGAACAGCGTCCAGACGACTCTGTCCGAGACTCGCCGCAGCAGGAGCAGAGTGACTCCCATCAGCGCGTACATGTGCAGGACGTCGCCGGTCCAAAGCACCAGCGCGTGCGTGATGCCGAAGACGAACAGCCAGCCGATGCGGCGAAGGTAGATCGCTGTCGCGTGCGCGGGATCGCGCGTCTCCAGTCTTTCGAGCTGGATGGTGAAACCGATCGCGAACAGCATGCTGAACATGCTGTTGAACTTGCCGGAGAAGAGCACATCCCGCGCCGTGCCTGCGGCGAGATTCCACCACTGCGGAAACGGTTCCGTGCCGTCGAGGCCGGCCCAGCCGGACATCGCGAACGTGGGCAGATTCATGATGAAAATGCCGAGCAGCGCCGTGCCCCGGATGACATCCAGGGTGTAGATGCGTTCGCTGCGCGAAACCGGCTCGGCCTGCGCCTTCATACCATCTCCCTGTGGGCACGCGATGGTATGTCCCACGTTTGGAGTTGCGCTATTTGTGCATGGTCACCCGCGGCTTGCGCGCAGCTTCGCGGCGTGCCGGTTTCGTGACCGTGCCGTTAGCGGGCTCGGCCTGCTGCTGCAATCCAAGCGGGTTGCGCGGTGGGACGAGCGTTCCGAGCACGATGGACGTGCTCGTCTGCCCGAAGACACTCAAGCGGTCGAGCACGGCGGCAAGCTCCTCGACCGAGCGCGCCACGACTCGAGCGATCGAGCAGTCCTCGCCGGTCACCGCCACCATCTCGATAATCTGTGGCATCTTGGTCGCGGCGTCGATGAGCGGGCGCTTCGATGGAGAGTTGGAGCGGATGCGCACGAAGGCACCGACCCCATATCCGAGACGGGCGTGATCGAGGCAGAGCATCGCGCCGCGCAGAATGCCGCGGGTCTCGAGGCGGCGTACGCGATCTGCGATCGTCGGTTGGGAGACCTCCAGCTCGCGCGCGAGGTCGGCATACGAGCGGCGCGCATCGGCATCCAGGCTGGTGAGGATGCGAAAGTCCAGGGTATCCATGGTTCAAGCTCGCGGTGGGGTTTGGCTTTGAGTTTGAAGGCTTGGGGTGCCGACAATCTTAGATGATGCAAGGCTGGCGCGCGCGGCCAGCGCTAGCATTTCCCTTCATGGCTACCACGTTCCCAGGAAATTCCGTGTCCTCCAGCACAACAGTCAGCGGTTCGATCGGCGAGCAGCCGGGCGCTTCGAAGGAAGCGTCGAAGGGGCTGATCCTCGCGTGTCTCGCCGCCGTCTACCTCGTGTGGGGCACCACTTACTACGCGCTCAAGGTGGGCGTGCAGGTGATGGGTGCGTACTTTCTGGTCGGCACTCGCTTCCTCGTCGCGGGGCTCTTGCTGGCGCTCTTCCTGAAAGCGCGGGGCGCGGTGCTGCCGACGCTGCGGCAGTGGGGAAACTCAGCGCTGCTTGGATTGCTGATGCTCGTGTGCGGGATCGGGTTCGTGACGCAGGCCGAGCGCACGGTCAGTTCCGGTGCGGCTGTCGCGTTGATCAGCACACTCCCACTGGCCATTGCCTTGTGGAGCGGACTGCTCGAGAAGTGGCCGGGGCGGGATCAGTGGTTCGCCATCATCATCGGGTTGATCGGCACGCTGGTGATGGTTGCGGGCTCGGATCTGCGCGCGAGTCCGGGCGGTACGGGGCTCGTGCTGACGGCGACGGCGATGTGGTCGTTGGGGACGGTGTTGTCGCGCCGGCTCGATCTGCCGACCGGTGCGATGGGGTTTGCGGCGGAGATGCTTGCCGGTGGCGTGCTTTGCCTGGTGGCCAGCGCGATTCTCGGGGAGAAGTGGGCGTTGCCGGCGACGTCGGCGGCGTGGTGGGCGTGGGCCTACCTGGTTGTGTTTGGATCGCTCATCGCGTTTTCCGCGTATCGAGTGCTCGTTGAACGAGCATCGCCGACGCTTGCTTCCACTTACGCGTACGTCAATCCGCCGGTGGCCTTATTCGTGGGCTGGTGGCTGGGCAATGAGAAGTTTTCGCCCAACGTGTTCGTCGGATTGCCCATCGTGCTGGCTGCAGTCGCTTGGCACACCTGGACGCAGCTTCGAGCCCGGTCCCAGCCGCCCGGCGATTGAGGGCTTCCTGTCTAGTGCGAGACGGCTTCCGGGGCGACTTCTTCCAGGTATTGTTTGCCGCCCAGTCCTCGCATCTGCCCGAGAATCCAGTCCCGGCGCGACGCTACGTACATCGATGGCCGATCCGCATGCATGCGGATCGGATTGGGCAGTACGGCTGCCAACGTAGCGGACTCAGCGCGCGTCAGGCGCGCGGCATGCTTCCGCCAGAACTTCGTTGCTGCCGCTTCAACGCCATAGGTACCGGGCCCAAACTCCGCGACATTCAGATACACCTCGAGAATGCGCTCCTTCGGCCACAGTGCTTCGATCAGCACCGTGAGATACGCCTCGATCCCCTTGCGCACGTAACTCGCGCCATTCCACAGGAACAGGTTCTTCGCCACCTGCTGCGTAATGGTGCTCGCACCGCGCGGCCGCTTGCGATGCGAATTCTGGCGCACGGCCTCGCGAATCGACTTCATGTCGAACCCGGTGTGAAAC
>Ga0207675_100006422_pt1 | contig 11132 bp, 7 predicted proteins | sample KBSSwiS42_FD_184305 | JGI IMG/M metagenome (GOLD analysis project Ga0207675, IMG submission 184305) | Switchgrass rhizosphere microbial communities from Kellogg Biological Station, Michigan, USA - KBS Switchgrass S4-2 (SPAdes) (version 2) | ecosystem: Host-associated > Plants > Roots >...
CCACCGAGTCGCGCAACACCTGGAATGCGCGCAGCGCCGCCTCGAGCTCCGCCGAGAGGCCGGCGGCCCAGACGGGATCGCTGGCGAACTCATCGTCGAGGCGCCGCTGGCCCCCCGGCGCCTCGTCGAGCAGCCCCACCAGCCGGGTGAAGAGCTGGTCGGACGCCCGGCGTGCATCGGCAAGCGCCGGCACCAGCCGGTCCCGCAGGAGGTCCAGGCTCGCGCGCGCCAGCAGGTCGTCGATGGAACGGAGTTCATGGAACAGCGTGGGGATGAGCCCGCGCCCGTTCCGCTCGAAGCGTCCCAGCAGGCGGCGTACGCCCCGACTCGAGACCTGCGTACCGAGGTGCCCGGCTGCGACGTCCTCGAGATGGTGCGCTTCATCGAGTACGATGCGCTGGTACGGTGGCAGGACCGCCGCTTCCTGCCAGTTGTCGCTGGCCTGGCGTATCTGGAGGTCGGCGGCGAGAAGGTGATGGTTCACCACCACGATATCGGCCTGTGCCGCCTGGCGGCGGGCACGGAACACGAAGCAGCGGTCGAAGTGCTCGCACTGCAGCCTGGGGCAGAGATCGGACTCGGCACTCACCTCGTCCCATACCTCCGGGCTGGGTGCCGACGGAAGGTCGCTCAGCGAGCCGTCGGCGGTACGGCTGGCCCAGGACGCCACCGCGGTGAGTTCGTCGACTTTGTCGGGTTCGAGGAGCGTGCGCTGGGCGCCGACCGCCTGGTGCAGCCGGGCCATGCAGAGATAGTTGCGCCATCCCTTGAGCAGCGCGAACGACGGCTCGTGGCTCTCGGTGCGCAGCGCGTCGCGCAGGAACGGCAGGTCCTTGCCGACGAGCTGCTCCTGCAGGTTGATCGTGTTGGTGCTGACGACCGTGCGCTCGCCGTTGGCGCGCGCCCAGGCCAGTGCGGGCACCAGGTACGCGAAGCTCTTGCCCACGCCCGTCCCCGCTTCGAGCATGAGGACACCGCCGTCGTTGTACGCATCGGCGATATGGGCGCACATGTCCCGCTGGCTTTGCCGGTCCTCGAACTGGCCCATCGCCACCGCGACCGCACCATGCTCGCCCAGCTCGCCCACGACGGACAGCGTATCGAGCTTTGTCTCGGTGCGGCCCTTCGGTACCTCGACCACGACATAGAGCCGCGTGGCGTCGTTGGAGATGATCCCGAAGCCGACCCCGTTGTCGTGCAGCTGCGCCGCGACCGTGAGGTCGGCACCTGAGGGTGAGAGGTGGCCGCTCGGGTGGTTGTGCAGGAGCATCTCGCCGGTCCGCGCGATGCCGGGCAGTGCCAGGACGCGATCCACCGTACCGCGCGCGACGGCGCGCGCCGCCACGATGGCACCGTCACGATCCAGCTCGGCGACGAAGGAGACTTCGCGGCCGTCTGCGGCGTCGACTTGCTCGGCGAGGTAGGTGCGTACTCCGGGCGAAATGCGTTCCGTCGAGGACGTCAGGTCTTCAGTTCCTTCTTCTTCGCCGCCGGGAAGAGCACGTTGTTCAGGATCAGCCGGTACCCGGGGGAATGCGGGTGCAGCGTGAGGTCCGTGGGCGCGTCACCGATCTGGTGCTGCGGATCCTCGGGGTCATGGCCGCCATAGAAGGTCCACGTTCCCTGTCCCTTCTCACCATGGATGTACTTGACCCAGGGAGCACCCGGTTCGTCGGCCAGCACGGTGACGCCCGGCTTCAGCGTCTTCCGGGTGAAGGATGTCGTCAGGCCGTAGAAATCGGGAATGACGTCACGATGGTTCTGTACCAGCATCGTGGGCACCGGGTCGATTTTCGCACTGAAGCCGAAGATGGTGAACGTACCGAGTTGCTGCCGGCGATCGGCGGAGTTGACCTGATGGCCGTCGATATCGGAGTACACCGGCGTGGTGGGGCTCAGCTCCAGCGTCGCATCCTGGAAGGCCAGTGATTTGCTCCAGTCGAGCTTGCTGCTCGCGCCGGTTTCGACCGGTGTGCCGTCGGCGTACGAGGCAGCGATATCCACGTTCGCGGCGGCCAGCGCGAGGTCGAGCGTTTCGGTGGCAGTGCACATCGCAAACAGAAAACCGCCCCGCTCCACGAAGGCGCTGATCTGCTGGGCCACGGCCTTCTTCAAGGCCGGGACATTGGCGTAGCCCAGTTGCCGCGCCACGTCGCGGTTGCGCGAGACCATCTCAGCGAGCCAGGGCGCGCCGGCGTAGTTGAGGTAGAACTTCGAGTACTGCCCGGTGAAGTCCTCATGGTGCAGGTGCAGCCAGTCGTAGGTCTTGAGCCCCTGGTCCATCACCTCGGTGTCCCACAGCTTGTCGTACTCGATGCCGGCGTAGTTGAGGGCCATGGCAACCGCGTCATCCCACGGCGCGGCGAAGGGCGGGACGTAGACCGCGACCTTGGGGGCCTTCTCCAGCGGCACCGCGTCCATGTTCGAGGTCGCGATCTCGCCCCTGACCTGCATGACCGCGGAATCGCTCAGCCCCTCGACGGTGATGCCGTTGAGCGCCGCATCGCGTGCGGCCGCGGGGTCGTTGGGCAAGAGGAAGGATCCGCCACGATAGTTGAGGAGCCACTCTGCCTTCACGCCACGCTGGATGGCGCGGAAGGTCAGGCCGTACGCCTTGAGGTGCTCGGCCTGCGCGTCATCCATGGGAATGAGCAGCCAGTCAGCCCGCACCGGGCCGGGTACGTGCAGCATGGCGGGAATGACCGGAACAGCGGCGGCCACCCGCAGGAAATCACGTCGTGATACGCATCCGAGGCACATTACTGGGGTACCGCCCCTTTCACTTCATCCAGCGCGCGACGCGCCTGTGGCACCAGCGCGCTCCGCGGATAGTCCAGGATCAGTTGCTCGAATACCGGCACCGCTTCGCCGCCTCGCCCCGAGCTGGCGAGCAGGTGCCCCAGCTCGAGCAGGGCCGCCGGTGCCGTGGCCGGCGCCGTCGTATCCACCGCGGCACGGAACAGCTTCTCAGCCGCCGGAGCCTGGCCGCGGGCCATTTCCAGTCTACCGGCCAGCAACAGGAGCTCGGCACCACCCTTGTTCCGCGGGCGTTTGCCACCGGCAGAGGTGAAGCCGGCCACCGCAGCCGTCGTGTCGCCCCGCTCGAGAAAGAGGAACGCTGCCCCGAGTTCGGGCAGGCTGTCTTCCTCGATCGGCTGCAGCAGCGCGAGGAGCGACGTGCGCGCCGTGGCCTGCTCCCGGGTTCCCGCATAAGGGCCTGCCGCGCGGAGCAGTTCAACCGCACCGGCAATATCACCCTGAAAGAGCTTGAGCTGCCCCCGCAGCGCCAGCCCGTCCACCGAACTGTCAGCGGTCGCCAGGGCTTCCGCGCGATCGAGCTTCCCTGCCCTGGCCCATCCGAGCGCCACGCGCCGGGTCAGCGTCGCCATTTCCTGGGTCGAAAGCACGCCGCGGTACTGGCTGAGGCTCTTCTCCGCCTCCTCCATCTTTCCCTCTTCCACGAGCAGCCGAAGCAGCGTTCCGGATGCACTCGCGCTCAGGGCGGCGGGCGACTCGCCATCGCTCGCGAGGCTCGCCAGCATGCGTCGCGCCGCCGCACGGTCTCCGGCATCGAGGTAAGCCTGAGCGGCGTCGAGCTGGAGCCGCGACTTCTGCGCGCCATTGGTGCGCTGCGCCATCGCCTCGAGGGCCCGGCCCATGGCCTGCCGATATGCCGGCGCCGTATTGCCGCGCAGTCCCTCCGCGAACTGGCGCAGGAGGTCGCGCGCTTCAACCGGGTCGGCGGGCAGCACCTGCGACAAGCGTTCGAAACCACCGACGGGATCGCCCCACCGCGCGCGGAGCTCCGCATCGAGCCGCAGGGCATCGGGTGAGCCGTCGGCATCGAGGACCTTGAGCACCGCGGCGCGTTGCGCGTCGGGCGTCTGGCGCAATGTCACCACGGCTCCCGACCGGTATCCGGGCAGCTTCTTGACCGCCAGCAACCATTCCCGCGCCGCCCCGGGATAATCCACTTCGAGCACGGCAAGTTGCGCGAGCTCCGGGGCGAGCGCCGTGGGACCGAGTTGCTGGCGGCCGGCCAGGTAGGCCGCGCGGGCACCCGCCCGGTCGCGTCGGGCGAGGAGCGCATTGCCCCATTCCCGGTACGGTGTCTCGTCCTTCGGAGCGAGTTGTGCCCAACGCTCTACGGCGCGACGCAGGCTGTCCGGCATGTTCGCTGCGCCGTATGTCCGAACCGCGACGCCGTACAGGGCCGTGGCGGTGGGGTTTGCCGTGAGTGCCACGCCGATATCGGGCACCATTTCGGCGGTGCGATTGAGTGGCGCGAGCGAGCGCTCGAGCCCCAGGAGGGCGCTCACCTCGGACGGCCGGCCCTTGAGCACGGCGCGATACGCCGTGACCGCCGCGGCGTAGTTGCCCCGACGCTCCAGGTCGAAGGCGCGGTTGAGCGAATCGACCTGGGCTGCGAGCGGCGTGGCCACCAGCAGGAGGGCCAGCACGAGTCGCACGCTACGGCGCTCCGGGCGCGGCGAGACGACGGAAGTAGTCGACGACGATGCGGCGCTCGGCTGGCGACAGCCGCTGCAGGTCCTCCCAGCTTGGCACTTGCAGCCGGCCATCCTCGTCCTGCAGGCGCGCGCGCAGTTCGGGCGGGAGCAGCACACTGTCGCCATTGGCGGTGGTGCTCTGCCGCTCCTTCTGCTCATCCTCCTGCTCTCCCTGCAGCGTCCTGCCCGCGTCGAGCATGCGGCGGAACAGCTTCTCCTGGCGCTCGACCGTCTGTCGGTCGAGACGGCCCGCCTGCAGCCGCTGGGACAGCTCCTCCGCCTCGTTCGCCATCTCCCCGGCCCCGGGCATGTTGCCCTGACCACGCAGTTTTTCCAGTTCCTGCGCCAGCGCACGCTGTTGTGCCGCGAGCTGCTGAAGCTGCTGCTGGGCTCCGCCGCCGGCGCCCATTTGCGGGATGAGCGATGCACCCTGCTCACCGAGTTGTCCCTGCTGCTTGGCCAGCTGGCCCATTTTCTCCATCGCCTCGGAGAGGCCGGAACCCGACTCCGACCCGCTCACGTCCCCCCGGGCACGAAGCAGCCCATGGGCAGCCGAGTTGAGGGCATCGAGCGCATCGCCGGCGCGATCGGCCGCCTCACGCGGATTGGCGTTGGCCGACGACACCGCATCGCGAGCCTGCTGCATGAAGCGACTCGCGGCGGCGAGCGAGGTGCCGATCTCTGGTGATATGAGCGCATTCTTCCCGGCTGCCTGCCGCACCTGCTCCTGCAGCCGCTCGACACCCTCCTCTACCGCGCCCTCGTCGGACCGGAGCTTCGCCGCCGGCTCGCCCCGCTCGAAGCCCTGGCTCACCGCAAGTTGCTTCTCGCCGAGCCGGCTCAAGTCGGCCAGCGCCTGGTCGAGTTGCTGCATCACTTCGTCGCGCCAGTCCTGCGCCATCTGCTCGCGCTCTTCCTCCAGGTCGTCGCCGAGCGGCGCAAGCTCCTTCTCCGCCTCCTCGCCCTCCGACTTCGCCTTCTGCTTCTGCCCGGACTTCGCTGACTTCGACGCCTGCTGCATCATTTGAGCGGCCTTACCCGCCTGCTGCGAGGCCTGCTCGAGCTTGTCCCCGCGAGGCGTGTCCTTCATCTGTTCGGAGAGCTGCTTGAGCTCCGACGACAGCGACTCTGCCTTCTTCGCGAGCTGCTGCTCGGCGACCGCGGCGCGCTGGCTGTCGGCCGTGGCGACCTGCTTGTTCCAGTCGGCCTGATCCTTCTGCAGTTCCTTCGAGTCCTGCGCCAGACTCTCCAGTTGCCCTTCCATCGCGGCGCGCTCGAAGAGCTCGCGGCTCCGCTCCAGCGCTTCCCGCAATTCCTTCTGTTTTTCCGCGAGGTCCTTCAGCGCTTCCTGGGTCCGCTCGGCGTCGAGCTCCTTGAGCGCCTGGCGCAGCTCATCGAGCTTCGCGCGGATTTCAGGCGTGAGGGCCTTCTCCAGCTGCTGCTGCACCTCGGCCAGCCGGGCCATGAGCGCTGAATCGGCGATGCCCGCCGTCTCCGCGTTCTCCTGGAGTTCCTGCAGCGCCTGCCGTGCCTGTTCCGCCTGCTTGAGCAGTTCCTGCTGCGATTCGGCGACCGCCTCGGCCTTCTTCGCCTGCTCGAAGCTGAGGTTGTCGGAGTTGTCGCCCTGCTTGGTGGCATCGCGTGGCTGGGAACGGGCCAGGTCCTCGGTTTGCCGCTCCAGCTTCTTGCTCGCGGCACTGAGCGAGTCGAGCCGGCTCTGGAGGGATGAGGTTTCGCGGCGCTGCTCAGCCCGAAGCTCGGTGAGCGTCTGGATGCGGAGTACGTACTCCCTGGACCAGCCTGATTGCGCCCGCGGCGAATTGTCGACGGCACGGGCCCGATAGTGGAGCGTATCGCCGGGGACGAGCCCGAGCTGCTGCAGGCTCACCTGCGCGCTCAGTACCGCGCGGTCCGGTGTTCCGCCCGGCAGCGCGACCGCCTGCTCCCGCACCGGATCGGCGGTGCCGAGCGCCGACACGCGCCGCAGCTCCAGCGCCACGCTCTTGAGCCCGTGATCATCGTGTGCATCGATCACGATGAGCGCGCGCGCATCGGGAGACGCGGTCGTATCGGCACCCGGCACGGGGATCTCCAGCGCCGGTGCGCTGTCGGCGATGATACGGAGCGGGAGGACGATGGAATCGCCGGCCAGCGGCGTGCCGCTCGCCGTACGGAGCACCAGCCGGTAGGCGCCGGAGCGAACCGGCGTGAAGTCGCCATCGAACTGCTTCCCGCTCACCGGCAAGGCACTCTCGGCATCTCCGGCGCTCCACGACGCGTTCTCGAGTTCCGCCGTGGCCTCGCCGCGCGTCTCCAGTCGCGTGCCCGCCGGCAGCAGCACCGTATCTCCAGTCGTGGGGATGGGCTCATCCTCGAGACCGAGATAGCCGGGATAGCGCGCCGTGACCTCGAGCGCCGCCAGGAACACCGGCTGCCGCACATGCACCATCAGCGTGTCCGAGCCCCGTTCTCCGCTCGATACCCGGGCAAAGAGATCGGCCTCGAGCATCGGGATCACGTGCGTGGCCACGCCGTTGCCATCGAGCGTGAGCGGTGTCTCGCGCCAGGCCTCGCCCGGCGCCCGGAGCCAGAGCGTCGCCTCGCGACGGCCGTAGGTGGTGACCGTGAACGTGACGGCGTCACCCCGATCGACGCTGTCGGCCGAGGCCTGGAGTTGCACGGGCGACACCACCGCGCGCCAAGCGCGAACCGGGTGCCAGAGCACGGCACCAGGGCTCCGAAGGGTGCCCGAGGACCCGAGTGCCGCCACCCCGAGTGCCAGCAGCGCCAAGCCACCGCGCATCTCGCGCGAGAGGCGGGCATCGAGCGGACCCAGGGCCTCGGAGGCACGCGCGCCTACCGATGCCGCGGACGCCGCATCGGCCGCCTCCGCCAGTTCATTGCTCGAACCCTGCTGCGTCCGCTCCAGCAGCGCGCGGAGCGAGCCGAGGCGCCACGCCCCCGAACGCTCCAGCCACTCGGCGAGTGAGCGAGTCGCGAGGCCCGCCGCCGCGCGGCGCCGTCCCCACGCCGCCGCAAGGGCCAGTAGCGCTGCGGCGATCCACGCAGCGGGCACCCACGCCAGCGTGCGAATGACATCGAGACGCGCGAGCCACGCGATGCTGCCGAGCAGCAGCATGGCGAGTCCGAACGCCGCGACGATCCACGCCGTGTTCCGGCGCAGCCGCAGGGGGCGGGCGACCTGCTCCAGGGCGAGCTCGGTGAGGCTCATCCGCCGAAGCCTACCGCATAGGCATAGAGGTTCACGCCCATCCGCAACGCGGCTTCATGCTTCTCCGGTGGGTCCTTGTGCACGTCGGGATCTTCCCAGCCATCGCCCAGATCGGACTGATACGAGTAGTAGACCACCAGCCGGCCATTCAGGAAAAGGCCGAGTCCCTGCGCCGGCTTGCCATCGTGCTCGTGGATCTTCGGTATGCCCCGCGGGAAGTCGTACGCGAGGTGATAGATCGGGTGATCGAGCGGCACGTCGACGAGCTCCTGGCCCGGGAAGAGCCTGGCCAGCTCGCGCCGGATGGAACTGTCCATGCCGTAGTTGTCATCGACATGTAGAAAGCCACCCTGCGATAGATATGTCCGCATGATGCGCAGCTCATCATCAGAAAAGCGCACGTTGCCATGGCCGGTCATGTAGATGTACGGCACGCTCCACAGCTCATCGGACGTGAGCGTGACGGTGCGTTCCTCCCGCTCGACCGGGATGCCGGTACGCGCCCGGACCGCGGCGAGCAGGTTCGGCAGGCTCGAGGGATTGGCATACCAGTCCCCCCCGCCTTCATAGTGCAGGCGCCCGATTGTCTGGAGCGGCTCAACGCCCGTCGCCGGGACCGCGCTCGCCGATACCCGCGGGTTCCCCTGCTGGCCCGTCAACGGGGCCGCGCAGAAAAGCGCGATCAGGAGCAGCAGCCACGGTCGTGCGGGCATCAGGCAAGGCTCGTGACGAGACGGTAGGCATCGTTGCGTGACAGGCCGAACTCGGCGGCGATCCGCTGGGACACCTCGCGCCGGGTAATACCATCGGCCAGCAGCTGGCGGGCGCTCGTGGTCGCTTCCTCGGTGCGGTCGGCCACCACCGGCGGAAGGCCCGTTCCCTCCAGCACTACGGTGAACTCGCCCCTTGGTTCCGTCGCATTGAAGTGCTGCACCAGTTCCTCCAGGGAACCCTGACGGATCTCCTCGTGCAGCTTGGTGAGCTCCCGCCCCACTGCAGCGCGACGCCCCGGTCCGGCGAGGGCCAGCAAGTCCTCCAGCAGCTCAAGTGCCCGGGTCGGGGCCTCGTAGAACACCACCGTCCACTCCTCGGTCGCGGCCCGGGCAAGCAACCGGGCCCGGTCCGCGCCCTTCCGGGGCACGAATCCAAGGAACAGGAATCGATCGGCCGGAAGGCCGGAGGCCGACAGCACGGTGGCGATGGCAGTGGGGCCCGGAATGGGCACCACCACGTGTCCGGCGTCGAGCGCAGCCCTGACCAGGTCGGTGCCGGGGTCGCTCACCCCCGGCGTACCGGCGTCAGATACGAGGGCTACGTCGCGGCCTTCCGAAAGGATCTCGACCAGCATCTCGAGGCGACGCTCGGGGGAATGCGCGTGGAAGCTGCGGAGCTGGGGATGGGCACCTATGTGTTCGAGCAGCCCGCGGGAGCGGCGGGTGTCCTCGGCCGCCACGACGGGCACCGTGCGCAGGACCTCGATTGCCCGTGTGCTCAGGTCGCCCAGGTTCCCGAGGGGAGTCGCGACGACATACAACGTGGCCATGCACCTCAGCCCGAAAGCGATGAATGAAAAGGGGCGGCAGGAGCATGCTTGCGTCCCTGCCGCCCCGCCCGTGCGCCAAGAGCGCGCCCCGCGCTCCCTAGCTCAGGTGCTGCTTGATCTTCGCTTCGATGACCGGCTTCGGCACGGCGCCGACGACGGTGTCCACATGCTTGCCATCCTTGAAGAACAGGATGCTCGGAATCGAGCGAACGTTGTACTTCATCGACGTCCGCTGGTTCGAGTCCACGTCGAGCTTCACGATCTTCACCCGGCCGTCGTACTCGCCGGCCAGCTGCTCCAGGACCGGCGCCACCATCTGGCACGGCCCGCACCACACGGCCCAGAAGTCCACCAGCACGAGGCCCTTTGCCTGATCCACATCAACCGCGAAGGAATCATCCGTCACGGGAGGAGTCTTGGTGTTTACGCCAGCCATTGCGTTGCGCTTCCTTTCTCCCATCGCACTCGCCGTGCGATGACTTAAGATTCAGCATGACCGATCAGCCACGCATCGCCCACATCGGCGTCGCCGTCGAGAACCTGGCTGACGCCCTTGCCTTCTATCGCGACGTCCTCGGGCTCGAGCCCCGGCCCCCTGAAACGGCGGACGGCGCCACGATCGTATCGCTGCCCTTTGGCGGCCCCGAGGTTGAACTCCTCGAACCCTCGACTCCCGACGGCCCGATCGCCCGGTTCCTGGCGAAGCGCGGCCCCGGCATTCACCACGTGTGTTACGAGGTGGCCGATCTCGATGCCGCCATGGAACGTTGCCGTGCCGCCGGTTACCGCCTGGTGGACGAGACGCCCCGCACCGGCGCCCATGGCCGCCGCATCGCCTTCGTACACCCCAAGTCCACCGCCGGCATCCTGATCGAACTCACCCAAGCCCGTTGAGGGCGATGCGGCTACTTGCCCGGCTTGATCGTGTCCGTGACCACGGTGATGCCGGTATCGGGAGCGGTCGGCGTACCGTTACAGCTCCGGCCGGGCACCCCGACCTGCGTCAGGTCGAGCGAGTTGACGATCCAGCCCTCGTTCTTCGTCTTCACCGCCGTGATCGGCACCAGCTTGTTGCAGTCGCCTCGGTTGAACTCGAGGATCATGTAGCGCCGGTCTTTCTCCGCGGGACTCGGCTCCGTCGCGGAGATCTTGTAGGTGCCGCCCTTCAGGAACGCGAAGGTGACGTAGAGGCGCTTCTGGAAGTCGGCCGGCTTGCGCGTCGTCGCCGCCGAGCCTTCAGATGTACCCCACAGCTGCGTCATCCGGGCCAGGTTGCTGTCGGCAACGGCCTTCATGAAGGCGTTCACCGCCGCCTCGGGCGTCGGTTCCGCCTGCGCCATCAACCGGCTTGGGAGCGTGGCCACGCATGCGGTGGCGAGCGCCAGGACTACCTTCTGAATTCGAGCCAACAGATGCCTCACGATGCTATCGTTGAACAGCGAAACTAATCGGATCCCACCCCCTCCAGCAACGTTTTCATGCGCCTTTACATCAACATCGATCACGTCGCCACGGTGCGGCAGGCGCGGCGTACGGACGAGCCGGATCCGGTCGTGGCCGCACTCGCCGCCGAGCGCGGTGGCGCCAATGGAATCACGGCCCACCTTCGGGAGGACCGGCGCCACATCCAGGACGACGACGTCCGCCAGCTGGCCGCGGCCGTCACCACCGTGCTCAACCTCGAACTCGCCACCAGTTCCGACATCGTGGCCCTGGCGCGGCGGAAACAGGCGCGGATCCTCCACGTGCACGGCTACGCGGCTGCGGACTTCGGGCGGCTGGCCGCCCGGCGGCTGGGCATCGCCCTGGTCCTCCACGAGCACTTCGCCGACCCGCGCATGCCGTTCTA
>Ga0207675_100006424_pt1 | contig 11130 bp, 8 predicted proteins | sample KBSSwiS42_FD_184305 | JGI IMG/M metagenome (GOLD analysis project Ga0207675, IMG submission 184305) | Switchgrass rhizosphere microbial communities from Kellogg Biological Station, Michigan, USA - KBS Switchgrass S4-2 (SPAdes) (version 2) | ecosystem: Host-associated > Plants > Roots >...
AGAAACTTACTTATACCATCGAAAAGAATGGAAAAGTTACTTTGTTGTGGGGTGACAAGAAAGTTGAATTCAAAATAAAATAATTATTCGGGGAAACTGATCTTTCCCATTGTTACTGACGGGATCTTATTTCTTCCTTTTCCGATCTCGATCTTTTCACCACAAATACATTCATTAGCAAGCAGTGCAAACAGCACTGCTTCTTTTGCATCTGGATTTATCTGAAGATCGTCTGTTGTAAAAAATCTCATACCCGTTAATTGCAATTTGATATTTTCCATTAGTAGAGGATTATGCATACCACCACCGCTCACATACACCGAATAGTTTTCATTCTTATCAATGCATTTTTTTATGGCTTCAGAGATCGTATCGGCAGAAAAACGATTGAGTGTTGCCATCGTATCTTCAACAGATACTGAATCGGATTTAGAATCATCAATTGCTTTTTGCAAATAAGAAAGATTGAATAACTCTGGCCCGATCGTCTTTGGAAGATCCTGTCCAAAAAATGAATGAACTTTTAATTGTTTAAGCAGGTCATCATTTACTTTTCCTTTTTTGGCAATAGCAGAATTCTCATCAAAATATTGTCCGGGAAAATGTTTTTGAATAAAGGCATCCATCATTGTATTTCCTGGTCCTACATCAGTGCTGAAAATTTTTGAACCATCAAGATCACCAGGTAAAAAAGTAAAATTTGCAATGCCCCCGATATTTAACATGATCCTGTTATCACCTTTTTTGGAAAACAAAAGATGATCACCATAAACTGCTAAGGGGGCACCTTCACCACCTGCTGCAATATGTTTTTGCCTGAAATCACTAAGGGTGATAATACCTGTGTTCACTGCTATATGATCTCCATCACCGATCTGCAAAGTAGCGTTCGGAAATTTTTCCCTGCCATGCAAAAATTTTGGAGCATGATAAATTGTTTGGCCATGACTGGCAATAAGATCGATTTGATCTCTTTTATATCCCCATTTCTCTAAACATTGATTAATGATAGAAGCATGCTGAATAGCCACCCATTCATTCAGTAAACAAACTTTTTCAAGATCAGCGTCGCGACGGGAGAAGATGGTTTTTAATTCTTCTTTAAAATCGTTTGAATAACTAACTGTTTCAAACTTTATCAACTCACATTTTGTTTCCATTCCACTTCCGGCAACCTTACAGAGAGCTACATCAAGACCGTCGAAAGATGTTCCGCTCATTAATCCGATGATCAGCTTTTCTTTTTTGGAAGTGATGCGATAAAGTTGTTCAATGCTGCTCTTCATATTATAAATATAGTTGCTTGTATTTGCCGCTTAACCATTAAAATTAATGGTTTATGAATGTTTTTGCGGGAAATTTAAAAAATCTGTGCTTTTTTTTGCAGGTTTTGAGAAAACTAACTTAGTTTCGGAAGCACAACCAACATTAATCGCTTATGCTGAAAAAGGAGCGGCAGGAGTTCATTCTCCGTGAGATCAATCTCCATAATAAGGTCTTGACCTCAGATCTCTGTGAGGCTATCAATGTTTCCGAAGACACTATTCGCCGTGATCTTACTGAGCTATCAGAATCCGGGGATATCATTAAAGTACATGGTGGCGCCTTATCAAAATCATTTCATGTTTCATTTCAAACCAATGGGGTCTATTCCCACGACAATAAGAAGTTGATCGCCCAGAAAGCAGTTACCCTTATCCGCGATGGCATGTTCATACTTACAACGGGTGGTACAACAATTCTTGAATTAGCGAAAGCATTACCACATCATTTACGTGCCACTTTTTTTACCGGCAGCTTGCCTGCAGCTATGGAATATATCCAGCATCCGAATATCGAAGTCATCTTTATCGGAGATCGTATTTCAAAGAATTCAAAGATCACGGTTGGCGGCGATGCGATAACAAAGATCAAGCAGATCAATGCAGACATCTGTTTTCTTGGTATCAATGCAATTGATGCTGAACATGGGCTCACCGATAATGATTGGGATGTAGTGCAGGTGAAAAAAGCGATGATCCAGTCTTCAAAAAAAGTGGTGGCATTGACGATCGCTGAAAAAATTAATACACAGCAAAAGCTAAAGATCGGCGATCTCGATGTTTTAGATATTATGATCACAGAATTAAACCCCGATGAAAAAGTATTTGACGCTTATAAACAAAAAGGCGTAGAGATATTATAATTCCGTATTCTATAAGGCTCGGTTAAGTATATCCATTTTAATTATTCAAACAAACATGTATGAAGCGAAAAAAAATCTCAAGACTATTTTACCATCAACTTGGTCTTGCAATTATCCTTTGTTTTTTTTCCATGGCGTCATTCAGCCAGGTTAAGATCTCTGGAAAAGTAACTAGTCCCGAAGGAAAGGGATTACCATTCATTTCAATCACAGTAAAAGGAACCAGTTTTGGTAGCTCAACTGATGTCGATGGCTTTTACAACTTTACTGCTGAGTTAAAACAAGCCCAGTATGTTTTGGAATTTACCGGTGTTGGATTAAGAACCAAAGAACAAAGTGTAAGTATCGGTAGCCAATCCAGTTATACTGTTGATATTGTTTTGACAGAAGATGTGTTGAAACTAGATGAAGTAGTGGTTACCGGTGTAACTGCGGGAACAACAAGGAAGCAATTAGGAAGTTATATCAGCACTGTCAAAAGTGATCAATTGACAAAAGGCGGTTCAACAAATGTTTTATCTGCATTGCAAGGAAAAACTATGGGAGCACAGATCATTCAAAATAATGGTGATCCCGCTGGTGGTATTTCTGTTCGGCTTCGGGGTATCAGCTCTGTTTTATCTTCTTCCGATCCGCTTTTCATTCTTGATGGTGTGATTATAAATAATGCAACCAATAGAGTTACGAATACACAAAGTGGTTATGATGGAACAAACTTTGTTGGAAGTATCGGTCAAAATAGATTAGCTGACATCAATCCTGCTGATATTGATCACATCGAAATATTAAATGGTGCAGCAGCAGCAGCTATCTATGGTTCCCGTGCAAATTCGGGTGTTGTACAGATCTTTACAAAAAGAGGAGCTACCGGTGCGCCAATCGTAAGTTTTTCTACAGGTGTTACAGTAAGTACATTGAGAAAAAGGCTGGAAGTTAATATGGCGCCTACAAAATTCGGAGGACCAACAGATGGAGTAGGAGCATTAACACAAGATATCATTACTGCTGTAGGATCGCCAGCCGCTTTACCAACAAATACAACTCCTGTAACAAGATATGATTACCAGGATTACATTTTCAGAACTGGAATTGGAACGGATAATAATGTTTCAGTGAGCGGAGGAACCGACAAAACAAAGTATTATTTATCCGGATCTTTTTATTTTAACCAGGGAATTGTTCAGAATACAGATTACCGGAAATATAATTTCCGTGCTAATATCGATCAAACACTGAACAAATGGCTAAGCATCAATTTAGGTTTGAATTACATCAACAGCGCTGCTAATGAAAAACCAGATGGTAATTCATTTTTCTCACCTATGAATAGTGTTACTATCATTGGGAACTTCCATAATATCCAACAAAGAGACGCTTTGGGTAACATCCAGGCAGTAGGCGAAAGAGGTCGTATAAATCCTGTATCTGTGATCGAAGATTTCAAGCAAAGAGAAGAGATCAACCGGATCATCAGTAATCTTGGAATGAAATTGAAACCTGCCAAAGGATTGACATTTGATTATATGCTGGGTTTTGATACGTATTCACAGAACGGCACTACATATATGCCGCCATTTGCTTACAATGCCAACACAGCGTTTTGGGGTGGAGGAACAACATTAGATCCAACATTGAACGGGTATGCAAGTACAGGCAATGATTATTTTTACCAGATCAATAACGAATTGAGCGGTACTTACCAGTTCAATATAAATTCTGATATCGGATCAACGACACAGCTGGGATATTCTGTACAATATGAAAAGAACAGGTATGCGCTATTACAGAGTCGTGGTCTTAGTCCATTTGTGCAAACAGTAAACGGAGGCAGTACTATATTGCCTGCCGTAGATGATAGATCTGAACTATCTGTTTCAGGTGCTTATCTCCAGCAAAATTTTAAATTCAAGAATCAATTTTTTGTTACCGGAGCTGTACGTCTTGATGGTTCGTCAATTTTTGGTGAGGATGAACGTAACCAGGTTTATATAAAAGCAAACGGCAGTTATATTGTATCTGAATCAAAATTTTGGGAAGGCATGAAATGGTGGAACTTCTTTAAGGTTCGTGTTGCTTATGGTGAATCAGGAAACCTGACTGGTATTGGGGCTTACTCAAGATTTAATTCTTATTCATCAAATTCTTTCCTGAGCAGAACTTCTCTTACTTCAAGTTCAATACTTGCAAACGAACACGTAAAACCTGAAAGACAAAAGGAACTGGAGATCGGAACTGATATGTCATTCTTTAGTAACCGACTTGCCCTAACGTTTAACTGGTACAAGAAAAGGGTTGAGGATATGCTTATCAATCGTGTTATTGCACCTACTAATGGTTTTTCCAGTCTTCTTGACAATTTCGGATCACTGCAAAACAAGGGATATGAAGTCATGTTGAAAGGATCACCTGTTAATAATAAAAATTTAAGATGGGATGTAACAGTTATATATAATCATAATAGAAATAAAGTATTGGAAGTGGGTCCATCACTTACTCTCTTTAGTACAAATGCCGGCGCACCTATTTCATTATTGGAAGGTTATCCTGTTGGTATCTTCTATGGAACTTTCTTTGCTGTTGATGCTAATGGCAACCAGGTAAAAAGTACTTCTGGTATTCCACAAATAGAAAAAGGAGTACAAAACTCAGCATTGAGCTATACCCCACAACGTGATGCCAATGGATTGCCAACCGGAACAACTTTAAGAAAAGTGATCGGTAACCCTAATCCTGATTGGACGGGTTCTTTAACAAATGAGCTGACTTACAAAAGACTTAGCTTGAGTGTTCAGTTTGATGCGGTACAAGGTGTTGATGTGTTCAATGCAGATTTCAGAACAAGACAAGGTGTTGGTAATGGTAAAGTAGCAGAACAGGAACATAATGGTCAAATACCACGTGGATGGATACTCGGTGTTTATCAAATTGAACAATGGAGAGTTGATGATGGTTCATTTGTGAAATTGCGTGAAGTTTCTTTAAGCTATAATATCGGTAAACTTAAATTCTTCCGTGACCTCACAATAAATTTCAGTGGCCGCAACCTTATTTCATGGGATAATTATAAAGGTTATGATCCTGAAGTGAACTCAGCGGGTCAAAGCACATTGTTGCGTGGAATTGATTTTGGTTCAGTTCCTATTCCTGCAAGTTTCCGCTTTGGTATTTCAGCAAAATTTTAAACCTGTTAAATTATTAATATGAAAAAGCATTTGATAAAATTTTCAATACTTGGGATGGGAGCCATGTTGCTTTTGTTCCCAACATCCTGCAAAAAGGATTATATAAATCCGAATGCAGCTACCGATGTACAGGTGTTTAGTTCACCGCAGGGATTAACCGGTGTTGCAGTTGGTTTGCAAAGAGTATATACTGCTGGTCGTGCAAGTTCATTGTACAATCGTGTTACTATTAATGGACTTGTGACAAAAGAATTAACTGTATTGAACCAAGGTAATACCGGCGAATATCAATTACAATTAGGTGGCGGTTCGGTTGATGGTACAAATAGTTTAATGAGTGGCTTATGGACAAGCAGTAACAAGATCATCTATGATGCTGATAAAGTAATAGAAGGCGCAAAAGCTTTAGCCGATAAGAATTATGCAAGTGGTTTGATCGGCTATGCTTCTTTATTCAAAGCATTGGCATTAGGTGATCTTTCAATGTTCTGGGAAAAAGTTCCGGCAAGCATTGGCGCTAATGTAAGTTTTATTGATAGGGCACAGGGTTTTGCAAAAGCCATCACAACAATTGATGATGCATTGACAGCTATCAATGCAAATGCGATCTCAGCAGCATTTACTGCCAATGTTCCCGCTGGTATTGTTATTGCTAATGCATTGCATGCATTGAAGGCAAGGTATTCATTATACACAGGCCTTTACGCACAGGCATTAACGGAAGCAAATGCAGCAAGTCTTACAGTAAAATCAACTTTTAATTTTACGACCGTTAACCTGAATCCATTATTTGAAACAGCAACTTCAACCAACAATGTTACTGCTGCAGATAATGTAACCTTAGGTTTGCCAGCTGGCTTGCAAGCTGATGCGGGGGATAAAAGAGTTCCTTTTTATACAACTAACGCTTATAATTCGAAGATATTAGGATTTGCGGCAGCATCAACAACTCCATGGCCGGTTTATCTCCCTGGTGAAATGATACTGATAAAAGCAGAAGCATATGCAAGACAAAATGATCTTGTAAATGCGTTGATCGAATTAAACAAAGTGGTTACTAAAACTCCCGCAAGTGATATTTATGGAGTTGGCGCTGATCTGCCACCGCTTGTTGGTTTAACGCAAGCTCAAATATTAGATCAGATATATAAACACAGAAGCATCGAGCTATATATGTCAGGTTTAAAGTTGGAGGATATGCGTCGTTTTGGAAGACCTAATGCCGAGAGAACAAGGAACTTACTTCCTTATCCATTCCTGGAGAGGGATAATAATCCGAATACTCCCCCTGACCCACCGTTTTGATTTGCCGGTCGATATAAGCAGAAGGGCTACCATTTTTGGTAGCCCTTAATTTTTATTTTTTGTTTTTCTTTAATTGTTTCTTCTTACTCTGAATGTTGCTGACACATTATGAAGATTATTATTTGCTAACTCTCTTATTTGTCCTGTAAAATTTCCTTCAACAAATTGTCCCGGTGCACCCCATGTTGTAATATTAATATTAAACGGAGTGACGACTGTCACAGAATCATATTGGTTCACATTTAAATATTGCAATGGGAATGTACCTACTGCATTTGCCATTGAATTGAACCAGATATTAATATTTGGCTGACCTGTTTTAAAGCCCATTACAGTAAGATTGGATTGATTGGTCCCATTGGCTGTGTATGCAACAATTGAATCTCCCGACGTTGTTGAATTTATAGTAAAGTTAGAACCATCAACAGTGTAATTGATATAAGCGATCGTTGAAGTACCACATGCAGAAACAGCTCCAGTGTTTACCGTTCCAGTAGATGCCGATCCTGTCCATGGTGCAGCACTTTGTTGATTTGCTGTGTTATCAACTGCAACAACTTCAATTGAGCCTGTACTATTTGAACATCTTGTGATCGTTAATGAGAAAGTACCGGTATTGCTTACAGGCCTCGTGTATAATTGTCCTTCGAAATAAACGAGAACACTGCCACTGGTTACAGGTTGATTGGTGCAGTTAACTGCATTGCCTGTTATTTGTAATGTATTTACAGGAGGAATTGTAACATTAATAGTTCCAAGGTTTGTATTAGAACTAAATGGTCCTACGCTTTGTGAATAGATAGGCTGATTACAAGTATTCATTACTTCCAATGTCAACGTTTCATTTTTTGGAACAAGTCCACCGACATGACCTGATGAATCAGTATAACCGTAGCTTGACGCACCATTTATTCGGGTAAGTTTTACCAATACATGGCTCAGTGGTTCATTGCTTGTAGTGATCGTCATTTCCAGGTAAACAGTTTGACCGCTTACATCACAGTTCCAGAATGAAAAATGACTAACATCACCTTCATAATAATCTGTTCCTTTTGTAGCACTTCCTTCTTCTTTCCATAAACCTGTTGTTTCATCAACTGACCAAAGAGGAATTGTAGACGGGGCAGATGAACGTAGTGATGAGGGAATATTAAATCTGAGTTTTGCAGTTTTACCATTTGTGATCTGTAACTTTTCACCGCTGCTACCTTCTAATTCTACAGCCAACATTCCAAATGATCTTAGTATTACCCGGTTGTTATTAGCGTCATCACCTTGAAAACTTCCCGGAACTATTTGTGCAATATCTGTTGATGTAGGGTCAATGATGGCTGCATAAATTTTTATACTTCCTGAATACGATTGGTTTGTTGATCTTACAACAACTGAACCTGCAGGTAATGTGATCTTTGAATTATCAGTAAGCGTTACTGAACCACCTGTAGCTGCATCAATATTTCCGATCAAAGTTTTTGGAAGAAGTTTTAGTTTAACAAAGTTTGTATTGTTTGCAGATGCAGAGAAAACACGATAAGCTTTGAAGTAACCACTTTTCTCAACCGTTACCAACGATGAGTACTTGTCAAGTTGAATGTTGTTAAACCGGAACAAACCACGGCTGTCAGTTGTTGCAGTACTATTACCTGCTTTTACAGTAGCGCCGGCAACAGCATTATTGTTATTGTCAACAACCTTCCCTGTAAGTGATCCTTGCACAGGTGTTGGATTAATAACCGTTCCTGTACTGCCCCCGGTTCCGGGATCATCCGTTTTGACCTCTTTTTGACACGATAAAATTGAAACAATAATGAGGAGATAAATAAAAGGACGGTTAATGATTCTCATGGTAGTTAATTTCGGTGGCTAAAAATAAATAAAGCCTCTGACTATATTGTGGCCTAATAGTTTAAACGGCAGTGCAACGTTATAAAAAAATAGGTTGTCAAAACAAGTAATCAGGATAATGGATACTCAACGGCTGGTAAAAGATTGTCTTAGGGAGATACCGGCTGCCCAACGGCAGCTATACGAGTATTTTGCCGAAACCATGCTGGGGGTTTGCTATCGGTATACTAAATCAATGGATGATGCGGAAGATGTGCTGCAGGATGGATTTGTAAAAGTTTTCAAGAACCTTCATCAATATAAATATGAAGGTGAACTCGGCGGATGGATCCGGCGAATTATGGTAACAACTGCATTGAATTTCCTGAAAAAGAATTCCCGTTACAATCATGAGTTTTCATTTGATAACGAGAACCTGCATCCTGTAACGGATGATGATCCTGAAATAAAAATAACAGGAAAAGAGATCGCGGAACTGGTTAGACAATTACCGATCGGGTATCAAACAATTTTCAACCTGAATGCTGTAGAAGGTTTCAGTCATGTAGAAATTGGGAAGATGCTGGGTATAAATGAAGGGACATCAAGATCGCAATATGCAAGAGCAAGAGCTCTGCTGATCACCTGGATAAAAAAAAATGAAGAACTAAATCTTAAAACTGGTTCATATGCCGGAAAATGAATTTGAGAAAAAAATTTCTTCCGAATTACAGCAGCTGAAGTTCAAACCTTCAGAAACTGTATGGATGAAAGTGGAAGAAAGAATTCAGAAAAAGAAAAAGAGGCGGGTATTTATAATTGTTTTTTTACTCGCTGGTATTGCATTACTTGGCTACTGGCAATGGAACAATTTTTTTGGTAAAAAGAAAAGTGAAGTAGCACAAACTGAAACTTCAACACTTGAAAAAAATAATGTTACAGATCAGAATGATCAGGCAATTAAAAAAGAAGATAGCCTGAATAAAAAAAAGCAAATAGAAGAAGCTGAAGTAAAAAATAAAGATGAGAATGAGAAAAAGGAGACTTTAACAATTGTCTCAACAAATAAGATCAATAAAGACAATTCCTCAAATATTCCAGCGGAAAAAGTAATAGAGAAAAAACAAAACAGTGTGCCAGTTGATAAAAAGAGAGCTGCACCAAATATCAAAAAGAAAATTTCAAAGCCTGCTCAAAAAAAGGAAGTTGTTTTAAATGATGATAATAATCTAACAATAATAGCCCCTGATAAACCAACAACAGCAAAAGATGATGTGAAAAGACCACTGGAGATAAATAATGCTGATCAGGATCTTAATAAGAATTTTAAACCGACTGATAATAAAATTGATTCAGCAATATCTCCTGATATAGATCCCAATAGGATTGTAAATAGTAAACCGTCTATAAAAACTGATTCAATTACCAGAAAAGATAGTCTTGCAAAAAAGATGGATAGCATTTTAAAAGCAGTTCCTGCTGATTCTCCTGTTGTAAATCTTCCAAAAAGTTCTTTTGACAAGAAATGGAAATTTGGAATTGAATTTATCCCGGGTGTTTCTTCATTTCATGAGAGCTTTTTGTTCTCTTTAAATATGAATAAAAGTGCAGATGCTTATGCTGGTCCGGGTAGTAGCAATGGTGGTACTGTTGCTTCGGCAGCTCCTGTAAATAGCCGTTCAGGATTTGCTTTTCAGTTTGGCGGTTTCTTTAAAAAGCAATTTACTCAACGTAGCAGTTTTACGGTTGGGTTACGTTGGGCTTATTATAGTGAACAACTCCGTATTGGAACAAGCATGATTCCTGCTTCGCAATCACCAGCTTTTCAACAACTCCTTTATGCACTTGGCGCTACTTCAGCGTATGATGCCAGGGGTTTCGATTATTATGCTATCAATGAGTATCACTTTTTTGAAGTACCTGTTAATTACAACGTACGTTTAAATAATAATGAAGCACATCCACTGAATCTGCAGGCAGGATTAAAGATCGGGCAAATGTTTACAAGCAACGCTTTGGTTTATGATACGGCTGCCGGAGGAATTTATTATGGCAGTAAAAAACACTTTAATAAAACACAGTTTGGCATTTCCACAAGCTTGAACTGGAAGATCACGAAGAAAAATAAATTTTATATGGCTGTAGGTCCAGTGTTCGACATGCACTTTAATAGCTTATTGGATAATCCTCTTGACAAGAAGAAGTATTTATTGTTTACCGGGCTTAGAACTACTGCAATATTTAATTCAAAAAAATAATGCAACGGTAAATTCTACTTTGTTGTCAACTTTAAAAATTGCTTTATGAGAAATAAAATTTTGCTGCTCACTATTGCACTCTTCGTTTTTGCTTTGCAATCTTGTTTGAAAGACAATGTTACTAAAACATATTCCATCTTTGAACCGATCTATAAAAGCAGATCAGAGGTTCTTTCTGAGATCAAAAGCAGCACGCCAGTTTCAATATCCAATCCTGGAAAGATCTATATGTATGGAAATTATATTTTCCTGAATGAAGTAAATAAAGGCGTACACATTATTGATAACAGCAATCCGTCACACCCATCCGTAAAATCTTTTATCAATATCCCGGGCAATGTTGATATAGCTGTAAAGGGTTCTACATTGTATGCAG
>Ga0207675_100006426_pt1 | contig 11129 bp, 7 predicted proteins | sample KBSSwiS42_FD_184305 | JGI IMG/M metagenome (GOLD analysis project Ga0207675, IMG submission 184305) | Switchgrass rhizosphere microbial communities from Kellogg Biological Station, Michigan, USA - KBS Switchgrass S4-2 (SPAdes) (version 2) | ecosystem: Host-associated > Plants > Roots >...
ATCCTTTTGGGGAAAGCCAATGCATATTGAATCGGGACTTTCATATCCGGTAAGCCCATCTGCGCTTTTATACTGCCATCCTCAAACTGCACCATACTATGAATAATACTTTGCGGATGAACTACTACCTGTATCTGGTCGGGCTGAAGATTGAACAAAAACTTCGCTTCAATCATTTCCAGTCCTTTATTCATTAATGTAGCGGAGTCAACGCTGATCTTTGCACCCATTTTCCAGTTGGGATGTTGCAAAGCATGTTCCCTCTTTACATTCACAAGGTAATTTGTTTTCCGGCCGAGAAACGGTCCGCCCGATGCAGTAAGTATAACTTTCTCGATCCGGTTTCTCGTTTCACCAACAAGGCATTGAAAAATTGCTGAATGCTCAGAATCCACAGGTATGACAGGCACACGGTTTTCAACCGCCATCCTCATTACAATATCGCCGGCAACTACCAACGTTTCTTTATTGGCAAGCGCTATTGCTTTTCCGGTACTGATTGCCCTCAATGTAGGTTTCAATCCCGCAAAGCCAACAATAGCCGCAAGCATCAGGTCATAACAATCCATGCCTGCGACCTCTTCCAATGATTTTTCTCCGCTGAATACTTTTATATCCGTTGATGCCAATGCCTTCTTTACCGTTTCGTATTTCGTTTCATCACCTATAACTACAATATTGGGGTTGAACTTTAAGGCTTGCTGCACCAGCAATTCATTATTTGTATTTGCTGTTAATACCTCAACAGAAAATTTATCGGGGTTGGACGCGATTACCTGTAAGGCCTGGATACCAATAGAACCGGTAGATCCAAAAATTGCAATCCTTTTTATTACGTGGTCAAGAGTCATTATTAAAATTTCACCGGGGCGTTTTATATGTTGATTTGTATTCCAGGAACTTAAGCAGTTAGCAATTTGCAGTTGACAAAACGCAATATCAAGTATCGCGAAACTATTAACTCAAAATTGAAAATTAAAAACTTCTCTTAATTCTCCGCCCATTCCACCAACTTATCCGCGACATTCCTGTCATTACTCAATCTCGGTACTTTATTTTGCCCCCCCAACTTACCGATAGATTTCATGTAATCAATAAAACCATTCCTGCGTATAGGAGTAATCTTTAACGATTTCAGGATATTGCCATGAATAAGGTCTGCATAATAAGAATTTTTATTCATCAGCGTTTCCTCTAACCGCTTCGAGAAAACGCTTATATCACTGGGTTTATTTTCAAACTCGATAAACCACTCGTGATAGGATTTTCCTTTGCCTTCACTTACAAATGGAGCTACCGTAAATTCAGTAATATGAATATTCTCTTCATTCGCAATTTTCATTAAACTATATTCCACTTCTTCGCCAATTACATGTTCACCAAAGGCAGAGATAAAATGTTTTGTTCTTCCGGTTACAACCAAACGATAAGGGTTCGTTGAAACAAACTTTACCGTATCGCCGATATTATATCCCCAGAGACCGGCATTACTATTAATAATGATCGCATAGTTCTCGCCGACCTTTACATCTTTCAAAGAGAGCCGTGTCGGGTTTTCATCATAAATTTCTCCGGCAGGCACAAATTCAAAAAAGATACCGCTGTCTGTATTTAACAACAACCCTTCTGCATTCTGTGAATCCTGGAAAGCAAAAAATCCTTCCGATGCAGGAAATGTTTCTATGGAATCGATCTTCTTACCGATACTATCAAACAATTTTGCTTTGTAGGGCTCAAAATTTACCCCCCCATATACCAACACAGAAAAATCCGGAAATACGTCTGTAATTTTTTTCCCGGTGCGTTCAATCAGTTTATCAAAATACATCTGTACCCATGGCGGTATGCCACTGATCAATGTCATATTCTGGTTGATCGTTTCTTCTATGATTTTTTCCAGCTTTGGTTCCCAGTCTTCAATGCAATTTGTTTCATAAGAAGGCAATTGATTGGTGCGGAGATAACTCGGGATATGATGGTTTACGATACCGCTTAGTCTTCCGGTGGGTATCCCTCCGATCCTTTCTAAAGTTGGTGAACCGGACAAAAAGATCATTTTCCCATCAGAAAACCGGCTGTTTCCCGACTCAGCCATATAACAAAGGAGTGCATTGCGGGCTGTATTAATATGGTTAGGGATAGAATCCTTTGTAATCGGGATGTATTTAGTGCCGCTGGTGGTACCGGAAGTTTTGGCGAAATAGATCGGCTGTCCTTTCCATAATATATTATGCTTGCCTTCCTTTATTTTGTCGATATAAGGCCGCATCTGCTCGTAATCCCGGAGGGCAACAGCCTGTTTATATTCCTCATAACCATTTACTTGATCCAGTTTTACATCCTTTCCAAACTCAGTCAACCGCCCTGTTTTGATCAGCGATTTAAGGATATTTTCCTGGTCGGCCACAGCAGTAGCCATACCTTTACGGATTGACTTGTATATATAGGAGGCAAACGGTTTAGCTAAAAAGGACTTGATTTTCATACAAAACCTGCGTGAGAGCCACAGCGCCTGCAAATATAGAACTTGCCGCGGCAAACGCTGTTAAAATTGCCTTCTAAAACTTTGATTTCCTGTTTGCCGGTTAGAATTTAACCCTTACCTTTGCCTCCCTAATTTTAAGACTATGTTCGCAGTTGTAAAAATCGCCGGCCAGCAATTCAAAGTAACTAAGGATCAGACTTTGTATGTTCCGCACATTGAAGGTAAAGCAGGTGATAAAATTGACATCGCTGAAGTATTATTAGTTGATAACGACGGTAAACTTTCAGTAGGTGATGCTGTAAAAGCAAAAGTAAAAGCAGAAATTGTTGATCATGTAAAAGGTGAAACAGTTATCGCTTACAAACAAAAAAGAAGAAAAGGCTTTCACAAAAAGAAAGGTCATCGTACTGCGTATACACAAATCAAAGTAACAAGTATTGCTTAATTCAGTTAATCGTTGAACTGTTGATTGATCATCACATTCAACTTTAAACTTTAAACTAATAATACAATGGCACATAAAAAAGGTGAAGGCAGTGTAAAGAACGGACGTGACTCACAAAGCAAACGTCTGGGTGTAAAAATTTTTGGAGGACAACCTGCTATATCAGGAAATATTATTGTTCGTCAACGCGGCACTGTATATCATCCGGGTACTAATGTTGGTGTTGGAAAAGATTATACTTTGTTTGCTTTATCAGATGGTGTTGTTGAATTTCGTAAAGGAAGAAACAACAGAACTATCGTTTCAGTAAATGCTGTTGAAGCAACTGCCTGATTGTCGTTTTTCAATGTTTTTAGAAAAAAGTTTTGACAGTTTAAAAAAATTACTATTTTTACTGTAGTTATTTTATTTCTAACCATTTAAATTCTAAAAACATGGCAGTAAAGAAAAAAGCAGCTAAGAAAGCAGCTCCAAAGAAAAAAGCAGCTAAGAAAGTAGCTAAAAAGAAAAAATAAGTTTAGAAAGTTTTTTAAAACTTAATAAGAGTCTCCCGGATCGGGGGACTTTTTTTATTGGTTATTCCTAACGGAATTCAAACCAGTATTTGAAATTTTACCTCTGTAAATTCCTCTTGAAACGAAAATTGCGCATATCATGTAGTAATTATCGCCGCCAGGTTCAGATAAATTATCTTGCGACCAGTTGCTTAATAATACAGTCAACCCTTTAACTTATCCAGATATGCAAAGCGATAAATCAAACAACCAACAATTAACTATCGGTCGCCGGGATTTTATCAAACAAACAACTCTTGTGACATCATCCGCCATCCTGGTGCCATCAATATTCAATACAGAATTGAAGAAAAAGTATAAAATGGGTCTGCAGCTATTTACCATGCGCAGCGATATGGCCAAAGATCCACTAGGTTCATTAAAACGAATATCCGCTATCGGGTATGAAGACCTCGAGACATATGGATACGATCCGGCGCAAAATAAATACTATGGGCTTGCCGCCAGCGAGTTTAAGAAAGTATTGGACGATTACAACCTGACTACATCGAGTGGCCACTACGATCTTTTCTTATATCTTGATAAACCTATAGATTCGTTAAAGAAGTATGTTGACCAATGTATAACCGGTGCTCACGCCTTAAATCAGAAATATATTACATGGCCCTGGCTTGATCCGCAATCAAGAACAATTGATAAATTTAAACTGCTTGCCGTAAGATTGAATACAATCGGCGAACAAATTAAAAAGGCAAATCTCACCCTCGCTTATCACAATCATGACTTTGAGTTCATTGACCAGGATGGACAGATTGGATATGATATTGTAATGAAAGAAACCGATCCCTTACTTGTAAAACTGCAGATTGACCTTTTCTGGGCTGCACATTCTTCCAAACGTAGCCCGCATGAATTATTCGAACTGCAACCCGGCCGCTTTGTAATGTGGCATATAAAAGATATGGACAAAGAGAAGAAGTATACTGAATTGGGTAACGGTACGATTGACTTCACGAAGATTATGCCCGATATCGGGCTTGCGGGAATGGAATATTATTTTGTAGAGCAAGGAGATTACTTCAAAACCAGTCCTTTCCAAAGCATTACTGATAGCGCCGCATATGTGAAGAAGAATCTTAAAAAGTGGCTGGAGTAAGCAACGGTCAGCTTATCCTTTAAAAATTATTACCGGGGCTGTCCTTTTCAATAATTTCCATCAAAAACATAACTTGCAGCTATGGATAACGCTGCTATTGCCGATAACTTTTCGTTACTATCCAAACTCATGGATATACACGGCGAAAACTCATTTAAAACAAAGACGTATTCTATTGCCGCATTCAATATAGAAAAGCTACCCGCCCCTTTAAGTGATACACCAAAAGAAAAATTGTTCTCCATAAAAGGCATTGGCGACAGTATAGGCAAGAAAGTAATAGAGATGCTGGATACAGGTAAACTTACCGTGTTGAATGATTATATTCTTAAAACTCCACCGGGTGTTATGGAGATGCTGAATATAAAAGGTATCGGCCCAAAAAAAATCAACACGGTTTGGAAGGAAATGGAAATTGAGTCATTGGGTGAGTTATTATACGCCTGCAATGAAAACAGGCTCACCTTATATAAAGGTTTCGGTGAAAAAACGCAAAAGAACATACAGGAATCAATAGAATTTTACCTGCTCAACCAGGGTAGTTTTTTATATGCACAATTAGAAGAATTATTTCCGCAGGTAGATGGTTACCTGAAAAAATTATTTACGCCGGGTAAAGTACACGTAACAGGAGCATACCGCCGACACGATACGACGATTGACGAACTGGAATTTATTGTTTTGGAAAAGAACGACGCCATCAAACCAAAGTTCCAGACTGCACAACCGCCGGAACTATTGGAAGAAACGGATAAGAGTATTTTGTATAAATTAAAAAATGGTTTAAAACTCAGACTGTACACCGGCGGCACCAACAGGGCTGAAGAATTATTTCTTACCACCGGCTCTGCAACTTTTCTTGAAGCATTTCAAAAAAAATATCCCGGCTTAAAATATAAAGGAGATGAGACAGAAGATGACGCGATCATTTTTGAAAAAGCAAAGCTTCCGTTTATCCCTCCTTTCTTGCGGGAAACAGCCGAAATAATTGACAGGGCAAAAAAGAATGAACTACCGGAATTAATTCAGCCATCGGATGTAAAGGCTATTATTCACAGTCATAGCAACTGGAGCGATGGCGCCAATACTGTTGAAGAAATGGCGAATGAATGCATCAGGCGCGGACTGGAATATCTTGTTTTATCGGATCACTCCAAATCCGCATTTTATGCCAATGGGCTTACGGAAGAAAGGATACGGGAGCAGCAACGGTATATTGATGAACTGAATGCAAAACTTAAACCATTCAAAATATTCAAGAGTATCGAATGTGATATTTTAAATGATGGCAGCATGGATTATAATAATGAAATACTGGCCACATTCGATCTTGTAATCGCTTCGGTACATAGCAATCTGAAAATGCCGGAAGAAAAAGCGATGATGCGCCTAACGAATGCTGTCTCCAATCCTTATGTCACCATACTCGGTCATATGACCGGAAGACTACTATTAAGCCGCAATGGCTACCCTGTAAATCACAAAAAAATAATTGATACCTGCATAAAAAATAATGTGGTTATAGAATTAAATGCGCACCCGAGAAGATTGGATGTTGACTGGCAATGGATTGATTATATCATTGCAAACGGCGGTTTAATTTCAATAAATCCTGATGCCCACGTATTAGATGGATACGATGACGTAAAATATGGTACACTGGCCGCGCAGAAAGGTGGTTTAACAAAAGAAAAGAATTTAAGCAGCTTTACACTAAAGCAGTTTGAAGGTTTTTTGCAGAAAAGAAGGAAGGATAAAAAAATCTGATTAATTCGCTACCGGCAGCTCAACATGAAAAGTAGTACCCCTGCCCAACTGCGTTTCAAACCAGATTTTTCCTTTGGCTTGCTCAACAATGCTTTTACACATGGCAAGACCTAAACCTGTACCGGATGATTTAGTAGTGAAGTTTGGAACAAAAATTTTCGATTGCATTTCAGGGGCTATTCCTTCTCCATTATCTTTCACGCTGATTTTTATAGTGCCATTATCCTGCATTTCATTTACTTCAATGCGGCAGGTATTACCATCACAAGCTTCTACAGCATTTGTAAAAAGGTTTGTAAACAAACGGTTCATCTGCGTCTTATCCGCATTCAGCATTACTTCCCTGCCAATGGGGCGCCATACAAACTGGACATGGTTATCCGGTTCATATAAATCTTTCAATGAACCAATCACATCGTGTAAATCAAAATTTTCAACATTTACATTGCCAATGTTTGCAAACTGGGAGAAATCCGCGGCAATACGGGAAAGGTGATCGATCTGTTCAATCAACGTATTGGCAACATTACTTGAAAGTTCTTTTACATTCGGCTGATTATTATTCACGGCCTTCTGCAGGTATTGAATACTCAACTTCATAGGCGTTAAAGGGTTTTTTATTTCATGCGCTACCTGCCTTGCCATTTCACGCCACGCTCCTTCCCTTTCGTTCTTTGCCAGGGCCGACGCACTTTCCCCTAACTTAGCCACCATTTTATTATATTCTTTTACCAGTTCACCAATTTCATCTTCACGGTTCCATACGATCTCCTCGTTCATTTTACCCAGGTTCACTTCTTTCATCTTTTCGCTGATCAATGAGAATGATCGTGTGATGCGGTTTGTAATAAATAATGCAATAACACCGGCAATTAAAAAAGTAAACGCATTCAGGTTGATAAGCGTAACCAGGAAGTTGGATATCTCCTGGTTCAAATCATTCTGAGAAGTGAAATACGGGATATTTAAATAACTATCCACGCCGCCTTCGCGGGTTCGTACAGGCGTGTATATACTTGTGTACGGCAACTTGCCCATTTTTTCCTGTTGCACATGCTGCACTTCCCTGAGCCTGCTTAAATGATAATACGCTTCAGGATTCATCTTCGTACTCAATATGCCGCGTTTGTATACGTTCGCTTCAGAGGAAACTTCGAGGTCGCCATTCAGATCATAAATATTCACATCCACATTATGTATTTCCGCTACTTCATTTACCAATGACTTTAAATCATATCCTTTTTCAACATAAAAAGAATCATCAAGATTTACCGTATCGTTTATAATATTCTGCCGGATCAGTTTTTTCTGCATTTCATTCACCATTACTTTCATCGTGCGGCTAAGCTTATCCACGTTGCTCCGGCTAAAACGGCTATAGAAGAATGAAATGGTAGCAGCGCCAATGATAACAAATGATAAAAGGCTGATCAGGATAAACGTAACGTGCACCTGTGTACGGATATTCATCTGCAGCAACCGGCGGAATTCTTTCCAGTTATAACCTGCTTTCAATACCAGTGATACCAATTGCACAACGGTTACCATAAACAGGAACGAGCAGAATATCCAGGAAAAAAGTGTGATGGATTCAATGGTCGAATCTTCTTTTCTCGCTATTACTACCACTTTCTCATTTATATCCTTATACCACATTTCATCATAGTCGCCATTTTTTCTTTTCTCAAATTCAGCCCTTGGCAATTGATTATTGGCAAGAGAGGTAACAAAGGGATACTTGGACGAAGATGCCATTAACTCATTCTTGCTATATAAAGCGTATGAATATATCTGGGAATTCTCCGGGTCATTCTGATCATACTGCTTGAACAACTGTGGCAACATCGACTCACCACCATATTTTTTCGGGATAGAGATGATAAAAACATCTCCCATTGGATTATTCAGAAAATCCTTCACCTGCCTTCTCGTTATATAACTTATCTTATCATAGGAAGTTTCGTAAGTGTATAAACCCGGTAGTCTTTCTATTGGTTTCGCCTGTACCGTTAATATCGTATTTAATACGTCGTATGTGTCCGGGTCTTCATTGTTCAATGGTGTCCTGTTCTGATCAAACACAAAGACTTTGGTATCATAGTTACTACCATAGTTCAGGTAGCTCGTCCGGATAATACTGTCACGTAAAAATTTACTGCTATCCGAATTGCCAAAGCGATGGAAATTATTTGCCCAGAATTTATTGTCCAGGTAAGCCATTGTAATGTTCAATTCATTTTCCCTGGTCTCATCAAACTTTGTTGAAAACTTTTCTGCTATTTTTTTTCGTGTCTGCCATTCTTTTTCCTGGTTTTCTTTCAGTATGATAACAGAAATAGATGCCGAGAAAACAAATATCCAGAACATAACACCGGCGATATTAATCTGGAAACGCTGAAAGATAATCGCCTGGCGGCTCAATATCCACGTATAAATAATCAACCATATCAATACAAAAAGAAAAAACTGTACCGACGGCCCTGTGGCCAGCGTGGTAAGATAAATCAAGCCGCTTGTTGCAATAACAAAATAAATAAGCCCCGCCGCTTTTCCTTCAAACACAGGAAATATCAGCCTGAACAATATCTGGGTAAAATAGTAGTACCCGAGGGATAAACAGGCTAATACGATAAAACCAATGATCGAGAATATGTCAATACTGTCAAAATCGGTTACATTAAATGAAATTCGTGAATCCGACACCATACCGCGGATAGTATTCGCCAATAAAAAAGTAGAAAGGATCAGCATGATCAACGCCAGCGCACCAACTACCCATTTCCATCCTCTTGTGCTTAACACGCCAAAATTTGTTTTGCGCGAAATCTTAGACCATGAGAATACAACGATCCAGCAAAATACAATTGCATTCACCAGTAAATCTCCCAACGATCGCAGAATAATATTAGATCCATAAATAGCAGGATCAAATAAAACAAACTGGCGCAGGTTAAAAAGAAAAGGAAACTGGTAAATAATAATCCTCAATAAAATAAGGCAGCCTGCCAGAAAACCAATCGCTTTCCATGCCTTTGTAGTTTGCGCCAGCGACTCCGCAATAAGGTGTATAAAAAGTAACAACAAAAACAAGCCGCCCAACCGGAGCACAAGAGTAACCGCATCATTGGCAGGAATGGCCACATAGGCTTTCTTGTCTAAATAAAACAAAAGATTTCCTGATAAAGAATGAATGGGAGTAGGTGTTATCGTATGCGCAATAGATATTACCTGGCTGGCCGTTTTACTATATGCAAATTCTTTGGGTAAGTCTGGTATCTCTATATAGTAGTCAAACTGTACCGGTATCAGAGCAAAAGCAATGATATTATTGCTCATACCGTCCAGCTTTACCGTATTCTTTTGAACAATGTAATAACCGTTTACCAGTTTTTGAAATGATTCACCATCATTCATTTTAAAACTGGATTGTGGTGGCAGGATCAATTGATCGCTCCAGAAAAGCATATTGAAATCACCGCTTACATTTTCTGCAAAAAGGAAAAAGCCATACTGCCTTGCAGAAAGTTTTTTAAACTCGTCCAGCGTTTCATCTTTCTGAATCAGTTTCCGGAGCAACGATGTATCCCGTAACAAATCCGCATAATCCTGCTGCTGCTTATGAATATATTTTTCCAGCAACTTCTTTTCTCTCGATACCAACGTTACGTTGGTATAGTAGGTATTAAAGATGTAGGATAATAAAAACAATATAATAGCCGCAAAAAGCAGCGAATACTTGCTGGCAAAAAGATATCGTAAAAAACGTTTCAATTATTTATACTGCTGTTGCTTGATAGCGTTCCAGATGGCATCCATTTCTTCCAGGGTCATACTATCCAGGTCGCGACCGGCGGCGAGAGCTTTCTGTTCCATTTCCGTAAACCGGCTGATGAATTTTTTATTGGTCCGTTCAAGCGCATTTTCGGCGTCTATCTGCAAAAACCGTGCGTAATTGATTAAAGAAAACACCAAATCGCCAAACTCATCCTCTATCTTATCCCGGTCCCCGCTTGCTACGGCCTCATGCAGTTCTTTTGACTCCTCTTCCACCTTTTCCCAAACCTGCTCCTTCACTTCCCATTCAAAACCAACCTGCTTTGCTTTTTCCTGCAGGCGCATTGCCTTTACTGTAGCTGGTAACGATTTTGGCACCCCGCTTAGTACGGACTTCTTGCCTTCTTTTAACTTCAGTTTTTCCCAGTTTCTTTTAACGTCTTCATCACTTTCTACCTTCACATCACCATAAATATGCGGGTGCCGGGCTATCAGTTTGTTATTAATTCCTGTAATTACCTCTTCCAGGGTAAACTGGTTCTGCTCCTTTCCTATTCTGGCATAGAAGACAATATGCAGCAATAAATCGCCCAATTCCTCCTTTATTCCTTTCCAGTCGGTTTCTGTAATCGAATCTGCCAGCTCAAATGTTTCCTCGATCGTCATTGAACGCAAGGTTTGGATCGTTTGTTTTTTATCCCACGGACATTGCTCACGTAATTCATCCATAATCTGAACGAGCTTTGAAAATGCTTCCGAACTTGTCTGCATAGCTTTAGTTTAATACCCGGATAACAAAATGATGAAAGATATCATAAACGCTGCCAATAATACAGTAATGCAAAGTATATTCAACAAAATGAACTTCAGGATTGTTTTTCCCCACCCTTGTTCATAAAATCTTTTCATGGCACGTAAAGCATAAATGCAGCCCAGCGTGAGTATCGCTATTACCGTTAATACAAGCCTTTCTTCATTTGAATATTC
>Ga0207675_100006427_pt1 | contig 11128 bp, 14 predicted proteins | sample KBSSwiS42_FD_184305 | JGI IMG/M metagenome (GOLD analysis project Ga0207675, IMG submission 184305) | Switchgrass rhizosphere microbial communities from Kellogg Biological Station, Michigan, USA - KBS Switchgrass S4-2 (SPAdes) (version 2) | ecosystem: Host-associated > Plants > Roots >...
ACGGCTTTGCCTTTTAATTGAGAGTTTCCATTTTAATCCGCGACTTACCGTAAAAATCAGATTGACTGATTAGAAGGGTAAATCGAGATCGTCGTCAATCAAGGATTCCACACTTACGTTTGCCAACCGAGCGTACCGCAAAAGCAACATCAGGTTTGGCTCACGTCGCCCGCGCTCCCACTCACTTACGCGAGTGTAACGTATGTCGGAGTCGAGTAACTTTGGCATTTTCATTTGACCCATTCCTAGATGCTGTCTGATAGCGAGTAGCTTGGCTGCAAGACGCTGTGGCTTTGAGCGTCTGTTGCCCATTGCTGTTAGGTTCTTATCCCTAATTGATTCATCAGGTTTTCAACTTCCACCGTCATCCGGCCTTGCACCGTGGCGCGAAACAACTCAAGGCTTACAGACCGGAATTCACTGTGTTCGTAGAGCGAATCTACGGCACGGTTAATAGCGGCTGTAGCCTCTGCCACGTCACTTTGGACGTAATCTTGCAGCGCGGTTAGGTGCTGCGCGAGAGCGAGTGCTAAGAACGGATGTTTGACGTAAGGCGCAAAGGCGATCTGCCAGTCCTCACAGTCAAGTGGTGCATTCTCTGTGTTACGATTTTCAAGCATGGTCGAGTCCTCTTTCTTAACCGGATTAGGATTCGATTGTGTAGGGGCTGGCGAGTGTTAGTCGCACTTGCCAGTCCCGCCTCTAGCGAGGCGAAACACTATAGAGACATTGTTTCATCCGTGCAAGGTCAAAAACGAAAGGAGTCATTAGGATGCCGTGGCCAAGCGAGCGGATCTGTCCGCAATGCAAATCCGAAAGAACCGAACCATTGGGCGGGACAAATCGACGCTGCAACAAGTGTGGCCATATGTTTGATTGGTCTGAGCCCTATAGACCGAGTGGACCGAGTAAAAACGCCCATCAAAGGGAAACGGAGAATGAGGTAAAACCGCAAGGCGACAACACCGACAAGACGGATAGGGAAAACGCCACCGTCTCGGCGCTGGCAGAAGCGCTGATCGAGGAGTCTAAGAACAAACGAGCCGTTCGCGTATTCTTTGACTACATCGAACACTATTACTACATATCGCAGGACTCCTGCCGCAAACACCTAGACGCCGCAGCGGCGAGGGCCGGAATGGAAGTTCGCGGAAGAAACTACGAGATGGCAGATCTCGCCAAATTGAATTTAACTTTTGGCGGCCCCTAAAATGCGGTTAGAATGCCAACGTCAAGGCTTTGGTCGGCGTGGCACGGCTTAGCACGGCGAGGCATGGCTTGGTAAGGTAAGGACGCCAATGGCGTAAGCGGCGATCAGGTAAACTGGTCGCCGCTGTTTCATTTGGGACTTTATTGAACGAAGCCCGACCCCAGAATGTCGTCGTCAGGTGGCTGATCGAATGTTCTGTTGATGGTCCAAAGGATTGCGACTTGTGCGTTCTTAATCTTATTAACGCGCTGGAGAAATCGATCCTTAGTCAATCCATCGTCATACATTCGCTGCGTGACGTTGAGCATCTTAACCGGCTCATCGAAGCCGCTAAAATCAACGCCCATTTTCAGTAGATCGAATCGCAGATCCCAAAATAGTTTTTGGCGCTGCTTGCCGTCCATTGCCGCAATCATCTTTTGATGATCGTCACCTATTGCGACGCCTGCTTGAATGTCAACGCGGTCGCGGGTATTGCTCGGCTGCGCAACTACTACTGTGAACCCCTTGTCCTGCGAAGCTGTAATAATCCATGAGGCTTGGGGATGTTGGCCTTCGCCGATTTTCCAACCTTCCTGCATCAGCCAAGTTTGAATCCGTGACCGCTTGTCATTTGTGTAACCGTTTCCGGTGGAACGACTGTGTTTCGACATAAACTCTCTCCACTTTGGGCCTGTCGTATATTCCACCGTTGCAGCAGTATAAACCAGTCCGGCAGACTACGATTTACCCCAACATTTCCCAACAGTTATTGAAGAAAGTATGGTAGGATGGCCTTACCGCTAAGGTACTACCATACAGGTGGTCGCCACCAGCGAGACCCCTGAATCCGTGCGAAAGATTTGCGGGGTCTCAAAGGTGGCTCTCTCATCGCACTTACAAGTTCACTTTAACATGAAGGCGAAAATTACGACAAGGGGAAATCACAGTTAAATCTGCCTTATTGGTCATCTGTCCCCATCTTTCCCCTTAGACGCCTTTTCCCCTCTTTATTCTTTACACTTCCATGCGCTGGCCTTACAATGACTGGCGGAGACCCCACAATGCGAACAAAACTTGAATTAGTTAAGCGAATAAAGAAAAAAGAGGCCGAAATTTGTGCCCTTCGTAAACAGCTTGAACAAGCAGAAGCGTACCTACAAGGTATGACCGATTCCCTTAAACTCTTTCCCAAAGATGGGGAATCAGAAGGGGACTCGGTTAGCGTTTTACGTGCCGGAAGCCAACTCGCAGCGGCACGTGATGCCATCAGAGCCGCAGGACACGCCTTACATATTAGCGACTTGCTTACGGCTATCGGCAAAGAGCCGACTAAGGCGAATAAGCTGTCATTAAGCGGCTCGCTAGGGGATTATGTGCGAAAACAACTGGTCTTTACGCGGCCAAAACCGAATACGTTTGGGCTAAAGGAAATAGAAGACGATTCAGCAACTGCCCTTACCCTTGAGGAATTGTCAGACGAGCTAGAGTCAGAAGCTCACTAATAGATCGCTACTTTTTCGGCGCGTGCTGTCTTGGTCGGTTCCAATACGGCGATTTACAGTTCGGGCAAAATTTGGGTTCTGCCTCACCTTTTGGCGGCCACTCATATTCGCACCGTTCGCATTTCCAATAGTAAACAGTCTTTTTTACTCTTGCCATGCGCGGGATATTATTCGAGATAATATATTATGTCAAGTAACATAATTTGCTTGACGGGCTATGTTATCTGAGATAATATACAACGCATTGAAAAGCCCTGCCAGTTGCTTGTAACAACCGACAGGGCCAATTGAAAACCAACGCGATTGCTCGCATCGGAATCCAGCAAGTTCATTGTGAGCCATCGCCTAACCAAAAGGCAAGGAACACAATGTCACTCAACAAACGCCAGATCTCCGACCGCGAAATCAAAGCCTTACAGATTGCCGCGAAACATAAACTCACTCGCAAAGGCAACGTGTGGTTCGTTCCGTCGCAAGCTGGAAAAGGTGATTACGAAGTACGTCCCGATCCGCAAGCGCCGCGCTGCACCTGTGCCGACTATGAGTTTCGCAACGCTCGCTGCAAACACATCGTTGCCGTCGAATACGTTTTGATGCGCGAGACAACGCCGGATGGCGGCACGGTTGTTACTGAGACGATCAAGGTCACGCGCAAGACCTACTCGCAGGACTGGAAAGCCTACAACGCCGCTCAGACACACGAGAAGTCGGAGCTGCAAGCCTTGCTCCACGAACTCTGCAAAAACCTTCCTGAGCCAGTGAGAGAACGCGGCAAGGGCCGTCCGCCGCTATCATTGCCTGACGTTATATTCGCCAGCGTGACGAAGATTTACAGCACGATCTCCGGGCGACGTTATCAAACCGATCTCCGCGAAGCGAAAGCGCGTGGCTACCTGATGCACTTGCCGCACTACAACTCAGTATTCAAATACCTTGAATCAGAAGCGTTGACACCGTACCTCTACGAGTTAATCTCGCTCAGTGCCGCGCCTCTAAAAGCGATTGAAACAGACTTCGCGGTTGATAGTTCGGGCTTCAGTACAGGTCAGTTTGTGCGCTGGCTTGATGTTAAGAACAGTACGAAAGAGGAGCGCCGTCATTGGCTCAAACTTCACTTGATGGTTGGCACGAAAACAAACGTGGTAACGTCCGTTGAGGTTAGCGACGGATTCTCGCACGACTATCATCACTTCAAACCACTGGTAGACCACACCGCAAAGCAAGGATTCAGTTTGAAAGAAATTTCAGCCGATAAGGGCTATCTAGGTGCCGACAATATGATGACCGTGCTACGCCACGGCGCAATTCCTTACATTCCGTTTAAGACAAACTCCGTGGCTCAATCCGGTTGGGAACCAAAGTCGCAACTGTGGACGTGCATGTACCACTTTTACGCTTTGAATCGTGCGGAGTTTTTGCAGCACTATCACAAGCGATCAAACGTCGAAACAACCTTCCACATGATCAAAAGTAAGTTCGGTCAACGGTTGCGGAGTCGGACACTCACGGCACAGATAAACGAAGCACTCTGTAAGGTCTTGTGCCACAATCTCTGCGTTATAAACCAATCCGTCCACGAACTAGGCATCGAAGCGGCCTTTTCAGAAGTGCCAGCTTGAGGGACGACCGCCAAAAATCTAAAACAGTCTCGGTCGGTTGGGGTTATTGTCGCGGCGCTTTGATCAGTGATATAAGCGGACGCGATTTCTCCTACTCCCACACCCACTGGAGAGCCTCAATGAACGTATTTCAATTGATCAAATCAGTGTTAGACGAACTCTACAAAAGAATTCCGGGTGAGTCGGCTGTAAAAGACAAACTCATCAACGCTCAGATTAAGGCTCTTAGCAAAACAAATTTAAAGTTGTCCAAAGAAGCACCCAAAACCAACTACGCCGATGACATCACACGCTTTGCCTACATTTATGAATACGTGACCTCCCACGCAAACGTCGTTTATCAGATAATACGCGACTGCGCTCCCTTACGTGATCTCTTCAATGCATCGCAAGTTACTGTCAGCTGCATCGGAGGTGGCCCGGGAAGCGACTTTCTCGGAATACTGAAGTACATACTCAAAAACAACAAAACCACTAATCTAAAAGTGAACCTATTCGATAGAGAGCCAGCTTGGAGCGAGTCATGGTCGGATGTTGATGACAAGTTGGGGTTGTCGATTTCCAACCGTTTTATGTACTTTGATGTTACAAAAGCAGAAACTTGGAGGCCCTACGAGAAATTTCTAAGCGCAGACCTTTTCACGATGAGTTACTTCATATCGGAGATTAGTACTCTTCGTGGCCAATCCGAACCCTTCTTCAGAAATTTGTTTGAGAAAGCCAAGCCTGGTGCGTTACTGCTTTACGTTGATAACCGCAATTACGAGTTTTACGGATGGTTTGACACTCTTATCTCAGCCCACAACTGGAAAGTCCTGATGAGCAAACAAGTCGATCTCAAAATAGATGACATCAGCGAGGAGAAAAAAGACTTGGAGCCATATTATTCTAAGTTTCCCGATCCAAAGTTGACAGCAAGGATTGCTTTCCGCGTTTGTCAAAAACAGTAGTACTATCTTAAGGAATGGCCAGACTGAGCGTGAAAGAAGTAGTTGTGTCGCGCGAACGCCAATTCGACTTTGGTGAGACAGATCCGTGGCTGACGATGCCTGACGCTGAAGTTGGCTTCTTCCCGGAATTCTTCCCGCCGAATGAGAGCGATCAAATCTTCCAAAAGTTATTCAATCAGACAAACTGGCGCCAAGAGAAAATCAGGGTATATGGGAAACAATTAGACTTGCCCCGACTAACCGCTTGGTACGGCGACCCCGGCAAAGCCTATTCCTACTCAGGTATCTCGATGCTGCCTGACCCGTGGACAGAGAGCCTTCTTAAGATCAAACAGAGAGTCGATGGTGCCGCAGGCGTCCGGTTCAACAGTGTACTTCTAAGCTTGTATCGCACGGGCAAGGACAGTCTATCTTGGCATCAAGATGACGAGCCGGAATTAGGCGAAGACCCGGTGATCGCATCAGTTAGTTTTGGTGCTACACGGTCATTTCAATTCAGATATAAGCTGGACAAAAACTTGCCAAAAGTGTCGGTTGACCTCACGCATGGCAGTCTCTTAATCATGAAAGGGCCTACGCAACGTTTTTGGATGCACCAAGTACCTAAGACCTCCAAGCCCGTAAGTCCTCGAATCAATCTCACCTTCAGAGTTATTCAAGATTACTGACACGGAAGAAACCCCATCTCAATTGCCACAAGCTTGTAGGCGGCAATCAGCAACAGGATGATTAACAGGATGCGGAGAATGTGTTTCTCCAGAGAAGAGTAAAAACCGTCGGATTCACACCTTGCCATAAGACACTCCTATTCGGAATAGGAGTCCTGAAGTCAATTTATTGTCTTTTGGCTCTGGCCGTGTATGCGGCTTATCGTTGGTCGAACAACGCGCGCGTGGATGGCTCTCGGTCTGGTGACCTTGGCTGCGACTAGTGCGGACTCTTATTAAGTTTTCAAATTCCGAAGAGGATTGTACGCTCACCTTGTCGGCGGGACAATACTCTGAATTTTACTGAACGATCGATAGTTTCAGCTTAAATGAGCATTAAAAAGGCAAAGCCACCCCGAACGGCTTTGCCTCATAAATACCGATAACCTCACATTTGCCTCAAAAATCAGATTGACTGATCTGATTAGAGGGGCAAATCTAGGTGATCGTCTATCAGAGACTCCACCGTTACGCCCGCCGCCCTTGCATACTGCAATAGCAACATCAGGTTCGGCTCACGTCGCCCGATCTCATATTCCGAGATCCGAGTGTAAGACGTGTCCGATTCGAGTAGCTTCATCATTTGCGTTTGGCTCACTCCTAGATGCTGTCTGATAGCGAGTAGCTTGGCTGCAAGACGCTGTGGCTTCGAGCGTCTGTTGCCCACGGCGTTTAGGTTCTAATCCCTAATTGATTGAGCAGGTTTTCAACTTCCACGCTCATCCGCCCTTGCACTGAGGCGCGAAACAGTTCAAGACTCACAGACCGGAATTCGCTGTGCTCGTAGAGACTATCTACGGCACGGTTAATAGCGGCTGTCGCCTTTACCACGTCACTTTGTACGTACTCTTGCAGTGCTGTTAGGTGCTGCGCGAGTGCGAGTGCTAAGAACGGATGTTTGACGTAAGGCTGAAAGGCGATCTGCCAGTCCTCACAATCAAGTGGTGCATTCTCTGTGTTACGATTTTCGAGCATGGTCGAACTCCTCTAATCCAGGATTCGGCTGTGAAGGGATTGGCTTTCGCTCACAACGAGAGCCAGTCCCGCCTCTAGCGAGGCCGACCACTATAGAGACATTGTTTCATCCGTGCAAGGTCTAAAGAAGATTTTCAAAGAACAATCCAGCCTTTAATTTTGCATCAAAGGTTGGGCACCATTAAGCCGCTTCCTCAGTTAAAAAATTCGTTTCAATCCCTAACTCATGCTGTGACTGAATCACGACGCAGAGGTTATGACAGAGCACCTTGCAGAGTGCTTCATTGATCTGCGCGGTCAGAGTTTTACTGCGAAGTCTCTGACCGAACTTCGACTTGATCATGTGGAACGTAGTTTCGACATTGGACCGCTTGTGATAGTGCGTCAGGAATTCTTCGCGGTTGTCCGTGTAGAAACTGAGCATACGAGTCCACACTGTTGACTTAGGGCCGTAGTCGGTCTGCGCTTTCGAGTTTGACTTAAAAGGGATGTAAGGGATCGCCTTGTGGCGCAGAGTTGCCAGCAAGTTTTCTCCGCTCAAATAGGCTTTGTCTGCTGATACCTCTTTCAGTGTGAAGCCGTTTTGAGCGGCAGCTTCAACCAAAGGTTTGAAGTAACCGTGATCGTTCGCGTACCCGTCGCTGATTTCAACTGACGTGATGATGTTTGTTTTCACGCCGCACATCAAATGCACCTTGAGCCACATGCGGCGGTCTTCTTGCTTGCCATACTTCACGTCTAGCCATCGCATGAATTGGCCCGTGCTGAATCCGCTACTGTCAACCGCGAAATCTGATTCGACGCTTTTAAGCGGCAACGCGCTAGTTGCGATCAGTTCATACAGGTAGGGTGTGAGGGCTTCGGCTTCTAAGTATCGAAACACCGAATTGTACGAAGGCATCTTTGACAGAAACCCGCGTCGCTTTGCTTCCTGCAAATCACTTTGAAAGCGTCGGCCTGAAACCGTGGAGTAAATCTTGAACGTGCTGGCAAAGATGATGTCCGCTAGCGATAGGCGCGGCCTTCCGCGCCGTTGCTCAGGCTCAGGAAGGTTTCTGCACAGTTCATAGAGCAAAGCTTGTAGTTTCGATTTCTCTTGCGTCTGCGCGGCGTTATACGCGGGCCAGTTCTGCGTGTAGGTCTTGCGCGTGACTTTGACCGTTTCGGTTGTGATGGTCGCACCGTCTGCGGTCTGCTCGCGTTGGATCGTGTATTCAACTGCGAAGATGTGTTTGCATTTCTGATTGCGAAACTCGAAGTCTCGGCAAGTGCATTCCGGCTGTTCATCCTTCAACGCAACGGTGTACTTTTCTTCCTGTCCGCTCTGTGAGGGAACAAGCCAAAGATTGCTCTTGCCCTTACGGATCACTTTTGACTTAGCCGCGATTTCCAAGCCTTTAATCTCTCTCGGTTCCATCGGGATAACCTCGTTCAGTGGGGATAATTTATTGAGCGGTTATATTACTATAGGTACATAATTTATTCAATACAATTCCTCGCTTGACGGTATATTATTTGAGGTATATATTCCGCGCATGGCTAAAAGAAAAATCACCGTTTATAAGTACACTTGCGAGCGTTGCGATCACACATGGATTCCGCGTGACACCAAGAACGATCCCCGCGTCTGTCCGAAATGCAAAAGCCCTTACTGGAATAAACCGCGACGGAATGCAAAAGCGGCTTGATGGCGAAGTCCGGCTCTCGACTCACTTCTGTTTATCCTTTCCCCAAATACGGTCTAAGCCATGCCAGAACATGACAAGATGGATGCAGATAACCAGCCAAAGAGCGGTAAAGATCAGAAAGGTTCTCAACGAGGATTGTGGTTGATTATCGCTGCCGGATTTGTTGCTGTAGTTGCTGTGATTTTCGTTGGCAGTTTTTGGATCTCCCTGGTAGACCGCACCCGATTCATAACTGAGTTTATTCTGACTGTAGCGTTGGCGGATCTCGTCGCAGTCCAAGCCTACATCTATAAAAAACAGTGGCAGGCGATGGATGAGAACATAGCCCGCACTGATGTAGTTATCTCCAAAATGGGCCAGCAACAGGCTACGATGGAATGGCAAGCGGAGATCGCCGAGATACAAACGCGTTTGGTTGAGCAGCAAGTTGGCGCGATGAAGGAACAACTGGAAGCCATGCGGGGACAGTTGGATGCGATGAAAGAACAGGCCACCATAATGAGAGAGACGCTCGCTCAGAACCAAAAGCAGATAGAGATGTCGGAGACTCGTGAGCGGGGCTACATGGGCATCGGCGATATGATTCTCAGCAATCTCGTTGTCGGTGGTCGGCCTATCGTCACGATCAAGTGGGTTAATGGCGGTCGTACTCCGGTGCGGAATTTTAGGGCCATACCGTTCATAGTTTTTGGAGAGAAACCAATCAGTAACAAGTTCCACTTCATCGATGATGATTTTAGTGCTATTAGCGGCAGCTTCTTTCCAGTCGGAGCGGAGCGGGAAGTGAAATATGAAGTTTCCGACGTAATCAACGCTGAGGATTGGGCAAAGTTTGAGCGAGGTAAGGTCCAGCTTTTTATTCTCGGCAACTTTGTCTATCGCGACATCAACGGGACTCAGCAAGTAGAGGCAATCTCGGCCATGTACGACCGTTTCGAGGGACACGTTTACGAGACTTACCAATACGCAGACGCAGAGCACAGCAAGAAATTTGTCCAACCAACTTGATCTTTTTCCTACTGAGGAACCAGAGATCAAGGGCCAACTCGTGGCCCTTGCATTGGGGCTCCGTGGACTCCTTGAGGCTCTGCTTGCTAATGGCTCACTGACAAAAGAGCAAGCAGTGACACTCCTACGAGAGACAGACGTGAAAGCCGCTTTCGCGATCTGGGATGAACTACAAGGCGAAATGCCTGACGCGGAATTGAAGCGAATGGAAGAACAGGCCACCCGGTTTCTCGATAGTCTGAGGCGAGAGATTTCCGAACGGTCAGAATGATTTTTGAGGCAGACGCTCTTTTTGAGGCAAAGCCACCCCGAACATAATCTCTATTATCAGACGCGAGGGGTGTATCGACCGGGTGGGGCTGAGGGCTATGTTGGGTTCCCCCACCCGTAACGAAGCAGTCTCAGCGCATTTCCTGAAGTGATCTTCTTGATGTTGTCGGGGGAGATTTTATGATCGCCTAGAGCTTTAATCAGTTTATCCAGTTGCGAGGGTTTGTAGAGGTCCTTTGGAGCGTCGGCCAGGCCGTCGAAATCAGTGCCGATTGAAATGTTGTCGTACTGTTTGGTTCTCGTCTTGGAATTGATGTATTCGATTGTTTCAACGATAAACTCGATTCTGAATTGAAATGACCGTGTAGCACCAAAACTAAGGGCCACACTCGCCAGGGCCATTGCGGTTGTCCGGACAAACTCGCTTCGTCCAAGTTTGGTCATGAATGCCTCCCAGCGGCAGGGCGGGATGAGAGAGCGTGATGTTTGGACCACGCCGGTCCAGAAATACGGCTAGAGTTATCTGTCGCTTAAACGGCGCGCAGCATATCCCCTTCAAAGTCAGATATCAACGACTTTTTGAGACACGACCCGGCGGCGTCTAAAGAGGCGGCCCAACAACGCGTAGATGCGCTCAGACTCCTTTGCCAACAGCGGCGCAAAGGTCGCCAGTATCAGGACGTAAAGGGCTGCGAACGGCTGAAGCAATTGCACGAGCCCTCCCGCCTGCGCCAGCTTCGCAACGATGATCGAGAACTCACCGCGCCCAAGCAGCGTCAGTCCTACATTCAGAGACTTCGCACCAGAATGCCCGGCGACGCGTGCCGCCAATTGACCTGCGACAACTACGCCCACGATCGATAACGCTGCGGCGCCAATCGACAGCCACACGGCGCCTCCCAGCGCAAACGGATCCACGGTCAAACCGAAACCAAAGAAAAAGATTGCGCCGAAGAAATCACGAAATGGCACCACCAGTTTTTCCAGTCTCCCACTATGCTCGGTCTCACCCAAAATCAATCCCAGTAACAGCGCGCCAATTGCCTCTGCGACGTGAATCGTCTCGCCTAGTCCGGCAAACAGAAACAACAATGCGAAGACCACCATGATGAAAACCTCGTTCGACGAGATGCGCAGCAGCCGATTCAACAACGGTGTGGCCCATCGGCCGATGACGAGCAAGCCCACAATAAAGCCCAGCGCCAGCCCCGCCGACG
>Ga0207675_100006429_pt1 | contig 11126 bp, 2 predicted proteins | sample KBSSwiS42_FD_184305 | JGI IMG/M metagenome (GOLD analysis project Ga0207675, IMG submission 184305) | Switchgrass rhizosphere microbial communities from Kellogg Biological Station, Michigan, USA - KBS Switchgrass S4-2 (SPAdes) (version 2) | ecosystem: Host-associated > Plants > Roots >...
CACAGAACTCCAAGAACTCCAACCTAGACTCCCAGTAAACTCCTCTTTTCCCTCGTGCGCAGCGTAGCTCGTTGATAGAGCAAGCTGGCATAGTAAGTTCATCGTGCATCAGTATTTAATTCGTGTAGCAGATCGAGTTCCAATCCGACAGCTTGTCACTCTCGTGACATTCCTCGTTGCACCACTTCTGTGTTGCTCATCTACACGACATTAAATTGGTTTCGGATCCTTCGGACAGCGGCATACTGATTCGACAACGCAACGTGCACTCGTTTCTTCCACGACCAACGTCATTCGATTGTTCATCATCGCTCGCGACGGTGGTGACACAAATAGAGTGTCGCTGTTACAGTGGGTGCGTGAGTGTGGTTAGTGTCAATCGTAATCAGCATCGCTTGTAATCGTATTTTATTGTTATTGATCCTCTGGAGTTCTCCCCTTCACTGTCAGGGTAGTGACAGATCAGCCCAACATGTTCAAGAAAGTAGCGCAATTGCAAAAGGAGAAGGCGAGTGGTTCTGCACCAGTGGCACCGCCGCATATGATGACTCGTTCGTCCTCACTGGGCGACCGCAACGAAGTAGCAGAATTGCGATCACATATCAGCGCACGGCAAGCATCACCAGCCGCGTCGAGTTCGTCTTTCTCTACCTCAATTGCGATCGCAACCCCTGTTGTAGTAGTGCAACCGCGAACTTCGACATCATCAAGTGCCCCTCTGAGTCAGGCACTTACATCCCAGCTGCAAGTTAATCCGCCTGACCAAAATGAGCCTCTCAATAGGCAGGATAGAAAAGATGAGGCACAATCATCATCCGAGAGTAGTGCAGCAACCACCCCGAACATCAACCCCTCATCCTCTCCTTCAGCTCCCAATCTTTACCACGAAGAAGAGAAACGCGGCGATGGCGTGTTGGCTGAGCGACCACCGAGCAGTGGAAGACGACAGCAGACCGCGCAGCCAACACCGTCAAAATCGCGTGTGAGTAGTGATGAGGAATTACAGCAGCTAAAGCAGACATTTTTAGCAGCGACAAAAGTTCAGTCGCCGTTGTCAGCTGTTTATCAATCAGAAGTCGACAAAATAAGAGTAACAATGGGAGCAGAAATCGCTAAACTGAAGGAGGAGCTCGCTGATCAATTACAAGAGCGAGCTGCTTACGATTACAAACAGAAGATATGGCAACAAGAATTCGAGAAGAAAGATGACCTTATTAATGTCGCGAAAGAACGACAATTAAGAGCAGAAACAGAATTGGCCGCGGCACGACAGGAGCTCGCGGCTATGAAGGCCCAACGGAATCAGAAATCTGCACAAACATCAAAAAGAGAAACACGAAGTGATTATTTCGCTGCATCACCGCCACCCCTGGAGCGGCACTTCATTTCAACCAATGTAAAGAAGAAGTATGACGGCGTTAACAGAAATAGTGAAGCAGAATCCGATTCAGAAGAAGAAAAGAATGACGACGACCCTTACCTATCGTACAACGTATGGCTAAGGACGCGTGAGAAAACGTACCCATTCTCGAAAAACCCTCGTCTGTATTTGAACAGATTTACATTGTTGAGCGATCATGGCAGAAGGATGGAATACGTGCGCTTCGGGTTGATGACTCACTTCCCGAGCAAGCTGTATCCATCATTGTATCAGCAGTTTGACAAGAAATTGAACGAAAGTATCGCTCAGTCGTTACTAGACACGAGCGTAAAAAAAGTGAGTTCGAGGTCACTCCCTGTTCCTGAGTTTTTCTTTGACGACAGAGATCAGGACAAGTTGAATTACATGGATCTCAATAGTGAGAACGATGTGCCAATTCCCAGCAAAGTGCTGAGCGAGTTGCCACGACCGTTGCAAATTGAGCCACCAGTGGCCTATGGTGGAGATCCGCCAACGACAGTGGCGAAATTAGTGCAGCGAGAACAGCAGTTGCGTTTGACAGCTGCGATCGCAAAGAAGGAAAATAAAAGCAGCTCAGAGAATAGTGGTGACACTAGTAGCAGCAGCGATAACGATGATGATGATCGTGATAGTAGTGGCGCCAGACAGAGTGCCGCAGCACAGACGAGAATGAAGTCAGAGCCACTGGAAGATTTTTTGACAGCAGCCATGATGTACCGTAATCCAACGCAGGCAGAGCAGTTGAGACAATTGTATGCCGTATTACAACAAGAACGGGCTGCGAAGATCGAAACGAAAAGCGAAAATAAGGGCAAGACTGGTTCGGACCGGGTCAACTATGGAGTGTTGACGCCGATTTGGGACGAGATCGACCAAGCTACCCGCAGTGTGATCGAAAGCACACGTGAGACTACACATGTGTCAAACAGCAAACTGCGAACGCTGGCAAAGGATGCGTCAGCACGGGTGAGAAGGTTCGATGGAGACCCGTATCATGCTCCACAGTATTTTAACGAAATATGTCGGAAGCTAGGAGAATTCCCCTATCGCAGCGAGCATGCGTTGCGAATCATGATGGATACGATGTCAGGGACGGGAAAAGTGTGGATTGATCGGGTGCTAGCGGACATGCCAGTCACCGTCAACTACGAAGAACGATTTGTTTACGCCATTGGAAAGTTCCGCGAACATTTCCTTTCCCCGACACAAGCGGCCTTATGGAGGTCGCGATTGACAGTTCGCCTACAGACAAAAGGTGACACATACTTGACATTGTCTGATTTTGAGACTCATTATGGTCAGTTCACAAAAACACTGACGAATCTACGCATATGTGATCGTGGAGTGAATGATCGAGATGCAATTCAATATTACCTTGATACTCTTCCTGCATTCCTCTTCTCATACTTGGGACCGATGGCTACGACTTGCCGAACATTGGAAGAAGTGCATCGCCTCGCTAGTGCATTTTTCCGCACAGGACATCAACACACAAGACATAATGCAATGGCAGTGAAGAAGGCATATGAGAGAGAACATGTGACAGAAGTGAATGTGCAGCACACAGCATCCCAAAACAATCATGAAAAGGCCCAGCAGCAGCACAGCAAGCCAATACCTGAACACCATCGATGTTTTCATTGTGGAGAGTCTGGTCATTATCAGCAGACTTGTCCCGCACGTCACGCAAAACGGCCACGAACGCAAAAAGGAGTAGAAGCATATAACAAGGTTAGAAAAGATGGATACAACAATGCTGTCAGAGGGTATGATCGACAGAATGCAAGAACCTTTGTGCAAAAGAGAAAAGACTGGATGCGTCGTGATAATCAGTACAGACAAAACGCAAGACGAAACGATGATGATGAAAACGACGAACGCGATCCAGCTGCACCACCTACACCACCTAGTAGTTCATCGTCACAGAAACCACAGCAAAGTACAGTGGCATGTCAATCGGTCACGATGATTGACACTAACGATGGAGCTGAAGATGATCAGGAGTGGGAAGGTGAAGAAGAAGAAGAACGTAGAGTGTTTCGCTGTGACGGCATTGGTCTCGACGACAAAGTAAGCGATGAGAAGAAAACAGCGACGTCACTATGCGTACCTGTTGAAATGAACGGCACCAGCGTCGGACACGCGCTGGTTGATCAAGGTGCAAACCGTAGTTTAATGAGACTGTCAGCGTATCAACGCTACGGTCTCGATACAACAACGACGATGAACATCGTCAACAACTATTACGTGTCGACAGCATCGAATCAACTAGTACCCGTTGTCGGTAGATTTATGGTGAAAATGACGACAGATGGCGAAGATTTCAATGATGACGCAGTAGTGTATGTGGTGGATGACAGAGAGAAAGACATTAGTTGTGATGTCGTTGTTGGACGACACACGATTGCGAAGAGTAAATATCGGTTGATTGATACACTGACAGCTCGTTTGTGTAGTGAGAAGGATCAAACGGTCTACATACAATGCAAGTCATGCACACCACACACGCGTCGTGATGGTAAGAAGGATCTACTACCATCAGCAACACCGGCTGTGCAGACGAAAAAGGATAATAGTGTTGACTTACCGGTCATGAACATTGAAGTGACGAAAGTGAAGCGGAGGCCTAGCCTCGGCAACATTGTCAAGCAACACCATCAACAACCACTCGACATCATTAGCTATCTCCTCTTCCCCAGCCGCATCAGCACCAGCCGCATCAGCACCAGCAGCGGCACTGCCAGGGTCAGCAAAGAAAGAACAGCGAGACAAGCATAGAGTGAGAATCAGTGAGAGATACAGAAAGCGAGCAGAGCGAACGCATCAAGCCAATCGCATGTACAGACAGAAGCTGACAAGAATGAAACAGATAGTGAATGATAGAAAGCAGCTGACAGGTGAAGCGAAGATGAAGCTGTTGCATCATCTGGTCATGCATGCAGATGAATATGATGTTGACCGTAGTTATGACGAAATAGAAACATTAGAAAGAGAATTGTACAGAGACATTGAGATGGAAGCAGTAGACAAGCTATGCGATGCATTAGCTGAATGTGAAAAGAATAACAATAGTGATGAAAGTGAAAAAGTGATTAGTGAGTTGCTTGAACTGTACATACCTGAGTTCGTGAACAAGCGACAAGAAGACGGAAGTGCAAGTAGTAGTAGTAGTAGTAGCACGAACAATGACAAAGATGAGAAGAAGAAGAAGGAGAATAAAGAAGAAGACGAAGACCCATCGTTGCGCGAAGTGGAGAGTATCGATCATCCTATCTCAGCTACGCCGCAGCGAGAAGTAACAGAAGAGTATCTACAAGAAAAACGAGCAGCGATTGAGAAAATGTTGAACGAAAACAAACATCTCACCCAGCGCCAGCGCAGTGAGTTGTTGCAGCTGCTGTGTCGTTACCTTGATCGTTTTTCTCTCGCTGGAGAGAACATGGAAAGGACGGGCACCGTCACTCACGAAATCATAACGGGAACCAACAGGCCTTTTCGTGAACGACTGCGTATTTACAGTCCGTCGGTACAAGAAATCATTGACAATGAGGTGAGACGCATGTTGCGTGAAGGAGTGATTCAACACTCACGCTCGCCTTATGCCTCTAACCTTCTGTTGGTGAGGAAACCAGACCCGTCATCGCCAGGAGGAATGAAAAACCGTGTGTGTGCAGCCTTCGTTCAGCTGAACACGCAGACCGTGAAGGACAGCTACCCTCTTCCCAATATTCAAGTGATGTTTGATAAGGTTGGGCGGTCGCAGTGGTTCACCACCATGGACTTGCTCAATGGTTTTTGGCAGGTGTTGATCAAACCTGAACACAGACACAAAACAGCGTTCATCACAGCAAGAGGATTATTTGAATTCGTCGTGATGCCATTCGGGTTGTGCAATGCACCCGCAACGTTTCAGCGGTTGATGGACACTGTCATCAAACCAGAGTATAGAGGCTTCATCGAAACATACATTGATGATGTGATGACGCATAGCAAAACATTCGAACAGCATCTCATTCACATCGAGACGCTGTTATCATTGTTGAAAGAACACAAACTAGTAGTGAAGCTTACCAAGTGCAAGTTCGCACAGAGAGAAGTGAAGTTCCTTGGGCACATACTTTCGCATAACCAACTGAAACCGAACCCGGAATCAGTAGCCGCAATCTTGAAGTGGCAACGACCCGTTCAGAACAGCAGCAACAGAAAGAAGGCACTCAGAGGTTTCCTGGGTATGGTCGGTTGGTATCGCAAATTCATTGATCATTTCGCCGACAAAGCCCGACCGCTGTTCAACCTGCTCCGTGACAACGTTGAGTGGGAGTGGGACAGTGCGTGTCAAAAGGCATTCGAAGAATTGAGAGATGCGATCGCGAAGGAGCCGGTGCTGGCAGTAGCTGACCCGTCGAAGGAGTATGAGTTGGAGACGGACGCGTCAGCGTATGCACTAGGTGCAGTGCTGGGTCAGCGTGATGATGAAGACAACCTACGACCGATCGCGTATGCATCGAAGTTGTTAGGAACAGCCGAAAGAAACTACAGTGCAACAGACAGAGAAGCATTGGCAATAGTGTGGGCACTCGAACATTTCAACACATACTGTGAAGGGCACAAATACACAGCCATCACAGATCATGCCGCACTACGCTACATGCTCAACAACAAAGACAAAACACCACGCATGCATCGTATGGTGGCAAAGCTGTCACCCTACGAAATCAAACTGGCTTACCGGCCTGGCTCACAGAACCACGCAGCTGATTTGTTGTCAAGAGCGGCCGAATACATGGAGTCAGCAGCGGATGACAATGCCAGCCAGACTGAGGCAAACGTCGGACACACCAGCAAGGAAAAGAAAAAGAAGCAGGTGAGGTTTTCGACGCGAAAGAGAACACCGAAGCTGACTGACGAAGCATTTGAAGTGGAGAAGATCGTCGGTCGAAGAAAACTGCAAGGTGGAAAGCCGAACGAATACGAATACGAAGTGAAATGGAAGAATTATGGAGAAGAAAAGAACACATGGGAACGACTCGAAACATTGAGGCCGAACGCCATGGATGCCGTGCTTGATTTTGAAACGGAACGACAGGCGCGAGAGATTGGTGATGAGGTCGTCGAAGAAGGCGATGAGAATGTTTGCAATGAGTGTGGCGAGGTCACAGACGGCCCTGTAGCCCTGATGCTGCATCGTTTTCATCATCACAAACTACTGCCACCGTCGCCTGATCATCTCGAGTTCACAACAGTCAGCAAAGAAGTGCTGATCGCCATGCAAAAGACAGACAAAACATTGTCGTTTATTCATACACACCTACAACAACCCATCAACAACCATGCAGACAAATATCAAGCAAAAGTATTAGCATCGCATGTGTTTATCACAGATGAAGATGGAGTGTTGTATTGCATCAGCGATGCAGCAATGAAAAGCCGAGTGCAGATGCGCACCGCATTACGCGTGTGCATACCCCAGGCACTACGACAGCAGGTCATGCATGCCATTCACACGGGCCCGCTATCTGCGCACCCTGGTATTGTGCGCATGATTGACAAAATGAAGCAGTATGTATGGTGGCCAGGCATGTATTCAGATGTAGTAACATATGTGACAAATTGTGTTACCTGTCAGAAGGTGAAATTGGCACCGACGCATGTCGCACCACAAGCAGTGAAGTTGCCCACGCGACCCTTTCAGATTATTGGTATTGATGCTGTAGGGCCATTGCCTACAACAAAGAAAGGAAATCAGTACGTGATTGATTGCGTGTGTCATTTCATTCGCTTTGTGGAAGGATGGGCAGTGCCGTCGATCGATATGGTGTCGATTTCGCGTGCGGTGATAGAGAAAATAGTGTGTCGTTATGGGCTGTTTGAAGTGCTAGTGAGCGATCGTGGTGGTGTATTTGTTGGTACGCTCGCTGCACATGTATTTCGTGCATTGAAGATCAAACGCATACAAACAACAGCATATCACCCACAGGCAAATGGAATGATCGAACGGTTTCATGCAACACTAAAGATCACACTCGTATTGTGGAGTCATGAGTGCAGTGATGAGTGGGATGATTTACTTCCATTCGCCATCTTTGCCTACAACACTGCTTTCCATACCACGTTGCAAGAGGTGCCCCATTATCTTGCGCACGGGTATGATGCTCGGCTCCCCATCGATGAAGTGCTGGGTCCCGGAGCGAAAGAAGAAAGAACAAGAGACGTGCACGAGTATGCAGCTGAACTTGTCGACAGTCTACAGTCAGTATACAAGCGCATCACTGAAATACTGCATGAAGTGAACGTGAGCCGTAATGAAGATGAAGCAACAGCGCGTGTGTTGAAGCTGAAGATTGGTGACAAAGTATGGGTGTATGACCCTAGTACGAAGGAGAATGAGTATGCGAAGCTCAAAACAAGATGGACAGGACCACACACAATCATGGAAAGGAAGTCAGATGTCGTGTATGTGGTAGAGAAGGATGGAAAGCAAGATGCAGTTAACGTGGCCCGCATGAAGCGTGCGCACGTTGAGAACGAGAAGAAGAGCGACGATGAAGATAAACAGCGACAGCACCAGCTGACCCTCATCGAGAAAGAAGTGCAAAGCCTGAAAGAAATACAACAGCAATTGTTGACACAACAGCATCGGAAAGAAAAGCAAATGAACGAAATGAAACAACATGCAGCGCACATAGCAAAGACAGTGGCGGCTGCCGACAAACAGCAAGATAACGATGATGGTGATGTCGAGCTGACAGAACAGGAAAATGACGAGTTGAGTGCTATGTGCATGGAGATGTTCACGTATGTGAGTGACGTGCGCGTGTGGTTACCGTAGTACAGCCTCACCGGAGTGTGCCGCCAGCGGGAGAGACGGAAGAAAGGTAGACGGAAGGTGTGGCGGAAGGGAACGGATGCAGAAGAACGCGGAAGCACGGAACCAATGGCGCGGCACGGAGCAGCGGTGTCATCTCATCTATTGCAACATATTCAGAAAGAAGAAGCTTTAACAGCACTCACATAGTACAAAAGAAGAGGACCCACCACCCATCGCCCTTGCGAATGATGGAGGAAGGAACGAGCTGTTGTTGCCGAAGCAACGAACAAGCGAACAGCTAGGTCTGCAACAGTGTATATAAGTATGATATATGATAGATAGTCAAAAACATTGAAGATAGAAAGAAGAAAGACGAAAACAAGCATAGCACACTCACCGTTCAACAATAGTCACAGTATACAATTACTCAATAATACAAACAAGTGTTTCAGCCCGATGCGTGTGAGTTGTGAGGTAACGAGTTAGTGTGTGATAGTGTATCTGATAGAGAGCAAGACAGAAGAGAAAGCTCGAGAAAAGAATCAGAAATGGTGGAGAACGACTCACTCATTCTTCACTCACACTCACTCACAGTTACCTAAAAGTGCAACAGAAACGAGCGAACCGATCACGAGAACCACGACAGTTCATGTGCCCCCACTGCGGCGTACCTGGCCATGACATGGCAATCCGTCGCTCTGGCTCACCGCTCACAGTCACGCAAGGTGATGTGAACGAGGGGGGAAGGAGTCGCCACGACGGAGACGAGTTGGACCCTGGCACTTTACCCACACTTGATGGTGGCCTACACAAAGGTATTTAATCAACAAATACCAAAAACAACCAACAAACCACGGAGAAAATCGAGTTCGTCGCAGCAGTTCATTCATTCATCTCATCCTCGTTTTTCGCAATTTCATTTACCTCGCTTACCACAACGACAATGAACCCTGGCCTGAGCCTTTGTAATCATCGAATGGCACGAGGCTGCTACACATACCAGCAAACAGAACGGCAAACGCATCACGTATCATGATGTTGGACATCGTCGTACATTCATACATTTCACACATTCCACAGCGACGGCAGCCATCAACATCACGAGGAAAAGGAGATAGACAGCCGTATTGCAGCAGCACCTCACTCCCACCTGTATGATACTGGAATAGCAACAAAACCAGGCGGGCGGAGTGGCTAGCCTGGCTACGACGTCGCTCACCCTCACTCTCACACACACGCAGCGACCGACAGGAACGACGGACGACATGAACATCATGACGATAAAGAATTGGCCAGCCCTATTCAGCCACATCATCACACACACAATAACAAACGCAAATGAGAAAAACTATTCAGAAGAAAAAGAAAGCTCCACGACCCAGCCTCATCCTCCCCCAACAGCAAAAGAGTGCAGAAAACGCGAGAGGAGAATAAGGTGATCTCAACGAAAAGAAAGAGTTAGACGACGAGAGTGGCCCCTTTCGACTCCTCTCGGCCTACTGAGTCAGAAAAGTTAGAAAGGAGTCGAAAGAAAAGCAGAAAATCAGTCGTCAGAGTCAGCTCTCTCTCACTCACACAAAACGACACAACGACAAAACGAAATGCAGCTGAGAGAGACACAAACCAAGCATAAACAACAACAAAAACGATACGAATAGTTGATATACATACAATACAAGATAGAAAGACAGTTGGAAGCAAAGAAAAAGAAAAAGGAAAGAGAGAGAGACACTGCGTGCCGGCGACACACAGAAAGAAAGAAATCGCGTCGACGGACAGCGCCAGCGCGAGAACGAAGAAGAATTAGGTCATGACACTCACACACATCGTTCTACTCATCCATCTGGTGATGCAGATACAAAAAGAATCAGGCGAAACGAGTGCGGATTGAGAAAGCTAGGTCGATTTTGTTAGAAAGAGAGAGAAACAAGCAGAGAGAAAGCAGACGCATACCGTGTGAAGGAGCAGATGAAGTAGGGAGCCCCACAATAATGACAGGCATCCTACGCAAGTAGGACATCATTGCAACACAGAGCAGAGACAATCATTCATCGTCGTTCCCCTCACACACCACCAACGAACATTTCAGGTTACATGCGCTCACAGTCACTCCTCGAACACAACGAAAACACATCGACATGCATCTGCCTTAATAATAAATAATTTTCTTATGTAATAACAATAATAATACAAACATGAACTGCTCATGACAAAGCACACTCAATCCACCCAACCCAAAATCACCGAGTTGAACACCAAATGTGCTCACAGTCGATCACTCGTCAAACACAACGAAACAAAATCGACAGACACTGTAATTGATAAAAATAATTGTAATCATCATAATAATGATAATACAAGCATGAACAGCCAGTCACAACCAGAAATAAAATCGCCGACTAAAACTTGACCCGCGGTCATGTCCCGGCCGGGTAAATGCCAACTAAAACATAAAATGAAATATGAAAATAAAACATAATCCAAATAAATAAATTTATTAATAATACTTCAAAGTAATCAGAACCAACATAATTATGAATAATAACTCACACCTAGTCACACTCCATCATAATTACACCGGGTGAACAGTTTTATTTTTGCCAGCCAATGTTCGGTGAGCAGAGAATGGAGGGGGTGTGTTATATGACTCAGAACGCACCTACTTCGTCATATAGGTTTATTCTCTACTCACGCTCACATTAGTTCAGAGCCGTCTAGGTTAGGCAACATTATTTGATTTATGCATATTTAATTGTGTACTAGTGGGCTATAGTGGGACAGGACATATGCATACTTTGACGTCTCGATTCGTTGTTACACAGAACTCCAAGAACTCCAACCTAGACTCCCAGTAAACTCCTCTTTTCCCTCGTGCGCAGCGTAGCTCGTTGATAGAGCAAGCTGGCATAGTAAGTT
>Ga0207675_100006434_pt1 | contig 11122 bp, 10 predicted proteins | sample KBSSwiS42_FD_184305 | JGI IMG/M metagenome (GOLD analysis project Ga0207675, IMG submission 184305) | Switchgrass rhizosphere microbial communities from Kellogg Biological Station, Michigan, USA - KBS Switchgrass S4-2 (SPAdes) (version 2) | ecosystem: Host-associated > Plants > Roots >...
GCTGGTGTTTCTCAACCCCGGCATCGAGGCCTGCGTCGCCAACGCCCGCCTGCGCCCGTGGGAGCCGCACAAGTACCCGAGCAAAGAAGCCCAGGATGCCAACCTGGAGATGCTGATCGGCTGGATCCGCGACTACGAAACACGCCTGGACGTGTTCTCGCTGGCTGCACACCGGGCGCTGTTCGATGGCTTCGCGGGCGACAAGCGCGAGCTCAGGACGCGCGAGGCAATCGCGACCTTCTCGACGTAGCCGCGCGACCGCGGGCACCGCGCAGCGAAGCGGATCGCGAGCAATCGTCAGTGTGCCGAGCAGACGGGCCGTATTCACACAATCAAACCCCTTTTGGTGCGCCAGAGCAAACGCCATTTGAACGTACAAGCGGCCCGGTGCACACAACGACGGTACGCCGTCGTACGCCCAGAAGTTGCCGATGTGCGTCTGGTCGGCCGTGCGCGTCGTCGGCGTGACGGTGCCGTCGCCGCCGAGCGTCTTCACTTCGTTGAACGCGGCCGCGTACTCCGCGCTGTCCAGCGCCGGGGGCGGCGGGAGGCGATTAGCTCGCCTTCCAGGCCCAGGCGGGCGCCGATGACGGCGGCTTCTAGGCGGCCGGCGGCCTGGAGGCGGGCGGCCAGGACGGCGGGCGCGGGGCTGGCGGCGGCGCCGGCCTTGTAGCCGACGACGGTGCCGCCGCGGGCCAGCGCCTGGTCCAGGGCGGCGATACCGCCGTTGAGCGGGACGAGCGTGACCGGTTCGGTGCCCTCGGCCAGCGAGATGCCGGCCCGGGAGGCCAGGTCCTGCATGGCGGTGATGCCCGCCACCGTCTGCACCGTCACCTCGGGCACGATCTCGGCGACGGCCTGGGCCAGGTAGCTGAAGGTCGAGTAGAGGTTCGGGTCGCCGAGGGTGCCGAACGCGACCGAATCGGCGCCCGCGGCGAACTCCTCCGCCACCGCGGCGGCGGCCGCCTGCCAGGCCGCGGCCCGCCGCGGGGTGACGCCGCCGGTGTCGTTCAGCGCGAACTCGAGGCGGCGGATCCGGTCCGCGCCGACGTAGGCGCGGATGATGGTCTCGGCGCGACCGGGTCCGGCCGGCTCCGCGCCGGTCCCGGCCAGGACGGGGACCAGCACCGCGTCGGCTTCGCGCAGCACCCGGACGGCCTTGACCGTGACCAGTTCCGGGTCGCCGGGCCCGACCCCCACGCCGATCAGGCGCTTCACGCCGCTCTGTCGTTTCATACAGAGGGCACCTTCGCGCAGGCGGCGGTGAATCTGGCCGCCGCGGCCGGGTGGCCGGCCCAGTGGGTGTGCAGGTAGGAGGCCACGACCGATCCGGCCACGTGGCCCTCGATGGCGCCGGGGCCGAACCGCCAGGCGGGCTGGTCTCCGGCCGCGGGCACGGCCGCGGTGCGGTGGAACTCGTGGCCGCGTACCACGTCACCCGCCCGGGCCAGCACCGAATCCGTCACGGCCACCGCCTGCCGGTAGCCCAGGGTCAGCTTCGGCGTCATCGTGGCCCGCACGTCGAGGACGCCGCACATGGGCCGGTCGTCCAGCGTCTGGGCCAGGTAGAGCAGCCCGGCGCACTCGGCGGCGACCGGCGCGCCGCGGGCGGCCAGCGCCGCGACCCGGTCGCGCAGCCGCCCGTTGGCGGACAGGCCGGACGCGTGCATCTCGGGGAAACCGCCGCCGAGGACCAGCCCGGCCGTCCCCTCGGGCAGGTCCTCGTCTCGCAGCGGGTCGAACCGGGCCACCCGGGCGCCGGCCGCCTCGAGGAGTTCGGCCTGCTCGGTGTAGCCGAAGGTGAAGGCCGCGCCGCCGGCTATCGCGATCGTGAGGGCTGGGGTGATGCGTGCCGTTGCGGGCGGCGGAGACCACGCGGGGCCGGGCAGCGCGGTGGCGCGGGCCGCCAGGGCGAGCAGGGCGTCCAGGTCGCAGGAGGCGGCGATCAGGGCGCCCATCCGGTCGATGGCCTGGCCAGCCGGGGCGGCGCGTTCGGCCGCGGGGATCAGGCCGAGGTGCCGGGACGGCGTGATGATTCCCTCGGTCCGCCTGATCACGCCGTAGACGGGCAGGCCGGCGCCGGCCAGGGCGTCCCGGAGCAGCCGCTCGTGCCGGTCCGACGCGACCTGGTTGAGGATCACGCCGGCCACCGGGGTCCGCGGGTCGAAGCCGGCGAAGCCGGCCGCCAGCGCGGCCACCGAGCGCCCGGCCCGGGCCGCGTCCACCACCAGCACCACGGGCGCGCCGAGCAGCCGGGCCACGTGCGCGGTGGACCCGAAATCGGGGTCGTCTTCCCGGCTAGCCCCGTCGAACAGGCCCATCACGCCCTCGACCACGGCGACCTGCGCCCCGGCCGCGCCGTGCCGGAACAGCGGCGCGATCAGCTCCTCGCCGCACAGGAACGGGTCCAGGTTCCGCGGCGCCCTGCCGGTGGCCAGGGCGTGGTAGCCGGGGTCGATGTAGTCCGGGCCGACCTTGTGCCCGGAGACCGCCAGGCCACGGGCGCGCAGCGCCGCCATCAGCCCGCAGGCCACGGTGGTCTTGCCGCAGCCGGACGCCGGGGCGGCGATGACCAGGCGCGGGAGGGCTACCATTCGATGCCCTTCTGGCCCTTCTGGCCGGCGTCCATCGGGTGCTTGACCTTGGTCATCTCGGTGACCAGGTCGGCCGCCCCGGTCAGCCTGGGGTCGGCGTCCCGGCCGGTGATCACCACGTGCTGCTGGCCGGGCCGGGCGGCGAGCACGCCGATGATCTCGTCGACGTCCACCCAGCCCCACTTCATCGGGTAGGTGAACTCGTCGAGCACGTACAGCCGGTAGGTCTGCGCGGCCAGGTCGCGCTTGATCTGGGCCCAGCCCTCGGCGGCCTGCTCGGCGTGGCTATCGGTATCGCGCTGGATCCAGGACCAGCCCTCGCCCATCTTGTTCCAGCTGACCGCGCCGCCCTGGCCGGTCTCGCCGAGCAGCCGGAGCGCGCGTTCCTCGCCGACCCGCCACTTCGCCGACTTGACGAACTGGAAGACCCCGACGGGCCAGCCCTGGTTCCAGGCCCGCAGGGCCAGGCCGAACGCGGCGGTGGACTTCCCCTTGCCCGGCCCGGTGTGCACGATGAGCAGCGGGCGGTTCCGCCGCTGCCGGGTGGTCAGGCCGTCGTCCGGGACGTGCTCGGGGGTTCCCTGTGGCATCAGGCCACCCTCCCCTGCCCTGGCCCCCGGCTGAGCTGGCGGGCGACGCCCGCCTCGAGTTCGTCCATGCTCAGCAGGGTCGCGCCGAGCTGGACCGCCAGCCGTCCGGCCAGGCCGAGCCGCAGGACCGACGCCTCGCAGTCCACCACCACGCTGGCCGTCCCGGCCAGCCCCGGCCCCGTCAGCATGGCCGCGGCCCGGGCCAGGTCGGCGTCGCTGCCGCTGGTGGCGCGGCCGTCGGTGACCACGACGAGCAGGGCGCGGCGGCGGGGATCGCGCAGGCGTTCGGCGGCCAGGACGCGAGCCGCCCGGGCCAGGCCCGCGGCCAGCGGGGTCCGGCCGCCGGTGGCCAGGCTGGCCAGCCGGCGGGCGGCGGCCTCCACCGACGAGGTGGGCGGCAGCGTGAGCTCGGCCCCGGTCCCGCGGAACGTGACCAGGCCCACCTTGTCCCGGCGCTGGTAGGCGTCGAGCAGCAGGGACAGGACCGCGCCCTTGACCGCGCGCATCCGCTGCCGGGCCGCCATCGACCCGCTGGCGTCCACGGCGAAGAGCACCAGGTTTCCCTCCCGGCCCTCGCGTACCGCCTCGCGCAGGTCGGCCGGGGTCGGCCTGAGGAGGGGGGTGGCGCCGCGGGCGGCGGGAGCGGCGGTAGATCCGGGGCCGACGGCGCGCGGACCGCGCAGCGCGGCGGCGCGGACGGTGGCGGGGAGGTGCAGGGCGAAGGACCGGTCCTGCGGGAGGCGGGCGCCAACAGTACGGCCGAACGGGCCGCGGGCCGCGGAGCGACGGCCTGGCGCGCCCTCGCCGACCCCCGGCACGGTGAGCAGCCGGGCCCGGAACGGTGCCGCGGGCGATACCGGAGCGCTCGGCGGGGCCTCTGCTTGCTGATGGGACTGTTGGGGCGGCTGAGATTTACTCGTATCCGGGAGGCCGCCGGGGCCGCTGGGTCCGCCGGGACCGTCATCCGGCCCGTCGTCTGGGTCTTCGGGGCCGCGGAGGTCGGGCGGCCCGGGGTCGGGATCGGGCTCCGAGCTGGCTTCCCGCAGCGCCTCGTCGAGGGCCTGCTCGTCCAGGCCGGGGGCGTCGAACGGGTCGCGGCGGCGGCGGTGCGGCAGGGCCAGCCGGGCCGCGATGCGGATGTCCTCCTCGGTCACCACGTCGCGTCCGTGCCAGGCGGCCAGGGCGATCGCGGTCCGCGCGGTCACCAGGTCGGCGCGCATGCCGTCCACGCCGAACGAACCGCACACCGCGCAGATCTGGCGCAGCGCGGCATCCGGCAGGTCGACGCCGGGAAGGCGGTCGCGGGCCGCGGCCACCTGGGCCGCCAGGGTGGCGGTGTCCGCGGAGAAGCGGGTTATGAAACCCGCCGGGTCGGCTTCGAAGGCGAGCCTGCGGCGGACCACCTCGGCCCGTTCGGCCCCATCTTGACTGGCTGTGACCTGTACCGTCAGCCCGAACCGGTCCAGCAGCTGCGGGCGGAGCTCGCCTTCCTCCGGGTTCATGGTGCCGACCAGCAGGAACCGCGAGGCGTGCCGGACCGAGACGCCCTCGCGCTCCACGTAGTTCACGCCCAGCGCGGCCGCGTCGAGCAGCAGGTCGACCAGGTGGTCGTGGAGCAGGTTGACCTCGTCCACGTAGAGCACGCCGCGGTGCGCCGCGGCCAGCAGCCCGGGCTGGAAGGCGGTCGTGCCCGCGGTCAGCACGCGCTCGATGTCCAGCGAGCCGGTCAGCCGGTCCTCGGTGGCCCCGACCGGGAGCTCGGCCAGCGTGACCGGGCGCAGCTCGGGTGCTGCCGCGCCGTGCGGGCCGGCCGGGCAGGCGGGATCGGGCGCGGCGGGATCGCAGGAGTACGGGCAGCCGGGAACCACCGGCACCGGCGGGAGCAAGGCGGCCAGCCCGCGGACCATGGTCGACTTCGCCGTGCCCTTCTCGCCGCGGACCAGGACCCCGCCGATGGCCGGGGACACCGCGTTGAGCAGCAGCGCCAGCTTCAGGTCCGCCATCCCGACGATGCCGGCGAACGGATACGCGTTCGGCTGATGATTACTGGCGGTCGCCATAGAGCCAGTCCTTCCCGGGTTTCCTCGCCCGAAGTGGAGGAACTCATCGGCAGCCGGAGTCTCTGGCTCCCGGTCGAGACGGCGACCTCGCGGGTCACCCCCGGTCACAGTTGCGGGACAGCCCCGGATTCGCACCGGCGTTCCTCCGCGTCGCTACCTCAGCACAGCATGACATACCCGCCGGACGCGGTGCCGGACAGTGCCGGCTTACCCGCCGGGTACACTAACCCCGGCCCGAAGAGCCTTTCGGGTTCGCCGGGGGCGCACGTTGCCAGCCATTCGGCAGGTAACTCTCAGCTGACACGGGTAGCGTGAGCGCACTGGCGACACCCAGCGCCTCGAGCCTCGGGCCTGGCGAGATGGCATGTACCGACATGTGACAGATATCTCTAAACGCTGAACGGAGCATGCATGGCGAATTCGCGTGTCCTGGTGACCGGCGGTGCCGGGTTCATCGGCCGCAGAGTGGTCCGCGCTTTGCTGGCCGAGGGGCACGAGGTCACAGTGGCCGACCTGCGGGCGTTCCCCGACACGGCGGTGCGTTCTGTCGTCGGAGACCTGTGCGAACCCGACGGCCCCGGCCGGGCCGTCCGCCCGGGGACCGATGTGATCATCCACCTGGCCGCCATCACCTCGGTGCTCGCGTCGGTACAGGACCCGGTCAGCACCCACCGGCTCAACGTAGACGCCACCGCCCGGCTGCTCGAGCTGGCCCGCGAGAACGAGGTGGGGACCTTCCTGCTCGCCTCGACCAACGCGGTCGTCGGCGCGGGCAGCGCGCCCGGCGAGGTCATCACCGAGCGGACCGTGCTCCGCCCGCTCACCCCGTACGGCGCCACCAAGGCGGCGGCGGAGATGCTGCTCGGCAGCTACGCCAACTGCTACGGCATCACCGGCGCGGCGCTGCGGTTCTCCAACGTGTACGGCCCGGGGATGGGCGAGAAGGACAGCTTCATCCCCCGGCTGATGCGCGCCGCCCGGGACGGCGAGGGCGTCCAGGTCCGCGGCGACGGCAGCATGCTCCGTGACGTGGTGCACGTGGACGACATCGTGCAGGGCATCCTGACCGCCTGGCGGGGCCGGCACAACGGCCCGCTGATCCTCGGCTCGGGGAGTTCGGTCACGGTGAACGAGATGGTGACGACGGCCCGCAAGGTCACCGGCGCGCCCATCCCGGCCGAGAACGTGCCGGTCGGCAGCGGCGAGATGCCAGCCGTGGTATTGGACATCGCGGCGGCGACGGCGCTCGGATACCGGCCCGCCTACGACCTGGAAGCCGGCATGGCGACGGTATGGCCGGATTTCGATCCGAAGGAGGCGCGCGCATGATCTATAAGGACCCGCGGGACCAGGTGGTCGACGACGCCGCCATCAAAGCGCTGACCGACGCCTACGGCGAGCGCGTGACCAGCCTTCCGCCGGTCGCGATCGTGATCGCCGCCTACAACGAGGCCGGGGCCATCGGGCCGGTCATCGAGGCGCTGCCGGCCGAGGTGTGCGGGCTGGCCACGGCCACCATCGTGGTCGCCGACGGCTGCGCCGACAGCACCGTGGCCGAGGCGGCCGAGGCCGGCGCCATGGTCGCCGACGTGCCGGTCAACCGCGGCCAGGGCGCCGCGCTGCGGCTCGGCTACCGGATCGCCCGGGAGGGCGGCGCCGCCTACATCATCACCACCGACGCGGACGGGCAGTACAACCCGGCCGAGATGGCGACCGTGCTGGGGCCCGTGGTGGCCGGCGAGGCGGACTTCGTGACCGGCTCCCGGCAGCTCGGCAGCCAGGAGACCAAGGACATGATCCGGCGCGCCGGGGTCAGGTTCTTCGCCAGCACGATCAGCCTGCTGACCGGGCAGCGGATCAGCGACACGACGTTCGGGCTGCGGGCCATGCGCTCCGAGGTCACCGGCGCCGTCCAGCTCGCCCAGCCGCAGTACCAGGCGTCCGAGCTGCTGATCGGCGTCATCACCCACGGCTACAAGATCGCCGAGGTGCCCGCGACCATCCACCGGCGGCGGGTGGGTGAGAGCAAGAAGGGCCAGAACCCCCTGTACAAGCTGCACATCCCGGGGGTGAACAACTTCTTCTACGGGCTGCGCTTCGCCCGGGTGGCCTACGGCACCTATTGGCGCGAGCGTCAGCGCTCGAAGTCGTCCTCGTCTTCGCGATCGGACTCGGTGGCCCGGGCGAACGGCTCGGGGCCGGGGTCGGTCGATGCGAGCGCCTCTTCGGCGGCACCAGGCGGGTCCTTGACGACGGACGCGGCGAAGAGGACGTAGTGGAAGAACAGGAAGCGCAGCAGGAACGTGCCGATGTTGGCCATGCCGTACACGGCGTCGACGTAGAGCACGCGCTCGACCCCGGTCAGGTTCATCCAGCCCGCCGAGTGGTACGCGAACTTGGTGGCCAGCAGGAGGATCACCACGACCATCGCGGAGACGATCCAGAACGGCAGGGTCTCCTTGAGCAGGCTCGGGCGGCCCTTCCGCTTCCACGCCCAGCGGCTGAGCACGTAGCTCACCAGTGCTCCGGAGAACCAGGCGACGATGCTCGCCCAGGTGGCGGTCAGGTCCAGCGGCCCGGCGCAGATCGTCAGCACCACCTCGGTGGTGGCGAACGCCGCGATGGCCGCGACGGTGAAGCGGCCGAAGCGGATGCCGAGCTTGCTGCGCGCCTTCTGGGCCAGCGTGTCGCCGAGCCGGTTGGTTACCAGAGCCATTGATGTCCTAGGTTAGCTGGCCGAGCATGGAAGACTGCTTCGTATACAGTACAAAAGCCGTGCAGGCCAGTGAGCTACCCTGGCCAGGTCGCGTTACGCGTCGCGGAGCGTATTTCGGTGTCCGCACTCAGAGCACGTTACCGCCATCGTGCGACACCCGCTGGGCGGCGGCGAAAAGTCAGGCCGATCACGACGGACCGATCACACGGACAACGGAGAGGTTAGGACCGGACCATGAGGATCTTGGTGCTGGGCGGGGACGGGTACCTGGGCTGGCCGACGGCGCTGCACCTGTCGCAGGCCGGCCACGAGGTGGCGGTGGCCGACAACTTCGTCCGCAGGCACTACGACGACGAACTCGGGGTCGAGTCCCTGGTGCCGATCGAGCCGCTGCGGACCCGGATCGCGGTATGGCGGGAGCTGACCGGCTTCACGATCGGCATGTACATCGGCGACCTGACCGACGCCATGTTCACGTATCACGTCATCGAGGACTTCCGGCCCGACGCGGTCGTGCACTACGCCGAGCAGCGGGCCGCGCCGTACTCGATGATCGACCGCAGGCACGCGGTCTACACCCAGCAGAACAACGTGGTCGGCACGCTCAACGTGCTCTACGCCATCGCCGAGACCAACCCGGACATCCACCTGGTCAAGCTGGGCACGATGGGCGTGTACGGCACGCCCAACATCGACATCGAGGAAGGCTGGCTCGAGCTCGAGCACAACGGCCGGCTGGACCGGGTGCTCTACCCCAAGCGGCCGGGCTCGTTCTACCACCTGTCCAAGGTGCACGACAGCTACAACATGGAGTTCGCCTGCCGGATCTGGGACCTGCGGGCCACCGACCTGAACCAGGGCGTGGTCTACGGCCAGGCCACCCCGCAAACCGAGATGGACGAGCGGCTGGCCACCCGGTTCGACTACGACGCGGTGTTCGGCACCGTGCTGAACCGGTTCGCCATCCAGGCGGTCATCGGCCACCCGCTGACTGTGTACGGCCCCGGCAGCCAGACCCGCGGCATCATCGACATCAGGGACACGGTCCGGTGCATCGAGCTGGCCTGCGAGAACCCGGCCAACCGGGGCGAGTTCCGGGTGTTCAACCAGATGACCGAGTCGCTGTCGGTGCAGGAAATCGCCGACACCGTGGCCCGCGCCTACCCGGCCGAGGTCACCATCGAGCACCTGGACAACCCGCGGGTCGAGGCGCCCGATCACTACTACAACGTCAAGCACACCCAGCTGGTCGACCTCGGCCTGGAGCCGCACCTGCTGTCCGACACCCTGATCGAGTCGCTGTTCGAGATCACCAAGCGGTACGCCCACCGCGTCCGGCCCGAGGCGCTCCGGCCGACGGTTGACTGGCGCAAGCCGAGCACGGGCTGACCGGCGTTCGTTATGGTCACCTCGGTCTGCGCGGCCTGCGGTAATCACTTCCCCGATCCTCGCCCCGGCGTCTGCGTGGTGTGCGCGGACGAGCGGCAGTGGCTGCCGCCGGGCGGGCAGCGCTGGACGACGCTGGCCGAACTGGCCGCGGCCGGGCACGCGTCGGACGTGCGCGAGGTCGAGCCCGGACTGACCGGGATCGGCGCCGACCCGCCCGTCGCCATCGGGCAGCGGTCGCTGCTGGTGGCCACGTCAGCGGGCAACGTGCTGTGGGACCCGTCGGGGTTCATCGACGACGCCGCGGTGGCCGCGGTCCGGGCGGCGGGCGGGCTGAGCTTCGTGACCGCCAGCCATCCGCATTTCTACGGTGCGATCGCCGAGTGGGCGGGCACGTTCGGCGCCGAGATCCTGGTGCCGGCCGACGACGCGGGGTGGCTGCGGCCCGGCCCTGGTGCTTCGGTCCGGACCTGGTCGGGCGTCCTTGAGGTGCTGCCGTCGGTGACGCTGATCCAGTGCGGCGGGCACTTCCCGGGCAGCGCCGTGCTGCACTGGGCGTCCGGCGCGGAGGGCCGCGGCGTGCTGCTGTCCGGGGACACGATCTTCGTGACGCCGGGCGAGGACCGGGTGACGTTCGTCTGGTCGGCGCCGAACCGGCTGCCGCTGTCCGAGGCCGCCGTGACCGGCGTCTGGGACGCGGTGCGGCCGTACCGCTTCGACCGGATCTACGGCGGCTGGTGGGCGCCGGTGCTGCGCACGGACGCCTGGGAGACCGTGCGGCGGTCCGCGACGCGGTACATCGAGCATCTGCGCGGCACGGCTTAGCGGTTTGGTTCGGGGTTAGTTCAGGCGGATGGTCCAGGCGCCGGTGGCGACGTCCTGGCGCAGCTCGTAGACGCCCGGGGTCGCGCCCTGGCCCGGTGCCGCCTCGACGCGCCAGAACATCAGCTCGGGCTGGCCGGGCTCGATCCCGGCGTCCCCGGAATCGGCCGGCTCCCGCCACCACTCCCGGTTGATGACCCAGTGCTCCCAGATGGCGCGGACCGTATAGAGCCGGCTCCGCCAGACGAACCTGACCGGCCTGCCGTCCGCCCGGGCATGAATCTGGACGGACTCGCCGTACACCCTGCTCATGTGCTGCCACCCACTCGCTTCCTGGACGCCCTCGGGCCCGGGGTCACCGGGTTCGTCGCTGCCGCAAGGAGGAAGACGGGCAGTACCACGCGTACTTACAGCCGGCGCCGAAGCGGGTGGCGGCACCAACCATCGAATATTAGTTCACCCGAACCGGGATGCCAATCCTCGTCCAGCCGCTGGAACCATTGCCGATGGGTAATTTCGGTGGATAATGTGCTTAGTTTCGCATTCTCAGGCGGTGGGGGGTTCGCAGCACCACAGGGCCGCACGGGACCAACGTCGGCCCGCGTGCGATCCTGCGCAGCCCCGGGGCGGGTGTGCACGTTCCCCGCACGGTGCGCGCTGACTCGGCGGCTGAGGCGTCATATGTGCTCGCGGTGGCCTGCAGGAGCAACCCGTTCCTCGGCCGCGGGCACGGCTCCGAGGGGGGATACATGACATCGAAGCGAATCCGGACGATCGCGGGCTGGGTGCTCGCGCCACTGCTGGTGGTCGGCGCGGTGACCGCGCAAGCGGGCGCGGCATCGGCCGCCGCCACCGGTCAGGACGGTCACCACAAGATCCTCTACGTCTCGCGCCATGCCTGGCCGTGGGGCGCCGACCGGTCCTGCCGTTCGGCCAGGTTCCGGACCATCCAGT
>Ga0207675_100006437_pt1 | contig 11119 bp, 8 predicted proteins | sample KBSSwiS42_FD_184305 | JGI IMG/M metagenome (GOLD analysis project Ga0207675, IMG submission 184305) | Switchgrass rhizosphere microbial communities from Kellogg Biological Station, Michigan, USA - KBS Switchgrass S4-2 (SPAdes) (version 2) | ecosystem: Host-associated > Plants > Roots >...
GAAAACTTACTGGGACAAACAGTGCGAGCGAATCCCGATAAGCGTTTGTACACGGCGACGAAAATTCCCCCTCGGAACGGCAAGTGGCCGGCGCCGGCTAATTCGGCCTTGCAGGAAAATTATCCACTCGATCACGTTGAAGAGTTTGTGCATCGCAGTTTGGAAAGCGCGCGGCTTGAGAGTTTCGATCTCGTGCAGTTTCACACCTGGGACGACAATTGGCTTCGAGACGATCGCTGGCTCTACAAGCTTGACGATTTGCGCAGTCAAGGGCTCATCAAGGCGATCGGCATTAGTCTGAACCGTTGGGAGCCCTGGAACGGCATACGTGCCGTGAAGTCCGGCCTCATCGATGCCGTCCAGGACCACAGGTCCCCGGCCGTAGGCGAATCGCACTCCGCTGACCCTGACTACCGGCATCCCAGTCCGTGCTCGGATTGCACACGCCGCGGAACACTCGTTGGCGGACGTTACTGATCGAGAGCTCCGGCGAAACAGTGGCATATTCCGCGTTGACGAGACCGGAGAAGTCGAAGTCGAACGGCACCGGGGTGACGAGCCCGTCGCTCTCGACCAACAGCACGTTGTGTCCTTTCACCGCGGACCAGTCGGTGTTGCCGATCGCGTACTGGAACAGATCGAAGGTCGCGACCTCCGCAGAATCGCCCGCGCGCGGATCGAAGACGCCCTTCGGCCGGATCGTGACGCCGTGACGGCGCGCGAGCGAGTCGAAGTGCTCGGTGAAAAACGCATAGCGCTCGATGGGCTCGAGTCGCCCGGCTGAGTCTCGATACGTCATGCGCACGAGCCGCACCCGCAAGCTCTTGCTCGCAAGCGTCTCGTAGATCCGGTACGCCCAATACTCCTTGAGCAGATACTGCTCGTACGTGGCGCCGCGGGCACAGTGCGTCGTCAGCGGCAGCATGCTTTCGCCCGCGAACAGCGTGCCCTGCGTATCGCCCGTGAAGAATACGAACAGAGCGGGCAATTCGCACTGCACCGTGTCGGCGCGATAGCGGCCGCGGGTGCGCAACGCGACGGTGACACGCCGATCCGAGTCCGAGGCGTCGCGATAGACGAGCGTCGCCTGCAGATCGGCGCAGGCCGCTCGCTCCGGATTGCGGCAGAGTGCGCGAGAGTCGAAGGCGAGCTCCATCTCGAGCGGCTCCGCTTCGTCGAAGAGGCCGCGCGAGATCGCGTGCGCATCGGCTGCTGCGTCGGCCGGAGCCGAGCTCGCCAACGCGGCGACGCCGATCGCGGCTGCGACCCACGAGGCGGCGCGCGCGGCGAGCCCGAGGGCGGGGGGTTGGCGCGCCCATGCGAGCGCCGCCGCGGCGCCGCGAACCAGTGAAAACCTCGCGGGGTCCGACGGCCCCTCCTGACTGCGCCGCGCAAGCTGCACGGCCACCGCGAGCCAGGCCAGCGACAACCCCATGTTCACGATCGCGAACTGCGACACTCCGAAGCCGAGCCAGTGCAAGCCGATGAAGACGATCACGGCCGGGATGAGGTCGCCGAAGCGCCAGAAGAACGTGTCGGTCGCGATCTTCCCTTCGTACTTGCCGTTCGTGGGCAGCGGCAGGAACAGCGCCTGCCGCGCCGTGTTGAGGACCGAGTAGTTGCCGCCGAACTCGCAGACCCTGACGACGCGCAGCAGCGTGAAAATCGGCAGGAACGCTACGAGCCCGTAGCCGATCAGCGCGACGAGCGGCAGCACGAGCAACGCGCCGCCCACTCCGACCCAGCGAAACAACCGGCCGACGACGAACACCTGCAGAACGACCGTCAGCAGGTTCACTGCCAGATAGAAGCTCGCATAGAACTCGCCGATGAGCCGACCCTTGTCGAGCGACGGATCGCTGGCGAGGTGCTGCTCGGCGTGACGTACCACGGCGTCGGTCAGAAGGTAATCGCCGAGCGTGCTCACGCAGTTCAACAGCACGATGAGCAGCGCGACGAGCAACAGATATCGGTCCCGTGCGATCAGAGCGAATCCACCGAGCGCGCTCTTCGTAGCTGGCGTGCCGGGCTCTGTGCTGCAGCTGCGCCGATCGGCGGGAACGCTGCTTCGCGTGCAATGCACGAGCGGCAGAGTCAACGTGAGCAAGACCATCGCCACGAGCATCAGCTGCGACGCGTCGAACGCGTCGTCGAGCGCCCGATACACCGACGGTCCGACGATTCCGCCGAGCGTCGCACCCATCATGATGGCGGGAAACAACCGCCGGCCCGTCGCGACGTCGAAGCAGTCGGCCGCATGGGCCCAGAACTGCGCGACGATCGTCACGCCGAATATCCCGGCCCAGACGTAATAGATGAAGCCGATATCGGCGCCCCCGCGCTTGGCGAGAAAGAGCGCGCCGAGCGTCGCAATGAAGAACCCGGTGACCCAGCGAACGAGCTGGTTCCGGTTCGTGCGGCGGAATGCCGCACCGTAAAGGGGCACGAGCAACAGCAGCGCCAGCGCAGCCGCGGCCGACGCATACGTCTTGACCTCCGCCGACGCGTCGACGAGCAGCAGCGGCTCGCGCAGCGTGCGCACGATGTAATACGAGACGAGCACGAGGAAGGCGTAGGCGAAGAACAGCAGCAAGCTGCGCCCTTCGCCCGCCTCGAGTCGCGTGAACGATTCGAAGATCCGCGAATGCAGGGGCCGGCCCGAGAGCCGGCCCCCGATGGCGGCAGTCAACGTCGGCTGCGGCGTGGACATCGTGTACACCTCAAGCCGAGAAGTTGGTGCCGATCGACAGGAACGTGTTGATAACGACAGGCGTCACAATCAGGAGCAAGCACACTTCCCAGACCCAATCCGTCATCAGGCCGTTGAGCAGCCGTCGTCCGCGCGTCTCATTGTTCTTCGGGTTCGCGTCCATATTTCTCTCCTTTCAACGTCGGGTGATTCTTCAGCGGCGATCTGCGCGAGTGTTCTCGTTCGATCGTCGTGTAATATGTGCAACGACCCGCGCTAGAATCTCACCCGTCGCGCAGTGCGCTGCCTCTTTCGTGAGGCGCCGGAGTTCGCAGCATCGTGGTAGAGACACCCGACCACGCGCTCGAAGCGCAGATCTCCGCCGACTTCGTCAAACGCATCGGTCAAGGCGATCGCCGCGCCGAAGAAGAGCTCGTTCGGCGTTACCAACGTGGCTTGATCTATCTGCTGAAGCGGCGCACGCGTGATCCCCAGCTCGCGCTCGATCTCGCGCAGGAGACGTTCCGCATCGCGATCGAGAAGCTTCGCCAGTCGCCGATCGAGCAGATCGAACGAGTGGGCGCGTATCTGCGCGGAACAGCGCTGAACTTGGCGAGCGCCGACGTACGTAAGTACGCGCGCCGAGCGACGACCGTGGATTCCGACGCCGTCGATGCCGCCGCCGACGGTGTGGCTGGGCCTTTCGACCAAGTCTCGACCGCCCAAGTGCAGCGCCTCGTGCGCAAGCTGCTCGACGAGCTGCCGGTGCAGCGCGACCGCGACATTCTGGTCAGGACGTATCTTCAGGACGAGGACAAGAGTGCGATTTGCGAGGCGCTCGGCGTCGATTCCGCTCACTACAATCGAGTGCTATTCCGGGCCAAGCAAAGATTTAGAGAGCTACTAACGACCGCGGCCTCACAACGCGGTCTGAAAGTGGTCGGTTAGCTGAGAGAATCGGGGTCCGCGGGTCACTATACGGGTATGAATCGACAGTACATTCGCGATAACGACGTCATAGAGCGCTATCTCAAGGGCGCGCTGACGGCCGAGGAAGAGGAGGACTTCGAGGAAGCGTACGTCGGCGACGCCGAGCTGCTCGATCAGTTGCAGGCGGCGGAGCGGCTGCGCGAGGGCATCAAGGGGCTCGATAGCGCCGGTAACCTCGAGCGATCGCGGCCGCGCTGGCGGCAGACGTTGGCTTCGCCGCGCTATGCGATGGCCGCCACGGTGCTCCTTGCCGTGTCGCTGGGCTTCTCGTCGGTGTTGTACAACGAGAACCAAGTCTTGCGTGAAGGCGGTTCGTCGACGCCGCTGCTCACGCGGTTCGTCTCGCTGGAATCCGTGCGCGGTGGTGGAAACGTCACCGAGATTTCAGCGCCTGCACAAGACGAACTGACGGTGCTGATGATCGACGCCGGTGTAGTTGCGCACGACACGTATCGTGCAGCAATCACACGACGCGACGGCGAACAATCTGAACAAATCTGGAGTCGTGCCGACCTCACGCCCGAGCTCAACGGCATGACGATCGCGATCACTCTGCAAGGTCGCATGCTGCGTCCGGGCACTTACGAAGCCAAGGTCGACGGCCGAATGAACGACTCCGGGCGTTTCGAGCCGGTCGCCGAGGTGCGGCTGGTGGTCCTGCCCCGAGATTAAGCCTTTGATTCGTGCCGTACTCCCCGGCGCGCTGATTCACGATCGGCAGGTGAGATGAATCAGGTAGACGCGACACTAGTTGGCAAGGGTCAACATAGAAGAGCGTCACTCGATGACCGTTCCACCGCGTAACACGATAGTCGTTCCGCTTCAGGGCACGCACAGGCGCGAACATGATCGCCGCTCTGAGACCTTGCGGTTCTCAGAGACCTATGCGACTGTCAAACGGTCCGGCGCCTATACAAACCAAAGACTCGGCGCGGATTCGGTAACCCGCGGTAGCACGCCGGATTCGCCCACGGGTGTTTTTCTCCCCAAAGGAGCGTCTGCGTGAGCAGCGGCTCATTCGTCGCAGTGCTCGCCGGGATCGGAAGCTCGGTGCTGGCGCTTGTTTGCGCGCCTGCGATTGCGTTCGCACAGGCGGCAGCGCCTGCGACGAGCTCACCCACACAACTCACCTTCGGCGTTACACGGAACGCCGCGCAACGCGCCGATGAGACGGCGACGTACAGTTTCGTGGCGGAAGCTGGGCGCACCTACTTAATCGAGGTCGAGCAGCAGTCGCTCGATCTCATCGTGACGGTGGAGAGCCCAGACGGCGCGAGTCACGCCTTCGACTCGCCGACGCGGCGCGAGGGCACCGAGATCGTCCTGCTCGAACGCGCAGAACCAGGGAGCTACCGCGTGACCTTGGGATCGGAGGAGCACACGGGCGCCGTCGCGGGTCATTGGATACGCGTGTCGGCGTTTGGCCCCGCGCCCGATGATAGGGAGGTCGCCGCTTTGCGGCTCATGTCGGATGGCGCGGCGCGGTATCGCGAAGGCGGTCAGCCGGCTTCCGTGGCCGCGACCAGCGACTATCTAGCCGCAGCGGAGTTCTGGAAACAGCTGGCACAACCGCGGCGCGAAGCGCAAGCGAAGTTCTCCGCGGCGTGGATCGCTCACGACCGCACCAAGGACCGTCCGCGTGCGGCCGAGTTGGCTGCCGAGGCCGCAAAGCTCTACGCCGACCTCGGTGATGAAGCGCCGGCAGCGAAAGCGATCAATCTGCAAGCAACGGCGATCATGAATTTCCCCGGATCGGCCGAGGACAAGGAATCCCACTACGCGCGTGCATTGACGCTCTACGCACAAGCCGCGTCGATTCAAACGCGTCTCGGCCGCGTCTACGATCTCGCCCAAACGACCAACGAGATCGGAGCCATCTATTTCTACAAGAACGACTGGCGGACTGCGCGCCGCTATTGGGTGGAATCGGCGACGTTGTTTCGCAGCATTAGCGAATGGTCCGGCGAGCTATATCCACTCGGCAACTTGCGCGTCGTCGACGCCGAGGAAGGCTATATCGAGACGGCGATCCACGACGCGGAACGCGCGCTCGAGCTGATGCCACTCAAAGGCAACGAAAAGCGCCGCGCCGAAGCGCTCGCGAATCTCGGCGGCTTCCAGCGCGTATTCGGCCGCTATGACGAAGCCGTTCGGTCGTTCTCCGACTCGCGCGCGCTCGGCGAGCAGCTCGAGGACCCCTCGATCATCGGCAAGGCGCTGTTCGGGATCGGCGAGACTTACTACAGCATGGGCGAGCTCGAGCTCGCTGCCGAGTACTTGCGCGCAGCGTTGCCGAAGCGGCGTGAGGCGGCCGACCAACGCGGCGAATCCTCCGTGCTGCGCTATCTCGGCAGCGTCGACTACAGTCATGGCGACTACGCTGCAGCGCTGCAGTTTCACGAGCAAGCGCTGCAACTCGCAACGGTGCCAACCGACAAGTCGATCGTCGAGGTGCTGCTCGCGAAGGACCTCGTCGCGCTCGGTCGCTACGCAGAGGCCGCCCGTTACGCGAGCGCTGCGCGCGACAGGGCGGAAGCCGCCGGCTCGATGCAGCTGCGCGCCGATGCGCTCGAGCAACTCGGCCGCGTGCAGCTCGCCGACGCGCGCCCGCTCGTTGCCGCGGAGTCTTTCACGCAGGCGCTGGAGGTCTATTCCGCGCAAGGGCTGCACAGCGAGCAGGCGCGCGCGTTGAACGGTCTCGCATTGGCCGCTCGCGAGACCGGTGACTTGCAACGCGCCATCGAATACGGGGGACGAGCGCTGTCGGATATCGAGAGCGTCCGCGGCGACATTGCGGACCCGCGACTCCGGGCGTTGTATCTCGCGGCGCGGCGCGACTCCTACGACTTACAGATCGACCTCACGATGCAGCTTCAGGCGCGCCCGGACGCGCCAGCCGGGTCGGCCGACGCGGCGTTCGCGCTGAGCGAGCGAGCGCGTGCGAGGTCGCTCGTAGATCTGCTCCAGGAGGCGCACATCGAGCTGGACGAACCGAACCCCGAGCTCGCGGCTCGGCGCGCGCGACTGTATGCCTCGCTCGGCGACTTGCGCCGGCAGCGCGATCAGCGGCGCCTCTATGGGGCCAAGGGGGCAGCCGAAGGGTCGCTCGAGTCGATCGTCGACGATCTTGCAGAGATCGAAAACGAGCTGAATCTCCTCGACGCCGAGGCGCGCACCGCCAACCCGAAACGCGCCGGCTTGACGGCGCCGCGACCGTTGGCGGCCGCCGAGCTTCGTGCGGCCCTCGACGAGGACTCCGCGTTGATCGAATACGCGCTCGGCGAGGAGAGGAGCTACGTCTGGGTCGTGACGCGCGAGGAAGCTCGCGCGGTTGTCCTCGCCGATCGCAAGACGATCGAGGACGCCGCGACACGCGTGTATGACGGACTGCGCAGTTCGAACAGCGCTTCCTCCGTGCTCACGCGGGACCTACAGCACCTTGCCGATCTCGTTCTCACGCCGGTCGTCCCCCTGCTGACGAAGGAGCGGTTGTTGATCGCCGCCGACGGCGCCCTGCAGTACGTGCCGTTCGCCGCGCTGCCGGTAGCCGGCGCCGATGGCGCGCAGCAACCGCTGCTGCAAACACGCGAGGTCGTGGGTCTGCCATCGCTGTCGGTGCTAGTGAGCCAGCGCGCGGGGGAGCGTCGCGCGGCTCCTTCGAAGACCGTGGCCGTGTTCGCGGACCCCGTGTTCGATCGCGCGGATCCCAGGATCGCGTCAGCGGAAGCCACGCACCTCGTGCATCCGGCGCAAGCACAGCTCGCGACGAGATCGTCGGCGTTGGAGAGCGGCACGCTCGAGCGCCTGCCGTTCTCGCGGTTGGAAGCCGAGGCGATCGAGAGCTTGGTACCCGAGGATGAGCGCTATGTGGCCGTCGGATTTCAGGCCAATCGCGAGACGCTTCTTGGCCTAACCCTCGACGACTACCGGCTGATCCACTTCGCGACTCACGGCGTCATCGACACGCGTTACCCGGACCTTTCGGGGCTCGCGCTGTCGGGATTCGATGCCGCCGGCGCGCCGACGCGCGGGCTGCTCGGCCTCCCGGACATCTATGCGCTGAGTCTGAACGCAGATCTCGTCGTCCTGAGCGCGTGCGAAACCGCGCTCGGCCGCGACATCCGCGGCGAAGGCTTGCTCGGTTTGACCCAGGGCTTTCTCTATGCGGGCGCGAAAGGCGTCGTCGCGAGCCTATGGCCCGTCGCCGACCGCACAACGGCGGAGCTGATGCAGCGATTCTACGAGCAGATGCTGCGCGACGGTCTGCGACCGGCGGACGCTCTACGCCGCGCGCAGTTGTCCGTCGCGGCCGAACCGCGTTGGAGCCACCCGTATTACTGGAGCGCGTTCGTATTGGTCGGCGATTGGCAGTGAGCGCGGCGCGCTTCGAGATTCGTTCCCGCTGCTAACGCAGCTCAAACAAGGAGAAGCCAAATGGCAAAGAAGAAAAAGGTGACCAAGAAGAAAGTGTCAAAGAAAGACAGACCCTGGTGGGGCGTGGGCCACACGCTGTGGGGTGGCGAGGCGTTCAAGGCCAAGAAGACAGAGGATGATTTGGGAATCAAATCGGGAGACCTGTTCCGGATCGAGAAGAGTGCTGCGGGCGTCGTCACGTTGGTCCCTCATCCCAAGAACGACGGAACGTGGAACGAGACTTACGGCCAGACGAACCCGATCGTGCTGACGGAGTATGACCCGAACGTCGATGGGATAGAGCGGGCGTTCTCGATGCAGGTCAAGATCGCCGGGGACTCGACGGAACCGAAACAGCTGTACTTGATCGAGTTCACGGACGGCGCGATTGAGATATCCGATAGCGCCACCGGCCCCGGACAGGATGAGACCAGCGTCAGCTTCGAGCGCTGAGGCACGGTAGGAGCGCATGCCTAAGAAGACCGCCGGTCGCCGGCCAGTCCGGCCGCCCGGGCGCCCGGCGGGAGCGAATCGCGCGGCACCGCCTCCGCGTCGGCCGGCACCTCCTGCGCGTCGGCCAGTACCGCCTGGGCGTCGACCGGCAGTTCCTGCGCGGGCACCTCCTGCGCGGCGGCCAGTACCTCCTGCGAGTCGGCCCGCACCTCCCACGCGTCGGCCCGCACCTCCCACGCGTCGGCCCGCACCTCCTACGCGTCGGCCCGCACCGCCTCACCGTCGGCCGGCACGTCTTCAGCCGCCGGCGGGCAGCCCGCTCTCGCGTTCGGCCGACTGGAGATTCCCGGCGTGGGCGACGTGGGAGCCGGTCCCGCTAAACTCCTCGAGAGGCACCCGCCCGCACACGGTTCGATTCACGGTCTCCGGGCTGACACGCAAGCAGAACGCGCGCTACAGCAAGCTGATCACGACCGCCGCGCGTAAGCATTTCAAGATCGCGGAACCGCCGCGAAAAGGTGAGGGTCCCGCCGCGTATCTCGTCGAGGGGATGTTGCGCCTCGTTTACGACGAGCTGATCGTCCGGTTCAAGCCCGGAGTGCCGCCGGCGAGATGCCGCAAGATCATCGAAGACTCCGGCTTCGTTCAGGTCCAAGCGAACCGCTTCGTGGAGAATCAGTGGATCGTGCGACATTCTCAGCCGGGAATCGCGGGGCAATCGCTGCTCGCCAAGATCGACGCGTTCAAGAAATACTCGGAAGTGCTGTTCGCCTGGCCGAACTCCCTTGCGGAATACACTCGAGCGGCCGGCGTCGCGACAGGACCGCGTCGCTGGTGGCTCGACAAGATCGGGGTCAATTGGTCGACCGGTAAGCGGCGTCTCACCAGAGGCAGTTGCAAGGTCACCGTTGCGGTTCTCGACGACGGTGTTGACATCGTGCACCCGAATCTGGCCAGTCGCGTTCCCGCGAACCACGGCAAAGACTTCACCGTCGCGCCAAACCTGCCGGGTCATCTCGATCCGGTGCCGAAGGTTCGATTGACGAGCAACAACCCCGATAGCGACTATCACGGCACGTTATGTGCCGGACTCATCTGCTCCGACGGCAGGAGAAACAAGTTTCTTGGCGTCGCACCCGGATGCAGGTTGATATCTGTGCGCGTCTTGGATGGGCCCAACCTGATCAACGAAGGCCAGACGGCCGATGCGATCCGCTACGCGACCGACGTTGCGGACGTCATCTCGTGCTCGTGGTGGTCCATCGACTATCCGGCCGTGGCCCTGGCGCTCGACGACACGAGCAAGGGCCGCGGCGGCAAAGGCGCGGCCGTGTTCTGCTCCGCGGGCAATCAACATAACGACGCCATCGTCTTTCCAGCACGCCACGCGCCTGCAATAGCGGTCGGTGCCTGCGATCGCAACGGCAACCGTCCGGCCTACTCGAACACCGGCGCCGAGCTCGCCGTCGTAGCGCCATCGAGCGACGAGCTCAAACTCTACGTCTACAGCACGGACGTCTCCAAAAAGGACTGGGGCTTCAACCCCGGCACAAACACCACCGGGTTGTTCTACAAGAGGTTCGGCAAAACATCGGCTGCGACGGCGATCGCAGCCGGAGTCGGCGCGTTGTGCTTCTCGGTCAACCCGAGCCTGACGGCCGGCGCGCTCCGCAACGTGCTGCAAAAGACCGCGGTCAAGGTCGGCGACCCGGAATCCTACGATCCGCAGACGCACCACAGCCTTGAGTTTGGCTACGGCTGCATCGACGCCGACGCCGCCGTTGCGAAGGCAAAGCAAACCCCGTAGCGCCGCGCAAGCGACCGCTATTGCGGCGCGGCAAACTCCTGCGCCCACAGAATGCGCAGCTCGCTCTGCGGCGCCGCCACGAACGAGACGCCCATCTCGCTGAAGTTCGGCGACATGATGTTCTCGCAGTGGCCGGGGCTGTCGAGCCACGCCTTGACGACGGTCTCGGCGTCCGGCTGACCGGCTGCGACGTTCTCGCCGACGGTGCGCCACACGTATCCGGCGCGCCGCACGCGGTCGCCGGCTTCGCTGCCGTCGGAGCCGTGATGGCCCATGAAATTGTTCTTGGCCATGTCGGCGGCGTGCGCGGCCGCGGCTCGCGTCAGAACAGGCGATAGCGTCAGCGGTTGAGTCGCGCTCATCCGCTTGCGGCCGCAACGGCGTGGGTGCGCGCGCGCGTCGTTGACGAGCTCGAGCACGCGCTGCGCTACGGCGCGTGAGTCGCTCGCGGCGACCGCCTCGAAACGCTGCGCCAGCACGAGCCAGAACTCCTTGCCGCGAACATACGTGCCGATCGTCGTGTACGCCGCGTTGTTGACCTTGTCGCAGAAACCGCCGGCGAGCACGTCGCGAATCGCCGCGTCGTCCGCGGCGCCGCCGATGTTGATCGACGTCGCACTCGTCGCGCGATAACCCGACTTGAGCAGTGCAGCGTCGATCTTGCTTCCGCGCGCGATGAGCCCCGCCGCCACGTCGAGCGCGGCGTCCCTCTCGACGCGCGTCGCAGCCGCCGCTCGCTTCTCGCAGCCGCTCGAGCGGATGGCGTT
>Ga0207675_100006438_pt1 | contig 11117 bp, 10 predicted proteins | sample KBSSwiS42_FD_184305 | JGI IMG/M metagenome (GOLD analysis project Ga0207675, IMG submission 184305) | Switchgrass rhizosphere microbial communities from Kellogg Biological Station, Michigan, USA - KBS Switchgrass S4-2 (SPAdes) (version 2) | ecosystem: Host-associated > Plants > Roots >...
AACAATCGGAACCCCTCCGACCGCCGCGCAACCCAGCGCAGCAGGTTATAGAAATTACCCCCCATGGTCAACGAAACGCGCCGATGCCGGGAGGTAACCGCTGCGCGGGATTTCGCGCACAACAGCACATTTTCCACTCCGATCACACTCGGATTTACCGGGGCGGGGCCGCGGGCGCGGCCGGCGGGGCCGCGGGCGCGGCCGGCGGCGCCGCTGATGGCCCCACTGCCGACGTGGCTGGCGGCGCCACCGACGGATTCCTGGGCGGAAACACTTCCGCCGGGAACGGGCTGATGTACGGGAAGAACCGGTCCAGGTTTTCCATCCGCCTGCGCAAATCCTCGATCACCCGACTCATGTCGATCTCGGACTCGATCACGCGCGGGGTGATGAACAGCACGAGCTCCGTACGGTCGTTCTTGAGATCCTGGTTGCCGAAGAGGCCCCCGAGGATCGGAATGCGCGACAGCAACGGCAGCCCCTCGGAGGTGTTCGCCCGCGAATCGCTGATGAGGCCCCCCATCACCATCGTCTGGCCGCTTTGCACCGTCACGTAGGTCTGCACCGACCGCGTATTGATGGGTGGCGCACTCCCCGGGGGGTCGGCGTTGCCCGGAACGCTGACCTCGGCCTGCACATCGAGCGAGATGAGGCCCCCGGCGTTGATGTGCGGCGTCACCTGCAGCAGCACGCCGGTGTCGATGTACTGCGCGGTCGTCGTGAAAACGTTGGCCGTGCTGCCGACCGCGGTCGACTGGTTGATCGGAATCCGATTGCCGGACTTGATCGTGGCCTTCTGGTTGTCTGCCGCGGCGACGTGCGGATTGGCGACCACCTTGGTGCTGCCGTAGGAATCGAGCAGATGCAGCGCCGCCTGGATGCCACCCGGGAAGTTCGCGTTGTTGATGAAGTACAGAAAGCCCTGGGCGATGTTGGTGCCAAGCCCGGCGTTCGGGGTAGCAGCGCTGCCGGTCCCTGTGGTCCCGGTCAGCGGCAGGCCGGGATTGAAGCCCGGGTTCAGGTTGAACAGGCCGCCGGCGCCGCGGCCGGACGGGGCGCCACCCTTGAACAGCCATTCGACGCCGAACTGCAGCTCGTCGGTCAGCGTGACCTCGGCGATGGTGACATCGATGATCACCTGCCGCTGCGGGATGTCGAGCTTCTTGAGCGCCGTCTCGATGATCGAGTACTCGGCGGCTGTGGCGATCACCAGCAGCGTGTTGTTGTCCTTGTCCGCCACGACTTGCAGGTTGCGAACGATGCCGATGCCTTGGGCTGCGCCAGCCGCGCCGGGCGGCTGATTGACGACCACGGTCGACGGCGGTGGCGTTGCCATCGGATTTTGCGCGGAAAAGGTCGGCGGATTGACGATCGTCCCCGCGGGCGTCCCTGGCGCGACCGTCGGCGCCGACGGCGCCACGGGTTGCGCTGGCCGGCCGGTGAACGCCTGCTGCAGCAAGGGCGCCAACCGCTCCGCGCGCGTGTTCTGCAGGTTGTAGACGTAGAGCTGCAGCCCGCCGCCCTCGCCGCCCTTGTCGAGCCGCTCGATCCACTTCTTGACCTCCTCGAGATAGGCCGGCTGCGGCGTGACGACGAGCAGCGCGTTCATGCGCTCGATCGGGACGATCTTGAGAATCCCCGTAATAGGACTCGTGTTGCGATCGCCGACCAGCTTCTCGAGCTCGGCCATCACCGACTTGACATCGGAGTTCTGCAGCGTGAACACGCCAGCCGACATGCCCGCCATCCAGTCGATGTCGAACATATCGATCGTTTCCATCAGGTGCCGCAATTCGCGCTCGGTGCCCGACAGGATCAGCATGTTGCGCAGCTCGTCCGGGCGCACGGCCTGCGCGTCCTTGGCGAACGGCTCGAGGATCCGCAGCATTTCGCGCACGCCGATGTAACGCAGCGGCACGATCTGCACGGAAAACCCCGCCGGCAATGCGCGCGTCGAATTGCCGAGCTGAGGCGTGATGTTGCCGCGGATCGCGGCCGCCTGCGGCACCACCATGTACAGGCCGTCGCTTTTAACCATCGTCGCGCCGTTGGCGCGCAACAGGGTTTCGAGTGTCGCGGGCAGCGCTTCCCGCGGTATCCCGGACGAGGTCCGGATGGTCACAGTACCGCCGACCGCGGGATCGATCGTGTAATTCTCGTTGAGGATGTCGCCGAGGATATTGCGCACCACCTCGCGCAGATCGGCGCCTTCGAAATTGAGGACGACGCCGCCGCCCACGGGCTGCACCGGCGGGCCCGGCGGAAGCCCGCCGCCCTGCTGCTGGCCTTTCACGATGACACCACTGCCCCGGTAAAGGTAGGCCTGCGCCTTTTCCTGTGCGGTCGGCGCCCCTGCCGCCGCGCGGGCGGTGGCGTCGGCAAGCTCCGGCGAAAGCGGCGCGGACCCCTTTGCCATCGTCTGCTTGCCCGCAGGGGCGGCAGGCCACGGCCCCGGCGTCTGACATCCGATGAGCAGCAGCGGCAGCGCCAAGGCGAGGGCGCCGCGCAGTGAGATTCGATTCGTCATTGTTATTATCGGTTGCCCATCGTTGTCGTGTCCTTCAAGGCGCGCGGCTCCCCGCCATGCCGGCGCGCGATTATCGCAAGTTGCCGGGGTCACCGGCGCGGCTGCTGGTAGCGCTGGTACACGCTCTGCCACTGCGGGTCGTTGCTCATGGTCGCCACTGGTGGCGCCGGCATGACATTGCCCACCGGGGCGGTTGGCGACCCGGCCGGGGGCCGGCCCGCGGCCGCGGCCGCTGCCGCGGCTTCGGCTTCGCGCGCGACGCGCCGCCGTTCGGCCAGCACTTCGGCGACGTCGCGGGGCGCGGGCCCCGGCGAGGGATTCGCACTGGCAGTGATCGGACCCCCGGGGGTGCCAGGCGCAGATGCGACCACGGGTTGAATCGTGGTCCGGGGTCCGACTGCGAGCTTCAACGCAAGTTCTTCGCTCTCGTCGCCCAGTGTCAGGCGGATGCGGTCGGTCTTGATCTCGGTCACCACCATCCCGTTGACCGTTTCCCCTTGGGCGACGCGGCGCGACTTGCCGCCGTTGGTCTCGCGCAGGAATGCGGTCGCCTTGCCGTCGACCACCAGCGTTCCCGACAACGCGAACTGGCCGCGCTGCAATTGCGGCTTGGCGACTTGCGCCAGCGCCACGGGGGCTGGCCGTCGCGTCGGGTTGAACAGCGAGCGCTCGACGACGTCGCGATTTACGTCAGGCGTAACAACTGGCAGGTATTCAGGCAGCAGCGAAACGATCAACGGCTTCGCGGCGATGCCCGTTTCGGTCGGCGGCTCGCGCAGGAACCCACGGCCCCACTCGGCCTGCCACAGGATCAGGACCGCGAGCACCGCGAGCGGCACCAGCCAGATGAGCCAGCCGCGCAACGTCGTTTGCAGCGTGTTCATTTCACACCTCCCGTCGGTGGCGCCGGCGTGCGGGGTACTTCCGGATAGGCAAGCGCCGATACATCGAGCTGTACATTGTTTTCCGGCTCTTGTCCCGCGGCCGGCTTGAAGCCGCGAAACGCATTCAGCGGCCTGATCGTGAGATTGTCGACTACGAGATAGGGCAATTGTGTATCGAGGGCCTGGAGAATTTTGGCCAGCGCCGGCGTTGTTGCAAAGAACTGCACGTTCACCGTGAGCTGCTTGAAGCGGCCTTCCTCGCGCGGCCCCGGATTCTGGCTGGTCGTGATGCGCCCCCCGTTGTTCTCGATCGCGGCGCGGACAAGATCGGACAATTCGGCGCCGGCGAGGTTCGGCGCCGTGTTCTTGAGATAGAAACGACGGCCGTCCTTATCCTTCATGAGCTCGAGTCCCCGGCGGAGCTCGGGCGCCTGGGCGGCGACGCGCCGGTAGCGCTCGAGGCGATCGGTGAGATCGGCGATCGCCGTGTCGTAATGGCGGTGCAGAAGCAGGATAGGTCCCAGTATCACGGCCAGTACCAGCACGCACACCGCTGCCAGCAACGCAATGGCTACCATCCGTTGCTGCGGGCGGGTCAGCCCCGCTGCAAAGGCGGGCGTCATGGCTTGGGCCCTCCGCCGTTGCCAGGCGCCTTGCCGGCTTCGGCAGGCGGTGCGAGGCCTGGCGATAACGGACCGGCCGCGGGCGCCATGGCGGGCTCCGCCTGACGCGTGCGCGGCTCCGGGGCAAGCGGGTTGCGGACCGCGGGCGGCGATCCGGCGACTGCGCCGGGCGCCGGGCTCAGCGGTGGCGAGCCTGCCGTAGCGGGCAATGGCGCGCGCGCTGGCGCGGCCGGAGGCGCTGTTGGGCCAGAAGGCGTTGCCGTGCCCGCCGCCGCAGTCGCCCCTGCAGCCGCGGCTGTGCCTGGCGCCGCGGCCGTGCCTGGCGCCGCCGCCGTGCTTGGAGCGGCAGTTGCGCCAGGAGGCGCCGTTGCGCCGGGGGGTGCCGTTGCGCCCGGGGGTGCCGTTGCGCCCGGGGGTGCCGTTGCGCCCGGGGGTGCCGTCGTGCCGGGTGGCGGCGCGGATGCGCTGGCGGACGGTGGGGGCTTCGGCGGCGACCCGGCCGGCGGCGCAGCCGCTGATGGGGGCACGGATCCCGGCGGCGACGGCTCGGCGCGAGCGTCGGCGACCGCCAATGCCAGCGGAGCAGGCAGCGCCTGCGTCTTGAGTTGCGCGCCCAAGTCGAATATCTCGCCCGGGCCAGGCTGAATCTTGGTCGTCTGCGACCTGGGCGCAGCCTGCGCGAAAATTTGCGATTCCTCGAACAACTGAACGAGGTGACCGGCGTTCGCCGTCTCCCCGCGGACCAGCAGGTCGCGTTGGGTCTCCTTCCCCTTCGCCATGGTCTTCAGCTCGAATTGAGTGAGCCACGTGTCGTCCGGCAGCAGCTTGCTTACGGCGTTGACGACCTGCAACGCGCTGGGAAACGCGTACTTGCGCTCGAGCGCCGTGTTGTAGTCGGCGACGCGCGCATCGAGCTCGGCGCGCAGGGTTTCCGACACCGCGGCCCGGCCACGCGCCTGATCGGCGACCGTCGTCAACTCCAGGACGTATTCGCGCTTCTGCCAAAGGGGAATCGCCACGGCGGCAAGCGCCGCGACCGCGATTATCGCGACCGGAACCCAGAATCGCCAGCTCCGTACGGACGACGACGTCCGGGCCTCCATGGGCAACAGGTTGAGCCGCGAGGTCGCGGCGCGCTCCGGCGGTTCCGGAACGACGGCGACCACGTCGGCTCCCCATGCCGCGGCAGTTTTCAACGCCGGATCGACGACGCCGCGGCGCGCCGCGGCCAAATCGATCGTGATCGTGCTGCGCACGGCGTCGCGATCGACGATCGCGGCATCGAAGTACAGCTCCTCGGCCTTGAACGGCGTGTGACGATCGAGATCGTAGGCGAGCGCCTGCCGGAAATTTTCCTCGACAGCGGCAGGCAGCACGATGTTCCGGCGCAGCATGTCGCGCGCCGGAAGGCTGATGACCATGCGCAGCGAGGCGGCCGGCCCGCCACGAGCGTGAAGCAGCGGAGCGAGCGCCGCCCGGCCTGCCGCCACGATCGAAGCGGCGTCGCCGGTCAACGGGATCGTCGTCGCGACAATCATGATCGGCTGGCCGTTGGCCGTCGTGGGCCGCCACAGCGTTGCGGATTCCCCGGAAAAGACCAGCACCGGACGCATCCGGCGGCGCGCCAGCGCGGTTCGTGGAGCCGCTGGCATCAGCGCGTCGAGCTCGCGCATCCACCACTGCCAGAAGCTGGCGAGCCCGAGCCGGCGCGCGTGCTCTTTCACGCGTGCCCCGAAGGCGGGCAACACCCATTCACGGTCGGCCATCGGCGGGCTTCTTTTCGAGTAGATTGATGACAAACGAGGCAGCCCCTGCGCTCGGGGTACCCCCGCCGGCAGGGGAGCCGCCTGCGGCCGCGGCTGCCGCGGCTTCAGCTGCAACTGCCATGGACCCGTCCTGCCAGCTCAGCGTCAGCAACGGGCGGCGGGCGTCGCCCGAAGGTCTTACCACCGCGTCGCGGGCGAAGGTTACACCATCGGACGTCGTCGCCTGGGCGCGGATACGCCAAACGGGGACCGCGCCGGAGCCGAAGCCCGATGCCGGGGGAAACGGCGGGGCCGGCAGTTTGGCCGCCAGCGCGTCGGCGCGCTGCTGCATGTACGCGTCGACCGCTTCGGGGGTGGCACCGGGCAAGGCGAGCAGCACGTCGCGCGACGCGGTGAAGGCATTGATGCCGGGCTGCCGCGAATGCACGGTGAGGCTGTCGGCAATGCGCGCGTACACGGCCGGCGTGACGCCCATCACCCGCGCCAGCTCGCTAACCGTCTCGAATGGCGCGTTCGCGGGTTTTTGCTTCAGGCCCGCCGCCCGGTAGTCCGCTTCCTCGGCGCCGTTCGGACGCTTGAGGTCATCCGCATCGCGCCAATCCAGGATCGCGTCGGTGATGCTGGCCGTCGCCTGCGGATCCGTTCCGGCAACGTGCTCCAGCAATCCCTTGAGCAGCGCATCGGGCGCCGCGTTGAGATCGATCTTGGCGGACTCGTCGACCGCCGTCGCGACGATCTCGACGTCATCCTCGCGCCACTTGCGCGGCTGGCCGTCGCTGGCCCAGGCCGTCGGATAGCGCGGCCGCGACAGCTCGAACGCCATCCGATCGATGGCGCCGTCGGCCGCCGCGCGCGCTTGCGCGAGCGACAGCGAGTTGCGGGCCGACAACGCTTCGTTGCGCATCGAGAAAGCGAAGCCGCTCGCGATGACCGTCAGCATGATGGTGAGCCACAGCACGAGGATCAACGCGATGCCGCGCTGACTGCGGGCCGTGCACTGACCGGGAAGCGAATGTCGCCGCACCGTCATGCTCCGACGCACTGCGTGCGCACGGTGTCCCACGCGCGGCAGCCGGCCTCCGGCGCCGCGCGCGGCGCGACGACCAGCGGCGGCCACGGTGCACCCTGGCGCGGCGTGACCTCGATGCGGATCAGGATCGGCAGCAACTGCGAATCATCCCAACGGCCGCGCCACGTCGGCGCCATGTCGTAGGTCGATCCCTTGTCGCGACCGAGATAGGAAATCTTGAGCGCCTTCACGTCGTCGGCGATCACCGAGCGCTCCGCTTCGGCGAACGTCGGCATCTCAAGCGCATTGAGATCGGGGATCACGCGCTCCAGCACCAGCGCCGTTTCGAGCTTGCCTGGGACCCGGGACAGCGCGAGCCGCCAATACCACATGCCACCCAATCCCACGCGACCGGGCAGCGGCGCCGTGAAGTGGATTTCTTCCCCATCGCCGGAGAAGAGCAGCGGGAATTCGACGATCTTGCGCATCCGCTGCGGATGCTGTGCGGCCAGTTGCGTGCGCAAGTAGTCGCCGGCCAGACGCATCCCGGAGGTGGCTTCGGCTTTCGCTTCGCCGGCATCCCAGCTGCGCCCGGTGAGCCGCAGCGATCCGAACAGCACCGCTGACATGAGCGCCAGCAGGCCGAGCGCGATCAGAAGCTCGATCAGCGTGAAGCCACCGGTGTGGGCCCCCACGCTTGCGGCTGTCGCCGCTGCGCTGCCCCCGAGGGGGGCGCTATTCGCGCCCTGGGACGGCCCGGCGCTCATGTGCGGCAGGCTCATCCCGGATTCCTCGGACCCATCTTGATCGTGGCGAGCGACAGCGTGCGCTCGCGGCCGTTGGCGCCGTCGAATTTCACGTCGACGCTGATCTTGAACAGCCGCGACCCCAGGCTTTCCGATGCACGTTCGAGATCGGGGTCGACGTTCTGGGTCACGTAGTAGGCCACGCGCGTTTCCCACCGCACGTGACCGGTTTCGTCGGTCCCGCTGTCGGCCACTTCGCGCAGCGGCTGGGCGGCGGCGGCCGTTTCGAGTTGCGATTCCGCGACCTGCAATGCGCGGCTCCACTCCTCGGATGCCGATGCGTTGTTGAGCGACGCGGAGAAAAGGCGGAACAGCGCCGTCGCGACGAGCGCGAGGATGACGAAGGCGGCCAGCACTTCGATCAGCGAGAACCCGCGCATGCCTTGCGGGCAAGGCGAAAGCCTTGCCGGATGTCGCGTCAGGCTCATGCCTGACCCACGATTGGCGGATGCAATGGGGTGTGTCATCAGCTGACTAATCGAGAATCGCCACGCGGCCGGTCAGCCAGTCGACGTCGACTTCGTACTTGCGCTCGCCCGAGCCCAGGGTGATGCGGCCGCCGTTGCTGCCGCCGTCGGGATAGAAACGGATCGAGCCTACCTTTTCGTCGACCAGGTCCTTTTGCGCGGTGAAGAGCTTCAATTCGACGCCGCGCGGCAGCGCATGCTCCTGCGGATCGCGGTCGACCTTGAAGCGGCGGCCGGCGACGTCCAGCACGAGAAACGTTTCGCGACGTTGCGAGACGGCTTCGCTGCGGGCAAGGCGCAGCCCCGACGCGAGCGAGCGCGCGGCCCCGCGCAGTTCGACATTCGACACGCCGCCGCCGAAGGTGGGAATCACGACGGCCGTGACGATCACGATGATCATCAACACCACCAGCAGCTCGAGCAGCGACACGCCGGCCGCGTCGCGCGGCCGGGCGCACGCAGCGCTGTCAGTTGTTCGTGATGTCCTTGGCCGGCCCATCGCCGCCTTCCTTGCCGTCGGAGCCATACGAGACGATGTCGTACGGTCCCTTCGCGCCTGGGGATGTGTACTTGTACTCGTTACCCCACGGATCCTTGGGAATCGTTCCATTCTTCCAGTAAGGGCCGTTCCAGTTCGCGACGCCGGACGGCGCGGTGATCAGCGCCTGCAGGCCTTCCTGCGTCGTCGGATACCGTCCGATTTCCAGCTTGTAGAGATCGAGCGTCTGGCCGATCTGGTTGATCTCGATCTTGGCGGCGTCGCCCTTCGCCTTCTCGCCCTTGCCGAGGAAGTTGCCGCCGACGATGCCCATCACGATGCCGATCAGCACCAGCACGACGAGAATTTCGATCAGCGTCATGCCGCGCGCTGCGCGAGGCAAACCTTGTACAGTCTTCATCTTCCGTTTCCCTAGAATGCCAACCAGTTTCCGGCGCAGGTGGCCGGACGCAGCGGGCGATGCAATGTCTATGACGCGCAATCAGACCACGAGTTCGCTCATCCCCATCACGCCGAGCAGGATCGAGAACACGATGCCGCCGATCAGCACGGCCAGGCTCAGGATGAGAATCGGCTCCAGCACCGACAGGAACCGCTTGATCGCGAGCTGCACCTCGCGGTCGTAGATGTCGGCGACCCTGGTCAGCATTTCCTCCAGGCGGCCGGACTCCTCGCCGACGAGGATCATCTGCACGGCGAGCTTCGGGTACAACCCCGTCTCGGCCAGCGGGCGTCCGAAGCCCTTGCCTTCGCGCAGCTTGGCGATCACGCCGTCGAGCGCGCTCGCCAGGACCACGTTGGTCATCGTCTCCTTGACGATCGACAATCCGCCGAGCAGCGTCACGCCGTTGCCGAGCAGCGTCGACAGCGTCCGCGCGAAGCGCGCGGTCTCGAGCTTCGCGAGGAGGTCGCCCATGAGCGGCATTGTCAGCTTCCGCCGGTCGCGCGCAACACGCACCGCGGGGTTGCGACCGCGGCGCCGATACCACAGGATCGCCAGCACGACGCCGCCGACCACGGCCCACCACCAGCCGCGCATGAACTTGCCGACGGCCACGACGACGAGTGTGGGCAACGGCAGCGCCTTGCCGGCCTGCGCGAAGGTCGTCTCGAATTGGGGGACGACCCACACCAGCAGCAAAGCGACCGAAGCCACGGCGACGCAGATCAGGATGATCGGATAGACCAGCGCGGACTTGACCGACTCGCGCAGCTCCTTGTTCCGCTCCATCGTATCGGCCAGCCGCTGCAGCACCACGCCGAGCGCGCCGCCGGCCTCGCCGGCGCGGACGATGTTCACGTAGAAGCGGGAGAAGATCTCGCGCCGCGCATCGAGCGCCTGCGACAACGCCTTGCCGCCGCGCACGTCGTCGCGCACGTCTTGCAGCAGCGCCGCCACCGCGGGGGTCGGCGCGAGACCGATGAGGATTTCCAGCGCGCGATCGAGCGTCAGGCCGGCGTGCAGCAGCGTGGCGAGCTCGCGGGTAATCGCGAGCAACTGGTCGCGCGTCACCGTCTTCGATTCGAACCAGCGCCTGCGCTGACCATCCCTGGCGGGTGTGGCGCCGGCGGTCGCAATCCCGCGGCCGGTCGCGTGCGCGATCTGCATCGGCATCAATCCCTGGTCGCGCAGGCGGTCGACGATCTCGTTCTCGTTCGCGGCGTCGAGCTCGCCGACGGCGACTTCGCCGGCCGGGTTCACGGCACGGTAGCGGTAAACCGGCATCTTAGGTCTAGCCCTCGCGCGTGACGCGAAGAACCTCTTCGAACGTGGTCAACCCGGCAATCGCCTTGCGCATGCCGTCCTCGTACATCGACACCATGCCTTCGCGCTGTGCCTCGGCCTTCAGCTCGTTCGACGTCGCATGCTTCATCACGAGGCTGCGCAGCGGATCGGACATCGGCAGCATTTCGAGAATGCAGAAGCGGCCCATGAAGCCGGTGTTGCTGCAGTGCGCGCAGCCCTTGGCGTGGTAGAGCGTCACGTCGGCGCTGCCGGTGAACTTGGTGAGCCCGAGCTGCTTGACCATCTCCGGCAGCGCCACGTATTGCTCCTTGCAATGCGGGCACAGCTTGCGCACCAGACGCTGCGCCAGGATGCCGATCACCGTCGACGTGAGCAGGTAATCGTCCACACCCATGTCGAGCAGCCGGTTCACCGTCGACGCGGCGTCGTTGGTATGCACCGTCGACATCACGAGGTGGCCGGTGAGCGCCGACTGCACGGCGATCTGCGCGGTCTCGAGGTCGCGGATCTCGCCGATCATGATGACGTCCGGATCCTGGCGCACGATGGAGCGCAGCGCATTGGCGAACGTGAGATCGATCTGCGGCTTCACCTGGATCTGGTTGATGCCGACCATCTGGTATTCGACCGGGTCCTCGACGGTCAGGATCTTCACGTCGGGCTGGTTCAGCCGGTCGAGCGCCGTGTACAGCGTCGTGGTCTTGCCCGAGCCGGTGGGACCGGTGACGAGCAGGATGCCGTGCGGCTGCATCAGCACGTCGAGGAACGCCTTGAGCGTGTCGTCGGCAA
>Ga0207675_100006440_pt1 | contig 11114 bp, 10 predicted proteins | sample KBSSwiS42_FD_184305 | JGI IMG/M metagenome (GOLD analysis project Ga0207675, IMG submission 184305) | Switchgrass rhizosphere microbial communities from Kellogg Biological Station, Michigan, USA - KBS Switchgrass S4-2 (SPAdes) (version 2) | ecosystem: Host-associated > Plants > Roots >...
TGGCGCTCCTGCCAATGGGCGGTAATCGTGGCGGAGTACGGTGACGACCCGACTCACCTCAACACTGCCGACGCGTGAGTCGGGGCGTCACCGTACTCCGACTCGGAGGACAAGATGACGTCGCGAACACTCGTGGTGCTCATAGCCGCAGCGTGGATGCAGGCGTCCGCGCAGACGAGGCCGCCTGAACCGGCGCCGCAAAATCCACCGCTGACGCTTGCACAGGTCACGATGTCGCCGGATGCCACCAAACGTGCGCACCTGCAGGAGATCAATCTCGAGACGGCGCGGAAGCTCGCCGACGCCTGCGTGGCATATTCACGCGCCGCAAACCCGAACGGCGGCGCGACGGTAGTCGTCGTCGGCCCCTCGGCGAACGTCGTCTATGCCGCACGGAGCGACGGGCAGCTCCCGAACAACTTCGATTCCGCGTTCGAGAAAGCGAAGATGGCGCTCTACATGCGCGCACCGACACGATCGATGGTGAATCGCTGGGGCTCGGCGGAGGCTGCGCTCGCGCGCGCGCCGCTGAACCTGTATCTCGTCGAAGGCGGCTATCCGATCATCGTCGAAGAGATGATGGTAGGTGCGCTTGGCGTCGGCGGCGCGTCCGGTGGTGATGAAGAGTGCGGACATGCTGCGCTGACCAAAGTGCTCGGGCCGCAGGCGCCAATCGTGCCGCCTGTCCGACCCAGTCCAGTGGGGCCAGCCGCGCCGCCTGCGCAAGGAAGGTAGACGTGCAAGTGCCAGTGTCTCAATCCTCGGCAGGTTCCGGCTTCAGCCGGACCTTCGTTCTCATGGCCGCACTTGTGTTCTATGCCGGCATTGCATCCGCGGCCGACATCACGTGGACCGTTGATGGTGTGGAGCGCGCAGCGATCATCTACACCCCCAAGTCGCCGCCGCCGGGCAAGCTGCCGCTGGTCCTGTCCTTCCACGGTCACGGCGATGATGCGCAGAACTTTCAATTCGTCGGTCTGCATCAGGTGTGGCCGGACGCCATCGTCGTCTACTTTCAAGGCTTGCCGAGCCGCGACGGATATCCCGGGTGGCAGGTGGAGCCGGGCGACTACGGCGATCGCGATCTGAAGCTGGTGGACACCGCGCTCGCGTCGCTGCGGAAGAAATACAACATCGATGACAATCGGATCTATGCGACCGGATTCTCCAACGGCGCGCACTTCACCTATCTGCTGTGGGCGACCCGTCCGAACGTGTTCGCAGCGTTTGCGCCGGTCGCCGGCCGGATCCGGGCGTCGGCGATGCCGAAAGTCTCGCGTCCGCTCCTCCACATCGGCGGCTCACGCGACGCGCAGGTCGCATTTGCTGATCAGGAAGCGGCGATGCGGATGGCCGTTCGCATCAACGGAGTGGACGGGAAAGGGAAGCCGTGCGGTAGCGGCTGCATGCTGTACGGCGCCGACACGGCTGCGCCGGTGATGACGTGGATACACCCGGGAGGGCATGAGTATCCGCGCGGCACGTCGGAGCGGATCGTCGAGTTCTTTCACCAGCACACGCTGGGGACTAGGGACTAGGGACTAGGGACTAGGGACTGGGGACTGGGGACTGGGGACTAGGGGACTTCGCCAGTCCCTAGTCCCTAGTCCCCAGTCCCCAGTCCCTGTAGTATTAGCGCCGCAGGGGGACAAGTTCATGCGCGTAGTTGCCATTGCCATCACGTTGGTTCTGTCGATCGCCGGCAGTGCCGCGGCCCAGGAGTGGGAGGAATTCGTCAGCAAGGAGGACGGATTCAAGGTCGACTTTCCCGGCAAGCCGAAGATCACGGACATGACCTGGAAGTCGCAGCTTGACTACATTCTTCCAGGCAAGGTTTACACCGTCGAGAAGGGCAAAGAACGCTACTCGATGACGGTGGTCGACTATCGGTCTATCGAGCAGCAGGGCATCGAGCGCGCGAAGACCTGCGAGGAAGGCAATCAGCAGTGCCGTCAGAACGCGGGCGTGATGGGCCCAGGTTACTGGAGGCATGACGAACGCGGCGGCGTGATGTACGCCACCTTCAAGTTGATTCAGAAGGCGGCCAAGGTCACCAGCCTCGCGTGGGAATGGCAGGACATGGTGGAAGGCAATTTCCTGCAGCTCACCAATCCCGATGAATCGCGGACGTTCGCCTACGTCGCGATGCACGAGAACAAGCTCTATATTCTCGAAGGCACCGTTCCCAAGGGATATCCGGAGCCGGGCCTGTTTCAGCAGTCGATGGGGTTCGTCGACGCCAATGGCAACGGCCTCCGCTATCAGAACGTCATCTACTCGAACGCGTACCACGGCATGGGCGTCTATCCGAAACCCGGCGCCGGCGGTGGCTTCCCGGCCGGCGGTCAAGGCGGGCAGGGCGCTCCGAACGCCAACCAGAATCAGGGCGCAGCCAGATAACGTCGCAGGGCGGTAACGGTAGGGCGGGTCCTTTTGGACCCGCCGTTATTGGACCCGCCGTTAGGAGCAATCATGCGCGCGTTCGCAGTCGCGTTCGCCGTAGCAATGTTCTCGGCCGGCTCCGCGTCCGCGCAGGAATGGGAGCAGTACGTCAGCACGCGCGACGGCTTCAAGGTCGATTTTCCCGGCGAGCCAAAGGTCACCGAGACGACGTGGAAGTCGGAGTACGACTACACGCTGCCGGCGCGCATCTACAGCGCGGATAAAGGCAAGGAGCATTACTCCATCACCGTCGTCGATTACAACGGCATCCAGAAGATGGGGCTCGAGCGGCAGGCGAATTGCCCCGCAGGCGCCGAGCCGTGTCAGGGGCAGCGAGGCGGCGCGTTGTCGACGATCGGCCCTGCGTATTCAACCCAGGCCATCCGCGGCGCATTGGTGTACGCGTCGTTCCAGTTCATCAAACGCGACGCCACCATCACCCACTACCTGTGGAACTGGCAGGACCTCGTCGAAGGCCACGAGATTCATCTGACGAACCGCGCGGATCAGTCGCGCACGATGGCGTTTGTCGCGATGCGTGAGAACCGTCTGTACATCCTCGAGGGGACGGTGCCGAAGGGTTATCCCGAGCCGGGCTTGTTCTACCAGTCGCTTGGGTGGGTCGACAAAGACGGCAACGGCATTCGCTATCAACAGATCTACGTCAACGAGATCTACGGTCTTGGCCTGTATCCGGAGCCGCCTCACAACCAGGGCGGCCAGTTCCAGGGAGGCCAGCCTCAGGCTCCTCAAGGCAGGTAGCGAACTGGAGGTCGCGATGAAGAAGATCTTCGTGCTCGTCGCCGCGGCCGGACGGGCGAACGCGACGCATTAATCCCTGTTCGCGTTTAGAATTCCCCCGCGGGCCGACCCGCCAACCATACCGAGAGGTCGCCATGAAGAGGATCCTTGCAGTCATCGCGGCGGTCACCGTTCTTTCGCTCCAGGCGGCCGCGCAGAACAACGCGCCTGACGCGGGCGCGCTGATTAGTGACGCGACAAAGGCCATGGGGACGACGAGCCTTCGCTCGTTGCAGTACACGGGCACTGGCTCGATCAATCCCACCGGGCAGGCCTACACGACCGGCGGCGCCTGGCCGCGCTACACGGTCACGAAGTACACGATGTCCATCGATTATTCGGTGCCGGCGATGAGGCAGGAACTCGTGCGCATCGACGATGCGAAAGTGCCCCGCGGCGGCGGCGCGGGCGGCTACAACCCGCAGACGTTCCAGGGCGGCATCCGCCCGATTCCCGGCGACATCATCCAGAACAACACGATCAATGGACGCGCGCAGGCGGGGGCGATTGCGTTCTGGCTGACGCCGCACGGATTCCTGAAGGGCGCGGCGGCGAATGCGGCAACCGCGAAAGCCTCAACCGTGAAGGGCAAACGGACGATCACGTTCACGGCGTTCGACAAGTTTCCGATCACCGCGACGCTCGACAACCGGAACCTGATCGAGCACGTGGAGGCGCTCGTCGACATCGCCTTTACGGGCGACACCGTGCTTGACGGGACGTACTCGGAGTATCGCAGTCTCGACGGCGTCCAGATGCCGATGCACATCGTCATGCGCGAGGGTGGCTGGCCCACGCTGGAAATCAACGTGGCGCAGGCGCGTCCGAATTCCCAGGAGGCGATCGATACCGTGGCCCGTGCGACGTCGGCGGCGCCTGCCGGCCCGCCAGCCGCTGCGGGCGCACCTCCGCAGCCGGTCAAGCTCGCGGAAGGCATCTGGCAGCTCAATCCGACTGGCGAAGGAAGCATTCTCGTCGAGTTCAAGGACTACATCGTGATGGTCGAAGGGCCTGGAGGTGATGCGGTCACGACGGCATCGATCGATCAGGCAAAGCGGCTCACGCCGAACAAACCGATCAAATACGTCATCAACTCGCATCATCATGCCGATCATGCGGGCGGGATGCGCGCGTACGTGGCGGAAGGCATTCCGATCATCACGCACGAGTCGCATCGGAAGTACTACGAGGAGCAGATCTTCAAGAACCCGCACTCGCTCAATCCCGATCGTCTCGCGCGCATGCCGCGGGCCCCAATGCTCGAAACGATGAAGGACAAGCGTGTGATCACCGACGGCAACATGAGCCTCGAGATCTACTTGATGCGCGACCAGCCGCACAGTGAAGGCTTGCTGATGGTGTACGTGCCGAAGGACAAGCTGGTGATGCAGGCCGACGCGTATATCCCGCGTCCCGGAGCGCCGCCGCTGCCGATGCCGAGCCCGTACACCACGAATCTGGTCGATAACATCACGCGGCTGAAGCTGAACGTCGACCGCATCGTGCACATTCACGGCGGCACCAGCCCGTTCAGCGACGTGCTCGCCGCCGCCGGACGTCGGCCGGTGTCGACCAATTAGTTGTGAATGCTGGGGGGCTCGGCCGACTGTTCACGGCCGAGCGTTTCCCGGTCGCTGATACTCACGCTCCGTGACGTACGCAAAGGCCGTCATCGCCGGTGTGGCTGCCGCATTCCTCGCGTGCGCGATCTGGGTCGCAGCGACCTTCGTTCTTCCACTCATGCTCCCGATGTTGATCGCGCGTCTATCGCCTACGACAACGGGTGGCGTCGGCATGAGCATCGGCTACGTCAGCACCGGACCGCTCGTCCTTATCGCCATCGTGGCGTTTGCGGCAGGTTTTACGTGGCGTCTAAGGAAAGCGCGAACGAATTGACAGATCTGAATTGGGCCTGGTCGGGAATAACCAGGTTCAGTGTCGGCATGTCGTCGGCTGTGGATAGCCTGGCCTACAGCAGGGGCCTTACCTGCCAGTCTGAAGCGCCCACCAAGGCCTGGTATTCAGCAGGTGAAATAGACCGCTTGGAGTACCGGCACGCGATAACAAACATGTTCTTATCGTGTTGCCAATCGCTCCGGACGACATCGCACTCGAAGGTGCCACCTGAGCTGACCGTCATCGTCAGAATATCGCCCGGCTTTGGGATGGCCGTCAGCTCGACCAGTTTGCCGAATCGAACGTCACTGTTTGCGATGGTTTCCGGGGCCTCCTTCCCGTCGCGGCGGACGCGGAGGGAAGGAATCCTGAGACTTATCTCGACTGTTTGCGTCATTTGATGGTCAGGGAGTCAGAACGCCCTCCTCTATGATCGCACGAGTCGGGGTTCTCCTCGCTCACCGCGTTCCGAGCAGAGCCCTCCCCAGGCAGGCGAAGCGTGTGTCTGCGCGGTCGATCCCCGGTCATGTCCGCTGGACTACGAGCGGCCACCGCGGTGGGGCGCACGTCGGGGCGGTGCTGTTCGGTAGAACTCGGACGCATCGTTGTCGGTTTTGACGCCCACCGCAGTTCCGCATTCAGCGCAGACGTAGTCGTACTTGTTTCCGCTCGGGAGAACGAGCAGGAGCTTCGACCGTGCCGGCGTCGCTCGGCGACACTTGGGGCAGAACAGGCTGGTCGCCTCAAACTCTCCGAAGCTCTCTTGCCGGGTCATCGCCTGGAATTCTACACGGGGGTTGAAAACAACCGAACGCCGACAGCGCCACTTCGAGTGCGCTCGGTGCTGCGTATCGCGGCAAGGGTGGATTGATCCGTCCGTCCTGGCAACCGTCGAAGTCACGCAGCATCAGGCTCGATTCCCAATCGGTCGTTTACGGCGGCGCGGAGTCTCTGCTTACATCCGAGATAACGCTCCGTCGTTTGAATTGAAACATGGCCCAGCAGGAACTGGATCTGGTCCAGTGCTCCGCCGGCGAGGTGGCACAGACGAGCACAGGTGCGCCGAAGATCGTGCGGCGCCAGCTTGTCGATGCCGGCTCGAGCCGCCGCCGCGCGAACGACATCCTAGAGCACCTTGGTCGACATGCCGTCTCCCCACGCCCGGCTGAACGCGAGGCGGGGCTCCGAACAGTACCAAGCGACGAACTCGCGAATGGCGTGGTCGTAGGTCCGCTGCCCGCTGGAAGACGTCAGGCTGTTCAGCACCGCGGATTTCGACTTTGACATCGGCGACGGCCTCCTTCACCGTCGCCGACAACTTCGCCCCTGCCGCGTTATTGTGTGGCAATGAAGCGAGGGAAGGAAAGATATGACGGTTAAACGGATGGACAACGTCCTGATCGTTGTCGACGATCTCGAAGCGACCAAGGCGTTCTTCATCGAACTGGGCCTCAAGCTCGAGGGCGAGACCACAGTCGAAGGGCCTGCGGTCGGGAGCCTGATCGGACTCAAGGATGTCCGGGCGACCCTCGCGATGATGCGGACTCCCGATGGACACGGCATCGAGCTGGACAAGTTCCACACGCCCAACGCGATCAGGTTTGGACCGGTGGACGCGCCGGTGAACACGTTGGGCATCCGTCGCATCATGTTCGCCGTCGATGGTATCGACGCTGTCATTGCGCGCATGCTCGCCCACGGGGCCGAGCTCATTGGCGAAATGCAGTACGGGGACACGTACCGGTTAGCTTACATCCGCGGGCCTGAGGGCATCATTGTCGCGCTTGCCGAGCAGCTCGGCTAAGGCGTGCTAGTAGCAAGCGAAAAGTCGGGTCGGCGACCGAACACGACTCGCAGGCAGGATAGCAATCAACAAGCACTGACGACACGCGTTTCGATGAATCGGCGATAGGTGCTGCTAAACGCCCATCTCGTTTCTGATTCCCGACGGGCGATTCGTCGCCAGAAGGCGACTACTCGCGACTGACCGGCAGGTGAATCTTCCGTCAGCCTGCCCGACCTGTACCCGCTTCCCTGTTCCGGGCGTGACCGCCCCAGCACGTCGCCCGGAGCTTGCGCCCACACTCAGACTGCGAAGGGAAGGGGAACACGGTAAGGAGGCGTCCAATCATTTCGGGGGTGACGCAGCCGGGGCGACAGAATAGTGGACGTGTGTGATCCGCCAGCCCTCAGCCGTTCGGCGGTACACCTGTGTTTCCCAACCAGCGAATTGGATTCGCGCGCCGTTCGGTGCCACTCCGTTGAGGACGAAGTCGTATGCTGCACGCGCAGCATCTCCATCAACGCGAATGGCCGTATTTCGTCGTTCGAAGTCGAGCTTGGCATAACTAGCCCGCATCTGGTTGAAGAACGCCTCTAACTCGGCCATCGACGAGATGCGCCCGACAGGGCTCACTAGCGAGATGCGCTCCCGGTCGTCCCACAGTGTCACGAACCGATCTAAGTCCATACCGATTACTGCCTGCCGGTACGCATCGAGTAAGGACTCGATCGCCTTAACTGAAGCTGCGGTGTCCGTCTCTGTGGCCGCGGGCGCTTGGTTGCATGCCGCCGCGCTCGCCAGCAATCCCACGATTAGTGCCGATCGAAAGACCATCGCCACGTTGACCTCCGGAGTGCGCGCCCGTTAAGGAAGTGTTAAACGCGATTTTGACGCCCGGTGTTCTGGTGGATGGACGGATACGCGTCGGCCAAGCCTGGAATGCGGTAGTAGTACACCAGAATTCATAGCGCGTGGCGACTTCTGGCTGTAGAAATACCCTTGGCGACTACTCATTACTTCAACGCGTCATTCACTCGCGCTCCAATTCGGCCGACGTGAGAGTAACCTCTGGCCACGAGTTTATGATGTGACTCGTCGAATCGGATGCCCTGGAAGGGAAGCCTGGGCGGCCAACTACCATGACCGAAGCCAACCAACTGAGAGAGCTACAGCGAGCCTCCTGGGAAGACACATCGGCCGGGTGGGAGAGGCATTACGGCTGGTACGTCGAGACCGTGCGGCCCATGATCGATTGGGTCTGTGACGTGACAGCACTGGCGCCGGGCAAGTCGGTGCTCGATGTGGCTTGCGGAACAGGTCAACCCGCACTGAGTGCGGCCCAGCGAGTGGGCCCCAGCGGGTCGGTGGTAGCGATTGACCTCGCACCCTCGATGGTTGCAGCCACTGCACGCAGAGCAAAGGCGATGAGGCTCACGAATGTGGAGGCCCGCGAGATGGACGCCGAGGCCTTGGACTTCCCCGCGAACAGGTTTGATGCCGTAACGTTCACGACGGGGATCATGTTCTGCGCCGACCCGGTAAAGGCGGTCGCGGAGATACGTCGTGTGCTCAAATCTGGTGGCCGATACGCGATTGTCGTATGGGATGAGCCGGCAAAGAATCCGTACCTCGGAGTGCTGAATCGTGCGGCTGGGCCCGTGCTCAATGCGCCGCCTCCGCCCCCTGATTCGCCCGGGGCTTTCCGATTCGCGCAACCCGGGGCGCTCGAACGGTTGGTTCGTGCTGGCGGCTTCACCGATGTCCAGGTGGAGAGCCTGCCGATGGTTTTCGATTTCGGTTCGGTGGAGAATTATCTGCGCATCGCCCTCGATCTCAGATCGGGACTCAAGGCGAAGCTGAACGCGCTGAGCGCGGAGGACAGCGCGCGCTTCGAAGCGCTCGTGCGCGAGGGAGCGAAGGATCACATGGATGAAGGTCGACTCAGGTTGCGTGCGACGGTATTGTGCGCGAGCGGTAGCGCTTAAACGCGAGCGCGTAGGGCAAGCCTCCGATCTTGTCCGAGACCTTCAACACCTTCGACTTATGGGGCCTAGCACGGTCTCGCGCGTTGTCCAAAGCTGTCGTATGCCAGTCGCCTATCTGCCCAGATCACGCGAAAGCCGCCATCTGCGTCAGCTGTCAACCCATGTGGCCGGTGCCTCCTGATCCCCGCAAGGGGACGACATAGGCTACTCCCCCAGAACGCAGATGGCGCCGCATGACAACATGATCCGGTGAAACGGCGAATGCCATAGATCGGTCGCGATAAACGCCGATCTCGTTCCTGATTCCCGACGGGCGATTCGTCGCCACCGGTCTCTACGGCGGGGCGAGCAGGTTCCACGAGCGTTCTAAGAACGTGCTCGTCTGCTTTCGATGTCCTGCAGCAGGGAATCGATAGAGGCGCCGCGCCCTGCCGCATACGCCCTTGCCCATAGATCCGGTCCGAGGCGAGCGCGCACATCCCGTTCCGCCCGTTCTGCGAGAGCGTGCACCGATCGGTCGACAAACGCGGTACCCGTATGTTCAATCACCGCGTCCCGAGCGCCCAGGATCCGCGCCGCCCATGTGGCGTCGCCCTTGAGTACCGCCGCGACCGCCAGAAGGCGCAGCGCGCCCACACACGCGAACTTGTCATCAAGCTGCCGACTCTGCGTGAGGCTTTCACGCACGACAGCGATCGCCTCGTCGGGTTTGTCTCGCCGTAACGCCAGGATCGCACGAACGTACAGCGCGAGCGACGAGTACCACGGACCGGCTTGACGGAGCAACGATGTGGCCTCATCGACCAGACGCCCAGCCTCATCGTCATCGCCCGTCGCCACGGCGACCCATGCAAGGCCGCTCAGCGCATGGCCCGTGCCCCAGTGATCCGGCAGTGCCTGGAACCCTTCGATACTGCGCCTGAAATAGTCGCGGGCCGCGGCGAGACTGCCGTCGGAGTGTTCGACGTACCCGAGCATATGATCGGCCTGCGCCGCGGCCTCCTTGTCTCCGGCACCGGGGGCCAGCGCCCGAGCGCGAGTGAGCATCGTGCGTGCGCGCGCGAATTCCCCTCGCGCGTAGCACATCAGTCCCGATGCGGTGAGCGCTCTCAACTCGGCGATGGGCGAAACGGACGGCAAGGTCAGAATCTGCTCGTACCACCCGAGGCCTTCGCCCGCATGCCCCCGGACCAGCCAGAACAGCATCAGCGCCCACGCAATCTCGGACGCTTCAGCAGGACGGTCTTGCTCGATGAGCCACGACAGCGCGCCGCGGTAGTTCTCGAGATCGTCGCGTACGCGATTCAGCCATTCACTCTGCGCTGGTCCGGCCAATCCTTTCGCGGCGAAAGAGGCTTCGCGGGTGCAATACTGCGCCAGGCCCTCTAGTGCCTCGTTGCGCTCGCCCGCCGCGGCGAGCTTGAGCGCCGCGAACGCCCGCACGGTTTCAAGCGTTTGGTACAGCGGACGAGTCGCCACCGACGTCTCGGCTCGCAGCAGCAGACTCTTGTCGATCAACCCGGCAGCCGCGCGGAGCGCTTCGTCGGACCCAGCCGAGTCACCCGCACGACCGGCAAGGACCGCGGCGGCAGCCTCGATGGAAAATCGACCCGGCAGCGCTGCGAAACGCCGGAACGCGCGCTGCTCGGTCGGGCCTAGCAGTTGATAACTCCAGGCGACCGTCGCATTCATCGTTTGTTGGCGTTCGGGAAGATCGCGCGGACCGGCGGCCGAGAGCAGGACATCGTGCGCGAGTCGGTCGAGCAGATCCTCGGGGGCCAGCACTTTGATCCACCGGGCCGCAAGCTCGAGGGCGAGCGGCAGTGCATCGAGTCGACGACAAATGGCCGCCACGGTCGGCACGTTCGACGACGTGAGACGAAAGTCAGGTTGTACGTCCCGAGCGCGTTCGACGAACAGTCGCACCGCGGGAGAGCGCGCGACGTCGGCTGGTGCCATCGCCTCCACGCTGCCCACCTCCAACGCGAGCGGCCCGACGGCGTACTCCCGCTCACCTCGCACGCGGAGCGGCGCGCGGCTGGTGGCCAACACTCGGAGCGATGCAACCGACGTCAGGAGATCCGCGACCAGCGGCGCGGCATCCATGACCTGCTCGAAATTGTCGAGCACCAGCAACGTGGGGCGATCGTCACACACGCCCCGTGCCCGCCTCGGCAAGTCGATCGCGGTGGCGTCAGACAGCCCGA
>Ga0207675_100006443_pt1 | contig 11113 bp, 9 predicted proteins | sample KBSSwiS42_FD_184305 | JGI IMG/M metagenome (GOLD analysis project Ga0207675, IMG submission 184305) | Switchgrass rhizosphere microbial communities from Kellogg Biological Station, Michigan, USA - KBS Switchgrass S4-2 (SPAdes) (version 2) | ecosystem: Host-associated > Plants > Roots >...
GCACGCGTAGGGTTGTTCCGGCTCGTTTGGGAGATTCGCAGCGTCAACCATCGATTCCTGGAGCTCGGCTTCAGGTTGCCGGACGATCTGCGGGCCGTAGAGCCGGAATGCCGAGAGCTCGTCGGGGTTGCGATCAAGCGTGGGAAGGTTGATTGCTCGCTGAAGATCGGCGCCGACGAACGTGCCGCCGTCGCCGGCACGATCGTGGCGGGGGCACTCGAACGGCTGAAGGCCCTCGAGGGCGAGGTTCGCGCCGTGTTCCCCGAGGCGAGGACGATGACGGCCGAGGAGGTGCTCCGCTGGCCCGGCGTGCTCGAGGAGCCGGAGCAAAACCTCGAGGAGCTCGGCGAAGCGGTCAAGGACTGCTTGGGCGCGGCGCTGCGCGCGCTGACGGATTCGCGCGCGCGCGAGGGCGCACGCATCGTCGAGATGCTCGAGAAGCGCAATACGGCGATCACGGCGCTCGTGGCCGGCATCCGGCCGCAGCTCGACGGCGTGGTGTTGCGTTACCGCGAGCGGCTGCGCGAGCGCCTGGAGCGGCTCGACGTGCAAGGGGATCCCGAGCGGTTGGAGCAAGAGCTCGCGCTCGTCGCGCAGCGCGCCGACGTTGCCGAGGAGATCGACCGCATCGTGAGCCACGTCGCTGAGGTGCAATCGATCCTGCAGCGCAACGAGCCCGTGGGACGGCGCCTCGACTTCGTGATCCAGGAGCTGAACCGCGAAGCGAACACGTTCGCTTCGAAGGTACAGGACGAGGCGTTGACGCGCGTGGGCGTCGAGCTGAAGGTGCTGATCGAGCAGATGCGCGAGCAGGTGCAGAATCTCGAATGACCGCGCGGGCGACGCGAAACGGTGAGCTCTGGGTCATCGCGGCGCCGTCGGGCGCCGGCAAGACGTCGCTCGTCAAAGCGCTCATCGACCGCGACCCCACGCTCAAGTTCTCGATCTCGTACACGACCCGCAAGCCCCGCGCGTCGGAACAGCATGGGCGCGACTATTTCTTCGTCAGCGAAGAGGAATTCCGCGCGATGGTGCGCGACAAGGCGTTCCTCGAGCACGCGCAGGTCTTTGACAATTGGTACGGCACTGGACGCGACCACGTCGCGCAGCTTCAAGCCGCGGGGTTCACCGTCGTCCTCGAGATCGATTGGCAAGGCGCCCGGCAAGTTCGCGAGCGCGCGCACCGCTCGCACAGCGTGTTCATTCTTCCGCCCAGCGTTTCCGAGCTCGAGCGGCGGTTACGCGGGCGCAAAACGGACTCGGAAGCGGTCATCGCGCGCCGGCTCAGGGACGCGCTCGGCGACATGACGCATTGGGACGAGTTCGAGCACGTCGTCATAAACGACGATTTCGCCGCAGCTCTCGATCGCCTGGCGGCCGTCGTTTCCGGCCGCGAACAGGGTGCTCGGACCAAGCTGCCGGCCGTCCGTGCGGCCGCCGCGGCCATTGTGAGCGGGAGCTCCCGGCCGTAAGCACTTGCTGCGCCCGGGGGGTGCTGCATTAAACTTACGGGTCCGGTGCCCAAGGAGGGCCGCGCGCAATGGCAAGAATTACCGTCGAAGACTGTCTGGAAAAAGTCCCGAACATGTTCCAGCTCGTGCTCGTGGCCGCGAAGCGAGCGCGCCAGCTTGCCAACGGCGCCCATCCGATGGTCGATTGGGAGAACGACAAGCCCACCGTCGTAGCGCTCCGCGAGATCGCCGAGGGCTACATCACCGAAGAGATTCTGACGCAGCGCGACAAGCCGGTCGAAGACATTCTCGCGGCCGACCTCGCCGCGGTGACGCCGATGTCGCCCGACGATTTGCTCGGTTCGAGGCCGGTCTCGATCGGCGACTGACCTAACAAGTGACAGAGGGCCGGCCAAGACGCCGGTGAGCTAATCGCCATGGACTATGGTGCCGCCACGCTCGATCGCATTGTGTCGTCGGTGTGGCGGACCGACGACTTCGGCCGACTCATGGGGCAGCTCGAGCGCTACCTGCCGAGCAGCGACCTGCCGAGCATCAGCGAGGCCTACGAGTTCAGCGCCAAGGCGCACCAAGGCCAGCAGCGCCGCAACGGCGATCCCTACATCTCTCATCCCGTCGCCGTCGCGGAGATTCTCGCCGCGCTGCACCTCGACGCCGGCTCGATCAAAGCCGCGTTGCTGCACGACGTCGTCGAGGATACGGCGAGCACGTTGCCGGAGATCCAGCAGCGCTTCGGCGACGACGTTGCACTGCTCGTCGACGGCGTCAGCAAGATCGACCACTTGCGGTTCGACAGCGCCGCCGAAGCGCAGGCCGAAAGCTTCCGCAAGATGCTGCTCGCGATGGCGAAGGATTTGCGCGTCATCCTCGTCAAGCTCGCCGATCGGACGCACAACATGCGAACGATCGAGTCGCTGCCTGCCGAGAAGCAGCGGCGCATCGCGCGCGAGACGCTCGACATCTATGCGCCGATTGCGAATCGGCTCGGCGTCTACTCGATCAAGCTCGAGCTCGAAGACCTGGGCTTCAAGACGTTCTATCCGTTTCGATACAAGGTGCTCGAGCGCTCGCTGCGGCGCGCGAAAGGCAACCAGCGCCAGCTGCTGCGCAAGATCGAGTCGAAGCTCACGGAAGTGCTCGCGGAGCACAAGATCGCCGCGCGCGTCGTCGCGCGCGAGAAGCATCTCTACAGCATCTATCTGAAGATGCAGCGCAAGGCAGCGCACCTGACGGACATCGTCGACGTGTACGGCGTGCGCGTCATCGTCGACGACGTCGACAACTGCTACCGCGCGCTCGGGCTGGCGCATCAGATTTTCAAGCCGATGCCGGGGCGCTTCAAAGACTACATCTCGATTCCGCGCGTGAACGGCTACCAGTCGCTTCACACGACGCTGTTCGGACCGAACGGCTTGCCGCTCGAGGTGCAGATCCGCACCGAGGGCATGGACAAGGTTGCGGAGCGCGGCATCGCCGCGCATTGGCAATACAAGTCGCCCGAGAAGGATACTCACAGCACCGAGCAGCGAGCTCGCGAGTGGCTGGCCGGGCTCATGGAAATGGAGCGCGCGGCGAACTCCGAGGAATTTCTCGAGACCGTCAAAGCCGATCTGTTTCCCGACAAGGTCTACGTCTTCACGCCGAAGGGCGAGATCATGCGGCTGCCGCGCGGCGCGACGGCCGTCGACTTCGCGTATGCCGTCCACACGGACGTCGGCAACCGCTGCGTGGCGGCGAAGATCGATCGCCGCGCCGTGCCGCTGAAGACGCAGCTCCAGAACGGAGAGACCGTCGAGATCGTCACGCAGCGCGCCGCGCACCCGAATCCGAGCTGGGTCAATTTCGTCACGACGGCGAAGGCGCGCAACGCGATCCGCGGTTACCTGAAGAACCTGAAGCGCGACGAGGCCCAGGAGCTCGGACGGCGGCTCATCAACCAAGAGCTGCTGTCGTACGCGTTGAGCCTGAAGAAGTTGCCGAAGGCGCGGCTCGAGCAGCTCTTGAAAGAGCTCGGCGTCGCCGACGAAGACACGCTGCTCGAGCAGGTCGGCCTCGGCGAGCGGCTTGCGCCGGTCGTGGCGGGGATGCTCGTGCAGGCCCGGGACGAGCGCGGCGCGACGGCGTCCGCGCCGCGCAGGGAGCTCGAGATCGCCGGCACGGAAGGCTCGGTCGTCAGTTACGCACACTGCTGCTATCCGATCCCCGGCGACGAGATCGTCGGCTTCATGTCGAGCGGCCGCGGCATCGTCATTCATCGCGACCGCTGCCGAAATCTCGCCGAGTACCGCAAGCAGCCGGCGAAGTGGATACCGGTGAACTGGACGCGTGGCATCAAGGGCGAGTTCGAATCCGAGATCCAGGTGCGCACGCTCGATCGCGTCGGCTTGCTCGCCGAAGTCGCCGGCCGCATCTCCGCCGCGCATACCAACATCGAGCACGTGCGCGTCGACCGCGACGGCGACGCATCGGCGCTCGCGTTCCGTCTCAAAGTGCGCGACCGCCGCCAGCTCGCGCTGGTGGTCCGCAGCATCCGCACGATTCCGGGCGTCGTGCGCGTGTCCCGCAGCGCCAGCTGACGAGAAAGGTAGTATGCCGAAAGAACCGATTCACACGTCTCGGGCGCCCGCGGCGATCGGGCCTTACAGCCAGGCGATTCGCGCCGGCAGCACGATCTATCTGTCGGGGCAGATCCCGCTCGATCCGAAGACCAAAGAGCTCGTCAAGGGCGACATCCGCGTGCAGACGCGGCAGGTATTCGAGAACCTCGCCGCCGTCGCCGAGGCGGCCGGCGGCTCGCTCGCGAACGCCGTGCGCATCACGATCTACTTGACCGATCTCGCCAACTTCTCCGTCGTCAACGAGGTCATGGCGGAATTCTGCACCGAGCCGTATCCGGCGCGCGTGACGATCGGTGTCGCGCAGTTGCCGCGCGGCGCCGCCGTCGAGGTCGACGGCATTCTCGTGCTCTAGGCGGTCCGGAATCGCTGCGCGGCCCATAACGTTCTTCGACCGGCCGGTCGAGAGCTTGACGGGTGTGGGGCCGAAGGTCGCCGAGCGCCTCGCCAAGCTCGACGTGCGCACGGTCGGCGACCTGCTCTGCCTGCTGCCGCAGCGCTACGAAGACCGTACGACGCTGCGCGCGATCGGCAGCTTGGGCGTAGGCGAGAAGGCGCTCGTCGAGGGCGTCGTCGAGCTCAGCGAGACCGTCTACCGCCGCCGGCGCTCGTTCCTCTGCAGGCTCGCCGACGGTACCGGCGCGATTACGTTGCGTTTTTTCCACTTCAACCGCTCGTTCGAGCGCGTGCTGGCGCGCGGCAACCGCGTGCGCTGCTACGGAGAAGTGCGCGCCGGCCCTGCCGGCCTGGAGATGGTTCACCCGGAGCACCGTGCCGTGAGCGCTGCCGACGCCGAGCCCAGCGACCGGTTGACGCCCGTCTATCCGAGCACCGAGGGCCTGTATCAGCAGACGCTGCGCAGCATCGTGGCGCGCGCGGTGGCGCGGCTCGAGCACGAGACGCTCGAGGACTATCTCGCACCGGTCCTCCGCTCGCGCTCGCTTGCCGGCGAGCCGTGGCCGTCGCTGGCCGATGCGCTGCGCTACCTGCATGCCCCGCCGCGCGAGGCGCCGACGGCGCTGGTGCTCTCGGGGCTCCATCCGTGCTCACGGCGTATCGCGCTCGAAGAGCTGATCGCCGAACGGTTGGGCCACCGGCGCTCGGCCGCCGGCGCGAGCAAGGAACGCGCGCGACCGCTGCCGGTGCCGCGCGAGCGGCTCGCCGCGTTTCGCGCCGCGCTGCCGTTTGAGCTGACGAGCGCGCAAGCCGCGGCGCTCGACGAAATCCTCGAGGACTTGCAGAAGAGCGCTCCGATGAATCGGCTGCTGCAAGGCGACGTTGGGTCCGGCAAGACCGTCGTCGCGGCCATGGCCGCGCTCGTCGCCGCCGCCGCCGGTTGCCAGACGGCCGTCATGGCTCCGACCGAGCTGCTCGCCGAGCAGCACTTCGCGACCTTCGAGCGCTGGCTCGCGCCGCTCGGCGTCGAGGTCGCGGCGTTGATCGGCGCGCAGCGGGCGCGCGCGCGAACCGCGACGCTCACGGCCGTCGCCGGCGGCCGCGCCGCTGTCGTCGTCGGCACGCACGCGCTGTTCCAGGAGAGCGTCGAGTTCAAAGAGCTCGCGCTCGTCATCGTCGACGAGCAGCATCGCTTCGGCGTCGAGCAGCGCCGGCGGCTCAAGCAGAAAGGCACGGCCGAGCGCGTGCCGCATCAGCTGGTCATGACGGCGACGCCGATTCCTCGGACGCTGCAAATGACCACCTTCGCCGACCTCGATTGCTCCGTGATCGGGGAGCTGCCTCCGGGCCGCCAGGCCGTTCAGACCGTCGTGAAGCCCGAGGAGCGCCGAGCCGAGATCGTCGAGCGAGTCGCGGCACAAGTTGCGGCCGGACATCAGGCGTACTGGGTCTGTCCGCTGATCGAGGAATCGGAGCTCGTCGACTCACAAGCCGCGAGCACGCTTCATGGCGAGCTCGCCGCCGCGCTGCCGAGCGTGCGGATCGGTCTCATCCACGGCCGCATGAAGGGCGCAGAGAAGGATGTCGTGATGCGCTCGTTCAAGGACGGCGAGATCGATCTGCTCGTCGCCACGACGGTCATCGAGGTCGGCGTGGACGTGCCGAATGCGACGTTGATGATCGTCGAGAACGCCGAGCGAATGGGCTTGGCGCAGTTGCACCAGCTGCGCGGGCGTGTTGGCCGGGGCGCGAAGGCGTCGGCCTGCGTGCTCCTCTATCGCTCGCCGCTGTCGGACGACGCGCGGCAGCGCCTTGGAGTGCTGCGCGAGACGAACGACGGCTTCTTGGTGGCGGAGAAGGACCTCGAGCTTCGCGGCGCCGGCGAAGTGCTCGGCACGCGCCAAACGGGCGACCCGCAGTTTCGCGTGGCCGATCACGTGCGCGACGGCGACCTCATACCGCTGGTCGTCGAGCTCTCCGAGAAGCTGCTCGCCGACTCGCCGGAAGCCGTCGACCCGCTGATCCGGCGCTGGGTTCGCGGCGAGGCCGAGTATGCGAAGGTCTGAAAGCGCGCGTTACCGGCCGGGCCTCAAGTAGAATCGCCGCGATGCAAATGGGTCCGGAAGCCTGAGCCTTGAGCACGCGGTCGACACGCATGACTGCGGCAGGAACGGCGTGGGGCCATGCCCAAGCGCTGCTGGCCCACTATTCGCGCTATTGGCGCCTCATGCGCCTGCACCGCCCGATCGGAATCTGGTTGCTCCTGTGGCCGACGCTCTGGGCGCTCTGGATCGCCTCGGCCGGGCGCCCGGATGCCAAGGTGTTCCTGATCCTGGTGCTCGGCACGATCGTGGTTCGTTCGGCCGGCTGCGTCATCAACGACTTCGCCGATCGCAAGATCGACCCGCACGTCGCGCGAACGGCCGATCGGCCGCTCGCGACCGGCGAGGTGCATCCCGTGGAAGCGGTGCTGCTGTTCGGCGCGCTGATGGTGATCGCACTCGGGCTCGTGCTGAACTTGAACAGGCTGACGCTGACGTTCGCGCTCGCCGGAGCGTTCCTCACGATCGTCTATCCGTTCACGAAGCGCTTCCTGTCCACGCCGCAATTCGTGCTCGGCGTCGCGTTCTCGTGGGGAGTGCCGATGGCGTTCGCGGCGACGGCCGGCGACGTGCCGCGCGTCGGCTGGCTGCTGTTCCTCGCGACCGTGATTTGGGTCGTCGTCTACGACACGGAGTACGCGATGACGGACCGGCCCGACGACATCAAGCTCGGCGTGCGCTCGACGGCGATCCTGTTCGGCGAGCTCGACCGGGCGTTCATCGTGGGCCTCCAGGCTCTGTTCCTCGCGAGCCTCGTGCTCGTGGGCCGCAGCGCGGCGATGGGGCCGTGGTACTACGGCGGATTGGCCGCCGGCTGCGCGTTCTGCTTGTATCAGGCCTATCTCATCAAGGAGCGCGACATCGTGCAGTCGTTCCGCGCCTTCTTGAACAACGCGTGGCTCGGCGCCGCGATCTTCGCGGGCATTCTGCTCGACTACACGTTTCGCCTCTGAGCGGGCTCCGCCGTTCGCGCGACGGCCAGCACGGCGCAGCGCGCCGCGCCCGCGGCTTTGACCTCGACGGCGAGCGCGTTGACCGTGGCGCCCGTCGTGACGACGTCGTCGACGATCGCGATGCGAAGTCCCTCGAGATTGCGCTCGACGCGAAACGCCCGAGCGACGCTTCGGCGCCGCTCGAGCGCGCCCTGCCCGGCTTGCGCCGGCGTTGCGACAAGCCGAACGATCCCGCGCGTCATGACGGGCACCTTCAGCGCGCGGGCGAGCACGCGCGCGATCTCTTGCGCCTGGTTGTAGCCGCGCTCGCGGAACCGCGAGCGGTGCAGCGGCACCGCGACGAGCGCGTCCACGGCGCCCACGAGGGCCAGCGACGGGTAGAGCAGCAACGCGAACGCGCGCCCGAGCGCGCGAGCGTTGCGGTACTTCAACGCATGCACGTAATGATCGAGCGGCGGCCCGTAGGTGAAGGGCGCGACGACTTGGTCGACGTCCCACGCCATCTGCTGACGCGGGCAATGCGCCACGGGCTCGGCGAGGCCGCACCGGCGACAGGCGCGCACGACGCGTGTCAGCTCGGCGGCGCAGACGCCGCAAAAGCCGCCGGGTGAGGCGAGGCCGCAGGCCGGGCAGATCTCGGCGAATAGGCGCCGCAAGAGCCCGTAAACCACGCTCCCTCCCTGCGGTTGACAGCGCGAGCCGCCGTTTGTGATGCTCCAGCGTCGCGCGCAACGCGCCAAGCGAGCCATCGACGAATGTCGGCACTTCCGAAAGAAACCGCGCTCGGTGCGCGCATCACGGCCGAGCCGCGCAGCGACTGGTCCAGACCGGAGGTCGAGGCGCTGTTCGAGCTGCCTTTCAACGACCTCCTGTACTCGGCGCAGTGGGTGCACCGGCTTTGCTTCGATCCGAACGCGGTGCAGGTCTCGACGTTGCTGTCGATCAAGACCGGCGCGTGCCCCGAGGATTGCGCCTATTGCCCGCAGAGCATTCGCTTCGAGACGGCCGTCGACACTCACGACCTGATGCCGCTCGAGGCGGTCCGCGCCGCGGCGCAGCGCGCTTTGGACGCAGGCGCGACGCGCTTCTGCATGGGCGCGTCGTACCGTGGGCCGAAGGACTCGCAGCTCGAGCCGATCGTCGAGATGGTCAAGGCCGTCAAGGCCTTGGGATTGGAGACCTGCGCGACGCTTGGGCTCTTGCGGCCGGGCCAGGCGGAACGGCTCGCCGAGGCGGGGCTCGACTACTACAACCACAATCTGGATTCGTCGGCCGAGTTCTACGAGAAGATCATCAGCACCCGGACCTATGCCGATCGGCTCGAGACGCTCGAGCGCGTGCGCGCGGCGGGCGTCAAGGTTTGCTGCGGCGGCATCGTCGGCATGGGCGAGACGCGCGCGGATCGCGTCGGCTTGCTGCACACGCTGGCGACGCTCACGCCGCAGCCCGAGAGCGTGCCGATCAACGAGCTCGTGCCGATCCCGGGCACGCCGCTCGCCACCGCTCCGCCGCTCGATCCGCTCGAGTTCGTGCGTTGCATCGCCGTCGCGCGGATCTTGATGCCGCGGTCGCACGTGCGGCTGTCCGCGGGGCGCAACGACTTCAGCGACGAGCTGCAGGCGCTGTGCTTCTTCGCGGGCGCGAACTCGATCTTCTACGGCGAGAAGCTGCTGACGACGGGCAACCCGGATACGGCGGCCGACAGACGCCTGTTCGAGCGGCTCGGCTTGGCGCCCGAAGAGGGGCTCGCGGCGAGCTGAGCGGCAGCGGTGCCCCCGCCCGTTACCTTGAGTCTCGATGACGCGCTGCCGCAGGCGCGAGCCGCGCGGCGCGCGTTCGATCGCGCCCGCGCCTTCGAGTCTGCCTGCTTCATCCACGACGAGGCGCGCACGCGGTTGCTCGAGCGGCTCAGCCTCGTGCGTCTCAAGCCGACGGTCGCCGTCGACTTGGGCTGCGCGACGGGCCGCGGAGCGGCCGGCCTCGCCGCGCGCTATCCGGGCGCGCGCGTGCTCGCGGTCGACTCGAGCTTGCGCATGCTGCGCGCGGCGGCCGCGGGCGCCCCCGAAGCCGTCCGCGTTCTCGGCGGCGACGCCGCGGCGCTGCCATTGCGCGCGGCGTGCGTCGACCTCGTGCTCGCGAACCTCGTGCTGCCATGGTGCCGGCCCGACCGGCTATTCGCAGAGGCCGCGCGCGTGCTGACCAACGGCGGCGCGTTGCTATTCGCGACGCTCGGCCCCGACTCACTGCAGGAGATCCGCGCCGCATTCGCGGCCGTCGACGATCGCATCCACGTCCACGCCGCTTTCGACATGCACGACCTCGGCGACCTCGCCCTGGCCGCCGGTCTCGCCGAGCCCGTGCTCGACGTCGACCGCATCGCCGTCACCTATGCCGACGTCGCGGGACTGGTGCGCGACCTGCGTGCCGTGGGAGCCGTAAACGTGGCCGGCGGGCGGCGCCGGAGCCTGACCGGGCGGCGCCGCTGGAGCCGGTTCGTCGAGCGGCTGCCGCGCGGCGGCGACGGTCGCTTCGCCGTGACCGTGGAGCTGATCCTGGGGCAGGCGTGGGGGCGCGGGGCCGTTTCGAGGCCCAAGCCGACCGCCGGCGAAATCCGCGTGCCCGTCTCGAGCATCAGGCGCCATTCGGAAAATACGTAGGGCTGCCCGAGGGCCAATTTCCAGAGGCGGGCGGTTGTTCTGCTAGAATTCGCGCCGCGCGGCGCCGCCAGGCGGCCGCCTTCCACAGAATAATTGCAGGACGCATGACTATCAGGACTCGTGTTTTCGCCCCCGTCCTGGCCCTGCTCGCTTTGAGCATCGCCGGTCCCGCTTGGTCAGATTTCGAGCTCAACATGCCCGTCGGCGTGACGACGACGAGCCGCGAGATCTACGAGCTCCACATGCTGGTTCTTTGGGTCTGCGTCGTGATCGGCGCCGGCGTCTATGGCGCCATGATCGCGGCGATCGTGAAGTTCCGGAAATCGAAGGGCGCCGTCGCCGCCAAGTTCACGCACAACGCGACGATCGAGGTCATCTGGACCGTGATCCCGGCCGTGATCCTCGTCGCGATGGCGGTACCGGCGGCCGAAACGCTGATCCGCATGAAAGACACGCGCGACTCGGAGCTGACGATCAAGGTCACGGGCTATCAATGGCGCTGGCACTACGACTACATCGACGAGGAAGTGGGCTTTTTCAGCACGCTCGACCGCGAGAGCAATGCCGCGCGTCGGCGCGATTCGGGGATTGATCCCTACACCGTCGACAACTATTTGCTGAAGGTCGACAACGAGGTCGTCGTTCCCGTGGACACGAAGGTGCGCCTGCTCATCACGGCCGCCGACGTGCTGCACGCGTGGTGGGTTCCCGCGCTCGCGGTCAAGCAGGACGCGGTGCCGGGCTTCATCAAGGACGCTTGGTTCACGGCCGACACGGTAGGCACGTACCGCGGCCAGTGCGCCGAGCTCTGCGGCATGGATCACGGCTTCATGCCGATCGTCGTCCGCGTCGCGAGCCAAGACGACTACGAAGCTTGGCTCAACGATCAGCGCACCAGAGTCAGCGCAGTGACGCAAT
>Ga0207675_100006446_pt1 | contig 11111 bp, 7 predicted proteins | sample KBSSwiS42_FD_184305 | JGI IMG/M metagenome (GOLD analysis project Ga0207675, IMG submission 184305) | Switchgrass rhizosphere microbial communities from Kellogg Biological Station, Michigan, USA - KBS Switchgrass S4-2 (SPAdes) (version 2) | ecosystem: Host-associated > Plants > Roots >...
CACACCGCTGGCCGCGATACGTGGCTATACCGAACTGGCGCAACGCAAACGAGAAGACCTCCCCGACGACGTCGCGCACGCGATGAGCCGCGTCGAATCCGAAACGGAACGGATGACGCAGCTCGTCGAGGACATGTTGCTGCTGGCACGGCTGGACACCGGACGACCGCTGGAACGCGAACAGGTTGATTTGTCCCGGCTCGTCGTCGACGCCGTCAGTGACGCCCATATCGCGGGACACGACCATGAGTGGTTGCTGGATCTGCCCGACGAGCCCGTCACCGTCGTCGGCGACGAAGCCCGGCTGCACCAGGTGCTCGCCAATCTGCTCGCCAACGCAAGGACCCACACACCGCCCGGCACCTCGGTCACCACATCGTTGGTCGTCGACGATTCCGGTGGCGCCGTGCTGACGGTCGCCGACGACGGTCCGGGGATACCGGCATGGCTGCAGCCTGAGATTTTCGAGCGGTTCGCCCGCGGTGATTCGTCGCGCTCCCGGCGCGGTGGCAGTACCGGCCTGGGCCTGGCCATCGTCGCGGCCGTCGTCAGGGCCCACAACGGGACGATCAACGTGCAGAGCGTGCCGGGCAAGACGGAGTTCGTCGTGAAGTTTCCGGCCAATTCACAGTCGAGTCACAGCGCGTCCGAAACCGGCGCCTAGTGGGGTCAACGAAACTCGCCTTGATGACGGCCGTGGTAGTTGACGCCCAACAAACGCAAACTCGCCCAGAATCCGCCCCTGGCGTGCGAGTTCGCGTCCGTTCACGCGTTGGACTGGGCGTGCTGCTGGCCGCGACGGCCGCGCTGTATCTGTGGAACCTGTCGGCGAGCGGTTGGGCCAACTCGTTCTATTCCGCGGCCGCGCAGGCCGGGGCCAGCGATTGGACCGCGATGTCGTTCGGGTCCAGCGATGCCGCCAACGCCATCACCGTCGACAAGACGCCCGCCGCGCTGTGGGTCATCGACGTGTCGGTGCGGCTGTTCGGGCTGAACCCGTGGAGCGTCCTAGTGCCACAGGCGCTGGAGGGCGTTGGGGCCGTGGCGTTGTTGTATGCCGTGGTCCGCCGGGTTAGTGGCGATGGTGCCGCGTTGCTTGCGGGCGCGGTGTTCGCGCTGACGCCGGTCGCTGCGTTGATCTTCCAGTTCAACAACCCCGACGCACTGCTGGTGCTGCTGCTCGTCGCTGCCGCGTACTGCGTGCAGCGTGCCTGTGAAAAGGACAGCAGCCGTTGGTGGTTGATCGCCGCGGGCATCCTCGTCGGCTTCGGGTTTCTGGCCAAGATGCTGCAGGCGTTCTTGGTGGTGCCCGGTTTCGCCGGGGCGTACCTGGTCGCAGGCCACCGTCGAATGCGACGCCGGATCGTCGACCTGCTCGCCGCCGCCGCTGCCCTCGCGGTGTCTGGCGGTTGGTACCTGTTGCTCGTAGAGCTGCGGCCTGCGGATGCGCGGCCCTACATCGGCGGTTCGCAGCACAACAGTATTGTCGAATTGGCTTTGGGGTACAACGGTTTGGGGCGCCTGACCGGTGACGAGCCGGGTGGGCTCGGCAACCTCAACTTCGACGTCGGCTGGGGTCGGCTCTTCGGCACCGGGATGGGTCTGGACATCGCGTGGATGCTGCCGGCTGCGGTGATCTGCCTCGCGGCGGGGTTCGTCATCACCAGGCGGGCACCGCGGACGGATCCGACGCTGGCGGCGTTGATCCTGTGGGGGGGCTGGCTGGCCGTCACCGCGGTGGTGTTCAGCTTCGCCAACGGCATCGTGCATCCCTACTACACCGTCGCGCTTGCGCCGGCGATCGGCGCCTCGATCGGTATCGGGGCAACGCTGCTGTGGCGCAATCGCTGCGACATCCGTGCCGCGACCGCCTTGTCCGGCACCATCCTGGTCACCACCATCCTCGCGGCGGTGCTGTTGTCGCGGGACAGCGAGTGGATGCCGTGGCTGCGGGCGACGGTCGGGGTCGGGGGAGTGGGAACGGCCGCGCTGATGCTGGTCGCCGGGCGCTTGCCACGGTCCGTCGCCCGTTCGGTGGCGGCCCTGGCTGTCGCGGCGTGTCTGGCGGCGCCTGCCGTGTATTCGGTCGCGACGGCGGCTACACCGCACAGCGGCGCGATCCCGTCGGTCGGCCCGGCGCGCCATGGCTTCGGGGGCCTCACCGGGCCCGGCGGGCTGCTTGACTCGCCGAGTCCCGGGCCCGCACTGTCGGCCACGCTGTCCGCCGATGCACACGACTTCATCTGGACCGCGGCCACCGTCGGGTCGAACAATGCGGCAGGTTATCAATTGGCCAGCGGTGCACCGGTTATGGCTATCGGTGGCTTCAACGGCACCGACCCGTCGCCGACGCTCGCGGAGTTCCAGCGCTACGTCGCCGACAGGCATATCCACTACTTCATCCGCGGCAAGATGATGATCGGGCACTGGGGCGGGGGGTCGACGGGCAACCGCGAGCCCGCCGACATCGCGGAGTGGGTGGAAACCCACTACACCCCGCTCACCGTCGACCGGGTGATGATTTACGACCTCACGCAGCCGCCGCGGAACTCATAGCTGACGCATAGCTTCACCCAACGGTGAACACAACGTGCGCCCCGACCATGGACGTCATGACAGACATCGCCCTTGACCTCGACACCGCCTGGGATGACCGGATCCGATTCGAATCACGGCCCAACGCCGCGCTGGCGGCCCGCGAGGCGGGTGTACCTGTTCTCGACGTGGTCGTCCCGGTGCACAACGAGGAAGCCGCCCTGGCGGACTCGGTGCACCGGTTGCATCACCACCTGCAGGACCACTTCCCGTTCCCCGCGCGCATCACGATCGCCGACAACGCGAGCGTCGACGACACGCCAAGGATCGCTGCCGAACTGGCCGCCGAACTCACCGATGTTCAGGTGGTACGGCTGGAGCAGAAAGGCCGCGGCCGCGCGCTGCACGCGGTGTGGTCGACATCCAATGCGCCGGTGCTGGCCTACATGGACGTCGACCTGTCGACGGGCCTCGCGGCGCTCGCCCCGCTGGTCGCTCCGCTGATCTCGGGCCATTCGGACCTGGCCATCGGCACCCGGCTGGGCCGAGGCGCCCGAGTGGTGCGGGCGCCCAAGCGGGAGATCATCTCGCGCTGCTACAACCTGATCCTGAAATCGACACTGGCCGCGCGCTTTTCCGACGCGCAGTGCGGCTTCAAAGCCATCCGCGCCGACGTGGCCGAACGCCTGCTCCCGCACGTCGCCGACACCGGATGGTTCTTCGACACCGAGCTGTTGGTGCTCGCGGAGCGCAGCGGCCTGCGGATCCATGAAGTCCCTGTGGACTGGGTCGACGACCCGGACAGCCGCGTCGACATCGTCGCCACCGCGACTGCCGACCTCAAGGGCATCGGGCGGATGCTGCGTGGCTTCGCCGACGGCTCGATCCCGGTGAACACCATTGCCGCGCAGCTGGGTTCATCGCGGCTGGCGGCCGCAGCTGGGTCGCTGTTCCGCCAGGCGGTGCGGTTCGGCGCCATCGGCGTCGCGTCGACCGCGGCCTACGTGCTCCTGTTTCTCTTGATGCAGGGGTGGGTGGGCGCACAGGCGGCGAACCTGATCGCGTTGCTGGTCACGGCAATTGGTAACACCGCCGCCAACCGGCGCTTCACGTTCGGGGTCGGCGGTCGCGCCAATGTGACACGCCATCACCTCGAGGGCCTGGTGGTGTTCGGAATTGCGCTCGCGATCACCAGCGGTGCGCTGGCCGGGCTGCACGCGATTGTCGCCCAACCGCACCACATGGTCGAACTCGCGGTGCTGGTGATCGCCAACCTGGTTGCCACCGCGGTGCGCTTTGTTCTCCTGCGCGGCTGGGTGTTTCACCCGCGCCGATCGCTCTGACTCCCACCGACGACAAAGGAATCGATTGATGACGGTCATCTCCAATGTGCGAGCGGTGCGTCCGAATAATCCGGCGGCGCCGTATGATCCGCAACGACCAGCCGCTCAGCCGCGCTGGGTCCACCCCGGCGTGCTGGCGCTGCTGGCCGCGACCGCCGTGCTGTACCTATGGGGGCTCGGCTCCTCCGGCTGGGCCAACAACTACTACGCGGCAGCGGCGCAGGCCGGCACGCAGGACTGGAAGGCCTGGCTGTTCGGATCGCTGGACGCGGGCAACGCGATCACGGTCGACAAGCCACCGGCAGCCATGTGGGTGATGGGCTTGTTCGGCAGGCTGTTCGGGTTCAACGCGTTCACGATGCTGTTGCCGGAGGCGCTGATGGGCGTCGCCGCTGTCGGGCTGCTGTATCTGACCGTGCGGCGCACCAGCGGACCGGCCGCAGGTCTGATTGCAGGCGCGGTGCTCGCGCTGACCCCGGTCGCCGCGCTGATGTTCCGGTTCAACAACCCCGACGCGCTGCTGGTGCTGCTGCTGGTGGCCGCCGCCTACTGCATGGTGCGGGCGACCGAGACGGCAAGCACCCGCTGGATCGCGTTGGCGGGTTGCGCCATTGGTCTCGCGTTCCTGACGAAGATGTTGCAGGCGTTCCTGGTCGTGCCCGGTCTCGCAGTGGCTTTCCTCGTGGCGGCGCCGGTCGGCATGTGGAAGCGGATCGGCAAGCTCCTCGTCGGCGCCGCAACGATGATCGTGTCGGCGGGGTGGTACATCGCACTTGTCAGCCTTTGGGCCGCCGACTCGCGCCCCTACATCGCCGGCTCCACCGACAACAGCCTGCTGCAGCTGGCGTTGGGCTACAACGGGATTGAACGCATCACCGGCAGCGACGGCGGTCCCGGCGGCGGCCATTTCGGTGGCGGTCCCGGTGGCGCCAACCTCTTCTTCGGCGGCGAACCCGGCATCGGCAGGCTCTTCGGCCCGTCGATGGGTGTCGAAGCGTCCTGGCTGTTGCCCGCCGCGCTCATCGGGCTTGCAGCGGGGATCTGGTTCACCCGGCGGACCGCCCGCACCGGAACCGTCCGTACCGGACTGCTGTTGTGGGGCGGCTGGCTACTGGTGACCGGCGCGGTGTTCAGCTTCATGGACGGCACCGTGCACCCGTATTACACAGTGGCGTTGGCACCGGCGGTCGCCGCGCTGGTCGGCATTTCGGTGGCCGAGTTGTGGCGGGGGCGGGAATTCCTGGTGCCGAGGATCGTGCTCGCCACGATGGCCGCGACCACCGGCGTCTGGGCCTTCATCCTGCTGGACCGCACGCCGGACTGGTTGCCCGCGCTGCGGTGGATCGTGCTGGCAGGATCGGTGATTGTCGCGGCCATCCTCGCCGTGGGTGCGCACCGGCTGGGCCGTGCGGCAGTCGTACTGGCCACCGCTGCGGTGCTTTTCGGCCTGGCTGCGCCTACGGCATTTGCGATCTACAACGTCACGCACGAGCACAATGGGCCGGGTACGATGTCCGGGCCCAGCCATGACGCCGGCTTCGGCCACGGTGGCCCCGGCGGTCCGGGTGGGCCTTTCGGCGGACACGGTCCGGGCGCGGGAGAAGCGGATAACGCCGCACTCGCCCGGCTTCTCGAAGGCGCTGACAGCCGTTGGGCGGCAGCTAGTGTCGGGTCGATGGGAGTGAGCAGCCTCGAGCTCAAGACGGGCGCGTCGCTGATGGCGATCGGCGGGTTCAGCGGCTCGGACAAATCACCGACGCTCGCGCAGTTCCAGTCCTACGTCGCCGACCATGAGGTGCGGTACTTCATCGGCAGCGACCGCGGCGGACCTCCCCACGGCAGGTCGGGCCCTGCGCAACAGATCACACAATGGGTGCAGCAGAACTTCACCCCGATCGACGTCGGCGGGACGACCGTCTACGACCTCAGCCAACCCCGTTGATATCTGGGTCCCGTCGATTTGAGACGGCCCCCCGATCAGGCGGCCGCCCTGCTTCCCCCGGGCAGGGCGGCCGTCGCCATCCACTCGCGGCGATTTTCAGCCGTGGCAAGCGGCCGCTCCATTGCTATGGTCGCGTCGAGACAACGAGGAGTGCCATGTCCGTGACTGACCAATACCTGAAGAACAACGAGGCGTACGCGGGCACCTTCACGGGCCCGCTGCCGCTGCCGCCGAGCAAGCATGTCGCGGTGGTGGCCTGCATGGACGCCCGGCTCGACGTCTATCGGATCCTCGGCCTCGGCGACGGCGAGGCACACGTCATCCGCAACGCAGGCGGCGTGATCACCGACGACGAGATCCGCTCGCTGGCCATCAGCCAACGGCTGCTGGGAACGAAAGAGATCATCCTGATCCACCACACCGATTGCGGCATGCTGACTTTCACCGACGACGAGTTCAAGCGCGCCATCCAGGACGACACGGGCATCAAGCCGGAATGGGCCGCCGAGGCATTCCCGGACCTCGAAGAAGACGTGCGTCAGTCACTGCGCCGCATCGAGGCCAGCCCGTTTGTCACCAAACACGAATCCCTGCGCGGATTCATATTCGACGTCGCCACCGGCAGGCTCAACGAGGTCAAGCCTTGAGCATGGCCGCCCGCGCGCGGTCGGGTGGGGCGTAAACGCGTACGCCGGAGGGGTCGGCGGTCAATGATGTCCACATGGTCCTGCAGCAGGCGACGCCCGCCGACGAGAACGGTGCCGCCCCGGTGCCTGACGCGTCGAGCAGCTTGCGGAACCCGTTTCCGCCCATCGCCGACTACGCCTTCCTTTCCGACTGCGAGAACACCTGTCTGATCTCCTCGAGTGGATCGGTGGAATGGCTGTGCGTGCCACGGCCCGATTCGCCCAGCGTGTTCGGGGCAATCCTGGATCGTGGCGCGGGGCACTTCCGGCTGAGCCCGTACGGCATGTCGGTCCCGTCTGCCAGGCGTTACCTGCCGGGCAGCCTGATCCTGGAGACCACCTGGCAGACCCACACCGGCTGGATGATCGTCCGCGACACCATGGTGATGGGCCCATGGCGCGACATCGAGACGCGGTCAGGGACACATCGCCGCATACCGATGGACTGGGACGCCGAGCACACCCTGCTGCGCACCGTGCGCTGCGTGAGCGGCACCGTCGAGCTGGTGATGGACTGCGAGCCGTCGTTCGACTACCACCGGGCCTGCGCGAACTGGGAGTACTCGGCCAGTGGCTATGGGGAAGCCGTAGCGCGCGCGAACCATGACCCGGACGCGCACCCGACGCTGCGGCTGACCACCAACCTGCGCATCGGGCTGGAGGGCCGCGAGGCGCGGGCGCGCACGCGGATGAAAGAGAGCGACAACGCCTTCGTTGCGTTGAGCTTTTCAAAGCATCCCTCGCCGCAGACCTACGACGAGGCCGTCGACAAGATGTGGACGACCAGCGAGTACTGGCGGCAATGGATCAACATCGGCAGCTTCCCGGATCACCCGTGGCGGTCGTACTTGCAACGCAGCGCGCTGACACTGAAGGGATTGGCCTACTCGCCGACGGGAGCGCTGCTGGCGGCGAGTACCACTTCCCTGCCGGAAACCCCTCAGGGCGAACGCAATTGGGACTACCGCTACTCGTGGATTCGGGACTCGACGTTCGCACTGTGGGGCCTCTACACCCTCGGCCTGGATCGCGAGGCCGATGACTTCTTCTCGTTCATAGCCGATGTATCAGGTGCGAACGACGCTGAACGCCATGAACTTCAGGTGATGTACGGCGTTGGCGGCGAGCGCAGTCTGGTCGAGGAGGAACTACATCACCTGTCCGGATATGACAATGCGCGCCCGGTGCGGATCGGGAACGGCGCCTACAAGCAGATGCAACACGACATTTGGGGTTCGATGCTGGACTCGGTGTACTTACACGCCAGGTCCCGCGAGCAGATTGCGGAGACGTTGTGGCCGGTGCTGAAGCAACAGGTCGAGGAGGCGATCAAGCACTGGCGCGAACCCGATCGCGGGATCTGGGAGGTGCGCGGCGAACCGCAGCACTTCACCTCGAGCAAGATCATGTGCTGGGTGGCGCTGGACCGCGGGGCCAAGCTGGCCGAGCTGCATGGCTGGACGAGACACACCCAGGAGTGGCGCGCCATCGCCGAGGAAATCAAGGCCGACATCCTGGCTAACGGCGTGGACTCGCGCGGGGTGCTGACCCAGCGCTACGGGGACGACGCGCTGGACGCCTCGCTGCTGCTAGCGGTGTTGACCCGGTTCCTCCCGGCAGACGACCCGCGGTTACGCGCGACGGTGCTGGCGATCGCCGACGAGCTGACCGAGGAGGGGTTAGTGCTGCGGTATCGCGTCCACGAGACCGACGACGGGCTGTCCGGCGAGGAGGGCACCTTCACCATCTGCTCGTTTTGGCTGGTCTCCGCGCTGGTCGAGATCGGCGAGATCCGGCGGGCCAAGCACCTGTGCGAGCGGCTGCTGTCGTTCGCCAGCCCGCTGCATCTTTATGCAGAGGAGATCGAGCCGCGCACCGGCCGGCATCTGGGCAACTTCCCGCAGGCGTTCACCCACCTGGCACTCATCAACGCCGTGGTCCACGTCATCCGCGCCGAAGAAGACGCGGACAGGTCTGGGGTGTTCCAGCCGGCGAACGCGCCGACGTAACGGGGTGGCCTTCGACGACCAGGGCAGCTCGGTGAGCCTGAGTAGCGGCATTGTCACTCTATGGTTGCGCGGCACCGACGACGTTGGGTGCAGCGGCGGCCAACTTCCTTGCCTGCGTGACGGATTGGGCGACGATCTGGCCACGTCCGAGCAACGTGAGGACCGCGAGCAAGCACCTCCGGCGGAAAACGGCGCCTCTCCAGTCTTCGTTGTTTGCGTCAGCGCTTGGATTATGTGGCCGCGGAGTACCCGAGCCCTGCGGGCGACAGCGTCCCTGGACTCCTCGTCGACGTCGCCGCGCGGAGCAGCGGCAAGCGCCGTGCAGGGTGCTCGTGATCGACCAGACGATCTCGTCAGGCAGCGACCGCATCCAGCCCGGAACTTCGGCATGATCGGCGATGTCCTCCAGTCCTTTTTGGGCCGACTGCAGCGGCACGCGCAGCTGGTCGACATCGTTTTGACTGGGGTCCGCACGACGGCGCCGGGGAACTGAGTTTCGATGGCGCTCCGACACTTCCTCGGCCGATCGAGGTGTCGGCGCAGTGCCTTTCCGGCACGTTCGGACGGCGTGCCGCCCCGAGCCGTGTTCAATGCGTCGACAATGCCAGAGACCAGCCGAAGCCTACGATGTAGCCGGCGCCGGTGATATAGCCGGTGATGGCGCCCATCAGCACCCAGACTCGCGACACGCGGACTCCAGGACCGCAGCGCGTACGACGAAACATCAGCAGGACAAGCAATGCCGCTGCGACCCGCACCGCGGTCGTTGAGCGTGAGGGCGGCCCGTCACGACGACCGCGATTGCTGAGACCATCGACGTTCACCCGGTGCGAACGCGGTCTTTGGGTTGCGGATCGGGGGCCAGCAGCGCGCCCTCGAGGGCGGCGCCCGCGGCGAACAGCGTGATCCGCACAGGGTCGGCCACGTCGAACGCGTACGTCACCGCCACCATCGTCGCGTATGCAATCCTCACAATCGCGGCGCGGCCACCGTATCGGACGCCGGTTGAGCACCCCATGATCGCCGGGCAACAAACGTCCAAAAGTCCCTCTTACGGGTGCGTAAGCGGTACTGTCGGCACCCTTCCCGGGGCATCTTCGGGAGCAGCGCTGACCAGCCCTCAGCGACGGTTAAGAGGAGCCGAGGCATGCGAATTTTTGTTGATCTCAACCGGTGTCTGGGATACGCGCAATGCGTCCCGCTGGCGCCGGATGTGCTCCAATTGCAAGGGGAGGAAGCGCTCGCCTACGACCCGAATCCCGACGACTCGCAACGGCAGCGGGTTGCGCGGGCGGTGGCGTCCTGCCCGGTGCAGGCGATCATCGCGGAGATGGACCCCCCTGCGGACAGGACGACCAAATGAGCACGCACCACCCACTGGTCGCCGAGCTGGTAAAGACCTTCAAGGCGGAGGGCCGCATCGTGATCGTGGGTGCGTCGCTGGCCGGGCTGCGCGGCGCGGAGGCATTGCGCGACGAGGGCTTCACTGGCTCGCTGACCATCATTGGTGAGGAGGTGCACGAGCCCTATGACCGTCCGCCGCTGTCCAAGCAGGTGCTCAAGGGATGGGTGCCTGCGGGTAACACCAAGCTGCCGCGCCTGCGGGCGATCGACGCGGACTGGCGCCTGGGCGTGGCGGCCACCGGCCTGGATCGTGACAACCGGGAGGTGTTGCTCGCCAACGGTGACAAGGTGCCCTACGACCGGTTGCTGATCGCGACCGGCGTCCGTTCCCGCGCGTGGTTCAACCCCGACGAGGCCAAGCTGAAGGGCCTGTACACGCTGCGGACCTGCGATGACGCGGCGGAGTTGCAGGCGGCGTTGAAAGCCAAGCCGAAGCGGGTGCTGATCGTCGGCGCGGGCTTCATCGGCTCCGAGATGGCCTCGGTCTGTCGTGACCTCGGATTGGACGTGACGGTCGCAGAACGCTCCAGCGCACCACTGGTCGGGCCGCTCGGCGGGGTGATCGGCGATATCGCTGCCAAGATGCAGCGGGAGGCCGGAGTCGACCTGCGCACCGGTGTGGCGGTGGAAGCGCTGAAAGGCGACGCCGACGGGCACGTGCGGCAGGCTCAGTTGTCGGACGGGACCACGTTGGACGTCGACGTGGTGGTGGCGTCGCTGGGGTCGATTCGGAACATCGAATGGCTCGAAGGTGCCGAACTGGCCGCCGGGTTCTGGGGTGTGGCCTGCGACGCTGGGTGCCGCGCCTTCGACATTAACGGCGTGGTGACCGACAACATTTTCGTTGCCGGCGACATCGCGCGGGCTCCGCATGTGCTCTACGAGTACGAGTTCATGGCGATCGAGCACGTGGATGCCGCGGTACTGGGCGCTCAGACCGCGGCGCACAACATGGTCAACCTCGAGACCGGACGTCGTCCGCACCTGCCGCTGCCGCAGTTTTGGTCCGGCCAGTTCGGCGTCAACATCAAGGGCTGCGGCGTGTGCTCCTTCGGTGATGAGATCGTCTTCACCCAGGGCTCGGTCGAGGATCTTCGTTTCGCCGCCGCCTTCGGCAAGAAGGGCCGCATCGTCGGAGCCATCACCTTCAACCACGGCAAGTGGCTGGAGTACTACGGCAGACTCATCGAAC
>Ga0207675_100006448_pt1 | contig 11109 bp, 4 predicted proteins | sample KBSSwiS42_FD_184305 | JGI IMG/M metagenome (GOLD analysis project Ga0207675, IMG submission 184305) | Switchgrass rhizosphere microbial communities from Kellogg Biological Station, Michigan, USA - KBS Switchgrass S4-2 (SPAdes) (version 2) | ecosystem: Host-associated > Plants > Roots >...
GACGAGTCCCGTCAGGCAAAGGCGACGCGGGCCGAGGCGCGCAAGGTCGCCCGTGACGAGTCCCGTCAGGCAAAGGTAGCGCGGGCCGAGGCGCGCAAGGTCGCCCGGGGCGAAGCTCGCCAGGCCAAGGCGGCGGAGGCCGAGGTGCGGGCGGCGGCCCGGCGGGAGGCTGAGCAGGCTCGCGCGGTGGAGGCGCAGGCCCGTAAGGCCGAGCGGGATGAGGCCGGGCGGGTCAAGGCTGCTGAGGCCATGGCGCGGCGGGAGGAGGCGCGGCAGGCCAAGGCCGCCGAGGCCGAGGCGCGGGAGGCCACCCGGGCGGCGGCGGCTCGGGAGCGGGCGGCGCGTGCTGAAGCGCAGGAGGTCGCGCGCCGGGAGGCTGAGCAGGCGCGGGCGGTCGCGCGTCAGGAGGCCGGCCGGGAGCGGGCGGAGCAGGCCGAGGCTCGGCGGACAGCGCGGGAGGCGGCGCGGCGGGCGAAGGCCGGCGATGTCGGGGCCGGCGGCGGTGGGGCTGGTCGTCCGGTGGGAGATGGGGCTGCTGGGGTGGTCCGACCCGCCGTGGTTGCTCTGTTGGTGGCGGTGCTTGGCGTGGCGGCTGCTGGCTGGGTTGGGGGTGGGGGGCCTGAGACCCGGGCGGGTGAGGTGGCGGTGGTCCGGGCCGCCGGGGGGAGTGACGGCGGCCTGGTGGTGCAGGACCCGAGGGTTGGGCCGATCGAGCCGTTGCATGCGCTGGGGGTGGGGGTCTGGCTGCGGGCGTCGGAGGCGAGGAGCTCGCTCGAGGGTGTGGTCCGGGAGGCGAGGGTGCCGAGCCGGTTCCTGCTGGGGGGTGTGGTTGGGCTGACGGTCGTGCTGTACCTGCTGCTTATACGGGTCGGGCCCGGTACCGGTGCGGCGGCCGGGCCGGGTCCGGCCCCGCCGCAACATGGGGGGCGGCGCTGGCGGCTGGCGGGAGCGGCGCTGGCCGGGGCGCTGGTGGCGCTCGACCCGCTGCTCGTCCAGAGCGGGCGGTCGGCGACCGGGACCATCCTGGCTGTGCTGCTCGCGCTGGGCACCGTCGCGCTGGCCTGGGGGATGCCGGCACGGCCGGCGCTGCGGTGGCTGCCGCTGGTGGCCGCCGGTGGGGGGCTCGCCCTGCTGGTGAGCCCGCTGGCGCTGCCGGTGCTGGCCGTTCCCGTGGTCGCCGAGCTGCTCCAGGGCCGCTACCAGGACGCCTGGAAGGACATGGCCGCCCTCGGCCTGGCGATCGCGCTCTGGCTGCTCCTGCCGGTGTGGGTGGCAGGCCAGGGACTGGACGCCGGGCAGGCCGGGTGGCTGCTCGGGCGGCCCCCGGGGCGGGGGTCGGTGGCCGCCTCCATCTCCGGTGCTCCGCTCACCTGGCTGCTCCTCGCCGCCGGCATGACCGCCGCCATCCTGACCTGGCGCCACCGGTCCGGCGCCAGGTCGGTTGGCCGCCTGGGGGCGGCCCGGCTGCTCGCCTGGATGGCGACCTCGGCGGCGGGGGCGCTGGTGGCGATCGCCGTCGGGTACCCGGCCGAGCAGGCCCTCCCCTTCGCCGTACCCGCCGCGGCCGTCAGTCTGGCCGTCGGGGCCGGGCTGCTGGTCGCCGCCGCCGGCACCGCCCAGGCCCGTCGGGCAGCCGGGGAGGACCAGGGGACCGCCGGGGTGGGTCCCCGGTGGGTCGGTGCCGGGGTCGGGATCGTGCTCGTCGGGCTGCTGGCGGCCCAGGCGGTCGACTGGGACGGCCGCTACGGCCGGCCGGCCGACGACGGCCTCGGGCGACTGGTGGCGACCGTCGGGGCCGAGGTTCCGGCATGCTCGGCCGTCAACGCCAGCGGCCCCGACGACCAGGCCCGGCTGCTGGCCGCCGGCGTCACCGTGACCGACTTCTCCAGCGGCCCGGCCGCCCACGCCGCCGGGGTGCGGTACTTCGTGCTGACCGGCGGCACCGGCCAGGGCGGCCCCATGACCCCGTCGCTGGCCGCCTGGGTCCGCCAGCACGGGACCAGGCTGGCCGCCCACCCGTCCCGCAGCCTGTCCGGGGTGGAGCTGTGGCGGGTCGACGCCGCTCCGCTCGACCCGGTGGCCGACCTGATCCCCCTGCCCGATGGCGTGTTCTCCAACACCAGTGGCTCGGCCTGCGGCGGCTACCGGGTCGTGGACAGCCAGGCGGGGTCGTTCCACACCGCGTACCGGTCGGTCGGCGGCAAGGCCGTCCTCGGCCGTCCGCTCGGGTCGGTCTGGACCAGCGACGGGCCGGCCCTCCAGGCGTTCGACACCATGGTGCTGGGGGCGGTCCCGACGGCCAGCGGCCCCCCGGCCGTGCGGCCCATCGAGCTGCCGCCCCTGCTGGCCAAGCTGAACGTCGAGGCGGTGGCCGACGCCGACATCCCGCTGCCGTCGGCCACCCCGCCGGTCACCAACCGGCAGGTCCGGGGCCTGCTCCACGACAAGCTGATCGGCCGCGCCTACCTGGGCACCGACCCGGCGACGGCCTCGGCCGAGGACTTCCGGCGGGCCCGCGAGCGGTTCGGCCGGCCCCTCGGCCTGCCCCAGATGATGCCGGACGGGGCAATTCGCCAGCCGTTCGAGCGGGCGGTGCTGGAGCTGCCGGCCGACGGCGGCCCGGTGCGGCCGGCCGCCCTCGGCCGCCTGGCCGTGCGCCTCGGGCTGGTCCCGCGGCAGGCCATGCGGCTGGAGCCGGTGCCCGGCCTGCCCGCCCGGCCGGCCGAGACCCGGCTCGATCCGGCCCCGCTGCTGCGGCTGGTCGGCGGGGCCCTGGTGCTGCTGCTCCTGGCCGCCGCGGCCGGCGCCGTGGTCGCCTGGCGGTCGAGGACGGCCCGCACCGGGTAGGGGCGTCGCCGGCCGCCGGGAGGGCAGGTCACACCCGCTGTTGACGTGCCGGACCCACCTCCGTACGCTCAGTGTTCGAAGAGCAACGGCGCTCGCCCCAGGCGGCGCCGTTTTCGTGTCCCTGGACACCGTTGTCCAAGCTCGCGTCCTGGCGTCTGTCCCAAGCAGTGCTTTCGGAGGCGAGATGACGGACCACCTCCTGCCAGGCGCCGGCCGCAGCGGCCGGGCCCTGTACGACCGGCGACGCGACGAGCGCGACGCCTGCGGCATCGGCTTCGTGGCCGACGTGCACGGCCGCCCCAGCCGGGCCGTCCTCGACGCCGCCCTGTGCGGGCTCGAGCGCCTCCGGCACCGGGGGGCGGTCGCGGCCGACGCCCGCACCGGCGACGGCGCCGGCGTGCTGGTCCCGTTGCCCGAGGGGTTCTTCACCGGCCCCGGGGCCGGTGACCAGGACGGCCGGCCCGGAGTGGCCATGGCCTTCCTCCCCCACGACCCCGCCGACGCCAAGGAGGCCCGCCGGGTGGTCGAGCAGGCGCTCGTCGCCGAAGGGCTCGAGCTGCTCCGCTGGCGGCTGGTCCCGGCCGACCTGGCCGCCCTTGGGGACCTGGCCAGGGCGACCGCGCCCGCCATCGAGCAGGCCGTCTTCCGGGTCGCGGGCGAGGCCGACCCCGAGGAGGCCGAGCGGCGCTGCTTCCGGGCCGGGCGGCGGGCCGCCCTGGCCGCCAGGCAGGCCGAGGTCGGACTGTACCTGGCCTCCTGCTCGACCCGGACGGTGACCTACAAGGCGCTGTGCGCGGCCGACCAGCTCGCCGCCTTCTATCCCGACCTGGCCGACCCGCGCTTCGACGTGGCGTTCGCCGTGTTCCACCAGCGCTACTCGACCAACACCGCGCCCTCCTGGGAGCGCGCCCAGCCGTTCCGGTTCCTCTGCCACAACGGCGAGATCAACACCCTCGACGGCAACGTGGCCTGGATGCGGGCCCGCGAGGGCCACCTGGGCGCCGGCGAGCTGGACGAGCAGCTGCTGCGGCCGGTGCTCGACCCGGCCGGGTCCGACTCGGCGCAGCTCGACAACGCCGTCGAGCTGCTGGTCAGGGGCGGCCGCGACCTCCGCCACGCCCTGGCCATGCTGGTCCCGGCGGTCGAGCCCCTGGCCGACGACGACCGCCAGGACCTGCGCGACTTCTACCGCTACCACGCCTGCCTGACCGAGCCGTGGGACGGCCCGGCCGGCCTGGTCTTCACCGACGGCCGCCTGGTCGGGGCCGCGCTGGACCGCAACGGGCTGCGGCCGATGCGCTGGGAGGCGACCGAGGACGGCCTGGTCGTGTGCGCCTCGGAGGCCGGCGCGGTCGACACCGCCGGCCGCGGCCAGGTGCGGCGGGGCCGGCTCGGGCCCGGGCAGATGCTGTGTGTCGACCCCGAGCGGGGGCTGCTCACCGACGACCAGATCAAGGGCGAGCTGGCCGCCAGCCGGCCCTGGAGCGCCTGGGTGGCCGAGCACCTGCGGAGCGTGGAGGCCGGCCGCCCGGTCGGGGTGGCCACCGACGACCGCCGCGCCGTCGCCGCCCAGGCCACCTTCGGCTTCACCCGGGAGCTGCTCACCACCGTGCTCCGGCCGATGGCCACGGCCGGCAAGGAGCCGACGGCCTCGATGGGCGACGACACCCCCCCGGCCGTGCTCGGGCTGACCGCCCGGCCGGTCGGCCACTTCCTGCGCCAGCGCTTCGCCCAGGTGACCAACCCGCCCATCGACCACCTGCGCGAACGCCACGTGCTGTCCAGCAGGACCCTGCTCGGCTGCCGCCACCCGCTGCTCGGCGAGGAGCCGGAGGCGGCCAGGATGCTGGAGCTGGACGGCTTCACCTTCACCCCCGACGGGCTGGAGGCCCTCAAGGACCCGGCCCTCGGGCTCTGCCCCAGGGTGCTCGACGCCACCTGGCCGGTGGACGAGGGCCCGGGCGGGCTGCGGGCCGCCTGCCTGCGCCTCGGCGAGGAGGCGGTGGCCGCCGTGCGCGACGGCGCCTGCCTGCTGGTCATCTCCGACGCCGCCGCCGACGAGCTCTCCGAGGCCGTCCCCGTCCCGTCGCTGCTGGCCGTCGGGGCCGTGCAGCAGCGGCTGCTCCGCGAGGGCCTGGCCACCCGGACCAGCGTGGTCGCCGACACCGGGGAGCCGGTCGACTCCCACCAGGCGGCCGCCCTGCTCGGCTACGGCGCCGACGCCATCTGCCCCCGGCTCACCCTGGCCGCGGTGGCCGCCCTCGACCAGGACCCGGCGGCCGCCCAGGACCGCTACCGCGACGCCCTCACCGAGGGCGTGTTCAAGGTCATGAGCAAGATGGGCATCTCGGTGCTCGACGCCTACCGGGGAGCGCAGATCTTCGAGGCCGTCGGCCTCGACGAGGAGGTCGTCGACCTCTGCTTCGCCGGCACCCCGTCCCCGCTCGGCGGCATCGGCCTGGACGAGCTGGCCGCCGACGCCCTCGACCGGCACCGGGCCGGCCAGGCCGAGGTGGCCCGGCTGGAGAACCCGGGCTGGTTCAAGCACCGCCCCGGGGGCGAGTACCACGCCACCAACCCCGAGGTCATGCAGGCCCTGCACTTCACGGTCCGCGAGGGGGCCGAGATGAAGGGCTCCAAGCGCGGCGCCCACCTGCTCCAGCAGGCGGTCAAGGGGGGCGGGTTCGAGCGCTACAGGCACTACGCCAGCCTGGTCAACGAGCGGCCCCCGGCCGCCCTGCGCGACCTGCTGGCCACCAGCCCGGCCGGCCCGCCCGTGCCCCTGGACGAGGTCGAGCCGGCGGCCGACATCATGGCCCGCTTCTCGACCGCGGCCATGAGCCTTGGGTCGCTGTCCCCCGAGGCTCACGAGACCCTGGCTATCGCCCTCAACCGGGTCGGCGGCCGGTCGAACTGCGGCGAGGGCGGCGAGGACCCGGCCCGCTTCGGCACCGAGCGCAGCTCGGCCATCAAGCAGGTCGCCTCCGGCCGCTTCGGGGTCACCCCGGCGTACCTGGCCAACGCCGTCGAGCTCCAGATCAAGATCGCCCAGGGCTCCAAGCCGGGCGAGGGCGGCCAGCTGCCCGGTCACAAGGTCTCGGCCGAGATCGCCCGGCTGCGCCACACCCAGCCCGGGGTGGCCCTGATCTCGCCCCCGCCCCACCACGACATCTACTCGATCGAGGACCTGGCCCAGCTGGTGTTCGACCTCAAGCAGGCCAACCCCACCGCCGAGGTGTCGGTCAAGCTGGTCGCCGAGGCCGGGGTGGGCACGATCGCCGCCGGGGTGGTCAAGTCGCTGGCCGACGTGGTCATGATCTCCGGGGCCGACGGCGGCACCGGGGCCAGCCCGCTGTCCTCGATCAAGCACGGCGGCGCGCCCTGGGAGCTGGGCCTGGCCGAGACCCAGCAGGCCCTTGTCGCCAACAACCTCCGCTCGCGCTGCAAGGTCCGGGTCGACGGCGGCTTCAAGACCGGCCGCGACGTGCTGGTGGCGGCCCTGCTCGGGGCGGACGAGTTCGGCTTCGGCACGGCCGCCCTGCTGGCCGAGGGCTGCCTGATGGTCCGGACCTGCCACCAGGACAACTGCCCGGTCGGCATCGCCACCCAGCGGCCCGACCTCAGAGCCAAGTACACCGGCACCCCGGACATGGTCGTCCACTACCTCGAGTACGTGGCCCAGGAGACGAGGGAGCTGCTGGCCTCCCTCGGGCTGCGCAGCCTGGACGAGGCCGTCGGCCGGGTCGACCTGCTCAGCCAGCGCCGCACCGGCGACGCCAGGGCCGACAGCCTCGACCTGTCACCCCTGCTGGCCATCGGGGGCGAGGACGGGGCGACCCGGTTCGTGGCCTCCGACCCGATCCAGCGCCCCCGCTCCGAGCTCGGCGACCGGATCCATGACGAGGCCTGGCCGGGGCTGCGCGACGGCGACCTGGTCCACCTCCAGTACCCGATCACCAACACCGACCGGTCGGTCGGGGCCCGGCTGGGCGTGGCCGTCGGGGCCGCCTTCGGCTCGCGGCCGCCCGCCGGCCGGGCCCGGATCGAGCTCGAGGGGACGGCCGGGCAGAGCTTCGGCGCCTTCCTGGCCCCCGGCATCGATCTGCGGCTCACCGGCGTCTGCAACGACTACGTCGGCAAGGGCATGGGCGGCGGCCGCATCGTCGTCCGCCCGCCGGCCGACGACGCCGGCGCCCCCGTCCTGATCGGCAACACCGCCCTGTACGGGGCGACCCGTGGGGAGCTGTTCTGCGCCGGGCGGGCCGGGGAGCGGTTCGCGGTCCGCAACTCGGGCGCCACGGCGGTGGTCGAGGGTGTCGGCGACCACGGCGGCGAGTACATGACCGGCGGGTCGGTGATCGTGCTCGGCCCGGTCGGCCGCAACCTCGGCGCCGGCATGACCGGGGGCGAGCTGTTCCTCTACGACCCCGACAGCCAGGCCCTCGACCAGCTCAACGACGAGCTGGTGCGGCCGGTCCGGCCGGACGAGTTCGAGCTGATCTTCCTGCGGGAGCTGATCGAGGCTCACCACGAGCTGACCGGCTCGGCGGTGGCCGGCGAGATCCTCGAGACCTGGGACCGCGCGCACGCCGCCTTCTGGCGGGTCGCGCCCCGGGCCGAGGTCGCGGCCATCGAGCAGGCACACGAAGGGACCGCATGACGCCCCAACCCGCTTCCGGGCTACGATGCCTACCCGACGTTCGTAGTGGAAGGAGCAGGATGGCGCGTGTGCTCGTCGCCGAGGACGAGGTCATGATCCGGGTGGATATCGTCGAGACCCTCGAGGAGGGTGGGCACACCGTCGTCGGCGAGGCCGGCGACGGCGAGCAGGCCCTGCGCCTGGCCCGTGAGCTCGGTCCCGACCTGGTGGTCATGGACGTGAAGATGCCCAAGGTCGACGGCCTCACCGCGGCCCGCCAGATCACCGCCGAGGGTCCCGCGGTGCTGATCCTCACCGCCTTCTCCGACAAGGACCTGGTCGAGGAGGCGGCCGACGCCGGCACCATCGGCTACCTGGTCAAGCCGTTCCAGCCGGCACAGCTGCTGGCCGGGGTGAGCGTCGCCCTCGCCCGGGCGGCCGACCGCCGCGAGCTCCAGGGCACGGTCGACGACCTCGAGTCCAAGCTGGCCGCCCGCAAGGTGATCGAGAAGGCCAAGGGACGGCTCATGGAGCAGTTCGGCCTCACCGAGGACCAGGCCTACACCCGCATGCGCCGGGCGGCCATGGACCGCCAGCTCCCCTTGTCCGAGATCGCCAAGCGGGTCCTGGAGGCTCAGCCGGAGACCCCGTCCGCCCCCTGACCCCGGCCCTCTAGGGCTTGGCCGCGACCAGGATGCTGAAGCGGGAGAAGGTGGTCTCCTCGACGACCTCGAGGCCGGCCTCCCGGCAGAGGGCGTGGAGCTCGGAGCGGGTGCCGACGATGTTGCCCCAGGTGAGCTCGTACCACTGGGCCATGGCGGCGAAGCGGGACGGCATCGTCCGCAGCGCCTCGTCGGTCTCCGGGTAGGTCTCGTCGAAGATCAGGAAGTAGCCGCCCGGCTTCAGGGCCCGGGCGACCGCGGCGAAGGCCCCCGCCTTGGCCTCCGGGGCGATCTCGTGGATGACCAGGAAGCTGGTGGCGACGTCGTAGGTGCCGTCCTCGCCGAGCTGGCCGGCGCTCTGCACGCGGGCCTCACAGCGGCCCTCCAGGCCCCGCTCGGCGATCAGCCGCCGCGCCAGCTCGACCGAGTAGGGCTCGAGGTCGATCCCGACGCAGGCCGTCCGGGGGAACCGCTCGGCGATCTGCACCATCCCCCAGCCGCCGCCGCAGCCCACGTCCAGGACCCGGGCGCCGTCGGCCAGCCGCGCGTTCAGGCCGGGCAGGTTGGGCAGCACCAGGTCGAGGAAGATCCGCGGGAGCGTCTTCAGCGCCTCGGCGACCTCGCGCATGAACCGCTCGCCATGCTCCTGGTAGGGCCGTTGGGTCCCGGCGCGGAAGTGGCCGACGTAGTCGCGGTAGTCGTCCCCGAGGACCATGTGGACCCGTGGGGCGCAGGCCAGGTAGAAGCTCGACTCGGGGTTGCCAAGGATCTGGTCGAAGTGGGGCGCCATGCGCCAGCCGTCGCCGTCGCGTTCCAGCAGCCCGAAGGAGAACGCGGTGCGGCAGAGCACATCGGTGTAGAACGGGTCGGTGCCGAGCCGGTCGGCGAGCTCGCGGGAGGCCAGGCCCGGGTCCCGGGTCAGCGCCTCCCAGACGCCCAGCTCACGGGCGATCTCCATCAGGTGGGTGGCGTGGTAGCCCGCGACCAGGTCGTAGAGCCGGCTCACCTGGTCGGCGAGGGTCGGGGTCGGCGGCATCGCCGCCGGAGCATAGCAGGCGGTGGGCGGACACCCTGCGGTTCGCGAGCCGCGCATCAGGGATGTCCCTGACCGGACCCTGACCCGCCCGCGACGATCCTCGGGCCGATTCCCGATGCCGTTGGGGCGCATCCCTCCTAGGGTGGTGGGGAACATCGAGGTCATGGAGGACCGCAGAGATGGAAGCGTTTCGTCGTCAAGGGCTCGTACGGCCGCGCCAGGGCAGGATCCTCGGCGGGGTCTGCGCCGGGCTGGCCCGCCGGTTCGGCATGGGCGCGACGATGATGAGGATCCTGTTCGTCGTCACCCTGATCGTCATCCCCGGCAGCCAGATCCTCGTCTACCCGATCCTCTGGATCCTGATGCCGTCCGAGTGACCGGCCCGCTCCAGCGGCCCAGCAGCCCAGGCAATGCTTGACCCGCCGGCTGCCGGGCCGCCACACTTTTGCCGGACACCGGAGTTGCCGCATGGCCAACCAGCAGCGGGGACGATGGAGCCCGGTCGCGTCGCTGCTGATCGTTGCGGCGCTCGTCGGGCCGGCGCTGCTGGCCGCCCCGCATCGGGCGCTGGCCGCCGAGACGGTGCTCTCCTCCGGAGTCGCCGACGCCTCCGGCGCCCAGGGGCCCAAATGGCGGCGGGTCGACTTCACCGTGCCGCAGAGCGGCCAGAGCACGCTCCGGCTGTCGTGGACCGGCACCGCCGAGCTGCGGTTCACGGTCTTCAACAGCGCCACCGGCCAGAAGCTGGGCGAGAACCTGACCACCGCCAACCCCAAGTCGGTCACCCTCAACCTGCAGGCCGGCGTGGCCTACTACTCGGGCGTCTGGGCGGTCAGCGGGGCCGGCAGCTACACCTACGTCCTGGTCCAGGGCACCTCCCCGACCACCACCACGACGACCCCACCTCCGTCGGGGCGCCCGAACGTTGTGGTGATCAACACCGACGACATGCGGGCCGACATGGCGGCGGCCCTGCCCAAGCTCGGCCAGTGGCTGGCCGACGGGGGCACGACCTTCCGCAACGGGTACGTGTCGACCCCGAGCTGCTGTCCCTCCCGGGCGTCGCTGATGAGCGGCCGGTACGTCCACAACAACGGGCAGTACCAGCAGCAGACGCTCGGGTTCGACCTCGACCTGACCATCCAGCGGTACCTGCACGACGCCGGCTACTTCACCGGCCACGCCGGCAAGTTCCTGCACTGGCTGGACCTGAGCGTCGAGGCCCCGCACTTCGACCGCTGGACCTATTTCAAGGGCGGCTACGAGAACGTCTACATGAACTTCGACGGAACCGTGCGCCGGTCACAGGGCTACTCGACCACGATCGTGTTCGACCGCGCGATCGAGTACGTGAATGACTTCGAGGGCCGGGACGACGCCCGCCCCTTCTACCTCTACCTGGCCCCGATCGCCCCGCACGACCCGTCGATCGCCGAGCCGACGTACGCCAGCGCCACCGTCCCGGCCCATCAGCCCGACCCCTCGTACATGGAGGCTGACCGGGCGGACAAGCCGCCGTTCGTCCGCAACCAGAACCCGACCACCGCGGCCGTCCAGGCCACCCGCACGGCCATGATCCGGACGCTCTACACCGTCGACGACCAGGTCGACCGGCTGATGCGCCACCTCCAGGCGACCGGGGAGCTGGCCAACACCCTGGTCATCTTCACCAGCGACAACGGCTACCTGCTGGGCGAGCACAAGGCCACCAGCAAGTTCCTGCCCTACCGCAAGGCGGTCGAGGTGCCGTTCCTGGTCCGCTGGCCGGGCCGGGTCCCGGCCGGCGCGGTCGACGACCGCCTGGTCACCCACGTCGACATCGCGCCCACCATCCTGGCCGCCACCGGCGTCAGCCAGGGGCACGCGACCCTGGACGGCCGCGACATCCTCTCCGGCGCGGCGCGCCAGCGGGCCCTGACCGAGTA
>Ga0207675_100006451_pt1 | contig 11108 bp, 8 predicted proteins | sample KBSSwiS42_FD_184305 | JGI IMG/M metagenome (GOLD analysis project Ga0207675, IMG submission 184305) | Switchgrass rhizosphere microbial communities from Kellogg Biological Station, Michigan, USA - KBS Switchgrass S4-2 (SPAdes) (version 2) | ecosystem: Host-associated > Plants > Roots >...
CCGCGCTCGCGCCGCGCAAAGTCGCGCTCGCGCCGCGCAAAGTCGCGAAGCGCCGCGCTCGCGCCGCGCAAAGCCGCGCTCGCGCCGCGCAGAGTCGCGCTCGCGCCGCGCAGAGTCGCGCTCGCGCCGCACGGAGTCGCGCTCGCGCCGCGCAAAGCCGCGAAGCGCCGCGCAAAGCCGCGCTCGCGCCGCGCAGAGTCGCTCGCGCCGCGCAGGGTCGCGCTCGCGCCGCGCAGAGCCGCGCTCGCGCCGCGCAGAGTCGCGCTCGCGCCGCACGGAGTCGCGCTCGCGCCGCGCAAAGCCGCGCTCGCGCCGCGCAAAGTCGCGCTCGCGCCGCGCAAAGTCGCGAAGCGAGCCGCGCAAAGTCGAAGATCAGGGTCGGGGGCGTGGCTTCAGCAGGCTCGCGCGGGGTGTCGTGGTGGGTCCCGCGGGGGCTGGAGCGCGATGTCTACCGCTGTGTCGCGCTCGAGCTCACGGCCGCGCTCACGGGCCGCTTCGAGCAGTCGCTCCGGCAGGCGGGCGGCGAGGTCGCGGAGAGCGCCTCGACTTCAGCGTCGATAGCGTGCTGATGTAGTCGCGGAGAGCCGCGCTCTCCAGGCTCACGAGCGCAGCGCAAAGACCAATGCACGCAGTGGCGCGCCGAGCGCTCTGGCTCAGGCGCCGCCCTGAATGCGGTAGTGGTAGCGATACGCGTCCACAAAGCCGCTCTGCGCGTACAGGGCGCGGGCGGGCGCGTTTTGGGCATCGACCAGCAAGTAGAGCTCCGCGTAGCTCTCCGCGAGGGCACAGCTAGCGAGGGCGTGCAGGGCGGCGCGCGCCGCGCCGCGCTGGCGCAGCTCCGGCACGGTGTGCATGGCGTAGACGCCGAGGCGGCCCGGGGAGCTGATGCCGAGGCCGACGGCTGCCGGTTGATCGGGCGCAACCCAGCTGGTCACGAAGCGGCAGCGCGCGCCGAGCCGTGCCAGGAAGCCGCGAAAGATTTCCTTGCTGCTGGCGTGGCGGCTGGAGCCTTCGACGATGCCCAGCCACTCCGGGCTCGGTCGCGCGTCCACGCGGGTCTGCAGCTCGGAGCGGGTGGCTTCGGCGACCCGGCGGGCGGGTGCCAGGGCGGTCACGGATTCGCCGTGCCGGCGATAGCCCCGCTGCTCGAGCAGGGCATCCAGCCCCGCGGGCTCCGCGCAGGGGCCGAGCTGGAGCATGGCGACCTGGTCGCGCTGGCGGTACCAGTCTTCTGCGCGCGCAATGCGCTCCGCGACACTGAAGCGCGAGCCCGCCGCGAGCGTCGCGACCGAGTTGCCGCGATGGGTGGGGCCGCCGCTCGCGCGCAAGAGCCAGCCGTCGAGCTCTTCGCTCTCTGCGGCGGGCCAGGCCTCGACGACCTGCAATTCGAGCTCGCGCGCGATCGGCTGCGACATGCCCGAGGTGTATCGCCCCGCGGCCGAGGCGCAAGCAGGCTCAGTGGATTTGCAGCGCGAAGGGCAGCGCCGTGAGCACCCGCTCGCGCCCGAGCAGCGGCGCCAGGCTGTTCGCATACGGGCGCAGCGGCTCGGCCAGGCTGTCGAAGGGCCCCGCTGCGGCGCTGCGCACGCGCGCGATCGCCGAGCGGATGCTGGACTCGTCGGAGTCGGAGTCGGAGTCGGAGTCGATACCGAGCAGCTCGAGCACGCTCTCCGTGCCGCCTTCGATCTCGACCTTGGCGTTGTCGGCCATGCCGGCTTGCTTCTTGGCCAGCGCGATCGCCTCCGACAGGCCTCCGAAGCCGTCGATCAGCTTGATCTCCAGGCCCTGCGCGCCGGACCAGATGCGGCCCTCGGCGATCTTGCGTACCTCGTCGACCGGCATGTCGCGGCCGCTCGCGACGCGCTGCAGGAACAGCTCGTAGATCGCGGCCATCTGCGCGCGCACGCTCTCGCGCGTGGCGTCGTCCCAGGGAGTGAGGGGAGAGAGGTACGCCGCCCGCGCTGCCGCGCCGGGGTCTTTGTTGGCGGGGAAGGTGACCGCTGTCACGCCCAGCTCGTTCAGGGTCTCGCCGAACACGATCTTGCCGCCCACGACGCCGATCGAGCCGATGATGCTGGTGCGCTCTGCGAGGATGCGCGTGGCGGCGCAGGCCATGTAGTAGCCACCGCTCGCCGCCGTGCCGGCGAGCGAGGCGATCAACGGCTTCTTCTCGCGCAGCAGCATCAGCTCGTGCCAGATCAGGTCGCTCGCGAGCGCGGAGCCGCCCGGCGAGTCGATGCGGATGACCACCGCCTTGACCGCGTCGTTGTCGCGCAGCCGGCGCAGCGTCTTGCTGAGCGGTTCGGCGGCGATGCCGTCTCCCCCGCCCACCACACCGCCCGACGTCATGCTGATGCCGCCCGCCGTGGGCAGCACTGCGATGTGTTCGCCGCCGTGCTCGGACCGGGAGGTGCCCGCGATGAAGCGGATCAGCTGGGCGATCTCGTCGCCGGCGTCGCGGCGCGCCTGCAGCCCGAAGGAGGTCTCGACCTGCTCGACGTGCGCGCGCTCCTTGGCGTCGTTGCGCGCGTCCGACAGATAGCCGACGGCGTCGATCAGGCCCGCCTGCTTGGCGGCCTCCGCCGGCCAGGGCCCGTATTCGACGACTTTCTGGATCTCGTGGCCGTCCTTCAGCATCTGCGCGCCCGCGCGCGAGGCGCTCAGCCCCGTGATCCAGGTCTGGCGCAAGGAGCCCAGCACGGCATCGAGCGACTGTCGCGCCGGCTCGGTGGGCCCGTCCTCGGTGAACATTTCGGCGGCGCTCTTGTAACGGCCCATGTGCAAGAAGTCGGCCTTGACCTTGAGCCGCTCGAGCAGCCGCTTGAGGTACAGCATCTGCCCGGCGATGCCGACGCTGGCGACTTCCCCCGCGGGGCTGAGCCAGATGCGGTCGCAGGCGCTGAGCGCAAACAACAACGTCGCGTTCGAGTAGGCATGCGCGTGGCAGATCACGGGCTGCTCGGGACGCAGCGCGGCGAGCAGTCGCCCGAGCTCTTCGGCTTGTGCCCAGCTGAGCTCGCTCTCGCCCATGCGCAGCAGAAAACCGTGCGTGCGCCGATCGCTCGAGCCACGCTCGATGGTCTGCACCAGATCGGCGTAGGTGGGCGCGCCCGCGCCCGAGATCAGGCTGAACTGCGCTGGCTTCTCCGACAAGCCGTGCGACAGGTCGAGCTCCACGACCACGCCACCCGAGGCCTTGTCCAGGCTGCTGCGCAGCATGTGAATGGTCTGCGAGCCATGCGGGGACTCGTCGCAGCCGATCGTCAGGAGCAGGGCACCGAGCCAGGCCCAGCGTCGCCGGATCATGGAGGTGACGCGCCCGACGGCGGAGCGTTTTCCGACCCCGTACCGGGCGGCGCCGGAGTGGGCTTGGTCGGACCGGGGCTGGGCGGGGGTCTGCTCGGGGAGGGTGCACTGGCCCCGGGGGAGATGGGCGCGGGCGAGCCCGGCGTCGGGATGCCGCCGATCGGAGGCAGGCGCCGCTTGGGTGCCGGCTCGGTCGAATCCCCTGGTGCCGGAGGGGGCGAGGGCGTCGGGCTGGGCGCTGGCGTTTCCGTCGTCGGCTCCTTGGGCGTCGCCTCGTTGGGAACCGGCTCGCTGGTGCTCGCGCTTTCCGTCGTGCCGGCGCCGTCGCGGTCCCACTCCTCGATCCGCTTCAGAGCGCGCTGCCCGACGGGATCGGAAGGGCTCACCTGGCTGAGCGCTCGCCGGTACAGCGCCACCGCGAGGATGCGGTTGCCGGCGGCCCAGTACATGTCGGCGCGCGCCATCAGCGTGGGTACGTGGTTGCGGTTCACCTTCAGGATCTGATCGTAGAAGGCGGCAGCGGTGGCGTTCTGGTGCCGCTGGCGCGCGATGTCACCGAGGCCCGAGAGCGCGTCGATGTTCTTCGGCGAGCGCTGGATCACGCTCTGGTACATCTTCTCGGCGCCGTCGAGGTCCCCCTCGCGGTGCAGCGCGCCAGCCTGGCTGAGCAGGCTCTGCAGGCTCTGCAGAGTCGGCGGCGGTTCATCACCGTTCTGCGTTGCCGCTCTGGGCGCCGGCGTGGTCGGCGCTGCGGGCTCGGGTGTCGGCGTGACCTTGCTCTGCGCCAGCTCGACGAGCGAGCGCAGCGCGCCGAGCGCCTGGTGCTGCGGCGCGATCGTCTGCAACTTGCCGAGCTCGGCGCTGGCTCCGGTGGCGTCCCCGCTCTGCGCGAGCGCATAGATCAGGAGCGCGCGGGCCTTGCCCAGAGCTTCTTCCGTGCGCGCGGCCGTGCGCAAGCGATCGAGCGCGGAGGGCAGGCCGGCGTCGCCCTCGGCGAGATCGAGCGCGCCGAGCGAGTAGGCGTTCTCGGGGTCGCTGCCGGAATTGGCAAGCGGGCCCACGAGCGCGCGCGCGTCCTTCAAGAGCCCCGCCAGGCGCAGCGAATCGACCTTGGCGCGCACGGCCTCCAGCGCGTTCGGCGCGCGCATCATCGCCGACGAGACGCTGGCCTTGACCTGAGTGATGCGGTCTTGAAAGGCGAGCTCGAGCTGCTTCTTCTCGAGCGCGTCCTTCTCTGCCTGGTCGGCTTCGGCCGCCAGCTCGGCGGCGCTCGGCTTGTGGCGCCGGGGCTGTACCTTCTGGGCTGCGGCGGCCTCGAGCGCGGCCGCGATCTTCAGACGCAGCCAGACCGGCTCGGTGCGCGCCACTTCGAGCCGGGCTCGCGACGTGGCCACGTCGGGATCGGAGTCGGTGAGCACGCTCGCCTTGGCGAGCTCGCCGTTCGCCGTCTCGAAGTCACCCTTGGCGAGCGCGCTGCGCGCTTGCTCGAGCAGCGCCGGCACGCGCTGATCGACCACGGGCGCCGCGGGCTCATGGCGCACGAAGCGCACCAGGTAGTCGCGTCCGACGGTGGCGCCCAGCAGGCCGAGTGTGCCGAGCAGCAGCACTGCCACGATCCAGCGCGAGCCGGCGCCGCGGCTCGGCGCGAGGGGATGGCTCGCGGGTTCGTCCTGCAGGCCTTGCAGGTGCTGCCAGGGCGGGGACGCGGGCTGCGCGTTGATCACCGGGGGCTCGAGCGGATTCTGGGAGATGCGCTCCAGCCTGTCGCGAGCGGGTGGATCAAAGGGCGAGGGATAGGAGCCGCGCTCCTGAGTGGTCGTGAGCGGGCCGGCGGTGCCGGGGGTCGCAGCGCTGGCGCTGCGCAGCATCGGCCTTGCCCCGGTCTCCGCGGGGATGCGTACGTCGTCCCCGTCTTCATCGCTGCCGCCGCGCGGCGCAGGTGCGCTCATCGCCGGCACGCCGGCGACCGGGGTGATTCGATCTTGCACGGGGGCAGAGGCCTCGTGCCGTGCCTTGCGCGGTGGGGGTACGGATTGACGACTCGGCTTGGCGGCGTCCCTGCCGACGCCGAGCAGCGTGCGCGGCGGCTGGCGTTGATTCAAGACGCGCTGACGCGCCACGTCGAAGAACGTCTGTAGCTCGTAGATGTCTTGCAGGGGCCGAAACGGCTGGTTGCCGTGAGACATCTCGTGCTTGGGGTCGAGCAGCCCCCTGACGATCGCTTGCTGCAACTCGCGCAGCGAGGTGTACGTGCTCTCCTTGCCGCGGCCATCTCGGACGATCCACTTCTCCGAGATGCCCGTCGCCGCAGCCGGAGCATGGACGCGAAACTGGTGTCCGCAGGCCGTGCACTTCACACTCGTGCCGCGAGCCGAGACGAGCGCGTCGTCGAATTCGTACTCGGTCGAGCAACTGGAACAGCGGACTTCCATCGGGTCTGTCTTGGTCTCCGGCCCGGGATCCTAATGCCGGCTCGCTCGCTTGTGCAAGGTTACTGGCTTGCTAAGCTGGAGCCGGGCCGAAGCGGGCTCGCAGATGGCAGGCGTCACGAGAACCTCGAGTTCGATCTTCTGCACGTTGCTCGGAAGCATGCTGCTCGGTGGATTGCTGCTCGGGTGCCCGCTCTACGATGAAGACTGCTCGGACGGGCCAGGCTGCGCCCGCGGTTTCCAATGCGATCGCTTCAGCCAGCGTTGTGTCGCCAGCGTTGCAACGCCCTCCTGCACGCGGCCCGAACAGTGCGCCGCGGCCGAGACCTGTACGCCGAATTTCGTTTGTCGACCAGGCTCTTGCGACTTCCATGGATGTGTCGCCGGATTTGCTTGCGGAGTCGTGGAGGGGGCCCACGCCTGCGTGCCGCTGGGGCAGCAGGATGCCGGGGCCGGCGCCATGGCAGCGCCCGACCTCGCCGACGCCGCGTCGAGCAGCGACGCCTCCGGCAATTCCCCGAACGAAGCCGGCGTCGCGCCGCCCGATGCGAGCCTCGCCGACGCCGCCGTCAGCGACGCGTCCGCGGACGCGAGCCCCTAGATCGCAGTTGGCGCCGTCGGGTCAGCGGACCAGGCGCAAATAAGGGGGACGCGCCCGCTTTTCTCCTCCTGCTGGAGCGGCAGCAGCCGGGGAGACGCTGTCTGATCCGGGCCGGGTCGCCAGCTCCGGAGCGGGCGCCGGCGACGACTCGGCGCTCGCCAACTCCGCCGCCGGTTCCAGCTGCGCGTTCCGATCTGCTTCCCGATCAGGTGCCTGCCGATCGGACTGCGGCGAACGCTGCTGTACGAGCCGGGGTGGAAGGGAGGTCGCCCGCCGCAGCCCCTGCTGCTTCCTCGCCTCCGGGGAACGCTCCGAAGAGCGCTCCAGAGGACGTTCCGGAGAACGCTCCGGAGGACGTTCCGGAGAACGCAGTGGCGAGCGCTGCGCGTGCGGCGCCTCTTCTTCTTGTTCCAGCTCTGCCTGCAATCCAGCCGCTCGTGCGCCAATGCCTTGTCGGTCGGCCGAATCAGCGCCAGGCAACGCTGCAGCCGAGGAGCCCTCCACCGCTCGCAGCGCAGGCTTGCGCACGGGAGGGTCCTTTTTGGCGGCGGAGCGCTGCTGGGCAACGACCTCCGGCGGGACGTCTTCCGGCCACACCATCCCACCGCCCTCTTGACCGATCAGCGCGTAGATGGCCGACCAGGGCAAACGACAGAAATGGGGCCGCCGATTGAAGCTCAGTGTGCAACTGATCCCGCCTTCACCGACCTCCAGATCGGGGATAGCGATGGCCATGTTCAACCCGATCTGTAAGACCAGGTTCGACTGCTTCGCGAAGACGAGGGGGACGATGACGCCGGGCCGCCGCGGATCGAGATGTACGAACAAAGAGGTACGCTCCAGCAGATCCAGGGCCACGGCCTTTTTTGGAGGGAGCGGAGGCATCGCGCTTTTCATAGCGTCCCCCGAGGCCAAACACCAGCCCCCGAGCGGCAAACCTCGCGGGCGCTGCGGCGCTGGTGTCTCTAGTTGCTACAATCGCGGCCTGATCTGATGCAGTCAACGCGTGTTCTGCCGCAGCGTGGCGTGCCGCCCCCGGCTCTGCCCGCCCGAACGCCGCCAGCCACGCGGATCTTGATCGTCGAGGACGAGCCCGCGATCGCCGAATCGTTGGATTATGCCCTACAGCGCGAGGGCTTCGAGACGCAGACCGCGGCCACGTACGCGCGGGCCGAGCAGGCACGGGCCTGGCCGACGCTGATTATCTTGGATCTGATGTTGCCGGACGGAAATGGACGGGATCTGCTGCGCACGCTGCGCGCGGAGGCGCGCGCCACGCCGGTGATTGTGCTCTCCAGTCGCGAGAGCGAGAGCGATCGCGTCTCGGCGCTGGAAGACGGCGCCGACGATTACGTCACCAAGCCCTTCTCCCCGCGCGAAGTGGTGGCTCGCGTGCGGGCGGTGCTGCGCCGGCTCACGGCAGCCGATCCGGCGGACGCCACGCCCGGCATCGGCATCGATCGCAAGGGTCGGCAAGCGAGCTTCGCGGGGCGCTCGCTCGAGCTCACGCGCGTCGAGTTCGACCTGCTCGCTACGCTGTGGGAGAGCCGAGGCCAGGTGTATACACGCGCCGAGCTCATCGATCGGGTGTGGGGCAGCGGCTTCGTGATGACCGACCGCACCATCGATTCGCATATCAAGTCGCTGCGGCGCAAGCTCGAGGGCGCAGGCGCGTCAGCGGCGGTGATTCAAACCGTACGCGGCGTCGGCTATCGCCTGGCCGCGAGCGAACCAGCCGCGAGCGAACCAGCCGCGAGCGAACCAGCCGCGAGCGAACCAGCCGCGAGCGAACCAGCCGCGAGCGAAGCCGTCGCCAGCGCAGCCGCTGCGAGCGCAACCGTCGCCAGCGAAGCCGCTGCCAGCCAAGCCGCTGCCAGCCAAGCCGTCGCAAGCGAAGCCGCTGCCAGCGCAGCAGCGGCGCCTGCGAAATACGACGACTAGTGGCTCGCAACTGCCGCTCACAGCAGCGCTCTAGGATGTGCCCTCCATGCTGCGCTTGATCGTCGTTGCCGCTGCCGCGATCGGCGCCATCCTGTTCGTGGCCTTCATCGCCTCGCGCGTCGCGCGCAGCCGGCGTACCGGGCTCTCCATCCGGCTGCAGGTATTTCTGGCGCTGGCCGCCGTGGTGGGGGCGTTCGCGGGCGGCCTCGGTGTGATGGTGATCGATCGCGTGCAGGCACGTGCGGTGCGCCTGTCGAATCAGGCGGCCTCCGACGAGGCGCGCTCGATCGCCAACCTGCTGTCGGGCCAGCTCGAGCGCGGCGGGCCGCGATTGCCGGAGCTGGCGGCGCAGCTGGCGGAGGACACGCGCCAGCGCGGCAGCTCCTCCTGGAAGCTACTGGATGAACGCGGCGAGGTGCTGTTTCATCGGCCCTTGACCAAGGGCGAGGGCCCGCCCGGCGACGAGTTTTCGGGCAAGGGACCGACGGTGATCGGCACGGCGCCGATCGTCGTGCACGGCGAGCGAGTGGGCCAGGTGGAGATGGCCAAGCCCACCATCGTGATGGAGCGCCTGCTCACGGATTTTGCGCCCACCGTGCTCGTGATCAGCCTGGTGCTGGGCGCGGCCGCCGCCATCTCGGCTGCCTGGATCGGGCGCTCCATCGCGGCGCCGATCGAGGCGCTCAGCGATTTCAGCGAGCGCGTGAGCCGCGGAGAACAAGGCGCGCAGCCACCGCCCGAGGCCTGGGGGCGCGAGGTGACGCGGCTCACGCGTTCCATCGACTCGATGCGCCGGCAGCTCGAGGGCAGACCCTTTGCCGAGATGTTCGCGGCCGATCTGTCGCACGAGCTCAAGAACCCCGTGGCGGCGATTCGCGCCAGCGCAGAGGTGCTGGAAGAAGGCGCGCTCGCCGAGCCCGAACAGGCGCGACGCTTCGTGGCCCGCATCCGCGAGGCCGTCGGGCGCATCGAGCGACTGCTCGGCGACCTGTTGCGCCTGGCGCGTATGGAAGCGGGCGGAGTGGAAGAGCTCGAGACGGTGAACCTGGTGGAGCTGGTGCGCTTCACGCTCGAAACATTGCCGGCGCGCGCGCGTGTGGTGCTGGGCGAGCTATCGGACGTCAAGGTGCAGGGCGAGCGCAGCTGGCTCAGCCGGGCCATCGGGAACCTGATCGATAACGCACTGATCCATTCGACCCCTGCTTCGAGCGTGGAGGTTTCCGTTCTGGCTCGAGACGGGCAGGGTTGGATCGTGGTCAAGAATGCGGGCCAGGTGCCGCGCTACGTACGTGACAACATCTTCCGGCGCTTCGTCACGACGCGGGAAGACAAAGGTGGAACGGGCCTCGGGCTGGCCATCGTGCGGGCTGTTGCGGAGGCACACGGAGGCCAGGCGCAGCTGCAGGACGCAGGCCCGCCACAGGTCGTCTTCACCTTTACGCTGCCGTTGCGAGAGGGATTCTTGGGATCTCTGGCGTCGCACCAGGGGCGGGTTCCGGTGTCGGAAGCCCGGTAGGTCCCGTAGCCGGCGCGCCGTCAGGCCAGTTTCTCCTCGAAACCTCCACACTTTGGGTTACGACCCTGGGGCAAGCTCAGGCTACCCCTCAGGTGCTTCGCAGGAGACAGAGCTAGTGAGCCCTCGCGCAGACAATTCTCAGGCTTCTTCTTCCCCGGCCTCGTTTTCCACCGCGGCTTCGTCCCCTTACGCCTCTTCTTCCCCGGCGGCCTCGTTTTCCCCGGCGGCCTCGTTTTCGGCGGTTCCTCGGCATGTGGCCATCATCATGGATGGCAATGGCCGTTGGGCGCAGGCAAATGGCCTATCGCGACTCGAGGGTCACGCAGAAGGCGCGCGAGCCGTGCGCGAGGCGGTGCGCACATGCCGCAAGGAGGGGGTGCAGTTTCTGACGCTCTATGCCTTCAGCGTGGCCAACTGGGGCCGCCCGCGCGCGGAAGTGCGGGCGCTGATGAACCTGCTGCTCGACTTCGCCGAGCGCGAGAAGCAAGAGCTGCGCGACCAGGACGTCAAGCTCCAGGTCATCGGAGACGTGGACGAGCTGCCGCTCTCCACGCGCCAGGCCGTGCAGAGCGCCATCTCCTTCACTGCTGACTGCACCGGCATGACCCTCAGCCTGGCGCTCTCTTACGGCGGCCGCGCCGACATCATCAGTGCCGCACGCACCCTCGCGCTGAAAGTCCAGAGCGGCCAACTCCTGCCGGAAGAGGTCACCGAGGCCACCTTTCAGGGCGCCCTCTCCACCCACACCCTGCCGGCGGTCGACCTCTTGATTCGCACCGGTGGCGAGCGGCGCGTGAGCGACTTCCTGCTCTTCGAATCCGCCTACGCGGAGCTGTATTTCCTGCCGATCATGTGGCCCGACTTCAACACCAAGGCCCTGCGCGATGCCTTCGGCTTCTTCGCCGGCAGAGAGCGCCGCTTCGGCCTCACCGGTGAGCAAGTGCAGGCCGCGACACTGGTGCCGCTCAAAGCCGGCAGCCACAGCTTCGACCCGCACGACGCCTCGACCTCGCGCTTGCCGGACGTGGTGAGCGCGGAATAGCGACGCCGGGTGCGGCACGCGCGCGCTCGAGCGCGCGGGCGCGTTCGAGCGACGCCGGGCGCGTTCGAGCGACGCCGGGCGCGTTCGAGCGACGCCGGGCGCGTTCGAGCGACGCCGGGCGCGTTCGCGGGCGCCGGGCGCCCACGCGGGCGCTGAAAGACGGGGGCGTCGGCGTGGGCGCTGAAAGACGGGGGTGCGCGGAACGAGCGCGTTCGAGCGACACTCGGCGCCCACGTGGGCGCTGACTGGAGCCTACGGAAGTATCGGGCACTC
>Ga0207675_100006453_pt1 | contig 11106 bp, 4 predicted proteins | sample KBSSwiS42_FD_184305 | JGI IMG/M metagenome (GOLD analysis project Ga0207675, IMG submission 184305) | Switchgrass rhizosphere microbial communities from Kellogg Biological Station, Michigan, USA - KBS Switchgrass S4-2 (SPAdes) (version 2) | ecosystem: Host-associated > Plants > Roots >...
GAGCGTTCTCGCCAAGCTTTTTGCGCACAACTGATCGTCTTTCCCAGGAACTTGATCCGAATTCGGGATAAAGGTCCTGACTAACCGCATTTCAAACAGGAGGACGTCGCCAAATGAAAAGAGTATCGCTTTTTCTAGCTCTAATGATTGGCGTGGGAGTTTTTCTGCTCGCCAATTCGTACCCTACCTTCGCTCAAGGTGAGACGGGAAGCGTCACCGGCGTTGTCACCGATCCCCAGGGCGGTGTCGTGGCTGGCGCTGAAGTAACGCTGACCAACCTTGCCGACAATAGTAAACGTACAACTACTACCAACGATTCGGGCCGTTACGTCTTTGCCAGCGTAGGTGTCGGTAACTACGACTTAACGGTGACCAAAGCCGGCTTTAAGACTCATCGAGCTACCAGTCAAAAAATTTCAGTCGGCAATCAGCTTACGCTGGACGTGCAGCTTGAAGTTGGCGCTCTAACCGAAACGGTCGTCGTGTCATCACAGGCCGGCAACGAGCTTCAGACCGCCAACGCAACGATTGGCAATACTATTAGTCTGAAGAACCTTGAACTGCTGCCGAACCTTGGTCGCGATGCAACATCGTTGTTGAGCCTGCAACCGGGTGTCACGCCCCGCGGTGATATCGCCGGCAGTTATATGGACCAGAACACGTTCACTATTGACGGTGGTAATAACACCGACGACATGGCCGGTAACACAATTGGATACATCCAGAACTTTACGGGCCTTGCCGGCAGTCAGACCAGTTCAATGGCGTCAGGTGTCGTGGCCACTCCAATTGAGACCGTTGAAGAATTCAAAGTAAATACCTTTGGACAAACGAACGATTTCAGCAACTCAAGTGGCGCGCAGGTACAAATGGTAACCAGGCGCGGCACCGATCAGATTCACGGTTCCGTTTATGGCTACTACTACGCGACTAACCACGGCGCCGCGAATTCCTGGGTATCAAACCACACCCCCTTCACCAAAGGCGTTGCGCCCCTCCAGACACCGTGTCCCGCAGGCACCACGTTGAGTTCGGGAGGAAACAATTGCGTGATGCCGTTCACGCCAATTATTCCGAACCATCGCAGCCGCTTCGGCTTCACGATCGGCGGTCCGATTATTCCGAAAGACTTTCTTGGTAAGAAGACCTACATGTTCTTCGGATACGAGGGTTTTCGCTATCCCGGCAATGGCATTTTTGAGAAACAGATGCCGTCAAGCGCAATGCGCGCCGGCGTGGTTCAGATTCCGGGTTTGTCATCCAGCTTAGGTAGTTTTTCGGCATTCAACCTGAATCCCTACCCAGTGACCACGACTGTGGGAAACGCGGCGGCAGGTAATTTACAGACCGTAACCTTACCGGCAAGTACGCTGGATCCGAGAGCCCTTGGAATCAGTCCGACCATCAGGTCCGTGTGGAATACGATGCCTTTGGGGACAGATCCAAATTGCTCGTTCTGTCCGTCGATTGGTGATGGCTACAACACGCTGGGCTATCTCTCGACAATCCGCACGCCGTTGACCTCGAACAACTACGTGTGGCGACTCGATCATGACTTCAACTCCAAACACCGTTTCTTTGGATCTTTCCGTGCTTTCAAACTCTTGAACGTAACAACGAACCAGGTAGACGTTGGTGGCTATTTCGGCGATACGCCGGGCCAATACACGCCACAAGCGCCGCGCCCGCAACTCGGCGAGTTGATGGTGCTCGGACTTACAAGCAATCTCACATCACGGCTCACGAACGACGTCCGTTTTAGCTATCTATGGAACTGGTGGGAATGGTCAACGCAGAACGATCCTCCGCAACTTGGCGGTCTCGGAGGGGCGCTTGAAATCGCTCCTAATAACAGTGGTAATCCACTGGGCGCAGAAAGTACGTCCGCGCTAATTCCATACAACGTCAACAACCAGAGTACTCGCCAGCGTGTTTGGGATGGTCAGGACAAGATGCTTCGTGATGACCTGACTTTCGTAAAGGGAAATCACATTTGGCAGTTCGGTGGTCAGTTCCAGAACAACTACAACTTTCACACGCGCACAGACAACGGCAGCACGATCAATAATCAGATCGTGTATCAGATTGCCGGAAACCAGGTGAATTACACTGGGTTCTTCCCGTCAACTGTCACGTCTGCAACTAACCAGGCCATTTACACAAACATCGCATCATCGATACTCGGACTGGTTGGCCTGACTCAGGTGATCTACACGCGCACCGGTTCGACGCTGCAAATTCAACCCATCGGCACACGCGCAGCCGAACAGAGTACGATCAAGTACTACAGCGGCTACGTCGCTGATACCTGGCGCATGAAGCCTTCGATCACCTTAACCTACGGAGTCAGCTACATGTACGAGACGCCGCCGGTTGAGAAGAATGGCGCCCAGGTGGAATTGGTGTACTCGGATGGAAGTTTGGTTCACACGGATTCGTTCCTGGCAAAACGAAAGGCGGCAGCTTTGGCCGGGCAAGGGTGCCCGACCTCGTCACTTACCTGCGACATCGCTCCGATTCTCGGTTTTGAAACGACCGGCAACCTGCATATGAAGTACCCCTATGATCCATTCAAGAAGGGCTTCAGTCCGCGTGTCGCGATTGCCTGGAATCCGAACTTCAGCAGCGGCTGGAAGAAGATGCTGTTTGGTGATGGTAACCAGGTAATAAGAGCGGGATACGGCAGAACCTGGGGACGCATCAATGGCGTCAATCAAGTTCTGGTTCCGTTGCTCGGCCCCGGCTTGCTCCAACCCGTGACGTGCTCATTCGCTTTGAGCAACGGCACGTGCGGCACGAGCAATACTCTGGCTAACGTGTTCCGCGTGGGACCGACAGGCACCGGATGGGATGGCTTGGTGGCTCCGCTTTCGGCGCCGACTACAACGCTGCCGCAACCGTTCTTCCCGGGCGTTGGCGGAGCAGCCGTGGCGGGTGATTCCACAGTTCTCGATCCAGACTACAAGCCTGAGCAGGTCGATACCTGGAACTTCACCATTCAGCGTCAATTCGGCCGCCGCATTTCGCTCGAAGCCGGTTACATGGGCAAGCGCAGCAGGAACATCTTCGAGCAGGTTGATATTGACACTGTTCCCTACATGATGACGCAAGGCGGACAGACTTTCGCCAGTGCATTCGCAAATATGTGGAGAGCGCTTTGTTCTCCGGGAGGCGGCGGTCGTTGTACGCAACTTGACGTCGCGGGCAGCGGAGGGTTGGCAGCGCTCATAGCTTCAGTTCCCAATCAGCCGTTCCTTGAGACGGCCCTGGGTGGTCCGTCGTCGACGTACTGCTCCGGCTTCACGAGCTGCACTCAAGCCTTCCTCAACCAATCGGGAAATCGCACGTTCATTGGCTCAACGCGAGTTTCCGAGTTGTGGGCTTATCTCAACAACACCGGCACTTCGCGGGCGAACGGGACGCTGGGCTCCTGGGCTCTGGGTCGCACGATGTTGAGTTCACAGGCGACATCGATCAACACGACGACGAGCCTCGGCTTCTCGAACTACAACGCCGCGTTCTTTACCGTGAAGTTTAACGACTGGCACGGTATCAATTCGATTACCAACTTCACGTGGGGCAAAGCGTTGGGCACGGCCCAAATTGCCCAATACAACAGCTCGAACCAATGGCTGGATGTTTGGAACCCGCAGGCGAGCTATGGTCCAGCGGTCTTCGATATCAAATACATCCTGACCAGTGGCTGGAGCTACAGGCCCGATTTCTTTAAAGGCACGCATGGCTGGAAGCGGCATTTGCTTGACGGATGGTCGATTTCACCATTCTTGACAGCACAAAGCGGCTTCCCAATCGGCATTGGCTACACGGAAGGCGGTAATTGTTCGGCAGCCTGCCAGGCCTTCGGCCAGGTCGGCAATGTGTCGAGTTCCAGTACTGCTTTTGAAAGTGCGATACCGATTGTCCCAACTAACTATAGCCCGACGTTGCACCACAACATTACCGGCTCGACAGTCACTGTCGGAGGCGTACCAGTAAACGTTGCGACCAGTCTCGCAGCTACGGCCGGTGGAACGGGTCTCAATATATTCGCCGATCCGGGTGCGGTTTGGTCGAACTTCCGCCGCTGTGTTCTCGGAATCGACACCAGTTGCGGAAGTGTGGGAAATCTAAGAGGGTTTAACCGTTGGAATGTCGACGCGACGCTCGCGAAAGATATGAAATTTACTGAGCGCGTGGGGGCAACCTTCACTCTCCAATTCACCAATGTCCTGAACCACTATCAACCATCAGACCCAAGCAGTTTGAGTCTGACGAGCAACACGACCTTCGGAAGAGTTAACGGCACGTTCTACGCCGCTCGTCAGATGGAACTGGGTCTGCGAGTCCACTTCTAATTGGATTCACATCCAAGCAATTCGAGGGGCTGATTCGTCAGCCCCTCTTTTTTCTCGTTTTAATCGGACTTGTTAGTGAGGAGATTTATGCAGTGTGCTTCTTCTTGCGCAGGTCACGCTGAGTCTTTAGCAGGGCGCAGATATCGGTTGATGCTTGTGGCCCACGCCACGCGGTGTCGTCGGCGTAAAGCACACATTGAACGATCGCCCGACCGGTATATTTGGGCTGTTCGGTGTTTCCATTACTTCCCTTAGTCGTCTGCACGACACGCGTCGGTGGTGAGCGCAGTTGACTGGTAAATGTCGTCGTCTTCTCTTCTTTCAGCGTTTCGAGACTAAGGAATTGGTGCCGGCCGACTTCTTTGTTGGAAGTTACGTCGATGAACACGTAATCCCACGCCACGCCTTCAATTGTTTTTCCTCCGATGTTTTTCACGCGCATCGAATAAACATAGACGACAGGCAAGCGACTCGGAGTCGCGGGAAAGGCCACCGACTGCGAAGTTTGGGCATTGCTTTGCGCGCTGGTCGCATTGCGGGTCGCGTCCGAGGCACTTGTTGGCGGGTTAATGGTATTTCTGGTGTTAGCATCATTGAACACACCGCTCATAGGAATAGTCGATGGATCAAAGTTGCGCGGCAGTTGAATCTGCTTTTCCCATTTTAGTTTGAGAATCTCTAACGGAAGAGGTGAGCTTTCAGATTGATTTTGGGCGCTTGCCGCAACATGCACCGCGACAAGTAAGAGAGTCGACAACAAAAGTCTTTGTAAGACCACGATCCTCGCTAATGTAGCACCGTCTTATTTCCAACTACACGAGTAAGTCACACCCTGTGATTTCGCGATTTCAGTAAAGCGGTCTTCGTAGGGTTTTGCGTATTCTTCAACGCTCCGTTTGATTTTATTGAAGAGGCGGCAGTGAAAGCTCTCTTTCGCCACGCGGTCGCGCAGGTAGAGCATCGCGTTGGCTTCGCCCCAGTATTCTCGGTCTTCCCAAATCTGCACCGGATTGCCGCCCATCTGATTTGCCAACTCAATCAGTTTTGGGTCGTTGACGTTGTGGCCATTGCTCAAAAAGATCTTGTTGTATTGTGGCACGAGCTTCACCTGGAGTTTGTAAAGTGACTCGGGAGTTTCGGCAATCTTCATGACATGGCCGAACTCGTGCGCAATTTTCGTCGCGGCAAGAACATTCCGACTCAACAACTGATTCGCTTCATACGCTTCAAGCGAGTTCATCACCGGGTAATAGATCTTGCTCGGATAACCTTCATCGATGCGTGTGCCGAGAAAAATCGTCGCCTCGACCAATTCGCCTTGATCGTTCCACTTGTACTGACCGGTGCCGGCGCCATTTTTGTTGTGGTCGGCGATCGTGATGGTCAGCTTCAGATGCGGATGCTTGTTGTAAAGCTCCCACTGCGCCTTGCCGATATCGGCGACCAGAAACTCGTTTTTCCAATCATCGTAGCGCTTACGATAACGGGCCTCGATCTCCTCACGTAGTCCGGTGTCACTGGGCCTGGCGCTCGCAGTCTCATTAGGTGCTGCATTCGCCGGCAAAACTGATGGCGCAAAGCGCCTGTTGCTGGGCAGCGACACGATGGTTAGAAGGGTTAAACCGATCGCGAGAAACAGAAACAATCGTCGAGTCTTCACCGCAGTATCCCCCGTTGGCGAGTAGAATTCCGAAAGTTCTAAAGTATCCGGCGCCACAAGTCAATAGAATTTCGTCTCTTTAACCTCACATTTCAACCGTCAATTCTTACAGGGTGCAGGTGCGAATGGCCGAAGTACCAGCACCTCACCTAATTCAATATGACGCACGTCGACCCGGGCCCCCGCGTAAGTCGTTTGAAAGCGTGAAATTTGCCAGCAATCTCAAAGCAGGGCCTTCCAGTCTGAACGTAGAGCCAACGCAGCATGTGGGTACACCAAGCTGAAAAATAAAGCTTGACGCTGAGCCCATCGGGAATATACTTGCGGCCATCAATTTGGATCTGCTCTTACATTATCTGGCCCAGCAATACTAATCGAAGTTTTCCGCGAAGGTTTCTCAATAGCTAAAGTTCGCTTAGGTCTCTCGTGACTTAAGAAGAACTGTCATGCTCAATTAGTTGAGCTTGTCAGTTTGCAACCCGCCCAACTTCATCACAGGAGGTTCTGTCGAAATGAAACGCACATCTTTTTGCGTGGCGTTCGCCATTGCAGTCGGTATCGTTTTCAGCTTCACCACATCCACTTACGCCCAATCGGCATCGTCCGGCGGCATTACCGGCGAAGTTTCTGACCCACAGGGCGCGAGCGTGGCTGGGGCTGATGTGAAGCTTATCGATACTTCTACAAAGAGCTCTCAATCGACTGTGACTAATGATTCGGGTCGTTACAACTTTCCCGTGGTCAATCCCGGCCTGTACGACCTGGTCGTAAGCAAGAGTGGCTTTAAAACGGCACAGTTCAACGGTCGGAAGGTAAGCATCGGTGCAGTGCTCACGCTAAATGTCTCTCTGGAAGTTGGCGCGCTGACAGAAACCGTGGTGGTCACTTCGGCCAATGCCGGCACTGAACTCCAGACTGTTAACGCGACAGTCGGCACCACGATCAATCTGAAAGAGATGGAGTTGCTACCCAATTTGGGACGAGACGCGACGACGCTAATGGCGCTGCAACCCGGTGTAACACCATCTGGTCAGGTGGCAGGCGCTGTTGGCGACCAAAATTCATTCTCGATCGACGGCGGGCAAAACAGCGATGATATGTCTGGTGACCAGGTTGGTTACACAGTGAATTTCACCGGTGGAGCGCAACTTAACGGAGGTAATCAGATTAACGGCATGGCGTCGGGCGTGGCGCCGACCCCGCTCGAGAGCGTGGAAGAGTTTCGCGTCAATACATTCGGACAAACGGCCGATTTCAATGGCTCAATTGGCGCGCAGGTTCAGATGGTAACGCGCCGTGGCAGCGACCAGTGGCATGGTTCGGCTTATGGCTACTACTGGACGCCAAATATTCTCGGCGCGAATTCGTGGAAATCGAATCATACAGCGTTTACTAAAGGCAGCCCTGTTATACCCCGTCCGTGCGCAGCGGGAACAACCCTGCATGACGGTGACAACAACTGCATCATGCCCTACACGCCGATCATTCCCAATCAGCGAAAGCGCTTCGGCTTCACCATTGGCGGAACTCTGCTGCCCTGGAAAATTCTCGGCGGCAAAACATATGTGTTCGCCAACTATGAAGGCTTTAGATTCGGAGGTGTGCAGACGTTTGAACGCGCCTACCCGACAGGTGCAATGCGCGCGGGCGTGATTCAGATTCAGAATGCGCTCACGAGTACCTCAGCAAACGTGCCGCTTCCGGGAAACACTCTTTCGGGCAATCAAGGACTGATCCAGGGAATCGAGAACGGATCGCTGGTCAATTACGCGCCGGGAGCTTGGGTCCCGTTCAATCTCAATCCGTTTCCGGTGACGGTTACGATTGGAAATCCAAATTCGAGTTCTTCACCGGTACGTACTGTGACGTTAGCCCCGTGTCAAAGGACAACAGTGGCTATATGCGATCCGCGTGGCTTGGGTCTTAACCCATTGATTCGCTCGATTTGGAATACCATCCCGCTGCCTAATGATCCTCTGAGTGGTGGTGATCAGTTCAATACTCAGGGCTTTCTTTCGACTATCCGCCTGCCACTTACATCAGACGTGTACGTGGGCCGCATCGATCACGATTTCAATTCCAAGCACCGATTCTTTACTTCGTTCCGCGCGCAACACCTCGAGCGGACCGTCAATAGCCAGGTGGACGTGGGCGGACTCCTCGCGGGGGCGACACGTGGCCAGTACGGTTCGACTGCCGTCCGCGTGCAGACTCCCGAATTACTGGTCTTTGGACTCACCAGCACGCTCAGTCCGACGCTGACAAACGATTTGCGATTAAGCTATCTGTGGAATTGGTGGGGATGGGGCACGTCGGGAATTCCACCTCAGACAAGTACGCTTGGCGGCGCGGTCGAGATTGCCGACCCGGGTAATACTGATGCAGAGACCAGTGCTACAGGCGCGCTTATTCCTTACAACGTTGATACGCAGGACGTGCGGCAACGAACGTGGGATGGCAAGGACTATATGATCCGCGATGATGTCTCGTGGGTCCACAACAATCATCTGATTCAGTTTGGCGGGTTCTTCCAACCAAACGTCGACTACTTCGCGCGCACCGACAACGGGACCACGATCAGCAATCAGATCGTCTACCAGGTCGCGAGTAAGTCGATTGTCTTTACCAACTTCTATCCCGGGAATCTTCCTAACAACTCGACGATGAGAACGAGCTATGGGAACCTGGCCACCGCCGTCTTTGGGTTGGACGGGTTCAATCAAGTGTTGTACACGCGCGAGGGCGCCAATCTGGCGATTCAACCGCTCGGCCAACAATCGCAAGTGCAGAGCACTATCAAGACCTACAACGCCTACGTTAATGACACGTGGCGTTTGTCAAACAACTTGACGCTCAGTCTGGGTGTCGGCTACACCGTTGAAATGCCTCCGGTCGAGGAACAAGGCCGGCAGGTCGTTCTCGTCGATCAGAATGGAAAACCCATTCACGCGGCTGAGTTCATCGCGGCGAGAAAAGCTGCGGCCCTGAATGGGCAAGCGTACGCACCGATAGTTGGATTCGAGACTGCGCGCAACCTCGGTTTGAAATATCCTTATCAGCCGTTTTATGGCGGCATCAGCCCCAAGCTTGCCATTGCCTGGAATCCGCAGTTCAAGACTGGACTTCTGCACAAACTACTCGGCGAAGGCGAAACCGTCTTCCGTGGTGGATACGGGCGACAATTTGGACGCTTGAACGGAGTTAATAACTTGCTCGTGCCGATGTCCGGTCCGGGGTTGCTGCAATCAGTAACTTGCAGCCTGGCCCATATGACAAACGGTTGCCTGACTTCCGGATCTGTCGACGTGAGTAACGTTTTTAGGATCGGAGTCGACGGATTGATAGCGCCGCTACCCTCGCCTATTGCGAATCTCCCGCAGCCTTACTTGCCCGGCGTCGTTCAGAACGGAATTCAGAATCCCGTCGGCGGCGACTCGCGCGCAGTTGACTACGATTATAAACCTGAATCAACCGATAACTTCGACTTCACGATACAACGCAGCTTTGGTCGCAACATGGCGATTGAGATCGGTTACATGGGCCGCAAGATCGATCATGAATTCGCGGAAATCGATCTCGATTCGGTGCCTTACATGATGACGCTCGGCGGCCAAACTTTCGCGGACGCTTATGCGAAATTGTATGTGGCGATTTGCGGTCTCGGGCCGGTTTGCGCGAACAATGCCTACACTGGTGCAGCACAGCCTTTCTTCGAAAGTGTCTTAAGCAAGCCCGGCGGAACTTTCTGCAACGGCTTCGCCAATTGCACTGCGGCAGTGGCATCCAAGGAACTTGCGCGATTCCAAAATGTCCGCGTTTCGGACTTGTGGGCGGACCTCAACGCGGCAAATTCCTGGACGCTCGGCCGCACTATGTTGAGCGATCAAGCAACCACCATTGGTCTGAAATCCGCGCTCGGCTACGGCAACTACAATGCTGCGTTTCTTACCTTCAGACTTCGCGACTGGCGAGGCATCACCGCTGTTACCAACTTTACCTGGGGACGAGCCCTGGGCCTCGGCGCACAAACTCAACGAAGCAGCGGCACAAATTTGGTCGATATCTACAACCTCCGCGGCAACTACGGATCAAATGGATTCGACATCAAATTCATTTACAACCTGGGAATGACCTATCGACCGGACTTCTTCAAGAGCAAGAAGGGATGGATGGGCCATCTCTTGAATGGCTGGTCAGTATCGCCGTTCTTCACTGCTCAAAGTGGAGCACCGACCCGAGTCAACTGGTCGGGAGCAGGTGGATGTGGCGCTGACTGCCAGGCGTTCGGCGAAACCGGAAACTCAAACGGCGGCGCTTCCGGTTTCGAATCGGCAATTTACGTCGGGAATGGCAACCTCCGGCCGGGCGTCTTTCGGGCCGTGACAGGTTCCAACGGCATCGGCACCAACAATACCGAAGGAATCAATCTGTATTCCGATCCGTCTGCGGTCTTTAACAGCTTCCGTCGTTGTGTCCTCGGCCTGGATACCAGCTGCGGCGGAGGCGTGGGTAACCTGCGTGGGTTGCCGCGTTGGAATCTGGATGCGACGCTGGCAAAAGACTTCAAGATTACAGAGCGTGTGGGTCTGCAATTTACGATGCAGTTCACGAACGTGTTCAATCACTTCCAGCCTAACGATCCGCGCGATAACAGCGCCAACAATTTGCGGCTAAACCAGCCCACCAATTTTGGCAAGATCACGAATGCTGTTTACGATCCGCGGCAGGTTGAGTGGGGCATGCGCGTCCACTTCTAGTTCGAATGACTCTCTCAAAACAAAGGGGCCGAGCAATCGGCCCCTTTCATTTTGAGGAGAGCTGATAATTTGACTTGCGATTAATCGTAAAGCAGCGCGCTCGCTCGGGCGGCGCGAAACTGTTCCAGGGAATTACTCCACGAGCGAACGATCGATTCCGCTGAATCCCCGCGCTTTAGGCGTTCAAAAGAGTCGGAATTGGCCAGCAATCTCACAAACCCGTCGACCTTCCAATCTGACGGATAGAGCTGATGCAACGCTGCGGCGATCTCGATTCCCATCGCTACCGATTGAAGTCTTGTGCGATCGGTGACGACGATGTTTACTCCCCCGC
>Ga0207675_100006454_pt1 | contig 11105 bp, 13 predicted proteins | sample KBSSwiS42_FD_184305 | JGI IMG/M metagenome (GOLD analysis project Ga0207675, IMG submission 184305) | Switchgrass rhizosphere microbial communities from Kellogg Biological Station, Michigan, USA - KBS Switchgrass S4-2 (SPAdes) (version 2) | ecosystem: Host-associated > Plants > Roots >...
CCGCTTGTCGCGTTGCGTATTCCTACGATCGGACCGCCCCGGATCGGGTGCCGCTACGCTGTTCGACGCCAGGCCGGGGGGCCATGAGTAGACGAGGTGAGGACCATGGGCCTGCCAACACCGCTCGCCCGCGTGCTCGACGCCGTGCAGGGCACGGCGTCGCCTCGCGTGCACCAGGCCCCCGCGGTCCGGTGGCTGTCGGTGCCGCAGCTCGTGCGCACCGCGGTGGACGTGCTGCAGGCGTCGTCGTTCGCCAAGTACGCGGACAAGCGCGAGACGATGGCGACCAGCCCCCGCGAGTTCTACCGGCTGCCCGCCGCCGACGAGGAGCCCCGCGACGCCGTCTTCGTCGACTACGTCGCCGACACCGGCGACGGCTTCAACGCGACCTTCGCCACCGCCCGCGTCCTGTCCGGCACGGCCGACGGCGCGCTCGCCCCCGACCCCGAGTTCGCCACCCGCGGCGCCCAGGCCGACCTGCTGGTGTTCGGCGGCGACGAGGTGTACCCGGTGGCCTCGGCGCTGCAGTACGAACAGCGGCTCAACGAGGTGCTGCGCACGGCGGCGATCCTCGACAAGGTGGTCGACCTCCCGCCGGTGATGGCGCTGCCCGGCAACCACGACTGGTACGACGGGCTGGCCTCCTTCCGCCGCAACTTCTGCGAGTCCTGGGTGCAGCGCGACGCGCGGTCGGGCGAGGAGCTCATCGCGGTGCCCCCGAGCGACCAGCGCGACGACGTCGGCGGCTGGGGCGCGTTCCAGTCCCGCAGCTACTTCGCGGTGCAGCTGTCGCCGCGGTGGTGGCTGTGGGCGGTGGACAGCCAGCTCGACGCGCCGATCGACGCTGAGCAGCTCTCCTACTTCCGCGGTGCCCGCCTGCACCTCGGCGACGCGAAGGTCATCCTCTGCACGGCGACGCCCAGCTGGTTGGAGGCCGAGCGCGCGGGTACGGAGACCTACTCCGCCGAGGCCGACAGCCCGCTCTACACCCTCCTGTGGTTCATCGACCGCGTGCTGGGCCACGCCGAGCGCCACCGGATCCGGCTCGTCCTCACCGGCGACCTGCACCACTACGCCCGCTACACCTGCACCGAGCCCACCCCGCCGCCCGACACGGCGCCGGAGACCCACGAGCCCTTCTGCCCCGAGCTGGTGACCTGCGGCGGGGGCGGCGCGTTCCTCGCGTCCACCCACCACCTGCCGCGGCAGCTCTCGATCGCGCTGCGGCCGTGGCCGAGCGGCTCCGGCGCGACCGCGGGGTTCGAGCGCGCCGCCGCCTACCCCGGCGTCACGACGTCACGGGCGATCGGGCGCTCCCGGTTCCTCTCCGCCGCGTGGCGCAACGGACCTTCGCTCCCGGCGCTGATCGGCGCGGTCGACGTCGCGCTGTTCCTCACCTTCCTCCTGCACTGGCCGACGGGCTGGCCGCGGGCGTGGCAGTTCTGGGTCGCGACCGGCATCGTCGCCGTGCTGCTCGGGTTCTACGCCGCCTCGGGCGCCAACGCCGTGCGGCCCCGCCGTCGCCGACGATGGGTGATCGGGCTGCTGCTCATCGGCCACACGCTCGCGCACCTCGTCGCCGCGTGGCTGGTGGCGGCGCTGGTCGCCGCGCTCGTCGTCGACCCGGCGCGGCCGCCGTGGTACGGGTACGTGCTCGCGATCCTGCTGCTGGTGGCGCTCGGCACGGCGGTCTTCGTGACCTACCTGCAGGTCGCCGACCAGTTCGGCTGCCACACCCTGGAGGCGTTCTCCGGGCTGCGGATCGAAGGCTGGAAGTCGCACCTGCGGCTGCGCGTGAGCGCCGACGAGGTGGTCGTGCGGGTGATCGGCATCGACCACGCGCCCTCGGCCCGCAACCGCGACGACCTGCGCGCCGTGGTGCCCGTGCCGCACGTCGTCGAGACGTTCCGGGTGCCGTGGGACGGCTCCGCGGTCGTCGAGCAGGTGGCCCGCGACGTCGCGCCGTCGGCGCAGGCCTGAGCCGACACGTTCCTCCATTTCGCCACCGCGCGCGGCGGCGCGTGCCATGATGCCCGGGCCGTTCACCCGGTCGGACAGGAGGTACCGTCGTTGCCCACGCGACTGTCGCCCCGCCGCCAGTTCCAGATCCTGTTCGGGCTGTGCCTCGGCGTCTTCCCGGCGATGGTGCTCGGCTTCACGCTGATCCAGAGCCCGCCGGGGGCCGAGGACAGCACCACCCCCGCCGACGTGGTCGCCGACCTCGGCATGCTCGTCACGTTCGGCGCGCTGGCGGCGGCGGTGCTCCTGTTCTGGGCGCAGCACGCGTGGCTGCCCGCCCGGCTCGCGGCGGTCGTGGTGATCGCGGCGCTGCTCGGCGCGGGCCTGCTGCTCACGGCGACGCTCACCAGCACGGGCGGCCAGGTCTGGCGGTTCCCCCTGATGTACCTCGTCGTCGGTCTCGGCTTCATCCTCGCCGGCCTGATCAGCACGATCGTCGCCGCCACCGAGAGCTGACGCCGTTCGGCGATCCGGAGGTATCAGGCCACGCCCGCGCCGCGCTCTTGGCTCCGGAGCGAAGGCGGTGGGGGATGACCAAGGCGGTCGAACAGCTGCGGAGCGGCCTGGTGGTGGGGCACGCCGGGCTGCGGAGCGTGGGGACGAGCGACCCGGTGGGGAAGGACGTGCACGACGGCGACACCGTCGCCGTGCTCGCGGCGGGGGATGTCGGGGTGCGGTTCCTCGGGGTGGACGCGCCGGAGGCGACCGCGCCGCTGCCGGGGACGCAGGCCCCGCTCGTGGCTCTGGACGACCCGCGCTGGGAGCAGGCCTTGGCGGCGGCGTTCGCACCGGGCGCGCAGCCGCTGGGCCCCGCCGCCGACCCGGCGCTGGTGGCGCACCTGGAGGCGCGGGCGGTGGTCGGCGAGGCGGTGAACCACGCCCGGCTCGCGGCCGCGGCCCGGATCGCCCTGGTGGACATGGTCAGCAAGGACATGGCCGCGTTGGGCGTGGACGCGGCGGGTTTCCGCTTCTTCCTGGCGTTCGCCGCGGACGTCATGGACCGCTACGGGCGCCTCCTGGGCTACGTCAAGCCCGACCAGCCCGACGTGCCCGCCGAGCAGCGGCTCGGCTCGTACAACGAGCGGCTGCTGGCGGCGGGTTGGGCCAGCCCGTACTTCATCTGGCCCAACACCAGCCCGTGGCGGGCGGCGCCCGCGGTCGTCGACGCGGTGCCCGCACCCGGCACCGCCGCGCAGGCCGCGGCGGCCGACCCGGCCGTGGCCGCCGCGCGGGCGTCGGTGAAGGCGGCGCGGCGCCTGCGGGTCGGGCTGTACGAAGCCGCCCGGCCGTTGCGGCTGCAGGCCTTCGAGCTGCGGATGCTGGCGCGGCGCCAGCCCCCGGACCGGTGGTTGGTCGACCTCGGCGGGGATGGCGACACCTTGATCCCGCCGCAGTGCTACCCGCGCGTCCCGCTGCCCGAGGACCGGCTGTTCATCCCGGCCGAGTACGTGCCGCTGTGGGTGGAGAAGGGCTGGCAGCGCCCCCGAGGACGCTGACGGCTACGCGGGCGCGTGCTGCTCCTCGGTGACGGCGGTCGACGGGCCGTTGCCCGCCCGGCGCACCATCACGACGTACAGCGCGCCGAAGACGACGACGCCGAACACGGCGAGCACCACGGCCACGACGCTGGACAGGCTGCCGTAGCTGCCGGTGAGCAGCAGGAGCGCGGGCACCCACGCGGTCACCCAGCCCTGTATCGCGCACACCGCTCCGGTGTAGCGGCTCAGGCTGTCGCGCTTGAGGCCGAGCACCAGGAAGAACAGCAGCCAGAGGAACGCCCAGTAGAGCCAGATGACGCCGAACCCCGGGTCCTGGAAGTGCGTGAAGTTCAGCCACGAGTAGACCAGCGCGGACAGGAACACGAAGAGGCAGAAGTAGCCCAGGCCGGTCCCGTCCAGGTCGAGCGTGAGGTTCAGCGCGACGTAGAGGTAGGTGAACGAGAAGAGGTAGAGCCCGGCCGCCGACAGGATGACGTCGGCGTCCCCGTTCGCGGTGAAGATCAGGTAGGTCGGGGTGATGATCTGGAGGCCACCGACGAAGAAGTTGATCGGCGCGGCGGACTTGGGTTCCACCCAGCCCAGCAGCATCGCCCCGTTGATGAACAGCACTGCGCCGACGAACAGCAGTCCGACGGATCCCATCGCTCGTCCCTTCCTCGGGGTGCAGGTGGTTGCCCCCTGCCGGGGCCGCTCGACGGGCGGCCCCGGCGCGGGCAGTGGGATCAGGCGCGCGACACCGGGACACCCTGTCCCGGGTCGACCTGCTGCGGGCCGTTCGCGCTGGGCCGCACGTCGATGTCGAAGATCGCGGTGGGGATGTAGACCGTGGAGCAGGAGTTCGGGATGTCGACGACGCCCGAGAGCCTGCCTTCGATCGGCGCGGCGCCGAGGATCATGTACGCCTGGATGTCGCTGTAGCCGAACTTCTGCAGGTAGTCGATCGCGTGCAGGCAGGCCCGCTGGTAGGACAGGTGCGAGTCGAGGTAGCGCTGCTCGCCCGACAGCGTCACCGACGTGCCGGAGAACGCCAGCCACTGGTCGTAGCGCGGGTCGACGTTGCCCGGCATGAAGATCGCGTTCTCGCTCACGCCGTAGGTCGCCATGCCGCCCTTGATCACGTCGACGTGCAGGTCCATGAACCCGCCCATCTCGATCGCGCCGCAGAACGTGATCTCGCCGTCGCCCTGCGAGAAGTGCAGGTCGCCGAAGGAGAGCTTCGCGCCGGGCACGAACACGGGATAGAAGACGCGCGTGCCGGCCGTGAAGTTCTTGATGTCCTGGTTGCCGCCGTTCTCACGCGGCGGGGCGGTGCGGGCGGCCTCGGCGGCGGCCCGGGTGAAGTCGTCGCCGGTGAGGCTGCCGAGGATGGCCGAGTCCGGGTTGGGCGGCAGCGCCAGCGGCGGCACCCGGTTCGGGTCGGTGTCGATCAGGGCCTGTTCGCGGGCGTTCCACTTGGCCAGCAGGTCCGCGGAGGGCGCGGTGCCCATGAGGCCCGGGTGCACGATGCCGGTGAACGACACCCCGGGGACGTGCCGCGACGTGGCCACGCCGCCGCGGAAGTCCCAGATCACCTTGTAGGCGTCCGGGAACTGCTCGGTGAGGAAGCCACCGCCGTTGCGGGTGGCGAACACGCCGGTGTAGCCCCAGCCCTGGCCCGCCAGCGGGCCGGAGTCCTCCTGCGGGATCGGCCCGACGTCGAGGATGTCGACGATCAGCAGGTCGCCGGGCTCCGCGCCCTCGACGGCGATCGGCCCGGAGAGCACGTGGACGCCCGCGAGGGGCGCGTTGAGGATGTCGTCGGCCGAGTCGTCGTTGACGATGGCCCCGTCGAACCACTCGCGGCAGTGCACGCGGAAGCTGTCGCCCGGCTTGACGTGCACCTGCGCCGGGATGTCGGGGTGCCAGCGGTTGTGCCCCACGATCTGCTGCTCGGTGAACTTCTTCTGCGAGTCGAGCGGGAAGACGACCTCGGGCATGGCTCCTCCATGGGTGCATCTCGGCCATATCGCGGCACGCCGCAGCCGGACGGCGGGGCGTGGGAAATCGGTCGGTCGGGCTACGGCGGGTTCAGGGGCGCGGGAGCTTGCTGGTGCGCGGGTCCAGCCGCGGTGCGGGCGTGCGCGGCGAGGTCGGGATCGAGGACACGACGCCGGGCTCGAACCGGGACGCCGCGGTGCGGTCGAGCACGGCCATCCGGGCCGGGTCGGCGAGGCCGAGCATCGGCGCGGTGATCACCCGGGACGAGGTGGCACCGCAAGCGGGGCACGGGACCGTCACGGGGGCGGTCCCGATCGGCCTGCGGACGTCGACGGGGCCGTCGATCGCGCAGCGGTACGTGTAGGTCGCCATGCGTAGCCGCCCTCGGGATTTGCGGAAACAGTTTCCTAGGAAACTACTCAGCGGCGTTGATCGTGTCAACGGTCACAGCTGCTGGATGACGTCCCAACTCAGGCCGTCGGCCACCGCGAGGAACACGCGCTGGCGGAGGTGCCGGTCGCGCAGTTCGACGGTGCCGCGCGGGCTCTCGTAGGACAGGCCCTCCGCCACCGAGGTCATCGGCCGCACCTCGACCGAACCCGCGCGACCCATGAGCGCCGTCAGCAGCCGCACGCCCTCGTAGCAGGACTCGCCGAGGCTGTTCAGCACCGGGGCGTCGGCGCCGAACCGGTCGAAGTACGCCGCCGCGAAGTCCAGCCCGGACTGGGTGGCGAGGTCTTCGAAGTAGCCCGCCGAGGTCATCAGGCCCCTGGTGTTGTCCGCGCCGGACGCGAGCAGCACGTTCTCGTCGATGAGGGAGCTGAACCGCAGCATGTCGCGGTCGAGGCCCAGCGCGCTGAAGGACCGGTTGAACTCCACCGCGTCGTCGCCGATCAGCAGCATCATCACGGCCTCGCAGCCGCTGCGCTCCACCCGCTCCAGCACCCGGCTGAAGTCCGTGGTGCCGAGCGGCACGAACATCTCCTCGCAGACCGTGCCGCCCATCTGGCGCAGGTACTGCCGCGCGGTCTGGGCCGACCGGCGGGGCCACACGTAGTCGTCGCCGACGATCGTCCAGCGCCGCACGCCCACGGCGCTCGCGAACCAGTCGAGCGCCGGACCGAGCTGCAGGTCCGGGGTCTCGCCGGTGAGGAACACGCCGGGCCGGTGCTCGCCGCCCTCGTACAGCGCCGTGTAGGCGTAGGGCACGCGGCCGCCGATCACGGGGGCGACGGCCTCCCGCACCGCCGAGATGTGCCACCCCGTGACGGCCTCGACGGTGCCCGCGCGGATCAGCGCATCGACGTTCGTGGCCACGCTGGACGGCGCGGCGCCGCCGTCGACCGGCACGAGGTTGAGCTCGCGGCCGAGGACGCCACCTTGAGCGTTGATCTCCTCCATGGCGAGCGTGGCGCAGCTCTCGCAGGACGGCCCGAAGATGCCCGCGGGCCCCTGCAGCGGGATCACGAGCGCCATGGAGAGCACGTCGCGACTGCGCGGCGGAGGCACGGTGAGGTGCTGCGGTGCCACGCAGAGGCTCATGCGGTTACGCTAATCACGCCCGCAAGTGTTCGTGCTGCTCCGTTCGGAGGGACAACGGCCGTCGATGAGCGACGAATCGCTACGCCTGCTCTCGATGGCGGAACGCGCGGCGACGCAGCGGCTCGACGAGGCGCTCAAGGTCAAGGGCTCCGGCGTCGACCAGTGGCGGATCCTGTCGCTGCTCGTCGAGCAGGGCGGCTGCCCGATGCACGTGGTGGGGGAGCACGCCCTGATGCTCGCCCCGAAGCTCAGCAAGCTCGTCGACCGCATGGTGTCGGCCAACCTGGTGCTGCGCCGCGCCGACCAGCACGACCGCAGGCGGGTGCTGCTCTTCGCGTCGGCGCGCGGCAAGCAGGCCCTCGCCGAGTGGGACGCCGCCGCGGCCGAGGTGCAGGAGCAGTTCCGCGAGATCCTGGGGCCGGACACCGAGCTCTTCCACGACCTCCTGCAGAGGCTGTCGAGCGGCCTCAAGGCGGACCTGCCGGTGGAGTCCTAACGCTCGGCCGCCGCGACGGCGTCGTGGACGACGCCTTCCAGGCCGTGGTCGCGGTAGGCGAGGCGTTGGTGGTGCGCGCCCGGCCTGCGGCTGCGCAGGTCGCGCCACAGCTCGTCGACGGTGGCGCGGTCGCCCGCGTCGGCGAGGGCGGGCCCGACGTACGCGATCAGCGCGTCCACCACGTCGTCGGCCGGTAGCGGGCGCCAGTCGTGGGGCAGGAGCAGGGTGTCGTCGATCCCGGACCGGGCGGCCCGCCACGCGGCGAGGCGCAACATCTCGGGCCGGGCAGCGGTGAGCGGCTGCCCGGCCGCCCACTCGCGGGCCGCGGTCTCGACCAGCCCGCGGGTGAGGGCGGCGAGCAGGAGCGTGTCGCGCGGGTCGCGGCAGACATCGGCGACGCGTACTTCGACCGTCGGGTGGTGGTGCGACGGCCGGGCGTCGAAGTAGAGCATGCCGCGGTCGAGCACGGTCTCCGTGCGCAGGAGCTCCTCGGTGAAGCGGTAGTACTCGGCCGCCGAGCCGAACGGGCCGTTCGGCCCGGCCGACGGCCAGCGACCCCACACCTGGCTGCGGAAGCTGCCGTACCCGCTGTCGAGCCCGTCCCAGAACGGTGAGTTGACGGTGAGCGCCAGCAGCACGGGCAGCCACGGCTGCAGGCGGTCGACCACGGCGACGGCTTCGTCGTCCGACCCGACCGCGACGTGGACGTGGCAGCCGCAGGTGAGCTGCTCGGCCGCGGTGCGACCGAAGCGGTCCAACATCGCGCGGTAGCGGGGGCCGTCGTTGACGTGGGGGTCGACCGGCAGCGGGAAGGTGGCCAGCGGCACGGCGGCCACCCCGGCGCGCCGGGCCGCCGTGGCGGCTTCGCGGCGGCGGTCGACGATCTCGCGGCGGATCTCGTCGAGGCCCGTGCGGGGGGACGTGCCCGTCTCCAGCTGCTCGGCGTGCAGCTCGTTGGTCAGGTCACCGTCGAGGTCGTCGCCCGCGCGCAGCACGGTCGACGCCACGGCGCGGGGTGCGGCGGACTGGGGGTCGACGAGGAGGAACTCCTCCTCGACACCCACGGAGCGGACCGGCACGGCGCGAGTCAATCATCACTGCCGTCGCGGAGCTGCAGCAAGGTGCGCAGGACGTGCTCGACCGCGGCGGCGAAGACGTCGCCCCGCAGCTCGTCGCGCGTCGCGAGGTTCTGCGCGGCGAGGTGCAGCGCCTGCCGGGGCCCGACGCGGCGCACCAGCAGGGCCGCCACCTCCTCCAGTTCGAGGGTGGGGTGGTCGAGTCGCGTCAGCGCGAATTCGATTACCAATTCGTCCCGCGTCATCACGGGCAGTTCGCAGAATTGGACATATGCAGCAGATCCGACATTTCCTCGCGTGCCTGGCCGACAACGGGCCACATCGTGTTCATCTCGTATTCGATTGGGGATCGTACGGTTCCGTCGTCGACGAGACGAGGGAAAACGCATGGATCTGAGACGATCTCGAGCGGGCTCGTCGACGAGGCGAAGATCACCCCGACGGTGATCTTCGCGGGGCTGTGCGGCGCGATCCTGTGGAACCTGCTGACGTGGCTGCTGGGCCTGCCGTCGAGCTCCTCGCACGCGCTGTTCGGCGGCCTCATCGGCGCGACGATCGTGGCCGCGGGCCTGGAGGCGGTGAACTACGGCAACGTGCTCAGCAAGGTGCTGCTGCCCGCCGTGCTGTCGCCGATACTCGCGGGGATCGTCGCCCTCATCGCGACCTACCTCGGCTACCGCATCGCCGCGCGCGGACGCGACGGCACGGTCAAGAAGGGGTTCAAAGCCGGGCAGATCCTGTCGGCGTCGATGGTCGCGCTGGCGCACGGCACGAACGACGCGCAGAAGACGATGGGCATCATCACGCTGACGCTGATCACCGCGGGCCTGCTGCCCGAGGACGCGGGCCCGCCGTTCTGGGTGATCCTGTCCGCGGGCCTGGCCATCGCGCTCGGCACCTACCTCGGCGGTTGGCGCATCATCCAGACGCTGGGCAAGCGGGTGAGCGAGATCCAGACGCCGCAGGGCTTCGCCGCCGAGACCGCAGGCGCGGCCGTGATCCTGACTTCGGCCAACCTCGGCTTCGCGCTCTCCACGACGCAGGTGGCCACCGGCTCGATCTTCGGGGCGGGCGCGGGTCGCCGCCTGGCCACCGTGCAGTGGAGCGTCGCGGGCCAGATGGCGCTGGCCTGGCTGCTGACGCTGCCTGCCGCCGCGGCGGTGGGCGCGGTGGCCGCATGGGCGTCATCCACGGGCACGGTGGGCACGGTCGTCGTCGCGATCGTGCTGGTCGCCCTCGCGGGCGGCATCTACGCCGCCTCGCGGCGCAAGCCGGTGACCGCCGACAACGTGAACGACGTGCCCGCGCCGGTGCCTGCCTGCGCCGTGGCCTGAGCGAGGAGCCGAAATGATCAACTGGGGTGCGCTCGGCGCGGTGTCCCTCGTCTCGCTGGCCGCGGGCGTGGTGATCGTGGTGCTGGTGGCGTTGGCGCTCGTCGGGCTCTCCGCCCGCGAGCCCGCCGCCGACGCCGGAGCCGCGGACACGGCCGACGGGACCGAGCCGGTCGGTCGGGCGACCGGCCCGGTGATGTCAGCCGCGACGGGCACCGCGCTGGCCGCCGTGTGCCTGCTCGCGGCGGCCGCGATCGTGGTCTACGGCCTGGCCTTGGTCATCTTCCACCACTGACCGTTCAGGACAGCACGCGGATCTGGAACGGGTAGTCGTAGGGCCGGTCGTCGGCCGCCCGGATGGCGCCCTTGATGTGGCACCACGCGGACACCACGAAGAGCACGATGATCAGCGGGATGCCGATGACCGCGCCGATCACGGTGAAGATCAGCAACCAGCTCACCAGGTAGAGCAGCCAGAAGGCGAGGTTGAAGTTGAACGCCCCGGCCGCGGCCCGGCGGGCCATCGGGTCGCGCTTCATCACCAGCCAGACGAGCAGCGGGCCGAGCAGGCTCAGCGACCCGGCGCTGAGCAACGCCGCGATGGGCGCGGAGAGGTGCGCGAGGATGGCCGCGATGCGGCTGCCCGCCGAGGGCACCTCGCCTCGCAGGGACTCGGTGGGGGGCTCGTAGGGGGAAGCCATCGTTGCTCTCTTTCGCTGGTTGACCTGCGTCCAGTAAACGACGGGACCGGCCGTCCTGTGCCCGGTTGGGGCGGATTCAGGGGATCGGGCGACGAATTCGAGGGACCACCCTGAGGCCGACCGGGTGACGCGGGCGCGTTCCGGCAGGTTCCGGCGGGGACGGCCGCCGGGTAGCGTCGCCCCCGTGGCCGTCGAGCTCGTGGAGTTCACCGATCCGGCCTGCTCGTACGCATGGGGCACCGAGCCCAAGGTGCGGCGGCTGCGCTGGCAGTACGGGCACCGGCTGCGGTGGCGTCGGGTGATGGTCGGGCTGCACCCGCCGGGGTGGACGGACGGCTGGTCCGACCCGGCGTCGCCGCAGGCGCTCTCCGAGTACTGGAAAGGCGTCGGCGCCGTCACCGGCATGCCCTTCCCGTCGCCGCTGCACCGCGTGCACGCCTCCACCGAAGACGCCTGCCGCCTGG
>Ga0207675_100006455_pt1 | contig 11104 bp, 9 predicted proteins | sample KBSSwiS42_FD_184305 | JGI IMG/M metagenome (GOLD analysis project Ga0207675, IMG submission 184305) | Switchgrass rhizosphere microbial communities from Kellogg Biological Station, Michigan, USA - KBS Switchgrass S4-2 (SPAdes) (version 2) | ecosystem: Host-associated > Plants > Roots >...
CGACCATCGACGCGCCTTCGAGACCGACCGCGAACGCGACCTCGTGCTCGCCACCCACGGCTGGCAGACCGTCCGCCTGACTGCCACACAACTCGAACGGCGCGCAACAGTTGCCCAGCGATTCGCAGCCCTGTTCGCGCCGAGCCAGCGCCGTTGACGTTCGTCAGCGGCTGGCCCGCGCGAGCTCCTGCTTGGCCACCGTGCGCAGGTGCACCTCGTCGGGCCCGTCGACGAGCCGCAGCGTGCGCGCGCTCGCGTAGAAGCGCGCCAGCGGCGTGTCCTGGGAGACGCCGGCGCCGCCGTGGACCTGGATCGCGCGGTCGATGACGTCGCAGGCGGCCCTCGCGGCGACGATCTTGATCGCGGCGACCTCGGCCCGTGCGGCCTTCGCGCCGACGGTGTCGATCGCGTGCGCCGTGGACAGCACGAGCAGGCGGGCCTGGTCGATCTGCATGCGCGACTCGGCGATCGCCGCTCGGACGAGGCCCTGGCCGGCGAGCGGGCCGCCGAACGCCTCGCGCGTGCGCGCGCGATCCACCATGAGATCGAGCGCGCGCTCGGCCATCCCGATCGCGCGCATGCAGTGGTGGATCCGGCCCGGGCCGAGGCGGGCCTGGGCGATCGCGAAGCCGCCGCCCTCCTCGCCGACGAGGTTGGAGGCGGGCACGCGCACGCCCTCCATCAGCAGCTCGACGTGGCCGTGCTGGTCCGTGTAGCCGAACACGTTCATGTTGCGCACGACCGTCACGCCGGGCGCGTCCATCGGGACGAGCACGATCGAGTGCTGCGCGTGGCGCGGGCCGTCCGGATCCGAGCGGCCGAGCACCAGCGCGACCTTGCAGCGCTCGTCGGCGGCGCCGGTGATGAACCACTTGCGCGTGTCGATGACGTACTCGTCGCCCTCGCGCCGGATCGAGCCGGAGATGTTGGTCGCGTCGGAGGACGCCACGGCCGGCTCGGTCATCGCGAAGCACGAGCGGATCTCGCCCTCGAGCAGCGGCACGAGCCAGCGCTCCTGCTGCTCGGGGGTGCCGAACATCGTCAGCACCTCCATGTTGCCCGTGTCCGGCGCGCCGCAGTTGAGCGACTCGGGCGCGATGTGCGGGCTGCGTCCCGTCACCTCCGCGAGGTGCGCGTACTCGAGGTTGCTCAACCCGGCGCCCCAGCGCTCGTCGGGCAGGAACAGGTTCCACAGCCCGCGCCGGCGCGCCTCGGCCTTGAGCTCCTCGACCACGGGCGGGAGCTTGTGCGGGTCGCCGCCCTCCTCGATCTGGCGCTCGTACACCGGCTCCGCCGGATAGACGTGCGAGTCCATGAAGGCGAGCAGGTCGTCGCGCAGCGCGGCCGCGCGCTCGGAGGGGGCGAGGTCCATGGGCATCCCCGCACCCTATGCCGGTCCGGCGCCCGGGGTAGCCTGCCCGCCGTGAGCGAGATCCTCGACGACGTCGGGCTCGACCCCGCGGTCCCGGCCGCGCCGCCCGCGGAGCCGCGGCGCTGGTGGGGCCGCCCGCTCGCCGAGGTCCGCTGGCAGGCCGAGCTCGCCCGGCTGCTCGTGGACCCCGTCTTCCGCGGCGACGGCGTGGAGCGCGGCGACGGCCGGCCGGTGCTGCTGATGCCGGGCTTCCTGGCCGGCGACATGTCGCTCGGCGTGATGGCGGGCTGGCTGGAGCGCATGGGCTACGACCCGCACGGCTCCGGGATGGTCTTCAACGTCGACTGCTCCAACCGCGCCTTCACGCGCCTCGACGACCGGCTCGCGGACATCCACGAGCGCACGGGGCGCCGCGTCGCCCTGATCGGGCACAGCCGCGGCGCGCACTTCGCCAAGGCGCTCGCCCACCGCCGGCCCGACCGCGTCGCCGGCGCGATCTCGCTCGGCGCCGGCCTGGACACCCCGTTCGACATCAGCCTCCCGACCAAGGCGGCCGTCGCCGCCGCGCGCGTGGCGCAGGCGCCGCGCCGCGTCGAGGGCTGCTTCACGGAGCGCTGCGGCTGCGCGTTCGCGGGCCATTACGCCGGCGCGTTCCCCGACGGGATCCCGCTGACGTCGATCTACTCGCGCGGCGACGGCGTCGTCTGGTGGGAGGCCTGCATCGTCCCCTACGCGCGCAACGTCGAGGTGACGGGCAGCCACGTCGGGCTGGCCTTCAACCGCAAGGCCTACCGCGCGGTCGCCGAGGCGCTCTCCGCGATGGCCGGCTGAGGCGGCATGCACTCGGGCCACATCGGCTCGCGGCCGGCCGCCTGCTTCGCCAGCGCGGCGGCGATCACCACGCGCTGGATCTCGTTGGCGCCCTCGTAGATCTGGAGCACCTTCGCGTCGCGCATCATCCGCTCGGCCGGGAAGTCCTTGAGGTAGCCGTTGCCGCCGAGCACCTGCACCGCCTCGGTGGTGGCGCGCATCGCGGCGTCCGACGCCTTCATCTTCGCCATCGCCGCGAGCTTGGTCAGCCGCGGGTCGTCCTCGTCGACCGCCGTGGCGGCCTGGAAGGTCAGCGCCCGCGCCGCGGCGATGTCGGCCTCCATGTCGGCGAGCTTGAACTGCACGCCCTGGTGCTCCATGAGCTTCACGCCGAAGGACTCGCGGCGGGTCGCGTAGTCGACCGCGAGGTCGATCGCCCCCTGGCCGAGGCCGACCGCCTGCGCCGCGACGGTCGGGCGCGAGCGGTCGAAGGTGGCCATCGCGATCCGGAAGCCGTCGCCCTCGCGGCCGATCAGGTTCTCCGCCGGCACCTCGACGTCCTCGAAGCGCGGCGCGCCGAGCTGCCAGCCCGGCATGCCCATCGTGCGCAGCCGCTCGGAGGAGACGCCGTCGGCGTGCCCGTCGACCAGGAACGCGCTGATGCCCTTGGCGCCGTCGTCGCCGGTGCGGGCGAACACGACGTAGACGTCGCTCAGGCCGGCGTTGCCGATGAAGCGCTTGGCGCCGTTGAGCACCCAGGTGTCGCCGTGGCGCTCGGCCCGCGTCTGCAGCGCGCCGGGGTCGGAGCCGACGTCCGGCTCGGAGAGGGCGAAGGAGCCGAGCGTCTCGCCCGTGAGCAGCCCGGGCAGGACGCGCTGCTTCTGCTCCTCGCTGCCGGCGAGCAGGATCGGCAGCGAGACGAGCTTCACGTAGGCCGCCATCAGCGAGACGGTGCCCGAGACCTTCGCGAGCTCCTCGACGTAGGCGCACCACGAGACGTCGGAGTCGCAGCGGCCGCCGTAGGAGCGAGGGAAGCTGAGCCCGAGCAGGTCGTGCTCGGCCATCACCGCGTAGAGATCGCGCGGGTACTCGCCGCCCTCGTCGATCTCGCGCACCCGCGGCTGGATCTCCTCGCGCACGACGGCGCGGATCTCCTCGCGCAAGGCGCGCTGGTCATCGGTCAGGCGCCACACGGCGGTCCCTTCGTCGGAGCTTGTCGAGCGTCAGGCCCGCGAGGCTCGCGCCGGTGCGGGCGGCGCCGATCGGCAGCCCGAGCGCGCGCGTGAGCGGCTCGGCGCGGGCGGCCAGCGCGCCGCGCGGCTCCCCGGCCGCGATCGGCGGGCGCCGGTCGAGCCAGTCGCACAGCAGATCCCGCGACAGCTCCGGGCGCTCGAGCAGGTAGGCGTGGCCGGAGCCGGGCACGATGCACAGCTCGGCGCCGGGGATCTGCCGCGCCAGCAGGCGCGCGTTGGCGATCGGGGCCATCGCGTCGCGCTCGCCGTGCATGACCAGCGTCGGCGCCTGGATGTCCTTCAGCCGCGAGGTCGTGTCGTGGTAGACGGACGCCCACCAGTGCGACCAGACGCCCTGCGGCGGGGCGCGGTGGCGGCCGAAGTGGCGCAGCAGCTCGCTCACCCGCTCGGGCCGCTCGCGCCGGAACGCCTCCGAGAACAGCCACTCGCCGAGCCAGCGCCGCTCGCCGTCGGTCCACCCGCCGGCGGCGCCCGCGCCCAGCGCCCCGAGCTCGCGCAGCGCCGGGCGCGCGGCCCGCGGGCCGCCGGGCGACGTCCCGCCGAGCACCAGCCCGCGGACCCGCTCCGGGAAGCGGATCGCGAGCTCCTGGGCGATCATGCCGCCCATCGAGAGCCCGCAGACGTGCGCGCTCTCGACGTCGAGCGCGTCCAGCAGGCCGGCGGCGTCCGCCGCCAGCTCCGCCATCGACGTCGGCCGCAGCGGCGCGCCCGAGCGGCCCGAGCCGCGGTTGTCGTAGGTGATGACCTCGAAGCGCTCCGCGTAGAGGTCGAGCACGGGCTCGAACACCGCCGAGCTGATCGTGAAGCCGGTGATCAGCAGCAGCGGCTCGCCGGCCCCGGTGCGCTGGAAGTGCAGCGGGACGCCGTTGACGCGGACGCGCGGCACGCCTACTCGAGCACGTAGCTGCCCGGCGCGTCGCCGAGCGGCTTGTGCACCTTGCCACCGAGCGTCTTGCGGGCGGTCTTCTTCGCGCCGGAGCGCTCGCCCAGCCACGCGACCCAGTCGTCCCACCAGGTGCCGGGGGTCGTGCTCGCGCTCTCCAGCCACGCCTCCGGCTGCTCGGGCAACGCGTCGTTGACCCGGAAGGTCGCCTTCTCGTTGCCCGGCGGATTGACGAGCGCGGCGATGTGCCCGCTCGTGGAGAGCACGAAGCGCGGCGCGGAGCCGAGCAGGTTCACGGTCCGATAGGCGTTCTGCCACGGCGTGATGTGGTCGGCGATCCCCGCCACGACGTAGGTGTCGACGGTGATCTTCGACAGGTCGACCGGGGTGCCGAGGACCGTCGCGGCGCCCGGCTCGGTCAGCGCGTTGTCGAGCGCGAGGTTCAGGAAGTCGCGGTGCAGCGCGGCCGGCAGGTTGGTCGCGTCGGCGTTCCAGAACAGGATGTCGAACGCCGGCGGCGTCTTGCCCATCAGGTAGTTGGAGACCCAGTAGTTCCAGATCAGGTCGTTCGGGCGCAGCCACGCGAACACGCCCGCCAGCGAGCGGCCGCTGAGGTAGCCCTTGCGGGCCGACTCCGCGGTGGCCGCCATCGCCGTGTTGGCGCCCATGAAGGCGCCGGTGGTGCCGGCGTTGTGCTGGTCGAGCACCGTCACGCCGAGCGTCAGTCCCGCGATCCGGTCCTGCTCGCCCTCGGCGGCGAGGTGCGCGACGACGGCGGACAGCACGATGCCGCCCGCGCACAGCCCCATCACGTGGGTCTTGTCCGCGCCCGTGATCTCCTCGACGGCCTCGAGCGCCTCGAGCACCGCGCCCGCGTAGGTGTCGAGGTCCCAGTCGGCGTGGCGCTCGGTCGGGTTGCGCCACGAGATCGCGAAGACCTGCTGGCCGTGCTTGACCGCGTACTCCATCATGCTGCGATCCGGCGCCAGGTCGGCGATGTAGTACTTGTTGATCATCGGCGGCGTGAGCAGCAGCGGGTACTCGTGGACCTTCGAGGTCTGCGGCTTGTACTGGAGGAGCTCGAAGACCGGCGTGCGCAGCACGACCGCGCCCGGCGTGACGGCGATGTCCTCGCCGACGGTGAACGCCGACGTGTCGACCATCGACGGGATCCGCGGCGGCTTGGCCATGTCGCGCGCGAAGTTGGCTGCGCCGCGGGCGAAGTTCCGCCCGCCCGTGTCGAGCGCGACCTTGAGGACGGCGGGGTTGGTCAGCGGCACGTTGGACGGCGCGAGCGCGTCGAGCACGTTCTCGGCCGCGAAGCGGACCTGGCGCTCGCTGCGCCAGTCCAGGCCGGCGTCGTCGATCAGCCCGTCGACCGCCTGGCCGGCGGCGAGGTAGGACTGCAGCAGCCGCTTGAAGGCGGGGTTGCCGCGCCAGGCGTCGTCCTTGAAGCGCCGGTCGCCCTTGGCCGGCTCGAGCGCCGAGCGCCCGATGCCGACCTTGGCCAGCTCGGCGGCCAGCTGCGCGCCGCGGGTCACCACGGTGTCCGGGCGCACGGTCAGCTTCGCGGCGAGCTTGACCGCCGCGCGGCCGGGCAGCAGCCGGCGCAGCGGCCCGCGCGTCGCGTCGGTGAGCATCGTGTCCAGGCCGGAGGACGCGGCGCCCTTCGGCTCGGCCGCCCGCTGCTCGCGGGGCGCCTCGGTCGTGGCGGCCACGGCTAGCCCGCGACCTGCTCGGGGACCTCGATCTCGCGCTTGAGGATCTTGCCCGTCGGGCCCTTGGGCAGCTCGTCGGGGAACCAGATCTTGCGCGGGTACTTGTAGTTGGCGACGCGCTCCTTGACGTAGTCCCGGAGCTCGTCCGCGTCGACCTCCTCGCCCTCCTTGAGCACGACGGCTGCGCCGACCTCCTCGCCCTTGGAGTCGTCGGGGATGCCGATCACCGCGGCCTCGGAGACGGCCGGATGCTCGTAGAGCACCTCCTCGATCTCGCGCGGGTACACGTTGTAGCCGCCGCGGATGATCATGTCCTTCTTGCGGTCGACGATGAAGAAGTAGCCGTCGTCGTCGACGTAGGCCATGTCGCCGGAGCGGAACCAGCCGTCGTCGTCGAGGACCTCCTTGGTGTCGTCCTCCTTGCCCCAGTAGCCCTTCATGACGTTGTGGCCCTTGATGGCGATCTCGCCGACCGCCTCCTCGCCGCTGCCCTCGACGTCGTTGCCGTCGTCGTCGACGAGCTTCATCTCGACGCCCTCGACCGGCGTGCCGATCGAGCCGGGCTTGCGCTCCTGCCCGGGCTGGTTGAACGACGCCACGGGCGAGGTCTCGCTGAGGCCGTAGCCCTCGAGGACCTCGCAGCCGAACGCCTCCTCGAAGTCCTTCATGACCTCGACGGGCATCGCCGCGCCGCCGGACATGCAGGCGCGCAGAGAGGACACGTCGGCGCTCTCGCGCGCGTCGCAGTTGAGCATCGCGTGGTACATCGTCGGCACGCCCTGGAAGATCGTGACCTTGTCGCGCTCGATGATCTCCAGCGCCTTGCCGGGGTCGAAGCGCGGGATCATCGACAGGCACGCGCCGACGGAGACCGAGGCGTTGAGGCCGCACGTCTGGCCGAAGGTGTGGAACAGCGGCAGCGCGCCGAGCAGCACGTCCTCCTCGCTGGCCTGCGCCAGCGTGCGGGCGGACAGCTCGCAGTTCTTGCGCAGGTTCGCGTGCGACAGCTCGGCGCCCTTGGGCGAGCCGGTGGTGCCGGACGTGTAGAGCAGGACGGCGGTGTCGTCGTCCGCGCGCTCGGCGACGTCGTCGTCCGGCTCGTATCCGGCGACGAGCTCCTCGAACTCGCCGGGCTTGACGAGCACCAGCTCCGCTCCGCCCTCCTCGGCGCCCTCGCCGGCCGCCTCCTCGAAGTCGCCCCACGCGAACAGCAGCTTGGTGCCGGCGTCCTCGACGTAGAACTTCACCTCGCGGCCCTTGAGCAGCGGGTTCATCGGCACGGCGACGCCGCCCGCCCGCAGGATGCCGTAGTAGATGACGCCGAAGTACGGGACGTTCGGGAGCATGATCCCGACGCGGTCCCCCGGCTCGACGCCCTTGTCGCGCAGCATCGCCGCCACGCGCGCGGAGCCCTCGTCGAGCATCGCGTACGAGACGACGACGTCGTCGAGCTTCAGCGCCGGGCGGTCGCCGTGCTCGGCGGCCGTCTCGGTCAGGATCGCTGCCAGGTTGCTGCTCATTCGGTCCGGCTCCTCCCAGGTTGGTCCGTGCCATGACCCCTACCCACCTGGGAGGAACGCACCGGAGCGGCGTCAGGTCCCGGACGCCTCCGGCCTGGAGCTGGGCGCGTCGGCGTGCGCGCCGCGCCCGTCAGGCCCGATTCAGCGCGATGTCATCCCGCGCCGTTGCGCGGGGTCCCGCCGGGCGTGCGGATCAGCTCGTGGAAGTGCTCGAAGTCGGCCTCGAGCGTGAGCCGGCCCTGCTTGCCGTACTCGAGCGCGACCGCGCGCACGAGGTGGCGCATGCCGATCACGCCCTCGTCGTCGGCGGCCTGGAAGGCGGCCGACAGCGAGCAGTTGCGGATCGAGCCGCCCGACAGCTTGAACTGCGTCGCCAGGAAGTCGATGTCGAGGTCGTCGGCGAGCGGGGCCTCCTCGGGCAGCAGCAGCCGCCAGATCCGCTTGCGGTCCTCGGCCTCCGGGAACGGGAAGTCGATCACGAAGTCCAGGCGGCGCACGAACGCGTCGTCGATGTTGCGCCGGTAGTTCGTGGCCAGGATGACCGCGCCCGCGTAGCCCTCCATCTTCTGCAGCAGGTACGCGACCTCGATGTTCGCGTAGCGGTCGTGCGAGTCCGAGATCTCCGAGCGCTTGCCGAACAGGGCGTCGGCCTCGTCGAAGAAGAGGATCGCGTTGGAGCCGTCGGCGGCGCCGAAGATGCGGTCGAGGTTCTTCTCGGTCTCGCCGATGTACTTGCTCACGATCGTCGCGAGGTCGACGCGGAAGATCTCCAGGCCGAGCTCGGCGGCGAGCACCTGCGCGGCCATCGTCTTGCCCGTGCCGGACTCGCCGGCGAACAGCACCTTCAGCCCCTGCGTGCGCGCGACGGAGCGGTCGTAGCCCCAGTCGGCGAGCACGCGGTCGCGGTGGCGCAGGTAGGCGGAGATCGACTGCAGCAGCTCGAGCTGGCGGTCGGGGACGACCAGGTCCTCCCACAGGTAGCCGGGCGGCAGCCGCGAGGCGAGCTCGCCGAGCCGCGAGGAGGACGCCTGGCGCGAGCCGAGGTCCAGGTCCGAGTGCTGCGGGCGCTCCTCGCCGCGCGCGCTCGCGGCCAGCCGGGCCACCTCGGCCGCCTCGACGATCTGGCCCATCGAGAGCCGGAACTTGGCGGCCACGTCGCGCGTGTCCTCGACGCCCGTGAGGTCGGTCCACGCCTGCTGGCGCTCGGCGTAGGTCGGCGGCGGCGCCTCCACGAGCAGGACCGTGCGGTCGCCGAGCGCGAGCGACGCGCCGCGCGACGGCGCCGCGACCACGACGCGATCGGGGCGCTCCTCGAGCGCGCGCAGCAGCCGGCCGCGCTCGGCCGGGTCGAGGTCCTCGAGCCCCTCGAACACGATCGGCCGGCCCTCCAGGGCCGAGATCAGCGCCGCGTCGGCCATCACGTCGCGCTGCTCCATGTCGCGCACGTGCGCGACGACCAGCGGGCGGCCGTAGGCCTTCGCGAACAGCGCCTCGGCGTCCGGCCCGCAGAGCACGACCGGCAGCTCGCTCGGGCGCGCGAGCATCGCGGCGACGGCGGCGACGTGCTCGTGGCGGCCGGGGTCGTGCGCCGGCATCGGCACGAGCCGCAGCCGCGTCGGGGCGGGCAACTCGTCGAGCCGGGCCCCGAGCAGGTGCGCGGCGAGCCGGTCGGCGACCTTCAGGGGCCGCTCGGCCAGCGGGGTCTGCGCGTCGCCGAGCAGCTTGACCGCGCCGAGCCGGCGCAGCGGCCGGTCGAGGTCGAAGCACGTCATCACGTCGGCCGCCGTCACGCCCTCGCCCTCGAGCAGGTGCCCGACGAGGCGCGCGCTCGGGAGCTTGCGGGTGACGTCGTCCTGCAGGTAGGCGAACAGCCGCCCGAAGCGCGGGTTGAGCTCAGGCGCCGCGCAGGTGGCGAGCACCGCGGCGTCGAGCAGGTCCAGCCCGAGCGAGGCGGTGACGGCGGCGAGGCGGTCGTCGGCGCCCGAGGCGGACTCCCCGCGCGTGAGCTGCAGGGCGGTCTCGTCGGAGATGTAGAGGCCGCGGAACGGATCGGCCGGGTTGGGGTCGTTGGCCGCGACCCGCTGGACGGCGGCCATCACGCGGCGGTCGACGAAGTCGAAGCCGACCGTCTGGGTCATCTCGCAAACACCTAGGCGATCGAGTCGGCCACGGAGTCGGCCTCGGTCTCGAGGGCGTCGCCGGGCTGGGACACCGTCAGCGGCCCGGTGCTGGCGGCGCCGCGCTGCTGGACGACGTGGGCGAGCTCATGGGCGATCAGGCGGTCGCCGTCGGCCGAGCCGGGGTTGTACTCGCCCTTGGCGAAGTAGACGTCGGTGCCCGTCGCGAACGCGCGGGCGGAGACGGAGCGGTTGAGCGCGTCGGCCCGGTCGTCGGTGTGGACCGTGACGTCGCCGAGCGGCCCGAGGTCGCCCTCGAAGCGGGCGCGCGTCGCGGCGTCGAGCCCGGCGCCGCTGCCGCGCGAGCCGTCGATCTGGCCCTGCACCTCCGGATGGACCTCGCCCGTCGGCATGATCCCCGCGCCTTCGCGCGCGAGCGTGTTGCCGAAGGCCGCGTTGCCGACGTCGGAGGCGAGCTGGTGCAGCGGCCGCTCGCGCTCGCGCTCGACGGGCTCGGGCGGCTCGATCCGATGGCCCTGCTCCTGCTCGTGCTCGTGGTCGTGAGAGCTCCAGCTCACGTGGCGAGCATACGGCCGCGCCCGTCGCGCCCGCAAGGGCCGGTCGGGCAGCCGGACGGGCCGCGTTCGCGTTCGCGGCCGCGCGTGCCTTACTCTTACCGGCGAATGGTCACCGGTGGTGAGAAGAAACGGAAGGCGTCGCTGCCGGCGACGGTCGGGGCCTGGCTGAAGGTCTGGACGCCGCCGCGCGACGTCGAGGTCGCGCCGCCTCCGTCGGCGCGCACGCTGGCGATCGCGGCCGTCGTGCTGGTGGTGCTCGTCGCGGGTGCGGCGGCGCTGATCGTGCCGGCGATCGACTCGAGCAAGGAGCGCAGCGCGGCGGCGCAGGCCCGTGAGGACGCGCAGCGGCGTGCGGCGAGCCGGCGCGAGACGATCCGCGAGCAGCGCCCGCGCAGACTCGATGCCGCCGCGCTGCTGCCGGCCGCCGGCGCGCCGGACGCGGAGGTCGTCTCCGCCCGCGAGACGCTCCTGCGCCGGGTCGAGACCGCGATCTCCGAGGACGCCCGCGCCCGCGCTGACGCGGGCGAGCTCGAGGGCAACCCGCGGGGCACCCAGTGCGAGCCCTATCCCAAGCGCGCCGACCGCGCGGACTGGCCCGACCGGGACCCGGGCGCCGCGCGCGGCGTCTACGACTGCCTCGTCTTCGTGCGCGCCGTGCCGCAGACGGAGACGAACATCGGGGGTCAGGTCGGCTACCCGTTCCGCGCCGTGCTCGACTTCAAGCGCTTCTCCGTGGCGTGGTGCAAGACCGACCCCGTGCCCGGCGAGCGGGTCGTCCCCGATCCGCGTACGGTGCTCGAGCTCCCCAAGGCCTGCAGAGCGGGCTAGCAGGAGAACCGGACGGGGAGGCGAA
>Ga0207675_100006458_pt1 | contig 11102 bp, 7 predicted proteins | sample KBSSwiS42_FD_184305 | JGI IMG/M metagenome (GOLD analysis project Ga0207675, IMG submission 184305) | Switchgrass rhizosphere microbial communities from Kellogg Biological Station, Michigan, USA - KBS Switchgrass S4-2 (SPAdes) (version 2) | ecosystem: Host-associated > Plants > Roots >...
GATCGGTGCCGTCGGCCGGCGCCACCGCGACGCCGACACTGACGCCAACCACGACCTGATGACCCTCCAGGTCGAAGGGCTCGCCGATGACCTCGATGATGCGCGCCATCAGCGAAGTGATGTCCTTCGGCTCGGCGATATCGCCCTGAAGAACCGCAAACTCATCGCCGCCGAGCCGCGCCACGGAGTCGCCTTCGCGCAGGCAGCCACGCAGCCGCAGACACGAAATCGCATCAGTGCGCCGGCACCGGCTGGATTGTTGGCGTCATTGCCACAATCCGACGCCGTGGCCCAGGTGAAGATCCGGCAACTGCTCAACGAAGCATTGCCGCAGATACTCGCCAACAACTCCGCACGGCTGGCTGAAGTGACTGCGAGTATCGAAACGTTCAAGACCAAGACCGGCCTCGATCCGCGCATGTTTGAACAGGTCGCGTTCGGCATGCGTTTCAGCTACCCATCCGAAGGCGTGACGAAAGTGCAAACTGTTGCGCTGGCTAACGGAAGTTTTAGTCCGGCAGCGATGGTGGCCGCAGGTAGAGTGGCTTCAAACGGCAGTTATCGCGAAGAGAAGTATCAGGGCAAAACGATCTACATCTTCAAACTCGATCAATACGTTCGCGTGCTCGGCGTTTTTGATTTCAGGATCAGCGAACTCGCCGCAGCGCCGTTGGATAACAACATTCTTGCTCTGGGCGATCCGACTGGTGTGCGCGCCGTCATCGACGCCACACGCCAACACAAACGCGCGAACGCAGAACTGATTGCTTTGGCCAATCGCGATCCAAACGCCGTCATCGGCTTTGGCGCCAATGTGACCGAGCAGTTGATCGGGAACATGGACATCGCCAACGCGCCCATAGCCGCCGATCTCGCAACGCTGCGACAGGTTTATGGTTCGGTTGGAACAACTGAAAAGAATCTCGAGTTGTTTCTTGCTGCGCGCGCGCTGAATGCCGATGCAGCGAAGAGTCTCGGCGATACGCTTGAAGGACTGAAGCAGTTTGCAGCTTTAGTGGTGGGCCGGTTGTCAGGCGCGAAGGGCGTTTTGGCGAAGAGCGCGCTCGCGAATATGACGATCGTCACTACCGGCAATGAACTTCAGATCCGCACAGCTGTCCCGCAAGCTGATATTGGACCACTGATGGGCAACTAAACTCAGCCACAGATTACGCGGAGTTTTCGGTGTAATCTGTGGCCGTTTTGTTTTCGACTAGCCCTGGCCTGGAAAATTTAGACCTTCCGGCAGGTTCGGTTCGGCGGCGGGTTCTGATTCATCCAAACGCGTAAGCACGTCGTTGTAGATCTTGATTTTGCCGTCGCGCTTCATGCGCTGCTGAACTCCGGTAATGTAATCCTCAAAGACCTGCGTCTGGCGTGTACCCATCATCTGCTGCTTCAAACGATCTCGTTCGCCGGCGTTGAATGTGGTGAAGTCGGGCTCGATTCTCTTGACGATGCCGACAATCACCCACTTGTCCTCAACTTTGAGCGGCGTCTTGCTGATCTCACCTTCTTTCAGGCTGTAGATCAGATCGTCGATCGCGGTACTCGAACCAGCCTTACCCAGCGTTGAGCTGAGTTTGAAACCCTCCTCGAACCCGGAATCGAATCCCTCTTTTTCGCCGGCAGCTTTGAGGGCGTCAGGACTACTCAGACCCGCGATCAGGTCTTTTGCTTTCTGTTCGATCTGTTCCTTTGCGCGCTGCTGTTTGATCGTTTCACTGACCTTTGCTTTCACTTCATCGAACTCAGGAACACGCGGCTCTTTCTTGTCGATCAGCATTGGAACAGCAAAACCACTTTTGATTCCGGTCGCCACGCCAACATCGTTCGCATTGTTAAGCGACTCGACAGCCTGCTCAAACTGCTGGTTCGTTCCGATGTTCGGGACATCGTCTCCCGGCTTCACATAAGGTGTTTCGCGCACCATCTCGCCCGCGCTCATATTTGTTTCGGCTGCGAGTTCCTGGGCCACCTTCTGTGGATCTTTCGTCTCCTGCAAACGGGTCTGCGCTTTCTGAGCGATTTGGAAGGCCGCTTGGTAACCGCGTCGATTACGCAGCGAAATGAGGATTTCAGGTTTCGCCTGTTCAAATGTCTTGGGCACCGAATCACCACGCCGCAGGATGTACCAATTACCGCCAAACCGAGTCGGAATGTCGGAGACTTCACCAACTTCCATTGTGACAGTGCGGCTGTATAGACCGTGCGGTTTGTTTGGATTGTCCTTGTACGGAGCGGCAAGGAATCCGCCATTGCGCGCTGTCGCGGGATCTTCCGAGTTTCCTTTTGCGGCTTCGGCAAATTCTTGTTCTGTCGCCTTGCGCGTTCCTTTGGTGAGCTTGGCAATCAGATCTTTGGCCTTCTGCTCGACCTGTGAGTCAAGGTCCTTGCGAGCCACTCTCAACATGATCTGCTGAATCTTGATACCGGCTTCCTTGTACTTCGGATCCATCTCCTCGAATTCCTTTTTCAGATCCGCATCCGGAATGTTTACCTTCGCACCAGCTTTTTCGGTATCGATGAAGATGTAACGAACTTTCTTCTGCGGTTCGTTGTAACGGTATTCGTTTTTATGACTCTCAAAATAGGCCCGCAATTCCTCGTCGCTCGGTTGTATCTTCGCGGCGAGCTTGTCCGGGGTAATCGAGATGTAACCAACGTCGAACGCAGTGTTGCGCTTCTTGAATTCCTCGCGGACCTCGTCGTCAGAAATATTCACGCTGGCAGTTACGAATGCTCTGAGTCTCTCGGTTGAGATGCTGTCACGAACTTCCTTTTCGTAACTCTCGACGTCGCCGTAGCGGCCGACAATTGAATCCTTGTACCGGTCGTAACCGACGAACTGGCCTGACGCATCGGAGAACTGCTTCATCAGTTTCTCCTTCAACTCTGCGTCACTCGCAGCGAGACCAAGCCTTTCCGCCTCCTGCACGATCACTCTCTTGCTGATCAGGCTTTCGAGAAAACGCTTGTTGCCGCCGAATGCCGCCATGCTCATACGCCCGCCGTACATCTGCATGATTCCTTCTCGCATGCGAGCAAGCTCGGCGACCGTGATGCTGTCGCTGCCGACCTTGGCGATGACTTCGGTGTTTTTCGACGGGTCGATGTTGCTGGCGGTGCGGTTAGGGGCATAGAAGAAGATCAAGCTGACCGCCATCAAGACCGCAAACCCAAGGATGACAATGTTACGTGTTCGTTCGAGACGTCCTAATTGTTTGAGCATTAATCTATTACCTTTCGAGGGCGAACCGCGGATTGTAAGGGAGACGCAGGACACCTGACAACCGACAAACCGTTGGTTTGCTCCAAAGAAACTCAGATGCTATTTTACTGCTCTGCATGGACGCAATTAGCGGCTCAACGTGGTTGTGGGTAGGATTCAGTATCTTTATCGTCACGATGTTGGGCCTGGACCTCGGCCTCTTCAATCGTAAAGCTCACACCATCCGTTATAGAGAAGCGTGGATCTGGAGCGCCGTCTGGGTGACGCTCGCCCTGATCTTTGCCGGTCTGGTTTTCCACTACCAGGGTTCGCGCCGCGGCTTGGAGTTTCTGACCGGCTACCTCATCGAGCTGTCCCTATCGGTCGATAACCTGTTCGTCTTCCTGTTGATTTTCTCCTACTTCAAGGTGCCTGCGAGGTTTCAACATCGCGTGCTGTTCTGGGGCGTAATGGGCGCGCTGGTAATGCGTTTGACGATGATCTTTGTCGGCGCAGCGCTGATCAACCGCTTTCAGTGGATCATCTACATCTTTGGCGCCTTCCTCGTTTACACCGGCATCAAGATGTTCAAGCACGACGAGGTCGACATTCAACCCGAGCAGAACTTCGCAGTGCGTCTAGTTACGCGGTTTCTGCCGATCGCCCGTCACTACGAGGAAGAGAAGTTTTTTACAAAGGTTAACAATAAACGCACCGGCACGTTGTTATTGCTCGTCTTAATCGTCGTAGAGGTGACGGATCTGGTGTTCGCCGTCGACTCAATTCCGGCGATTTTCGCCATTACGACCAACACGTTTATCGTCTACACGTCGAACGTCTTCGCCATCCTCGGGCTGCGCTCGATGTACTTCCTGCTCGCTGGAGTGGTGGACAAGTTTCGCTACCTCCGCACCGGTTTGGCCATAGTTCTCACGTTCATCGGCCTGAAGATGCTGGTGGTGGCAATTGGTTACCACATTCCAATCTGGTTCTCCCTGATGTTCGTCGCCCTGGTGCTGATCGGTTCCGTCGTCGCGTCGTTGGTAATTCCCGCGAAGCCGGATTTGACGATGAAAGTCGACCTTCCACCGGACTATAACTTACCGCCCGGCGAGGACTTAGCCCCCAAAGACGACGAGGTCGAGGAAGAGGAAGACGAGGAAGAAGATGAGGCGGAACCGCCCCGGATTAAACGTGCTTGAACGTCCTCGCTCCCGTGTGTTAAATTCCTAAACTGGTAGTGTTGCTGCCTGGAAATCGGCGGTTTCCCCGCCGGCACCGTTACGGACTCACACCTATTACGCGCGGCTGAAGAGCTTTCGCCCGAACCGCGCACAAACTCAACCCGGTTGGCTCAACCTTGGTTGGGGCCCCTCCACGTATCAGCTAATGGTAGCCAATAGAACCAGTCGGTTTGCCTTTGATTGGTGGATTATTCAGAAGCGCTTCGTCTATCTGGTAATCGCCATTTTCGTCCTTTGCGGCGTTGCCGCAGGCGCCGCGGTTTACGTGTGGAAATACGGCAATCCCTTCAAAAACGTCGCGCAAATGAATTATCCGGCCGGCGCGCGTTTCATCTCTTTTGAAGGCGATGTCCGCGTGATCCGGGCTGCTACTCGCGAAATAATTCCCGCCAACGCCGACACGCAGCTTTACCCCGGCGACACCGTGCAAACACAAACCAGCGGCCGCGCCCGCATCGGCCTGGCCGACGGCTCTACGCTCGTCGTCAAGCCAAACAGCACGATCGTCATCCGTGACAACGCTCGCGCTGACGACGGCAAACGAACAAACGTTCACGTCAGGGTCGATAGTGGTCAACTCTCATTGCGCACGGAGCAACAGGCTGAGGGCACCACAAACGTAGTCGAAACACCCAAGACGAAAAACACAGTCGGTGAACGGACCAACGCCAGCTTCGGCGTCAATCCGGAAGGCACTGAAGAAATCCGCGTCTCGACGGGTGTGATCGAAACTACGAACAGTTCCGGCGAGAAGACGTCCATTCGTGGCGGCGAGTACGTTTCAGTTAACAACTCCGGCAGACTCTCAGCCGCGCAGCGATTGCTCGACGTTCCACAACCCGCGACGCCTCACGATCTCGAAAAGGTTTTTGTGGGCTCGAATGGAGCGGCCAGTGTTGCGTTGAGATGGCAGCGACCGCAGTCAGGAATGCCCGCTTATTACCGTGTTGAAGTTGCAACATCTCCTTTCTTTGTCGCAGACGGAAAAGTTATCGAACGCGATCAGTTGGTAGCAACCGAGTTTGGCGCGAGCGATCTGCGACCCGGCGTTTACTTCTGGCGTGTGCGCGCCACCGCCGCGAGCGGTCAGGCGAGTGACTGGAGCGATCCTTTGAAATTCATCGTCACGACGCGAGGCACCGGATCGCAAGTCGCAGTTTCGAACCTCTCAGCCGAACTCCTTGGAGGCAGTCTCTACCTCGTGCGCGGGCGCGCCGAACCCGGCACAACGATCAAAGTCAGCGGACGTGAAACGATCGTCGCTCCCGACGGTTCGTTCCAAATCCAGGTCACGGCTTCTGGTGGCGCACGCGAAGTCGCCCTCGAAGCGCAGGACTCACACGGCAACACCAGTCAATACAAAGTTTCACTTTCCGGCCGCACTGCGCGCCGCATTTGAGTCGGAGACCTACGAGCGTGTCGAGTCACGTAATTCTATTGACGGATGCTCATGAAGCGCCGGCCTACGATCTAATCGAGGCGTTGCGCGCGGCGGGCGTGAAGACTCTGATCGAAGGACTGCGTGAAGTGGAAGTTGAAGTTGCATTGACTCGGCAGCAGAAGAAGCAAGGTTTGTCAGACCTCGATGGTCCACCGCCGCTCGCGGTACTTTACGAAGTGGTTCCGGGCGCGGACATGGTGGAATTGCACACGGCGATCAATCACGCGAAAGCGTTTTGGCCCGGCGCACCACTGGTGGCTTGCCGCCGGCAGATGAATGGCTATCAGAGTCTCAACCTGCGTAGTCTCGATGGCGCAACGTTGAAACGGCTCGGGTTTCTCGCAATTGCAGATAAATCCGCTCAACTGCCGGCAATGTTGCGAGAGATCGAAGGTCAAGGTAACTCCGGCGAACTTCGGCTGCCGGAAATCGTCGAAAGACCTGTCGGCCGCGGTTCTTCATCGCTTCCGTCCAAGATCAAGTTCAGCGACCTGCGTGCTGCATTTGACCTCGTCGCTTCCCTTCACTTCATTGGCGACCAAAGCGGCGCGGCCAATACTGCACTAGCCGGACTGGAACACCTGATCAGTGCGGACCGTTGGGCCATCTATCTTTTTTCAGAAGAGAAAGGCGTCGAAAGCGCGACGCTCGAAGCGATCGCAGTGCGCAGGCCGGGACAACACAGTAGTGTCAAGAGCGAGGAAGAATGGCGACGAGTGTTGACCGGTGAATCGGATCTGCCGATCGGCTCAGAATCCAGGGCTGCAAAACGCGCGGCTGCGGGTATGGGCATCATCAAGAAGAAAGAACGTGGTCAATTCATACTCGCAGTGCCGTTGATTTGCGGCGAACGAATCCTTGGCGTGATCGAAGGCATTCGTGAAGGATCTGGAGCACGCGCGTTCAAGAAAACTGACGTGGCGCTGCTTGATTCGTTGTCGCTGCCGATTGCTTCGGCGCTCGCAAACTCAGTTCGCATTGCTGAAGCCGAACGGCTTTCGCAAACAGACGATCTAACGAAACTTCACAATGCACGCTACCTGCGGCAGTTCCTGCTGAACGAGATCAGACGTGCGCGACGTTACGGATCGAGTGTCGCGGCCTTGTTCCTGGATCTTGACGACTTCAAACGGATCAACGACGCACACGGACACCTCGTCGGCTCGCACGTGCTGATGGAAATGGCCGCGGTCATTCTCTCGTCGATACGCGACACAGATGCCGTGGCGCGTTACGGCGGCGATGAATTCGTGATCGTGTTGCCCGATACCGGCACTGAGCTGGCCGGCACCGTGGCTGAACGCATCAGGCAAAAAATTCTAAGACATCACTTCACGGGCGGACGCCGGCTGCAACTCTCGTTGACTGCGAGTTTTGGTGTTGCCGCGTTTCCGAAACACGCTTCATCTCCACAGCAGTTGATCGCCTGCGCCGACACGGCAATGTACGAGGCCAAGGCAGCCAACAAGAACTGCGTGCGCTTCGCCGCGGATCTGGCCCCGAAAGAGCCACCGCAACAGATCATCGAGATGATTGAGGTTGAAGCAGGAAACCCGATCCCGGGTCCGGCGCAAGGTTAACCGTTGAACCAAGTCTGAGTCAGTTTTGCTTTCGCACTGCTTCTTTGTACAAAGAAGAAAGTATAAAGTACAAAACAGTTTACGGTTTGTGCGTTAACGGTGTATCTTAGGAGGTCGGACGTGTTTGGTGCGTCTAAGGAGGTATGGAGCGAAGAAGTTGTCTCCCTACTGATTATTTGTTGCCGATCCCACCCGAAGTTCCATACTACAACCACGGGAAGTGAATAAGTCTAAATGGCTTTCAAATCTATTTTCAGTCTGTTTTCGAGCGACTTGGCCATCGACCTCGGGACGGCAAACACGCTGGTTTACGCTAAGGGTCGCGGCATCGTCGTCTCAGAACCTTCTATCGTCGCAATTAATAAAGTAACTAACCAGGTCGAAGCGGTGGGCCGCGACGCCAAAGACATGCTTGGCCGAACCCCCGGCAACATTGTCGCTATCCGTCCGATGAAGGACGGCGTCATCGCTAACTTCGAAGTCACTGAGAAGATGCTTCAACACTTCATTCGCAAGGCGCACAACGGGAAAACCTGGGTAAGCCCGCGAGTGGTTATCGGCATTCCGTCAGAAATCACACAGGTCGAACGTCGTGCAGTTGAAGACTCCGCATATCGAGCGAAGGCGTCGGAAGTTTATCTCGTGGAAGAAGCGATGGCTGCCGCGATCGGCGCCGGACTGCCAATCACAGAACCGCATGGCAACATGGTCGTCGATATTGGCGGCGGCACAACCGATATTGCCGTTATCAGTTTGAGCGGAATCGTCTACTCGCGCGCCGTGCGTGTCGCCGGCAATGAAATGGACGAGGCAATCATTCAGTACATCAAACGGAAGTACAACCTTCTAATCGGCGAACGTACTGCGGAAGCGATCAAGATCGAACTCGGTTCGGCGTATCCGATCGACGAGCCGCTATCGTACGAAGTGCGCGGCCGCAATCTCATCGAAGGCATTCCCAAGACGATCACCATCAGTGACGAAGAAGTGCGTGAGGCGCTCGCAGATTCGATCTCAACGATCATTAACGCCGTTCGCGTGGCTCTCGAGCGGACCCCACCGGAGCTCTCGGCTGACATCGTAGAACGCGGTATCGTATTAACGGGTGGCGGCGCGTTACTGAAAAACCTCGACAAGCGCCTTTCAATCGAGACTGGCCTTCCTGTTTCGCTCGCAGACGACCCGCTAGCTTCGGTTGTGTTAGGGACCGGCAAGATGTTGTCGGATTTCGACCTGCTGAAACGCGTGAAGTGGGAAAACACAATGACCAGCGGGATGTAATAAGTGGCTTCGGTTCGTACCCAAAGAGAGATTCGCCAACGAGCACCCATCTGGCTCGTCGGTTTGCTTGTTACCAACCTCGTCATCATGGCGGTTGATGCGCGCGATGCGAATGGCGACCAGAAGGTTCTTCGCATCTGGACGCAGACGTTTGCCTCACCTTTACAAAACGCATCTTCCAAAGCGAGCGGAGCGACTGTCGGTTTCTTTCAACAGATCTGGAACTTCCGCAGTACTGCCCAGGAAAACGAACAACTAAAAGAACGTTTAGCGCGTGCCGAAACCGAACTTCACGCCGCGCGCCAGGCTGAGGCTGAGAACGAGCGACTGAAGAATCTGCTTGGTCTCAACGAGAAGATCGATATCAACAGTGTTCCGGCACGCGTGATCGCGCGCGATCCGTCCGTCTGGTTCAACACGATCACAATCAATCGTGGCAGTACTTCCGGAGTGGCGGTAAACATGCCTGTGATCACGGGCGGCGGTATCGTCGGCCGAGTGATCAGTGTCAGTCCGTGGGCTTCGCAGGTGATGCTGATCACCGATGAAAAAGCAGGAGCCGGCGCGGTCGTCGGGCAGTTGGGCCAATCCGGCGCCCTCGGCTCGGTACGTGGCCGTGCGGATCTCGGTGTTGGAATAATTGAAATGCGCTACGTGTCTGGTCTCGAGAAAGTTGAGTCCGGCGACTTCGTTATGACCACTGGTCAGGACGGCATTTATCCGCCTGGGCTGAACGTCGGCAAAGTCGTGGACGTGAGAAACGGGTCAGCTACGCAGGCACACCAGATTCTGATTCAACCCGGCGCTCAGTTGGACCATTTAGAGGAAGTCGCCGTGCTTCTGTATCATCCTCCCCCGCGCCCGACCCCTCAACAAACATTGCAGAACGCGGAAAAGCCGAAAGAGCGGTGAAAGCATTGCCGATTTTCGATTGCCAATTGCCGATTTGTTTTGGGGCAGACCGTTTAGAACCAGCCTGTTCGCTCGCGATCGGCCAATCGACAATCGGCAATTGGCAATCGGCAATGGAACATGTCACAGCTTAAGATCGCCGCAGTTTTGCTCATCTCGATCGTGCTGCAACTCTCGTTGCGCGCGGTTTGGAAGCCACTCGCATATATCGATTTTCCGCTGGTCGTAGTTGTTTACATCGCCCTGCAACGCGACGCGTGGCAGGCACTGGTAGTAGGAACGCTGGCCGGTTTGATCGTCGACTCGCAAAGCGGCGGGCTAATGGGCGCCGGGGGGTTTTCAAAGACACTCACGGCGTACATAATTTTCTTTGCGGCGACCAGGGTAAACCTTGAAAACCCGCTGTTGAGAATTCCGGTGCTGGCGGCAGCATCCGTGCTGGATTCGGCGATTTACGTTTTCTGGCACCGCGCGCTCTCTTACCCGCCCGGCGTACCGTTGGTGCAGACGATCTCGTATAAACTGATCGCGACGACGGTAGTCGGTACGTTGGTTCTTTACATGCTGAATTCGGTGATGTCAGGCGAGGCCGTCCAGCGGCGGCAGTTCGCTACTCGACGGCGCGTCGCGCGCCGTTCGACGGGATCATTGCGACGCCGTTGAGAGAAATGCAACGCGGCGTTAATAACAGAACACTAAGCACAAGGCGCTAACCAATGAAATACGAAGATACATCACAAAACCTTCGCGCCAGATTGCGGTTTGTTCAGATCCTCGTGGTGGCGATGCTCGGCTTGCTGAGCGTCAGGCTTTACGTCTTGCAGGTGGTGCGCGGTGACCGGTATTCGGAGATCGCGCAGAACCAGCGCCGTCGCCGGCTCCCGATTCCCGCGCCACGCGGCGTCATCTTCGATCGCAACCTACAGGCGATCGTCAATTCGCGCACGATCTACAACGTCCTCCTGTCCCGCGAGGACGTAAAAGGAAAAGATCTCAGTTCGCTCGTCGATCCATTTTCGGCAGGTCTGGACATCGATCAGCAAATCCTGGCCGACCGCTTCGAAATGGTTAAATCGATGCCTGCCTTCGAGTCGATTCCGGTGAAGCTGGATGCGACGCCCGGCGACATCGCGTGGGTTGAAGCGCACAATCTCGAATATCCCGAACTGCGCGTCGAGCAGCAGCCGCAACGATCCTATCTGCCAAACGGATCGCTTGCGCACGTCGTGGGCTACGTCGGTGAAATCAGTCCCGACCAACTCAAACAGCAAGTCTCCAAAGACAAAGGACTGAAGCCCGGCGACATCATCGGCCTGAGCGGCCTGGAACAGACTTATGACGATTACCTTCGCGGCACTGATGGATATCGCGAAGTGATAGTCGATAGCCGCGGCCGCATTCAGGATGAGATTCAAAAGGTCGATCCGATTCCG
>Ga0207675_100006459_pt1 | contig 11102 bp, 8 predicted proteins | sample KBSSwiS42_FD_184305 | JGI IMG/M metagenome (GOLD analysis project Ga0207675, IMG submission 184305) | Switchgrass rhizosphere microbial communities from Kellogg Biological Station, Michigan, USA - KBS Switchgrass S4-2 (SPAdes) (version 2) | ecosystem: Host-associated > Plants > Roots >...
GTCGAGTTTTTTTTCTCGCGTTTCAAATCCACCGCGCCGTCCAACGTGAACGCCTTCAGGGTATGCCAGGTTCCCGTCCAGTGCGCCGATCCATCCAGTCCGGAATCGGAGGTTTGGGAGTGGCGCTTGCTTATCAGCGCCTCGTTGCCCCGGTGGTTCACGCCCCCCGTAAACCCTACCGTGTGCGCGACGCCCCAAATGGATTTGCGCAGATCGCGGGAGGAGAAGGAGAGATTCACGTTGCTGTTCGATTGTTCCTGACCCGGACGATTCACCGACAATTTCGCGAGGTTCAACGTCGCGTTGAGCGGAATCTTGAGCATGCGAAACGTGGTCACGTTGTTGCCGTCGCGCCGCGTCTCCTCTGTTCCGTTATCCGTGCCGATCTTGAACTCGGTGCTGTTCTTGAAGTTCATGATGCCTAGGTTGGCTCCGAAGTCGAAGCTCTGGTTCCAGTCCGTGGTCTGCTTCCTAACCGTATAGTCGGTGTTGTACACGGGATGAAGGTTACGGAAGAGTCGCGCATTAGCGGAATCGGCCAGGGCGCGCCGGCGTTCGGGGCCGCTGAGACCAGCAAGCGAGTCCACCACGGCGGACGTGTCCGGCTCTTCGCCGAATGTCTCCTCCTCCTGAGCACGCGCAAGTTTCCCGTGAAGCAAGACTCCCTGGAAACAGGCGAGGACGAACAGGAGCCTCAAGAGCCACGTGGTGTGCATCCTGATCACGAGCGTCCCTCGGAACCCCGTAACGTCTGGTCGCGAAGATCGCCCAGAAGATCGGCCAAACGGCGAAAATCCTCCAGATCCAGTCGCTCTCCCCGAATGCGGGGGTCGAGCCCGGTTTGCCGTACCGCCTCTTCGATCACGGAACGAGGCAAGGACAAACCGGCGATGAGCGCGTTCACGAGCGTCTTTCGACGCTCTCCAAACGCGGCTCGAATCACTCGAAAGAAGAAGCGCTCGTCTTTCGGATGCACGAGCGGTTCGTCAAGAAAATGAAAAGTCACGAGGGTGGAGACCACCTTGGGCCGGGGACGAAAGGCCGTCGGCGGTATGTCCAGAAGACGGTCGGACTCGGCGCGATAGCGAACGGCGAGGGTCAAGCTCCCTGCCTCGCGTGAACCGGGCGCGGCGGTGAGACGCTCCGCGACTTCACGTTGCATGAGGAGGACGGCGCGACCGACGGCATCGTGCTGCTCCAAGAGCCACAAAATGAGATCCGAGGTGATGGCATAAGGGAGGTTTCCCACGACGACCGCCTTGCCCTCCGGCACGAGGTCGCGGATCTGGACCTGGAGGATGTCCCCGGTGTGGAGCGAGAATCCAGGTTTGGACCCATGTTCCACCCCGAGCCGTTCGGCGAGGTTCCGGTCAAGTTCAACCGCGAACAGGTGTTTAGCCCGCTCCCGGAGCAGCCCGGTCAGGGCTCCCAGACCGGAGCCCACCTCGATCACGGAGTCCTCCGGGCCAACCCGGCAGAGGTTCACGATCTCTCGGGCAATGGCGGGGTCGACGAGGAAGTTCTGACTCATGCGCCGCCGCGGCTGATGCCCGGCGACGGTTCTGGGGGGTCGCCCTTTTCGACCCTTACCCCGCACTCGAGTCTCGGGGCGGCCACGGAGCCGCGTGGGCAAAGAGCCGAGCCACGTTCTCCGAGGTGTGTTGCACGATGTCTTCTTCGGAGCGCTCGTGCACCTCCGACAAGCGCTTCACCACGTAGCGCATGCGGGCGGGCTCGTTTCGCTCGCCCTTCTTGGGTTCCGGGGTAAGCCAGGGAGCATCGGTCTCGAGCACGAGACGGTCGAGCGGCAGCTCGGCCAGCATCCTCCCCTTTTTCTTGCGTGGGTTCATGTAGGTGATGCTGCCTCCCATCCCCAGGTAAAACCCAAGATCCATCGCCTTCCGAGCCACGTCGTCATCCCCAGAAAAGCAATGGAAAATGCCGCGCACCTGGCCCTTTCCTTCCTGCTTAAGGATTTGCAGCACCTCGTCATGCGCTTCGCGATCGTGAATGACGAGAGGCAAGTTGCGTTCGCGAGCCAGATTGACGGTTCGAATGAAGAGTGCGATCTGCCGGTCGCGCGGCGCCCAGTCACGGTAGAAATCCAGACCGGTTTCGCCGATGGCGATCACGTTGGGGCTATCGAGCAGTGATTCCATTTCCTGGAAATCGGCGTCGGTGGCCGTGCCCGCTTCGTGCGGATGAATGCCGACGGACGCACGAATTCTGTCGGGGTTTTGCTTGGCGATTTCAATCGCGGAGCGGCTCGTGGCCACCGAATATCCCACTTCGAGAATCGCGGTGACGCCATCACGCCAGGACCGTTCGATCACCTCGTCCCGATCGGATTCGAACTCCGGGTGGGAGAGATGACAGTGGGTATCGATCACGGGCGGGCGTCGATCCGCGGAAACAGAGGCTCGGGCCGGGTTAGGGCGTGCCGGGGACGAAACTCGAGCGGCGCCCAGCGGGCATCGTTCAACGCTGGCGCCCCGCCCGATGCATTCAGGCTCTCGCGAATGCGCGCACACTTGCCGGGAATGATGGGTGTGAGCAGTAAAGCGGAAAGCCGCACTGCTTCCAGCATGGCGTTTAAGGCGGTGGCGAGTTTGTCCTTCTGCCCGGGATCTTTGGCCAGGTTCCAGGGCGCGGTTTCCTCGATGTACTGGTTGGCACGCCGAATGAGCGCCCACGTGGCGGCAATCGCTTGGTCGGGAGCATGGCGCGCGAACGCTTCGTGAAACCCGCCAATGGCTTTGTCCGCGACTTGCGCGAGATCCGTATCAATGGAACCTGGAGTGTAGATCTGGGGCACGTTGCCCTCGAAATATTTAACCGCCATGGTGATCGAACGGCTGACCAGGTTCCCCAGCTCGTTGGCGAGTTCGCTGTTGTAACGCTCAATGAACAGATCCCAGCTGAAGTCCCCGTCCCGATCGAGCGGCACTTCCTTGAGCAGATAAAATCGCAACGGATCGGGCCCGTAGAGCGCCGTTACTTCCAGCGGATCGACGATGTTGCCCAGTGATTTCGAAAGGCGTTCGCCTTTGAAGGTCACCCATCCGTGACCAATGACTTGCTTGGGGAGCGGCAGGTTCCCGGCCAGAAGCATGGCCGGCCAGATGATCGCGTGAAAACGCGTGATGTCTTTGCCGACCACGTGAAGGTCGGCGGGCCACCAGTGCTCAAACTTTTCTTGCTCGGCGGGATCCGAAGATCCAAATCCAATTGCGGTGATGTAATTGATGAGCGCGTCGAACCACACGTACACACGCTGAGTGGGATCGATGGGAAGCGGCACGCCCCACCCACTGCCGGGCCGCGATACGCTGATGTCTTCCAGCCCGCCTTCGATGACGTTCAGGATCTCGTTTCGCCGCGACTCGGGAACCAGGAACTTGGGATATTTACGGAAGTGTTCGAGCAGGGGTTCCTGGTACGCCGACAAGCGGAAGAACCAGTTTTCCTCTTCGATCCACTCCGGTTTGGTGTGATGGATGGAGCAGAGGCCATCCACCAGCTCCTTGTCCACCTTGAATGCTTCGCACGAGACGCAATAAAAGCCTTTGTAGACACCTTTGAAGATGTCCCCGTGCTCGTGAATGCGGCGGAATAATTCCGAGACCGACGCGTGATGTCGCTTCTCGGACGTGCGGATGAAGACGTCGTAGGAAAGATCGAGCGTCTTCCACACGTGGGTGAATCGTTCCGCCATGACGTCCGTGTAGGCGAGCGGGGCCAGGCCCTGCTTCTGGGCCGCGCGTTCCACGTTGAGGCTGTGCTCGTCCGTTCCCATGAGGAAATGCACATCGTCACCGGCCATGCGGTGATAGCGCGCGAGCGCATCGGCGGCAATCTTCTCGTACGCCGTGCCCAGATGCGGGTTCGAGTTCACGTAATCGATGGCGCAGGTGACGTAGAACTTCTTCACCGCGTTCGCCCCAGTGCGTTCATGAGTGGATAGAGAACCAGCGGACGATAGACGTTCCCGCGAAGCGCCTCGCGCGCTTCTTCGAAGACCCTGATCCGCCGTTTGATTTCGGAGACATCGAGCGTGGCTGCCTCTTGGCGGAGCTCTTGTTGCCGGTCCCGGTTGGCCAGCGGAAGCTGGCCGCCGGAAACGACTCTGAGCAGATCCGCCAACCAGAGAAGCCCGAAATCGATGAGTCGCTCTACCGAGCGCCGGTCCGTTCCTTCGGATTCACCTTGCGGCGCGAGATCCTCGTCGAGTTTTTCGATGGCTAGGTAGAGCTCCGGATCTCCCGGCTCCAGTCGCAGTATCTCGAGCGCGCGATCGCGCTGCGCAATCACGTCGTCCTCGAGGAGTGTGGCGGCCCGAGACAAGCTTCCGCTGGCCAGCGCAGCCGCCAAAGCTGTGGCTCTCGGGTCGGGGGGCGTCTGCGTCCATACCGGTTCGGGCTCGGGATTGTTCTTTGTCTTTCTGGGGCGCTCGGACACGTACCCGGCGCGTTGTTGGAGCAACGACACGATCTCCTCTTCGCTCAAATCACGAAACCGAACGCTCTGGCAGCGCGACGCGATGGTGTCCGGAATGGCACCCGTGCGATGCGTGGTGAGGATGATCAAGTTCCCCGGCGGCGGTTCTTCCAGCACTTTGAGAAGACTGTTGGCGGCCTCGCGAGTCATGCGATCCGCCTCGGTGACCACAAATGTTTTGAGTTTGGCTTCCACTGCGGTCATGCCGGTTTGCGTGCGCAGTTCGCCGATCGCTCCCAGCCGTGTGTCTTCGTCACGACCGATGCCGATGGACGCCGCACCCGAGTAGGTCAACGCATGAATGCCGGGTCCCAGGCGTGCATCCATGACCTCGCGTACGTGGCGCGCACGTTCGGGGCCCTTCCATTTTTGTCCCCGTTCCGAGCCGGACATCGGAAAGATCCAGTGCAGGTCGGCATACTGCAGCTTTTCGATGAGCTTGCAGGAGCGGCACTGGCCGCAGGAGTCGGTCTCGGTCGGCTGCTCGCAGTTCAGATACTGCGCCAGAGCGAGCGCGGTGCTGGTCTTCCCCACTCCGGGCGTGCCATGGAACAAAAAGGCATGCGGCAACTTGCCGCGCCGGGCGGCGACGCGAAGTCGCTCATGAGCGGCCGTTTGGCCGGTAATCTCGGCAAACCGTGGCATGGCCAAGCATTGTATCAGGGGTTTTAGAGCTTGCGGAGTTACAGGCGAAAGCGGCGAAACCCGCGTTCGCAGAGGATCATGAGAAGCGGGGTCAGAAGGCCCGCGATCATGAAAAGCGGATCCTGGAACCGGGGCAGATGTCCGAGCAACATTTCACGGCCGGCAGGATGAGCGAGCCCAAATATGACGCTGCCGATTAGAAAGAGCGCGCCCAGATGCGGGGCGAAGGTCACCAGCCAGGGGTCGGTGTCCTGGGGGAGCGAAACGTGTTCGGGAACGCTGAGCGCATCGTCGATCCAGGATTGAGGTACTTCGCGGCGTTCGTTCCGTAGAAGGCTGGTGAGCTGGGGATCGCGAAGCTCGTTATCGTGATTCATGGATCACTCTGCCCTCCAGGTGCTCACGTAATTTGGTGCGCGCGCGCAGTAGATCGCTCTTGATCGTGTTGGACGGGCGCCCGGTGATACGGGCGACTTCATCGACTGAAAAGCCTTCCATGTAGAACAAGAGCACGGCCTCGCGTTGGGACTCGGGCAAGCGGGTCAGCGCGTCATGAAGATCGCCGTGGTAGGCAGCTTCCGGCGTGGCCGCGTCGGCATTCGAGTCCTCGAGTGACATTTCAAAAGTCTGGCGGGTTTTCGCGCGGCGATGTCTGTTCCAGGCCAAGTTACGGCCGATGCGAAGCACCCAGGTGGTGATGCTTGCTTCGCCGCGGAATCCGTCCAAACCTTGATACACACGCACGTACGTGTCCTGAAACACCTCGCGAGCTTCGTCTTCGTTCCGCAGCAAGCTCACCAGAAAGCGATAAAGACTGTCCTGAGTCGAGGCGACGGCGAGTTCGTAGGCGCGTTTGCGATCGCCGCTCGCCCATTGCCGGCGGACTCGCTCGGTGACGTTCTCTGGCCGGTCCAGGCGTCCCTGGCGAAGAACGAGGATGTCGAGGCTCAGCACAGCGTCCATCGAGGGACAGACCCTTCGGAGGAGGTTTCGGTTGCAGGGATTTTATACCCCGAACATTTCTCTGGCGGAGTGCAACCCGAGGACGGGGGCGGGTGTCCATCCACCGTAACGGGAATGGGCCCGTCGTCTTCGGAGGTTGAAATCATGGATCTGCCGCTTTGGGTGGCCATTCCGGTCGTGGCGCTTTGCATTCCGATCACGGCCATCATCATGGATGGCTGGTCAAAGGTGAAGGAGCGAGAGCACACGCACCGGGAACGGATGAAGGCGATGGAGATGGGGGTGACCGATGCGCTTCCGGCCTTGAGCGCGGTCGAGGAAAAAATGCCCACCCGATCGCGCCGAAGCGCTGGATATCACGGCGCGGTGTGGGCGGGCCTCGGAGCGGGGCTCTTGTTATCCACGTGGATGGTCAAAGGCACCAGCGGTGATCCCGACATGAACAAATTCGCCGCGTTCTTGATGCTGTGGTCCTTTCCGGCGCTCTGTATTGGGCTGGGGTTGTTGCTCTACGCCGCACTCAACCGGCGGCATCGAAGCGGCACAGAGTTGTAGAAGCCGTGGTGATTCCGCGGTTAGCCGCTTACCGGATGCGCACGAGCTTTCGGCTGGTGTCGAAACCGTGGCCCTGCAATTCGTAGAAATAGATCCCCGCCGGAACGAGTTGACCCTTCGCGTTACGACCATCCCATGCAACCGATTGTTCTCCCGCTTCTAGAACATCATCCACGAGAACACGCACTTCACGCCCGGAGAGATCCAGGATTCGCAACGTCGCTTGTCCTCGCGCGGGCATGGAAAATGGAATGGTGGTTGAACCGGCAAAGTTTGGGTTCGGAAACGCCTGACCGAGTGTGACGCCGATTTCCTCGCGATCCTCCGAGACGCCGACACCGGCGGGGCACTCCTGGGAGAGAACGGCGAATCCACTGGGGTTCAGGAGGCTTGCAACATAAACCCAAGGTCCCGATACGGCCACGGACTTGGCGTACGTGTAGACGTCTGCGCCACCCAGCAACTTGGGCTGTGAAGGATTTGAGACATCCACCACCTCCAGGCCTCCTTCCTCGCATGCGGCATAAAGGACGCTTCCGGAAATCGCCAGCTTATCCGTTGTACCTCCCAAGTTCAGGCCTCCCACCAGCGTGGGCGCTCCCGGCCCCGAAACGGCGGCCACTCTAAATCCCGGCACCGTGCTGGAAGACGTGCTCACGACAGGCACGTACGCGAGCCCACCGGACAGAATCACGTCCGTAGCCCCAAGGCCCGGGAACAACAAGCTGCCGATGATGCTCGGCGCCGCCGGATTGCTGATGTTTATCTTGTACAAGAATCCATTGTTCGAGAAATCATTCGCGGCCACGTACGCTTCGGATCCCGAGAGGGCAATGCCCCTGATAGTAAAGCCCACCCCGGGCAGCGCTCCAAGAATTGAGGGATGGTTTGGGTCCGACACGTCCACGGTAAAGAATCGGTCCTTAAGACCCAAGAAGGCCAGTGTCCCGCTCGCTGCCACGACGATGCCGCTCTCGATGTTTACATCCACATGGCCTTGAACTTGAGGCGACGCTGGATTGCTCACGTCCACTACGGAGAGTCCTCCATAGCGGGAGCCGGGTGGGGCAGAGTACTGAACATACCCAACATAAGCCTTCGTTCCCGAGAGAGCGATATCGCTCGGAACGCCCGGGAACGTTGCTGTTGCGGCGACGACGGGCGCGCTTGGATCCGAAACATCGACCACGGCGGCGAGACTGTCTCCGGCGATATAGACCCAAGATCCCGAGGCCTCTATGGAAAAGGTGTACCTGAGTGGTAAGACGACGTTTCCAATCACGGATGGCGATGCCAGATGTGACACGTCGATGACTTGAAGACCAAAATTATTCTCGCCTGGACCTGCCCCATTGGCGACGACGAATGCAAAGGACCCCGATACGGCAACTGCTCGGGCGACATTGGTCCCTGGACTATCCTTGTGACCAACAATGACGGGTGAAAAAGGATTCGAGATGTCCACGATTTGCAGCCCGGAATCGCCATCGGCCACGTAAGCCCGGCCACCAGAGATGACAAGATCCCAGGCATAACCTGGAGTGTTAATGTTTCCCACAATCACGGGGGCAGTCGGAGTGGATGCATTGATCACTTCGATACCGTTTTGGGCGTCGGCGACATAGACCATGGACCCAATCGACCGAAGGTCCTGTGCGTTCCCGGGAGTGTCTCTGGTGCCGATGATCGCCGGGGCGAGTGGGTTGGTTACATTGATTACTTGCAGCCCGAGGTACTCATCAGCCAAGTACAGAATCGATCCGTTCAAAGACACGCCAAATGCGTTTCCCGGGGTATCGACGGCGCCAACGATTGCCGCGGTGGCTGGATTGGAGATGTTAATGACCTGGAGTCCGGAGGAATAATCCGCCACGTAGGCATAAGACCCCGATACGACGACGTCTTCGGCTACACTGGGGGTATACACGGTCTTGAGTATGGCCGGGGCGGCGGGATTCGCAACGTTGACGATGACAAGGCCGGACTGGGCAGTGACATAAGCGATGGAACCCTGGACCGTCAAACCCGTCGCAATAAGTGGATAAGGCACCGCGTCGATGCTTCCAACCAATTGCGGCGTGGATGGATTCGATATGTCCACGATCTGAAGCGCTCGACGATCCCCTGCCACTACGTACGCTAGTGTCCCCGAAATGACGATGTCCTTTTCATAGTATCCGAGCCCAACGGAAAGTTTTTGCCCTACCCAATGGATGTAGTTCTCGTATTCGATGCAATCCGCCGAAACGGCCGCAGGCAGCAGCAAAAATAGGAGCCCGATGGCGTGAGACAACTTGAGTCGCATACCCACCTCCTAGGATGGACGCTCTCTTACCGGATGCGCACCAGCTTTCGCGTCGTCTGGAAATCGGGGCCCCGGAATTCGTAGAAGTAAATTCCGCCGGGAACACGCTGGCCCTTACAGTCGCGGCCATCCCACCCTGTCGATTGTTCTCCTGCTTCTAGAACTTCATCCACCAGCACGCGCACCTCACGGCCGGCCAGATCGAGGATGCGAAGCTTGGCCGAACCTCTCGCGGGCATGGTGAAGGGAATGGTGGTTGCGCCATACTGAGTGGGGTTGGGGTACGCGAGTCCCAGCTTAGCGCCGGCTCCATTGTTTTCCCCGGAGCCGATCCCGGTGCCGGCCGGGCATTCTTGGGAAAAGACAGATAGTCCAAGTGGACCCGTGGTGACGTAGACCCACAATCCCTCCACCGCCACCTGTTTTGCATAGGCGTAAACGTCTGCGCCGCCAAGCACGTGGGGCTGCGCGGGATTGGAGACGTCCACAACCTGGAGCCCTCCGAATTGACTTGCGGCATAAAGGGCCCCGCCGGATACCGCCACGCTGCGCGTGTCATCAGGAAAATCCATGCTGCCGACCAAGGTCGGCGCTCCCGGTGACGCAACCGCCGCCACTCGAAATCCAGCCGGTATCCCTGAATAAGCGGGATAAACGGCAACATAAACAAGTCCCCCGGAGAGTGTCACCCGCCCAGCGTAAACGTTCGGAAACGTGAGGGTTCCTCTTATGAAAGGAGACGCAGGGCTTGCGATGTTTACTTTGTACAGCGCGGTATTGATCGTGCTCGGTTGTATTGCTGACACGTACGCTTCACTTCCCGAGACCGCGATCCCCCCGATGCTGCCCAACCCCGGCAGCGTTCCCAAGATAACCAGGTTGTTGGGGTTTGAACCATCGATGATGTAGAACGTGCCCGAATCCCCGAGATAGGCCATCGTTCCGCTAACCGCTACCCGGTTAAAACTCGAATTGTTGCTGGGCTCCACGTGTCCTTCAACCTGGGGCGATGCCGGATTACTCACATCCACAACGGCGAGCCCGCCGTAGTTGGGACCGGTTGGAGGAGTAAAGCGAACATACGACACGTAAGCTTTCGTTCCGGATACCGCTACGTCATATGCGTAGCCGGGAACCGTGACTGCTCCCAAGAGCATAGGGGAAGCTGGATTCGATACATCGATCACAGCAAGATCGCTTTCTTCCGCCATATAGGCCAAGGAGCCCACCACCGTGAGCGCGTTGGCATTCCCGGGGGGAAGGGTCAAATTTCCTATAGTCGGCGTAGACGCCAGATGCGAGACATCGAAGACTTGAAGACCATACTGCGTGCCATATTGAGAATCTGCATTTGTGATCACGAACGCATTCGATCCCGACACGGCAATCGCCCGGGCATTGAGCAGAGTACTCTTGTGAGCTACCAGAGACGGTGAGACGGGATTCGAGACGTCCACAATCTGTATCCCAGACTTACCGTCCGCAACGTAGGCGAGAGTTCCCGACACGACGAGATCCCAAGCGTATTCGGGCGTATCCACGCTCCCCACGATCACGGGAGCGGCCGGGTTGGAAGCATTGATTATCTGAACCCCACTCTGCGCATCCGCGACATAGACTATGGATCCGATGGAGCGAAGGTCCTGAGCGTTGCCCGGAGTGTCCACTGTGCCCACAATGGAGGGGGCCAGCGGATTGGAAACGTTGATGACCTGGAGACCGAAATATTCATCCGCCAGATACAAAGTGCTTCCGTTCAAAGAAACGCCGAACGCATTTCCGGGAGTGTCCCGCGTTGCCACGATCGAGGCGGTAGCGGGATTGGAAATGTTGATCACCTGGAGCCCGTAGGAGTAATCCGCGACATAGGCGTAAGACCCGGACACGACAACGTCTTCTGCCACCCCTGGAGTGTCCACCGTCTTAAGTATGACCGGGGCGGCAGGATTCGAGACGTTGACGATGACGAGACCGGTCTGCCCGGCGGTGACATAAGCGACGGATCCTTGGACAGCGACGCCCGTCGCAACCGTTCCAAAGGCCGCTGCATTGACGCTACCCACCAGTTGGGGCGTGGACGGATTCGAAATGTCCACGATCTGGAGCGCCCGGTAATTCCCCTCCGCCACGTAGGCCA
>Ga0207675_100006460_pt1 | contig 11099 bp, 9 predicted proteins | sample KBSSwiS42_FD_184305 | JGI IMG/M metagenome (GOLD analysis project Ga0207675, IMG submission 184305) | Switchgrass rhizosphere microbial communities from Kellogg Biological Station, Michigan, USA - KBS Switchgrass S4-2 (SPAdes) (version 2) | ecosystem: Host-associated > Plants > Roots >...
TTCTCCGCGCGCCTGTATCTTTCGAACGCCGAGCCGTTGCCGCAGCACTGGTGATTGCCACCCTCAGACGGTGGTAATAGCCGCCGACACCTTCGACTGAAAGGGCTTCAAGAATATGTCGCGCGGAGAACGCGGAGAACGCGGGCAGAAAAAGATCAAAGGGCCGGAATTAGAATTCCGGCCCTTTGATTGCTCCGCGATAAACCGATCTCAGCGAGATCGCATCAAGACATCAAGCGATCGGCATCAACACCATGCTGAGCGAAGCGAGGCCTGCACCCATGAGGGCGCCGGCGGCGACGTCGGTTGGATAGTGCAGACCGAGGATCACGCGAGACATTGCGACGAGCGTGGCGAATGGAACACAGAGCCACGCTAGTTCGGGGAAGCTCGCGACGATCAACGTGGTGAAGCTGACTGCGTGCAGCGTGTGGCCCGACGGGAAGCTGTAGCGATCCAGTGCACGCGTGCCCGGCACGATGCCATGCAGTGAGATGTAAGGACGTTCGCGAACCAGCCGTGACTTGAGATACTTGTAGAGCGCGACGCCGGTGAAGCCCACGATGGCCATGCGCAGCGCCGGACGCAGAGCGACTTCGCCGTAGATCAGCGGCAGCGACAACACCAGCACATACCAGAACACGCCGTCGCCGAGGCGACTGACGGATGCGAACAGGTTGCGAACATAACGCCGCTGGCAGCTGCGGTTCAGGCGCAGGCACCATGCGTATTCGGCCCGATCGAAGCGTCGAAACAATCCTGTGTGAACATTGTCCATGGCAGCACCCCGTAGCGCTAACGCGCTCACATCACATGATTGGAGGATCCATCCCCCGGCGTGCCCCCGGCCCAGGACCTGTCCTGGTGGAGCGGCGAGCACCGGATAGCACTCAACAGGGTGCACTTTGGACGGTCCATGCTGCCAGGCGTTGACAGGTACATGAACCTTTCATGATTCAGCGGCTTGGAGGGCAAATTGAGACAAATTTCACATCGCATCGCACCGGCCCGCCATGCGCCCTACAATGTGACATCCGCATGACAGCCCGCCGCTCGCCCGCTCACCGCCCATGAATCTCCTGCTCGTCGAAGACCATCACGACATCGCCGCGAATATCACCGAGTATTTCGCGGCGCGCGGCGATGAAGTCGACCATGCGTCGGACGGCAACCGCGGTTTACAGATGGCACTCCAGAACGAATACCACGCGGTCATCCTCGACCTGATGCTGCCGGGCCTGGATGGCTTGTCGCTGTGTCGCAGCCTGCGGCAGACAGGTCGTACGCGTTTACCGATACTGATGCTGACGGCAAAAGACCTGCTCGCCGACAAGATCCAGGGATTCGATGCCGGCGCAGATGACTATCTCGTGAAACCGTTTTCGCTGGCCGAACTCGACGTGCGCCTGAGGGCGCTGGTGCGCCGGGCCAGTCCGATCGAAACGCCGCGAGTGCTCGCGGTCGGCGACCTGAAATTCGACCTGGACACGCTGGAAGCCGAGCGCAGCGGAGCCGCCGTCAAACTCAATCCCACCACCAGGCGCATCCTGGCGATCCTGATGCAGAACGCCAACCGGGTGGTGACGCGAAGCGAACTGGAACGTGAACTGTGGGGCGATCGTCCGCCCGAAGGAGATTTCCTGCGTGCCCACATGCACGCGCTGCGAACGGCCATAGACAAAAACTTCGAGACCAAGCTGCTGCACACCATCCATGGCACGGGCTATCGACTTTCGACAGAGCCGCTACGTCCGTAACCTGAGCTCCCGCTTCCAGCGGCTCAGCCTGCGGGCGCGCATCGCCGGTACCATGCTGGCGCTGGTAGCGATTGCGGGCATCGTTCTCGCAGCATGGGCGCACCTGGCAGATGAGCGGTTGAAACGCAGCATCACGTTCGACCTGCTGTCCGAAGAACTGTCGCACTACGAACAGCGCATGCGTGTCGATCGCGGCGCCGATCCTTTGCGATCGGCGCGCTTGAGTATCTATCGTTCCAGCGATCTCTCCGAGTTGCCGCGGCACATCGCCAGGTTGAAGCCGGGCGAAATGCATCGCGTGCGCTCCGGCAAACAACTGCTCGACGTGCTGGTACGCGACGGCGACTTCGGCCGTCTCTACATCACCTACGACGTCACCACGTACGCGCGGCAGGAAAATCTATCGTTGCTGGTGCTGTCGCTCGGCGTGATCGCCATCGTACTCATCGCCGGCTGGAGTGCGTTCGGCATTTCGCGACGCCTGGTGAAACCCGTCAATGCACTCGCCGATCGCCTGACGCAGATCGATCCAGGCGAGCGCCACGTCCGCATCGGAGCGCAGTTCGCAACCAACGAGCTGGCGCCCATCGCCCGCTCCATCGACACGTTCATGGAACGGCTCGACGGCTTCGTCGAGCGCGAACAATCGTTCACCGCCACTGCGAGTCACGAGTTGCGCACGCCGTTGGCCGTGATTCGCGGGGCCGTGGAATTGTTGGAAGGCCTCGATCGCCCACGCTCGGCGAATGCCCTGGCACGCATCCAGCGAGCGGTCCGTGAAATGTCGGAATTCACCGATGCGTTGTTGATGCTGTCACGCGAGGAGCGGACACCGCCGGCTGTCGCCCCCGAGTGCGACGTCAACATCATCCTGCTGCGTGTAGTGGAAGACCTGCGCTCGCTGGTGCCGGGAAAACGAATCGTGCTGGACCTGGCGGAAACCGACGCACTCGAAGTCGCGGCCCCCGACAGCATGGTGGCGATGGTGGTGGGCAATATCGTCCGCAATGCCCTACAGCACGGCACCGGGCACGATGTCCGCTGCAGCCTGCGAGGACGCGAATTCACCGTCGCGAATTCGGGAACGCTGCCCGAGCCCGCTCCGCAAGCCCTGCAACGCCGTTTCACCACCCACCCTGCGGGCCACGGCATGGGGTTGTACCTGGTCCGGCGCATTTGCGAGCGCTATCACTGGGCGATTCGGCTGGAAAACAGCAGCGATGCGGTCCAGGTCAGCGTGGACTTCTGAAGGGGCAGGAACGCTTCGCGAGGGCTTGGGTAATGGGGCTCGGGTCAGAGTGAAGCAACGACAGCAGTCAGCTTCAGCTTTCTTTCATTTTCGCTGGCCCGAGCCCCATTACCCGAGCCCTCGCGAAGCGTTCCTGCCTGTTTTCCAGAGCTGACTACTGCCGTTGCTTCATTCTGGCCCGAGCCCCATTACCCAAGCCCTCGCGAAGCGTTCCTGCCTCTCTCCAGAGCTGACTGCTTGCCGTTGCTTCATTCTGGCCCGAGCCCCATTACCCGAGCCCTCGCGAAGCGTTCCTGCCTGTTTTCCAGGTAGGGCTCAGCGGCTCGCAGCCGTCCCGAATCGTCGCGACCTTGGCTACTGTGATAGCATTCTGCACCCCGAAATCCGTATACATTGCCCGGAGTCCGTCGATGTCGACAGCGCTCAAGCTCAACGTGCCCCCGCAGGGCCAGAAAATCACCATTCAGAACGGGAAACTGTTCGTTCCCGACCAGCCCATCATCCCGTTCATCGAGGGTGACGGCACCGGCCCCGACATCTGGCGCGCCTCGGTTCGCGTCCTCGACGCCGCAGTCGCCAAGGCTTACGGCGGCAAGCGCAAGATTCACTGGATGGAAGTCTATGCGGGCCAGAAATCGAACGACCTGTTCAACACCTGGCTGCCAGACGAAACCGTCACGGCCTGCCGCGAATACCTGGTTTCGATCAAGGGTCCGCTGACCACGCCGATCGGCGGCGGCATCCGCTCGCTGAACGTGGCCCTGCGCCAGATGCTGGATCTCTACGTCTGCCTGCGCCCGGTGCGCTGGTTCAAGGGTGTGCCTTCTCCCGTGAAGCATCCGGAGAAGGTCGACATGGTGATCTTCCGTGAAAACACCGAGGACATCTACGCAGGCATCGAGTTCGAGGCCGGCACGCCGGACAACCAGAAGTTCCTCGAACAGTTCAAGGCGGCGTTCCCGAAGCAGTACGCCAAGATTCGTTTCCCGAACACTTCGGGCATCGGCATCAAGGCCGTGTCGCAGGAAGGCACGGAGCGCCTGTTCCGCTCGGCTATCGAGTACGCGATCGCGAACAAGCGCAAGAGCGTCACGATCGTGCACAAGGGCAACATCATGAAGTACACGGAAGGCGCCTTCCGTAACTGGTCGTATGCCCTGGCCGAGAAAGCGTTCGCCGACAAGGTCTATACGTGGGACCAGTGGGAACGCACCAAGGCAGCGAAAGGCGAAAAGGCGGCGAACGAAGAGCAGGATGCAGCGAAGAAGGCCGGCAAGGTCATCATCAAGGACGCCATCGCCGACATCACGCTGCAGCAGGTGCTGACTCGCCCCGAAGAGTTCGACGTGATCGCCACCATGAACCTCAACGGCGATTACCTGTCGGACGCGCTCGCGGCCCAGGTGGGCGGCATCGGCATCGCACCGGGCGGCAACGTCAACTACGTTACCGGCCATGCAGTGTTCGAAGCGACTCACGGCACCGCACCGAAGTACGCGAACCTGGACAAGGTGAATCCAGGCTCGGTCATTCTCTCCGGCGAAATGATGCTGCGTTACATGGGCTGGGTCGAAGCCGCCGATGCCATCATCACGGCCATGGACAAGGCCATCGGACAGAAGACCGTCACTTACGACTTCGCCCGCCTCATGGACGGCGCGAAGGAAGTGAAGTGCAGCGAATTCGGCGATGTGCTGATCCGCAATCTCTGATTCGTCGGTCTTGTAGAGAATAGAAGACGGGGCGCGCGAGTGCCCCGTTTTCGTTTGGAAAGGTCTCCAAGATATTTCGCACGGAGAACACGGAGAACACGGGGCAGAAAAAATAAGTTAAGAATAACGAGAGAAGCTCCGGGTCATTCTTACCCTATTCTCTTTCTGCCCCGTGTTCTCCGTGTTCTCCGTGCGATAAATCTTCGGGACGTTCGATTTGCAAATGACGGTTGCTATAGGGACCAGACATGGCCAGTCAGGAACTTCCGGTGACTCGAGATGAGCTCGTCGAGCAGTGCGCCTCCGCGCTGGTGCGGGCGTTTGCCGATTACAACAGCGAGTTTCGTACCATCACCCGGCGGGCGCCGCAAAGGTTCGAAGAGAGGGACTGGCGCGGCAGCCTGAGGGATTCGGTCGAGCGTATCGAGTTGTACGACCGGTTCGTGAACCGGGCCGTGGTGCAGATGCGGGCGAGGCTCGGTGAGGACGCGTCCGAGCGGGCGTTGTGGAGTTCGGTGAAGCGCCGGTTCACCGAGCTGATCGAGACGCTGCCCGACCGGGAGTTCGACAAGACATTCTTCAACTCCGTGACGCGACGGACGTTCGGCACCGTGGGCACGGACGCAGCGGTCGAGTTCGTGGCGCTGGACCTGGATCCGATCGGCTCGATCACCACGCCGATCGAGACCAATGTCTATCTCAACCGCGGTTCGCTCGAATGGCTGTTCGAGGAAGTGCTCGCGGACTTTCGTTTCAAGACGCCGTATCTGGATTTCGATCGCAGCATCCACATCATCAGCAGCGAAGTGCGGGCCACCTGCGAGGCCGATTCGGACGCTTCCCGGCCGCCGCTGGTAGTCGAGCAGATCGAGTTCATCCACACCGTGTTCTACCAGATGAGCCGCGCGTACCTGGTGGGACGCATTTCAGGAAAAGACTGGATGCGTCCCTTCGTGCTCGCGTTCAAGAATTCCGACAGCGGCGTGCTCATCGATGCGGTGATGATGGACGAGAGCACGGTGAGCATCCTGTTCAGCTTCACGCGCTCCTATTTCAACGCGGACCTGGGACACGTCGGCCAGGCCGTGGTATTCCTGAAGACCATCCTGCCGCGCAAACCCTTGAGCGAGCTCTACACCGTGCTGGGCCGGGCCAAGCAGGGCAAGACGGAGCGCTACCGCGAGCTGTTCAAGCACCTGCAAAAGAGCGACGACCAGTTCGTGCATGCGCCCGGCGATCGCGGCCTGGTCATGATCTGTTTCACGCTGCCCTCCTTCGACGTGGTGTTCAAGATCATTCGCGACCGCTTCGCCTATCCGAAGAACGTGCTGCGTGAGGAAGTGCTGAAGAAATACGAAATGGTATTCAAGCACGATCGCGCCGGCCGGCTGGTCGATGCGCAGGAGTTCAAGCGCCTCAAGTTTCCCAAGGCGCGCTTTTCGGACGCCGTGATCGAGGAATTGCGCAACGAAGCGGCGTCCACCGTGCACTTCGACGACGACGAAATCGTCATCGATCACATGTACATCGAACGACGCATGACGCCGCTCAACCTGTACATCCGCAATGCACCGGTGGAAAAGGCACAACAGGCGGTGCTGGACTATGGCCAGTGCATCCGCGACCTCGCCGTCACGAATATTTTCGCCGGCGACCTGCTGCTGAAGAACTTCGGCGTGACGCGCCACGGCCGCGTGATCTTCTACGACTACGACGAACTCTGCGCCGTCACCGACTGCCGCTTCCGCGACGTGCCGCAAGCGCAGAACGAAGACGATGAACTACGCGCCGAAGCCTGGTTCCACGTCAACGAGAACGACGTGTTCCCGGAGACGTTCATGCAGTTCCTCGCCTTCGACAAGCATCTCAAGGAAGTCTTCATGGACGTGCATGGAGAAATCATGACGGCGGAGTGGTGGCGGTCGATCCAACAGCGCCTGAGAGAGGGCGATGTGCTGGAAGTGCTGCCTTATCACCGGCATCGGGTGCGGGTGGGGTGACCGGGATCGTCGGGGACTGGCTGTTCAGCCGTGCGTCGCTGCTAATGCCTCGTCCAAATCCGCAATCAGATCGCCTGCGTCCTCGATCCCGATCGACAATCGCACCGTCGTATCGCTGACCGCAGCCCAGCCCTTCTCTTGCGCACTCAAATCGCGAGGACGCATCAACCTTCCCGGCTGTACCAGCGATTCGGTGGATCCCAGGCTCGCCGAGATCGCGAACAGCTGCAGCGCCTCCGCGAACCGACTCGCGCCATCGCTGTCGGAGGCAAGCTCGATGGTTACCATCGTCCCGAAATCATGCATCTGCTGTCGCGCCAGCCCATGGCCCGGATCCGCTGCCAGGCCCGGATAGCGAACGCGCTTCACTTCAGGACGCGACACCAGGAATTCGGCTACTCGCTGCGCGTTCTCGCACTGGCGCTCGTACCGTAGTCCGTAAGTTCTCAAGCCGCGCTGGATCAGGAACGCCGCATGCGGATCCAGCGTCGCTCCCATGACGATGAAGTCCGTGCGCATGGCATCGATCAGTTCCTTGCGGGCGATGACGGCGCCGCCCATCACATCGCCATGTCCCGACGCGTACTTGGTCAGGCTGTGCACGTAGACATCGATGTCGAACTGGCCATGGTTGTGAAAGCCGGCGAAAGTGTTGTCGAGAATCGTCAGCGCTCCGTGGGCGCGGGCTGCCGCTGTGATGCGGGCGATGTCCGCAACCTTCAACACCGGATTGGTCGGCGATTCGAAAATGACTGCGCGCGTCGGCTTGCCCGCCAGGGTTTTCTCGATGCCTGCGTGATCGTCGATGGAGAGCATCGTGTGCGTCACACCGAATCGGGCCAGCACGCGCCGTACACAATATCGCGTCGGCTGGTACATCTCGGCAAACAGCACGACGTGATCGCCCTGCTTGCATAGAGCCATCAGCGTCAGGTTCGATGCAGCGACGCCCGACGCCGTCAGCAGGCAACTATCGCGACCTTGCAGCTCGGCGAGCGATAGTTCCAGTTGCCGCAGCGTGGGATTCGACACCCGCGAATAGACGAATCCTTCGCGCTCCCCACGTGAATGGCGCTCGCTCTCTTCGACATCGTCGAACGTGAATTTCACCGACTGATAGATCGGCGCGATCAACGGCCGATTGTCTTCGGGCAGCTTGACCGCCGGCGGGTGATTCAAACGGGTGGTGTATTTCATCGCCGCACTTTAGCGTGCACGTCAGAGCAGCGTGAAATCGTCCGCGTCGAGATGCGCCGCGAACTTGCCACGGAACGCTTTCAGCGCCGCGTAATCGAGCGAGACAGTCGCGACGAACTCCGACTCGCAGGGCTGCGTCAGCGGCCCGCCCAGGAAATCGAGCGCGGCGCTGTCGCCGGTGTAGGTGACGCCAGTCGCGTCCGTGCCGACGCGGTTCACACCGATGCAATAGCTGAGATTTTCGATTGCGCGTGCCCGCAACAAAGTCGTCCAGGGATAGCGGCGTCGTTCCGGCCAGTTGGCGACGTAGACGAGCACGTCGTAGCCGTCCTCGGTACCGATGCGATTGCGGCTCCATACCGGAAAGCGCAGGTCGTAGCAGATCAGTGGACGGATGTTCCAGCCCTTCAACGTCACGGTGAGCTGGTCGCGGCCGGCACTGTAATGCTCATGCTCACGGCCCAGCCTGAACAGATGGCGCTTGTCGTACGTGCGATAGTCGCCATCGGGCTGCATCCAGATCAGCCGGTTGAAATACCCCTTGCCGTCGCGCGTCACGACGCTGCCCGTGACAACCGCACCGGTGCGGTTGGCCATCTGTCGCATCCACTCGGTAGACGGGCCGCCAGGCGGCTCGGCGACTTCCGCCGCGGCCATGGTGAACCCGGTCGTGAACATTTCCGGTAGCACGATCAGGTCGGTACTGCCGTGCAAGGGCTCGAGCATCCGTGCGAACTGCAGGTGGTTCGCGGCCGCGTCGTGCCAATGCAGATGAGTCTGCACGAGCGTCACTCGCAGCTGCGGTGCGACCGAAGGTTCGGTCACAGATGACACAGGCGCTCCGCCGCGTCTTCGAGAGTGGATTCGCTCTTGGCGAAACAAAACCGCACCACCGACATCCGGGTCGGTTGCGAATAGAACGGCGAGACCGGGATCGCGGCGACACCGGCCTGCAGCAGCGTTTCGAGGAACTCTACATCGGTGCCCTCGGCGATAGCGCTGAAATCCAGCAGCTGGAAGTACGTGCCCGGCGAAGGAATCCAGCTGAAGCTCGATCCCCGCAAGTGCTCCAGGAACCGGTCGCGCTTGCGTTGATAGAAAGCGCTCAGGCCGCTGCTATGTTCGGGCGAACTCTTCAGGAAGTCGGCGATGGCGTGCTGCAGCGGATTGGCGATGCTGAACGTGTTGAATTGGTGCACACGCCGGATTTCGGTCGTGATCGCAGGAGGCGCCACTGCATAGCCGACACGCCAGCCGGTCGCATGCATGGTCTTGCCGAATGAAAACACGCTGATGCCGCGCTGGTAGAGCTCGGCATGCGCGAACAGGCTCGCGTGACGCGCTCCGTCGAACACCATGTGTTCGTAGACTTCGTCGAACAATGCATAGGCCTGCGTCGGACGCAGGATCTCGGCGAGAGTATCCAGTTCTTCCGGCGCCACCACGCTGCCGGTCGGATTGTGCGGCGTATTGATGATGATGAGCCGCAGCTTCGGCGTCACCGCATCGCGCACGCGCTGCCAGTCGATATGAAAATGCGGCGCTTCGAGCGGAATGTGGATCGGCCGCCCGCCCGCCAGGATCACTGCCGGTGCATAGGAGTCATAGGACGGATCGAACAGGATCACTTCATCGCCGGGATGCACCAGCGCCATGACGGCCGAGAAAATGGCTTCGGTCGCTCCCAGCGTGATGGTAACTTCCGTTTCGTGATCCGGCATGCGCCCATACGTCAGCGCCAGCTTCAATGCGATCTGTTCACGCAGCTCCGCCACGCCGATCATCGGTGCGTATTGATTGCGGCCGGCGGCGACGTGATATGCGATCAGGTCCTTCAACTTCGCCGGCGCGTCGTAATCCGGAAATCCCTGCGCGAGATTGATGGCTCCCAGTTCCCGGGCTCGATCGGTCATCACCGTGAAAATCGTCGTGCCGACATGCGACAGCTTGGAAACGGGTTGCATCGCGGGAAATGCCGGAACGTAAGGTGGAATTTTGCGTGTGGCAGGCATCTGAATCACTGGAGGGTCACTGGGGGTCACTGGGGGGTCACTGGAGCAGTGGGGGCATCCGGCACTCTGGTCACTTGGTCGAAGTACCGGCCGCCAGCGCCATGTCTCGCTGTCGGCGCTTTTCCTGCTGCGACAGCAATACGCCGGCGATGATCACGCCGACGGTCACGATGGCCATCATGATGGTCGCCAGCGCATTGATGTCCGGGCTCACACCCAGTCGCACCTTGGAAAAAATCACCATGGGCAAGGTGCTGGAACCGGGGCCGGACACGAAACTGGTGATGACCAGGTCGTCGAGCGAAATCGTGAACGCCAGCAGCCAGCCGGAAATCAGCGCCGGGGCGATGATGGGCAGGGTGATGACAAAGAAAATCTTGGCCGGGCGCGCACCCAGGTCCATCGCAGCTTCCTCCAGCGAATCGTCCAGCGTCGCGAGCCGCGACTGCACAATGACGGTCACGTAAGCCATGGTCAGCGTGATGTGCGCGATGACGATGGTCGTCGTGCCCCGTCCCGCCGGCCAGCCGATCAATTGCTCCAGGGCCACGAACAATAGCAGGAGTGACAGTCCCGTGATCACCTCCGGCATGACCAAAGGCGCTGTCGTCATGCTGGACAGCAATGCTCGCCCCTTGAATGCGCCGAAGCGCGCCAGCGACAGCCCTGCCAGGGTGCCGAGGATCGTCGCCCCAGTGGCCGTTGTCGACGCAACCTTGAGCGACAGCCAGGCGGCATTGAGGATCTGGTCGTTCTGGAACAGCCGGCCATACCACTGCGTGGAAAATCCGCCCCACACGGTGACCAGTCGTGACTTGTTGAACGAGTACACCACCAGCGACAGGATGGGAACGTACAGGAACAGGAAGCCGAGGATCAGCGAGGCGGTGCGGAAGAGGGGAAAGCGCGGATTCATCGCTTGGCTCCTTGCGCTTCCTCGCTCTGAGCTTTCTCGAGGAAGAACATGGGAATCACCAGCAACAGCAGCAATGCAATCGCTACGGCGCTGGCCACCGGCCAGGCCCGGTTGCTGAAGAACTCGGTCCACAGCACCTTGCCTATCATCAGTGAGTCTGGCGCACCGAGCAGCGCCGGAATCACGAACTCGCCCACCGCCGGGATGAACACCAGCATTGAGCCGGCGACGATCCCGGGCATGGATAACGGCAGCG
>Ga0207675_100006461_pt1 | contig 11098 bp, 10 predicted proteins | sample KBSSwiS42_FD_184305 | JGI IMG/M metagenome (GOLD analysis project Ga0207675, IMG submission 184305) | Switchgrass rhizosphere microbial communities from Kellogg Biological Station, Michigan, USA - KBS Switchgrass S4-2 (SPAdes) (version 2) | ecosystem: Host-associated > Plants > Roots >...
CTACGAGCTGATCGAGCCGGGCGACCGGCCGCCGCTCGACGCGCAGACGTTGCTGATGAGCCGTCTACAGCGCGAGCGCCTGGCCGCGTCGGCCTCGTCGTAAGCGCATTCGTCGACGACGTTTGAACGCAGAGTTCGCAGAGCGCGCAGAGAAATGACAGGGTATCGTCTCTCTGCGATCTCAGCGGTCTCTGCGTTCCGTGTTGTGCACATCCCTAGCCGCGCCGCTTCACATGCCGCGCGGTCACCTTCCGAACATCCGGCTGGCGCAGGCCGGCTTGCAAGTACCGCGAACCCAGCACGGCGAGATCCTCGAACGTCGTCCCGGTCCGCTCGAGATGCCTGGCCATTCCGAGCGTGGCAATCCCGTGGCTCATCGACCAGCAGATCTCGGCGAGCTCGATCGGGTCGGCCGGCAGGACGCGGCCCTTCCGCTGCTCGCCACGAATCGTGTCGACGAGCACGGTGAACGCCGCGTCGGCATGTTCGGTGAGATCGGGGTACTGGCTCCAGTCCGTGAGAAAGCCGCCGAACATGGTCTGGTAGTGCGACGGGTTGGCGCGGGCGAAGCGCACGTAGGCGCCGGCCATGGCCGGCAGCGGATCGGCGCCCGACGCAGACGACTCCGCGAGCGAGGCAGTCAGCGCCGCGTGGAGCCGGCGGAAGCCTTCCTCGGCGACGCGGGCGAGGAGCGCGGCCTTGTCGTCGAAGTGGCGGTAGAGGGCGGTGCGCGAGACGCCGACCCGGGCGCCGACGCTGCGCAGCGTCAGCGCCTGGACGCCTTCGTCGCGAATGGTCTGGACCGCAGTCTCGACGAGGGCCCGTTGCAGGTCCCCGTGATGGTAGGCGCGCTTCTTCACCGCGCGTGGGCGAGCCGGCATGCCCCGAGGATACGCCCAGGTGTTGACAGCGTCAACATCTCCAGCGGTTGCGGCCCGGCGGCGAACCGTCCCGGCGGGTCCGTCAGCGATCGCCGGCCTCGCGCTCGTGGGAGCGCCGCTCGGCCATCCATTGGCTGCTGATCGTGCCGAGGTCGCGGTCGCTCCGGGATTGACCTCGAACGAGCGCCCACAGCACGCCCGCGACGACCGCCACTCCGCCAATCGAGATCCAGACCAGACCAGCCATGGGATGATCCTCGCACGGGTTGCCATCCTTCCGCTATGATCGCAGCGATTCCGAATGAATCCGCCGACAATTCTCCTGGTCGATGACGACGATGGCGTCCGGCGAATCCTTCGGAAGGTGCTCGAGGCGCAGTCCTACCGCGTGGTCGAACACGGGAATCCGCAGGCGGCGTGCGTCGTGTTCGACGCGAATCCCGCGGCCGTCGACCTCCTGATCACCGACCTCAAGATGCCCGGCATGAGCGGGCAGGAGGTGGCGGCCCACGTGTGGGCCGCGCGGCCGGACCTGGGCGTGATCTTCATTTCCGGCTACACGGATCACACGTACTCCGAGACGCTGAACGGGCCGCGGAGCCGTTTCCTCGAAAAGCCGTTCGCGTCGGATCTGCTGCTCCAGCAAGTGGTCGAGCTGCTGGCGGCCAGCCGCGCCTGAGGTGTGAGACGCCCCTCTTGGTGAGATCGCTCCGGTGAAACCCTGGGAGCTGCTCGGCCAGACGACCACGCCTGACGGGTCGGACATGGCGCTGACCCGCCGCGACAGCGAATACGTGATCCTGGTCGGCGGCAGGAGCCTCATGTCGAGCCGGATGCACGGATCGGAGGAGGCGCTGGCCACGCTGGCGTGCCGGCGGCTGCGCACGGTGGACGACCCCTGCGTCCTCGTCGGCGGCCTCGGCCTCGGCTTCACGCTGCGCGCGACGCTCGACCTGCTTCCGCCGCATGCGAGCGTTGTGGTCGCGGAGCTGGTGCCGGCCGTGGTCGAGTGGAATCGCGGGCCGCTCGGTCCGCTGGCCGGGCATCCGCTGGCAGACAAGCGCGTCACGATTGAAGTCGGCGACGTCGCCGCCACGCTGCGTGCCAGCCGGAACCGCTTCGACGCCGTGCTGCTCGACGTGGACAACGGCCCGGCCGCCCTGACCGCGTCGGACAACGCCGGGTTGTACGACGATCGCGGGCTGGCCGCCGCGCGCGCGGCGTTGAAGGTCGGCGGCGTGCTCGCCATCTGGTCGGCCGGCGAGCATCGAAAGTTCGAGCAGCGCCTGCGGTATGGCAGATTCACCGTCGACGTCGCCCGCGTCCGCGGCCGTTTGAAAAAGGGCGGTCCGCGGCACACGATCTTTCTTGGCTACAAATCCCAGGAGTGACGTGCCCCGACAGCCGACGGTAGCGTCTCGACCGCCGAGGACCGTCCGGAAATGGCGGCGCCGTCGCCGTGTCTCGCGGCACTGGCGCTACCGCCTGGCGCCGGATCCGTTGAAGCGCCGTCCCAAGGGGGCGTTGTCGGTCTGGGCCCGCGGGCGCCGCTTCCTGTGGTCGTGGTGGCCGTGGGCGATCGTGTGCATCGTCCAGGTGGCACGCAACAAATGGGGATGGGCCATCGGCGCGGGGTCGATGTCGCTCGTCAGCTATCTGATCTGGCCGAGCGAGTTCGCGCCCCGCTACGGGCTGGACCACGCGTTCTCGGTGGACGACGACGAATTCCTCGCCACGATGGCCGGCGCCACCGGCGTGCCGTTTCTTCCCGGCAATCGCATCGACATCCTGAACAACGGCGACCGTTTCTATCCGGCGATGCTCGAGGCGATCGAGCGGGCAGAGCTGTCGATCACGATCGAAGCCTACATCTACTGGGCCGGCGAGATCGGCGCGGTGTTCGCCAAGGCGCTCGCGGCGAAGGCGAAGAGCGGGCTCAAGGTGAAGATCCTGCTGGATGCGGTCGGGTCGGCGTCGATCGGCGACGAGATCCTGCAGATCCTCGAGAGCGGGCCGTGTCAGGTGGCGTGGTACAACCCGATCCGGTCGTACACGTTCGGCCGCTTCAACCATCGCACCCATCGGAAATCGCTCATCATCGACGGGAAGGTGGGGTTCACCGGAGGCGCGGGGATCGCCGACCACTGGCGCGGCGACGCCGAGGATCCGGAACACTGGCGCGACATGCAGGTCCGGCTCGAGGGGCCGGCCGTCACGCCGCTGCAGACCGGATTCGCCGAAAACTGGCTGCAGACCACCTCGGAGCTGATCTCCGGACCCCTCTACTACCCGCCGAACGACGCCGACGCCGGCCCCTACGCGGCGCAGACGATCATGAGCTCTCCGGAAATCGGCGCCTCCACGGTCCGCACGATGTATTACCTGTCGATCATCTGCGCGCGGCGGTCGCTGTTCATCGCCAACCCGTATTTCGTGCCCGACGAGGCGGCGATCGACGCGCTGATCGAGTCCAAGGGCCGCGGCGTCGACGTGCGGATCATGGTGTCGGGCGCGTACAACGACAACTGGCTGGCGCGGCAGAACAGCGTCAGGTTGTACGGCCGGCTGCTGGCGGCGGGGATCGAAATCCTCGAGTACAACCGGACGAATCTCCATCACAAAACGATGGTCGTGGACGATGTCTGGGCGACGATCGGCACGACCAACTTCGACAACCGCTCGTTCGCACACAACGAAGAGAACAACGTCTGCGTCTACGACCGCAAGCTGGCGGGGATCCTGCGCGATACGTTCGTCGCCGATCTGGCCGGCTGCGATCGCATCGACTACGCGCGGTGGCGGCACCGCGGCGTGCTGGCGCGGATCCAGGAATTCATCGCCTCGTTGTTCCAGGAACAGACTTAGGAATTAAGAATTAAGAATTAGGAATTAGGAATTAGGAATTGCGGAACGTCACGACGAGGACGTCGCGAAACGCCGGCAGACCCGGGTCCACGGGCTCGACCGGCGTCACGCCGTGGAAGACGCGCGCGTCGTCGACCAGGGCCGCGTCGCACGGCTCGGTCAGCGTGAAGGCCCCGAGCGGGCGGCCGTCGAGCGCATGGATGGTCGTCGTGCCGCTCCCGATGTTGCGCCGGTTGATCAACAACACCAGCACATAGTCGACCCCGTCACGGTGCAGCCCTTCGGGCGTGGGCAGGCCGTGCATGTCCTGCCGTGCCTCGATGCGGAACTGGTGCACCTCGACGTGCCAGCGCACAGACGACATCAGGCTGCCGAACAGGCGTTGGCAGAACCCGAGGATCGTGCGCAGGCTCGGGCCATCGCCGACCGTGGTGATCGGCTCGAACCATCTGGCGATGCCACCGTTCAGCGCGTTGTAGTCGCGGCTCTGATAGTGCGGCTGATGCGGCGCGCGAACGATGCCCTCGTCGCCGGCGGCGTAGACCGCATGGCGGCGGCGGCGATAGCGGCCGCCGTCGGCCATGTAGGTGTCGACGGCGAGGTCGTTCCAGCTCGCGGCGAAGGCCTCCCAGTCGGACAACGGACCCGCGGCCGCGAGGAGGGGCCGCATCGCCGCCGCGGGCACGAACGAGAAGCCAGCCCCCGCGATCGCGGACTGGAGCGACTCGACCGGGGCGATCCGGGCTTCGCTCATGCGCCCTATCTTACGCGCCTCGGCAGCGAATCCGGCGACGCAAGCGGCTGAGGGGACGAGTGGTTGTCATCCTCGCGGGGAGTGGCGCCTCAGGGACGCTTCGCGCGGATCGAGAGCGAGCGGGGATGTCGTGCAAGTCGAAGCGACTGATAAGGATACGCTTCGTCGGCGTCGAGACCCACGCTCGGGGCTTGTCGAAGTGCCGGCGTGGCGGCGCACCTGTCGGAACGCCGCTACGCCATACCGTTTTTACTTGCTGTGTAATTTGGTTACTGCTGATCCTGACGGTCTGTGCCCGGCACCGGCTTGCGTTGCCTGACCGCGGCTCCGCCTTTGCGCCCCGCTTCGCGGGCTTCTTCGGGCGTCCATTCGTGGGCCATGCCGCGAAGATGGGCGAGTTTTCCGCCTTTGCTCGCGATCTCTCGCTGCCGGTCGCGTTCCATGGACGCGAATCCGCGCTTGCCTGTTTTCATCAGACCTCCGTTGTGAATACCGACGTCAGTGCATTGCGAATGCCACTGCTGAGGCCGCGGGCCCGCTTTTCCCGGTTTCTGCCAAGCTTCTGTGAAGCAGCCTCGGCGAAGTGCTGCCGTCGAGCGTCGAAACGGCGGAGATTCCCAAATCGGCGGACGCCGCTTGACACTGCACTCAGGTATAAGGTTCATACTTGTCACCAGGAGCTTGACGATGTGGATTGGCGAAGCCGCCGGGCAGGCGGGTGTGAACGTCCAGACGCTGCGCTACTACGAACGCCGCGGGCTGCTCCCCAGGGCGGCGCGCCGTGCGTCCGGCTATCGGGAGTTCCCCGACGAGTCGGTGCGGATCGTTCGCTTCATCAAGCGCGCCCAGGATCTCGGGTTCTCGCTCGACGAGGTGGAGGAGCTGCTGCGGCTCCGCCGGCAGCCTGGCCGAAACCGCAGTCGCATCCGCTCGGTCGCGGATGAGAAGATCCGCCAGATCGATCAGAAGATCGCCGAGCTGGATCGCATCAAACGCGCACTGCAGACACTGGTGCACTCGTGCCGCGACGGCGCGGCGCTCGATTGCCCGATCATCGAAGCGCTCGACAACTAGAAAGCACGCCATGGCGGACGCGACAGCGGCAATGCATCCCACCGAGCACATCGACCCGGTCTGCGGCATGACCGTCGACCCGGCCGAGGCCGCCGGTTCGTCGGCGTATCGCGGGCAGACCTACTACTTCTGCCATCCAGGCTGCCTCGAGCGGTTCGAGGCGGCGCCGGGTGCATTCCTTGCCGGCGACGGCGCGCGCGAGCCGGCGATGCCGGCGGCGGTCCCGGGCGCGCGCAGCTACGTGTGCCCGATGGATCCGGAGATCCGCCAGCCGCAGCCGGGCTCGTGCCCGAAGTGCGGCATGGCCCTGGAGCCGGATCTCTCCGACGCTTCCGCGCTGACGAAGGTCGAATACACCTGCCCGATGCACCCCGACGTCGTCCGCGACGAACCGGGCGCGTGCCCGATCTGCGGGATGGCGCTCGAGCCGCGCGTGGTGGGTGTCGAGGACGAGCCGAATCCCGAGCTGATCGACATGACGCGCCGCTTCTGGCTGGCGCTCGGGCTCGGGGCGCCGGTCTTTCTGCTCACGATGGCGGAGATGGCCGGCGCGGGCCTGACGGGTGTGGTCGGCATGTCTGCCGTGAACTGGATCGGCCTCGCGTGCTCGACGCCGGTGGTCTTCTGGGCCGGCTGGCCGTTCTTCGTCCGCGCCTGGGCGTCGGTGGTGTACCGCAGCCCGAACATGTTCACGCTGATCGCGATGGGCGTCGGCTCGGCGTATGTCTACAGTGCGCTCGGCACGATCGCGCCGGGACTCTTCCCGGAGGGCTTCCGCGCGCACGGCGCCGTCGAGACGTACTTCGACACGGCGGTCGTCATCACGGCGCTGGTCCTCGTCGGACAAGTCCTGGAGCTGAGGGCCAGGGGACGCACCTCCTCGGCGTTGAAGCAGCTCCTCGGCCTCGCGCCGCGGACGGCGCGTGTGGTGCGAGGTGGACAGGAGATCGACGTCCCGATCACCGAGGTGCGCGTCGGCGACACCCTGCGCGTGCGGCCCGGCGAGAAGGTGCCGGTCGACGGTCTGGTCGCCGATGGGCACAGCGCGGTTGACGAATCGATGGTGACCGGCGAGCCGATCCCGGCGGAGAAATCGGCGGGCGACCGCGTGACCGGCGGAACGGTGAACGCCACCGGCACCCTGCTGTTCACGGCGGAGCGTGTCGGGCGCGACACGCTGCTCGCGCAGATTGTGCGGATGGTCGGCGAAGCGCAGCGCACCCGCGCGCCGATTCAGCGGCTGGCGGATCGCATCGCGGCCTATTTCGTGCCGGCGGTCGTCCTGGTGGCGGCGGTCGCGTTCGTCGGCTGGAGCATCTGGGGTCCGCCGCCGCGGCTGGCGTTCGCGCTGGTGAGCGCGGTGGCCGTGCTGATCATCGCCTGCCCATGCGCGCTCGGCCTGGCGACGCCGATGGCAATCATGGTCGGCACCGGGAGAGGCGCGTCGGCCGGGGTCCTCATCAAGAACGCGGAAGCGCTGGAGCGGCTCGAATCGGTCGACACGCTCGTCATCGACAAGACGGGGACGCTGACCGAAGGGAAGCCCACGCTGGCCAGCGTGATCGCGATGAGCGGACACGACGAGGACGAGGTGCTGCGGCTCGCCGCCGCGCTCGAGCAGGGCAGCGAGCACCCGCTGGCCGCGGCGATTCTCGCGGGTGCGAAGACGCGATCGCTGACGCTGCCGTCAGCCGACGGATTTCGAGCGATCCCCGGGAAGGGCATCGAAGGACGCCTCAACGGTGCGCGCGTGGCGTTGGGAAACGCCGCCATGATGGCGGAGACAGGGGTTCGGTTCGACCAGGGCGTGGTGGACGTCGGAAAGCTGCGGCGCGAAGGGCAGACCGTCATCTTCCTGGCCGTGGACGGCATCGCGGCAGGCGTGATCGGCGTCGTCGATCCGGTGAGAGCGACGACCGCCGAGGCGATCGCCGATCTGCACCGGGAGGGTCTGCATATCGTGATGTTGACCGGCGACAACGAGACGACGGCCACGGCGGTGGCGGGACAACTCGGGATCGACGATGTGCGGGCGGACGTGCTGCCGACGGAGAAGCGGGAGGTCGTCCGGCAGCTTCAACAGGAAGGACGGATCGTCGCGATGGCCGGCGACGGCATCAACGACGCGCCGGCCCTGGCGGAGGCTGCCGTCGGGATCGCGATGGGCACGGGCACCGACGTCGCGATCGAGAGCGCGGGCATCACGCTGCTGAAGGGCGATCTGCGCGGCATCGTGCGCGCCCGCCGCTTGAGCCGCGCGACGATGACCAACATCCGCCAGAATCTGTTTCTCGCGTTCGTGTATAACGCGGTGGGCGTCCCGGTGGCGGCCGGAATCCTGTATCCGTTCATCGGCGTGCTGATCAGCCCGATCTGGGCGAGCGCGGCGATGACGTTGAGCTCGGTGTCGGTGATCGGCAACGCGCTGCGCCTCAGGCGCGCAGCGCTCTAAGGGGAGGCAGGAATGGTCACGGATCCAGTCTGCAAGATGACGATTGACGAGAACAAAGCGGTGGGGAAGAGCGAATACAACGGAAAGACGTATTACTTCTGCGCGGCGTCGTGCAAAACGAAATTCGATGCGAACCCGTCAGCCTACGTCAAGCCAAGCTGAAAGCGGTTCTCCGCGAATACGTGTGGAGCGCGGTGGATAGATCGAGGCGCGGAACATGCCAATGTGGCAACGCAGGACACAGCGCGACCACGCGCGGCGGGCGGGACGAGGACCTAGAGAAGGCCGCCCAACGTCAGGAACGCGATGACCGTGACGGCCAGACCGCACCCTCCTGCTGGGTAATACGTCCATTTTGCCGAGTACGGCCACATCGGCAGCGTCGCCAGCGCCAGGATCAGCAGCAGAAACATGACGGCAATAAGTTCCACGTCGTGAACGATGAGCACGGGGCATGCCGCAGGAGTTTCGCCCCGCCGGTGGCGGGGTTACAGCCGGGGTATAGATGACATCTGCTGACAAGCCCCCGGTCGAAGCGTTGTAAAATCGGCGCCTGAACTCTGGGCAAATGGGCCCGGGAGAACCCTTTACGGTGACGAGCACTCTCGGATGAACGGCACCAGCTCCCTGATTCTCGTCGCGACCACGGCGTGGCTTGGCGTGTCGGCCGTCGGGCTGGCCCAGAAGCCCGCGCCCGCGCCCGCTCCCGTAGGTCCTGCGGCGGTCGCTGCGCGCGCGCCCAGGCCGCAGCAGAGCGCCTCGAAGCCGATCCTCACGGCCGCCTCGCCGGCGGATCAGAATGCCGTGATCCGCCGCTACTGCGTCGGCTGCCACAACGACACCAGAAAGCCCGGCGGCCTGTCACTCGCCGCGTTCGATGTCGCCGGCGCCGCGCAGAACGCGGACGTGGCGGAGAAGGTGATTCGCAAGCTGCAGGCGGGGATGATGCCGCCGCCGCTTTCGCCGCGTCCCGACGCCGCGACGCAGGCCGCGCTGGTCACGACGCTCGAAACGACGATCGATGCGGCGGCCGCGGCGAAGCCGAATCCCGGGATTCGCACCTTCCAGCGCCTCAATCGCCCCGAATACGCCCGCGCGGTGCACGATCTGCTGGGGCTCGACGTGGACGCCGGCAGCTGGCTGCCGCTCGATCAGAAGAGCGCGAACTTCGACAACATCGCGGACGTGCAGGCGCTGTCGCCGACGCTCCTCGAGGCGTATCTCAACGCCGCCGCCGCGATCAGCCTGATGGCCGTCGGCGACCGTCACGCGCCGGCGATCGACCATACCTACACCAACGCCGGCTACCTCTCGCAGCATCCCTGGGATCACGTCGACGGCGCGCCGTATGGCACGCGCGGCGGCATGGTCGTCAACCATGTCTTCCCGGCCGACGCGGAGTACGTCTTCGAGCTCGCGGTGAATTCCGGCAGCAACGCACGGTTCGAGGACATCGACGTCTCCATCAACGGCGAGCGGGTCGCGCTGGTCGAATACGAGAGCGGCCCGGCCGGCGGCGCGGATGGCCGCGGGGCGCGGATCGTCCGGACCGAACCGGTGCTCGTGCGCGCCGGCCAGCAGCGCGTCGCGGCGGCGTTCGTGCGCAGGCTCGAGGGGCCGTACGAGGACCTGATTCGTCCGCACGAGTGGTCGTTCGCCGGCGGCGGCGCCGGCGGCCCCGGCATCACGACGGTGCCGCACCTCAGGGATCTGGTCATCAAGGGACCGTCGAAGACGACCGGGATTTCCGAGACCTCGAGCCGCCAGAAGATCTTCAGCTGCCGGCCGACCGGTTCGGGCGAAGAGCGTCCCTGTGCGCGGCAGATCGTCGCGCGCCTCGGCGGCGAGGCGTACCGGCGTCCGCTGACCGCCGGCGAGATCGATCGCCTGATGCCGTTCTACGAGAAGGGCGCGGCGAAAGGCGGATTCGAGGGCGGCATCCGCGGCGCGCTCGAGGCCGTGCTCGCGAGCCCCTATTTCATCTTCCGCCTCGAGAAAGAGCCGGAGGGCGCGCGGCCTGGCGAGAGCTACCGCGTCGCCGACGTCGACCTCGCGTCGCGGCTGTCGTTCTTCTTGTGGGGCGCGCTTCCGGATCACGAGCTGCTGACCCTCGCCGAACAGAACAAGCTGTCGGCGCCGGCGACGCTCGAGAAGCAGGCGCGCCGGATGCTGGCCGATCCGCGTGCGGAGGCGCTCGGCACGAGGTTCGCCGCGCAGTGGCTGCGGCTCCAGGACGTCGAGAAGGTCCATCCGGATCCCAACTTCTATCCCGACTACGACGACAACCTGGCCGCCGCGATGCGCCGCGAGACCGAGCTGTTCTTCAACGACCTCGTGCGCGAGGACCGCAGCCTGCTCGAGCTGTATTCCGCGAACTACACCTTCGTGAACGAGCGGCTCGCGCGCCACTACGGGATCCCGAATGTGTCGGGTAGCGAGTTCCGCCGCGTCGAGTACCCGGACGCGACGCGCCGCGGCCTGCTCGGGCAGGGCAGCGTGCTGGTGCAGACCTCGCTGGCCAACCGCACCTCGCCGGTGCTGCGCGGCAAGTGGGTGATGGAGGTCCTGATGGGGACGCCGCCGCCGCCGCCGCCGCCCGACATTCCCGCGCTCGAGGAGACCGCCGAGTCGAAGAACGGCAAGATGCTGACGACGCGCGAGCGGATGGAGATGCACCGCGCGAACCCGACGTGCAGCGCCTGTCACCGCTTCATGGATCCGATCGGCCTCGCGCTCGACAACTTCGACGTGACGGCGAAATGGCGGACCCGCGAGAACGGCATGCCGCTCGATACCAGGGGCGACTACTACGACGGCACGCCGGTGACCACGCCCGCCGAGCTGCTGCGCGCGTTGAGCGCCCGGCCGGTGCCGCTGGTTCGCACCTTCACCGAAAACCTGCTGGCCTACGCGCTGGGCCGGCGGACCGAGACCTTCGATCAGCCGACGATTCGAGCGATCGCCAGGGCCGCCGCGGCCAACGACAACCGCCTGTCGTCGTTCATCCTCGGCGTGATCAAGAGCGACGCGTTTCAGCGCCGGCGCGCGGAGCCGCTCGCGACCGACGACGCG
>Ga0207675_100006463_pt1 | contig 11098 bp, 10 predicted proteins | sample KBSSwiS42_FD_184305 | JGI IMG/M metagenome (GOLD analysis project Ga0207675, IMG submission 184305) | Switchgrass rhizosphere microbial communities from Kellogg Biological Station, Michigan, USA - KBS Switchgrass S4-2 (SPAdes) (version 2) | ecosystem: Host-associated > Plants > Roots >...
CGACATCCCGAAACTGCTCGCGATGCGCGAGGAATCGCCCTGGTCGATCAAGCTGTTCGCCGGCTGGCGCGTCGACCGCAAGGACACCGCGAGCAAGCGTTTCGGTTCGCGCTTCGCCAACGGCCTGCGCCGCCGCCTGCTGCGCGACGACACGCCGGACACCGGCTGCGGCATCAAGCTCTTCGAGCGCGCCGCGTTCCTGGACCTGCCCTATTTCGACCACATGCACCGCTATCTTCCAGCGCTGATGCAGCGCGCCGGCTGGCAGGTCAAGAGCGTGCCGGTGAACCACCGCCCACGCGGCGCCGGCACATCGAAATACAACAACCTCGGCCGGGCGCTGGTCGGGATTTCGGACCTGCGCGGCGTCGGCTGGCTGATCAAGCGCTCGAAGCGCACCGCGGTCGAAGAGATCTAAGGCGCCGAATTCGAGAAGGCTCGGTCGGTCGAGTCGACCTGCGTGTCCCGATTCCCTATTCCCGAATCCCCAATCCCGGCTCCTACACTTGCCGCAAGCGCCTGATTCCGCTATAAAGCGCGGCTCGCTTTGCCGGTCATTCGCCTCGTTCGAGGCACGCGGATCACGGTACCCGGTCCGCCCGCGTCGTCGGTTCAAGCCTTTCCAGCACCGCGTGGCGCATCGTCGCCGCTGGGCCGCCACCGTCCTGGCCAAGGTCGGAAGACAGTTTTGCGAGGTTCGCATGTCCAGAGTCTGCCAAGTCACCGGAAAGGGATCGCTTTCCGGAAACAACGTTTCCCACGCCAACAACAAGACCAAGCGTCGCTGGTTGCCGAACCTGCACGACCGTCGCTTCTGGGTCCCGAGCGAAAACCGCTGGATTCAGCTGCGCGTGTCCAGCCACGGCCTGCGCACCATCGACAAGCGCGGTATCGACGCGGTCCTCGCGGACCTGCGCGGCCGCGGCGAAAAGATCTGAGGAGGACTGAACCATGGCATCCAAGCGCGACAAGATCCGTCTCACGTCCTCGGCCGGCACGGGTCATTTCTACACGACCGACAAGAACAAGAAGAACACGCCGGACAAGATGGAAGTCAAGAAGTACGACCCCGTCGTCCGCAAACACGTGATGTACAAGGAAGGCAAGATCAAATGACCCGCGTGTAGCGCGGATCATGCCGGCGAAAGCCGGGATCCAGCTCCTGGTAAGTACATCAGCAAGTGTCATCTTTACAAAAAAGAACCCGCCCACCGGCGGGTTTTTTCTTGGTCGCCGCACCCGCTTCGTTGTATACAACATCGCAGCAGCGTCCTCAGGGGGAAGAAGGTATGCGGCGCCATGCAGTCGCGTTCGGAGTATGGGCATCGGTTCTCGCCGGCTTCGTCGCATCTTCGACAGTTCGCGCAGACGGTGAAATCTGGCGCAACGACTGGTTCCTGTCGGCACCGCCGACGTTTGGGCACGCGTACGTCGATGAGCCGGCCGCGCGCACGGCGTTCGCCGCGAATGGCGACGTCCTGCTCGCGGGCCTCTCCTACGCACAATCCGAGTACCAGTTCGTGCGCGTGGCCCCCGATGGATCGCTGCGCTGGTCCGCCAACATCGGCTACAACTTTTCGTTGGATTGGCTCGGCCCCAATGTGCTGATCGCGTCCGACGATGGCGGCGCTCTGGTGTCGTACGGCAACTCGTACAACGGATATCCGGACTACGTCGCGCGCATCGACGCGGCCGGCACGTTCGCCTGGATACGTCAGGTGCCCGGACGTGCGCTCGTCGAAGATGGCGCGGATCGCCTCGTTACCGCAGGCTGCGGCGGCGTACTGACGGTGCTCGACCGCTGGTCGGGCAACGTGCTCTGGCAACAGACGGGTATCGGCGACTGTCCGGCGCACGATGCGCTCGCCGTCGACGCCGCCGGAGGCATCTATCGCGTCGCGTCCGCGAACAACGAATTCCGCGTCGTCAAGTACGACGCGACCGGCGCCATCGTCTGGAACATCGGAACCGGCGCGGACGTCTATTCAAACGTTGCGCTGGTGGGCGTTGGAGGCGGCATCGCGTACGTGCACGTGGACAACGAGCTGCGTGCCGTGCATGCGAGCGATGGGTCGCCCGTCTGGACGACCGACATCGGATATTTCAGCGCACTGCTGGCCGGCTCGCCGGCCGAGCCGATCGTGGTCGGGCAGGATCTGATCGGGCGTCTCGCCGCGGATACCGGTGTCGCGCGCTGGACCGTTCCGCTCGCGAACCTGGGTCGCGTCGACGTGGTCGGCGATGCGCTGCTCGTCGGCACGAGTTCGAATGGAATCGCGCGCGTCGATCTCGCCACCGGGTCCGTGCCGTGGACGCACACGCTGCCTGGGCAGGATGCGTTCGGGAATTCCCTGGAGTATTTCCGCTTCGGCGGACTGCAGTCCGGCACGTTCGCTGCCGTCGCGCGACCCTTCGGATTTACGCCGGCGCCGCCGGTCGTCGAGCATGTCGTGTTCGCGAGCGGCGCGCCGACGGGCGAGGTTGCCGTGCCCGCCGTCCCGCAAGGTCCGTGGGGATCGAGCATGGCCGACGGAGCGGACCGCGTGCTCGGCGTGCAAAGTGTGTGGAATTCGCTGGCGCCCGTCGTACGGATGCACAGCCTCGACGCGAACGACGGCAGCGTGCGCTGGGAACAAAGCGCGCCACTCGATTTGGACGTGTTCCTCCCGTACGTTCCGGCGTCGGTGTCCTCGCAGATCGGTAGCACGGGTTCGGCGGCAGCGATCGCTGCGGCGTGCAGCATTTCCGGCTCCGCGACCAATCCGGGTTTTGGCGCGCTCTGGCTTGGCCTCTACGACAGCGATTCGGGAAATCCGCTGTGGCAAGACGTGATCCGCGACGACGATCAGGGAGCGACCCAGTCCTCGCCGCCTGTGGCCGATTCGAACGGCGATCTCTTCGTCGATGTCGGCGCTGCGGTGCCTTGCGAGTTCGGAGGCGTTTGCGGGCGGCAGACGCTGCTCAAGGTTTCGAAAACCGATGGACACGTGGTCTGGAAATTCGCCAACGACACGACCGCCGGCAGCAACTTTGTCTACCAGCAGCCGTTCGTGATCGCCGGCTCCGACGCGATCGTGTCGGGCCCGTTCTCCTCCGGCGCGCTTTCTTCCGCCTCGCTGGTTGCGCTCGCCGGCGCGGACGGCAGTACGCGCTGGACGTCCGATGTGTTCGGTCCGTACGGCGCGCAAACAGTCCTGCCTGCGCCGGACGGAATCTTCGTGGTCGGCGGCGGCTGGGCAAAGCTCGATCCCGCCACCGGTGCGACGTTGTGGTTGGGTCCGGTCTTTACTACGGCCTGCAGCATCGCCTGCTATTCGTACGACTCGGTCTTGCTCGACAACGACGACATCGTTCTTGTCGGCGAAGGCGACTATCAGCCGCGGATCACGCTGCTGCGCGGCGACGGCAGCCTCCAATACCAGAACTGGCAGCTGCCGCCGAACAACCCGAACGTGCGATCGGCGGCAACGCAAGTCCGCCGAGATTCGTCCGGACGAACGTGGCTTGGCATCCTGCGCAGCAACCGCACCGGCATTGGCGGCCTCTATGTCCTTGCCGAATTCGATCCCGATACCGGCGCGCTGCTGAGTCAGCAGGTTCTCCGCGATCGGTTTGGCGATCCCCTCGAGCGCATCACGCTCAGCGGTCTCCTCGTCGCTCCCGAAAACAATCGACTGTTGCTCGACGAACGCACGATAAGCCCGCCGGCCGCGACGCCTTCGGGCAATGTGATGCTCGATACGACGATCTCGGCGCACGGCGATCTTGCGGTGACGCTCGACGCCGCATCGCACGCGCGCGCCGGGCAGCTGCTCGATTTCCATGCGCGGCTCGTCTATGAGGGCGACGCGCCGGTGCCCGCGGCGCACCTCAACGTCTATCTGCCGTGGTCTTCCGGCGCGCGCGCTGTCTCGTGCACTGCAACCAACGCGGGTGCGTGTACGACCGACCTTGCTTCCGGCAACGTGCGCGCCACGATCGATCTCAACCCGGGAGCTGTCGTCGACGTGACGGGCCAAGTGCTGGTGCTCGCCCTCGACGACTATCGGGAATCGGCGAGCGTGGGCGCTGTCGCGTTCGGGCCGATCGGCCTCAGCGAGACCGATACGGTCAACAATCTCGCGCGCGCCGTCGTCTCGCAAGGCCTGTTCGCGGACGGATTCGACGGCAACTGACACCGCGCGATCCAAGCGCCGGCCAAAAAAAAGCCCGCATCGAGCGGGCTTTTTTTCGATTCCAGACAGCTCGCGTCAGGCGCGATCGCCGGCAAGCTTGTATCCCTTCAACCGCGCCGCAAACTCCGCCAGCGTACGGATGCCGGTGGCCTCCGCCTCGTGGCACCACTGCTTGAGGCTGTCGAGCAGTGCTTCGGCATTGCGGCCGTTGCGTTCGGTCAGCGCGGCGAGGCGCGAGCGGAATTCGCAAACGGTTTGCAGCTTCGGACGCTTTTCGACGAACGCGGCGAGGCGTTCGCGGGAGCCCTCGTCGAGCCAGCGACCACCGTTGCCGAGTGCCTTGCGCAGCTTGCGCGGCAGCGCCTTGATGCCGGCGCCGGCATTGGCGGCTTCTTCGCGCAGCGTCGGTGCGATGACACCTCGGAAATAGTCGCTCATCACGTGGAAGCGATGCGCAAGCACGGCCTTGGCGGTTTCGGCGTCCGGCAGGTGCACGTTCGGGCGCAGGTCGAGGGTCGGTGCGACGCGCAGAACCTTGGCGAGGCCGAACGTTTCAAGGACGCGAATCAGCGCCCAGCCGATGTCGAACTCGAACTTGCGAAGCGCGAAGCGCGCCGAGCTCGGGAATGCGTGGTGATTATTGTGCAGCTCTTCGCCGCCGATGATCACGCCCCAGGGCGTGAGGTTGGTCGAAGTGTCCGCGGATTCGAAATTGCGATAACCCCACCAGTGGCCGACACCGTTGACGACACCGGCGGCCCAGAAAGGAATCCAGACCATCTGCAGCGCCCACAGCGCGACACCGACGACGCCGAACAGCGCGATGCTGATGATCGCGAGCAACGTCGGGCCCATTTCCGGATATTTCGAGTAGACGTTGCGCTCGATCCAGTCGTCCGGCGTGCCGACGCCGTACTTTTCCATGTCCGCGCGATCGCTTGCGGCCACCTTGTACAAAGCGACGCCTTCCCACAGCACCTTGTTGATGCCATACACCTGCGGGCTGTGCGGATCTTCATCCGTTTCGCACTTGGCGTGGTGCTTGCGATGCACGGCGACCCACTGCTTGGTGACCATCGCGGTCGACAGCCAGCACCAGAAGCGCAGGACATGCGCGACGGCCGGATGGAAATCGACACCGCGGTGCGCCTGGCTGCGATGCAGGTACAGCGTCACGGAAAGGATCGTCAGCTGGGTTACGACGATGAAGTAGACGATCCAGGTACCCCAGGAAGCCTGGGTTAGACCGCGCGCAGCAAAGGCGAGCAGGGTATCGAGCATAAATTTGAAAGCCGGCAGGTGCGGGAGGGGAGAAAAGCACTATACGCCACGAGTTGTGGGGGTTCCATGACGACAACGCAAGCTTGCGACGACGGTCGCGTAACGCGCCGCTTGCTCCCGGCGGCCCCAAACCGGAACAATCGCGGGCCGTGACGCCCGACCCCATCGCAGTACTCGCCCTCGACAAGGTCAGCCGGGTTCTCGCCGGGCGCCTCGTTGTGAGCGATCTGGACCTGACGCTCGCCCGTGGCGAAGTCCTGGGCCTCCTCGGCGTCAACGGCGCGGGCAAGTCGACCACCTTGCGCATGATCGCCGGCGTGCTCGCGCCGAGCACCGGCACGGTACGCATCGACGGTGCAAACCTTTGTGAACAGCCGGAGCTGGCGCGTCGGCGCATCGGCTACCTGCCCGAAATCCCGCCGCTGCATCCGGAACTGAACGTCGCGGAATATCTCGATTTCTGCGCCCGGCTGCACGGGCTCGCGGGAACGGCCGCCCTTGCCGCGACAGTGCAGGCGATTGAGCGCTGCGATCTTGGAGAAGTGCGCCGGCGCCTGATCGGTTCGCTCTCGAAAGGTTTTCGGCAGCGCGTTGGCCTGGCGCAGGCGATCCTGCACGATCCGGAGCTCATCGTCCTCGACGAACCGGCGTCGGGCCTCGATCCCGTGCAGGCGCTGCGGCTGCGCGAAATCGTGCGCGGTCTCGGCGCCGATCACGCGGTAGTCGTCTCGACGCACGTACTGCCCGACGTGCTCGCCTGCTGCGATCGCGTCGCGATCCTGCACGAGGGCGAGCTGCGTCATCAGGGCGCGCTGGCCGCTCTCGCGGGCGGCGCGTTGCGCGTGCGCGTGGCGATGCGGGTCGACGCAAGCGACTGGCTGCGTCTGCCGATCGTGCTCGGCGCCGAGCCGATCGATACGAACGCCAGTGATGCACATCGCTGGCGTTTGCGTTTACGCGAAGGGGTCGCGATCGCGACGCTCGCCGCCGCGATCGTCGAGCGCGGTTTCGGTCTCGAGGAACTGCGCGCGGAGAATTCGGCGCTCGAGGAAATCTTCATGAAGATCGCGGCGGGCGAAACGCCGGCGGTGGCCGCTTGAGCGCCGCCGCGCTGATCGCGCGCCATGACTGGCGGCGTCTGGCCGTGCAGCCGTTCGCGTGGGCACTGGCCGCGGTCGTGGTCGCGCTGATGGCCTGGCAATACCTCCTCGCGCTCGAAACGTTTCTGCAACTCGCGCCCAAGCTCGGCGGACTCAAGGACGCACCCGGCGTCACCGATCTCGTGGTCATTCCGCTGCTGCGCAGTTTTTCGAATCTCCTGATCCTGCTCGTGCCGCTGATCACGATGCGCACGATCGCAGGCGAACGGCGCACGCAATCGCTGTCGCTGCTGCTCGCCGCTGGCGTCGGCAACACGCGCATCGCAGTCGGCAAATATTTCGGCGCGCTCGGGTTCGTGCTGCTGATCCTCGTGCTCGTGCTGACGATGCCGCTCGCACTGGAATTCGGGACGTCGCTGGATCTCGGGCGTCTGGCTGCGGCCGCGCTCGGCCTCGCCCTCTTCGCCGGCGCGCTGACCGCGATCGGCGTGCTCTGCTCCGCGTGGACCTCGCAACCCGCGCTCGCCGCCGCGTCCGCGTTCGCGATCACAAGCTTGCTCGCGATGATCGATGCCGGTGCGCGCGTGCAGGGTGTCGACAACGCCGGCATCAATTATCTGGCGCTGCCGACGCACGTCGAACCGTTCTTTCGCGGAATCGTCGCCAGCGTCGACATTGTCTATTTCCTGCTGATCATCGTCGTGGCGCTCGCGTTCACCGCGCGCCGCCTCGATCGCCTGCGCGGCACGCCGGACTGATGCGCGACCGCTTCGCCACCGCGATCTATGTCGTGTTGATCATCGCGGCCGCGATCGCGATTGCGTTCCTCAGCACGCGCTTCGGTTTCGAACGCGACTGGAGCGACGCCGGCAGCGCGAGCCTCAGTCCTTCGTCGGTGACGATGCTGCAAGCACTCGATGCGCCGGTGGAAGTCGTGAGTTATGCGAGCCGCGCCGGCGGTTTGCGCGCGGTCATCGCCGATTTCGTCGAACGCTATCGCCGCGCCAAACCCGACCTGACGCTGCGCTTCGTCGATCCGGAAGCCGACCCGGCCGCGATGCGTGCGGCCGGCGTCAGTGTCGATGGCGAGCTCGAACTGCACTACAAGGAACGCAGCGAACGCCTCAAGGTGCTGAGCGAAACGGAATTCTCGAACGCGCTGCTGCGCTTGTCGCGCACGCGCGAGCGCATCGTCGCGTTCCTCGAAGGCGAAGGCGAACGCCAGCCGCTCGGCAAGGCCAACGCGGATCTTGGCCAGTTCGTCGGTGCGCTGCAGGACCGCGGCCTGCGCGCCGTGCCGCTCCCGCTCGCGAACACCGGCCAGGTTCCGCAAAACGCCGATCTCGTCGTCGTCGCCAATCCGCAAGTGAAGCTCACGCCGGCGATCGTCGCGGAGCTGGTCGACTACATCGACCGCGGCGGAAATCTGCTGTGGCTGACCGAACCCGGCGAGGACGTCGGTCTCGACGCGCTCGCGCAGGCGCTGTCCGTGCGCGTGTTGCCGGGCACGGTCGTCGATGCGAGCGGCAGCGCGTTCGGCCTCGGCGATCCGAGTTTCGTCGCGATCAACAAGTTTCCCGCGCATGCGATCACGCGCGATTTCGTGCTGACGATCCTGCTGCCGCAGCCCGCAGCTGTGGCGCAGCTCGCCGATCCGAAGTGGGACATCAAGCCGATCCTGCACAGCTCGGACAAATCCTGGAATGAAACCGGGCACATTCCGAAGGCCGGCGAAGCCTCCGACACGATCCGACAGGACGCCGACGCGGGGGAGATTCCGGGCCCGCTCGATCTCGCGTTCGCGCTGTCGCGCGTTTCGCCGCGGCCGGATCGGCGCGAGCAGCGTGTCGTCGTGATCGGCGACGGCGATTTCCTCTCCAACACCTCGCTCGGCAACGGCGGCAACCGCGAATTCGGCCAGCGCGTGTTCGACTGGCTGCTCGGCGACGACGACCAGATCGTCGTGCCGGACAAGACCGCGCCGGATCGCGCACTGGCGCTTTCGCAGGCCGAGCTCGGCGTTCTGAGTTTCGTGTTCCTGATCGGCGTACCCTTGCTGCTCGCCGTGACAGGCACGTTCATCTGGTGGCGCCGCAGGCGGCGCTGAAATGCTCAGGCGCACACGCACCAACTTGTTCCTGCTCGCGATGGTCGCGTTGCTCGGCGTCGGCGTAGTCGCCGAGCTGCGCCGCGAACACGCGATCGAACGCGATCCGCTGACGATGCTCGACCCGGATGCGATCCGCTCGCTCACGGTCACGTGCCTCGCCTGCCCGCCACGCCGCTTCGAGAAGATCGACGGCCATTGGATGATGCGCGAACCGCACGCGCAACCCGCCGACGACAAAGCCGTGGCGCGCCTCGCCGCGATCGTGCGCGCGCCGGTGCGCTACCGGCGTCCCGCCAGCGAGCTCGATCCGACCAAGCTTGGCCTTGAGCCCGCGGAAGCGACACTCGAGGTCGACGGAACAGTGTTGAAGTTTGGCGCGACGGACGCAATTCGGAACGATCGCTATGTGGAAGTCGAAGGAACGATTTCGCTGGTGCCGGATCGTTTCAGCGCGTTTTTGTTTGAGAGCGCCGAGAGCGAGTTGGCTACGCCACCAGCAAGAAAATGAACGCCACGACCCCCTCTCCCGCTTGCGGGAGAGGGCTGGGGTGAGGGAAAGCTTTGCAACGTCGCACCAAGGCTGCCCTCATCCGCCTCCGGCACCTTCTCCCGTCAGCGGGAGAAGGGAACATCCGATGATTTCCCATGCCTGAACTGCCCGAAGTCGAAACCACCCGCCGCGGCCTCGCGCCACATCTCGTCGGCCGCACAGTCGTCAGCCTCGACATCCGCCAACCCCGCCTGCGCTGGCCGATCCCCGCAGCTCTGCGCAAAAACCTGCCAGGCCAGCGCATCGATTCCATCGAACGCCGCGCAAAATATCTGCTCGTGCACACGCGCGCCGGCAGCGCGCTGTTGCACCTCGGCATGTCGGGCTCGCTGCGCGTACTGCCCGCAACGACGCCGATCGAAACGCACGATCACGTCGACTGGCGCCTGGACTCCGGCCGCGTGCTGCGCTTCACCGACCCGCGGCGTTTCGGCAGCCAGTTGTGGCAGCCGACCGGCAAGACGCATCCGCTGCTGGTCGGCCTCGGCCCGGAACCGCTCAGCGATGACTTCGACGGCGATCATTTATGGAAGCGCTCGCGCGGCCGCTCCGCCACGGTGAAAACTTTTCTGATGGACCAAGGGATCGTCGTCGGCGTCGGCAATATCTATGCGTCGGAAGCGCTGTTCGCAGCCGGCATTCATCCGAAACGCGCGGCGGGTTCGGTGTCGCGCGAACGCTATGCGCGTCTCGCGAAGGAAGTAAAGCGCGTTCTCGCGTACGCCATCACGCGCGGCGGCACGACGTTGCGCGATTTCATCAGTCCCGACAGCGAGCCGGGGTACTTCGAGCAAGAGTTGTTCGTGTACGGCCGTGAAGGCGAGCCGTGTCGCGTCTGCGGGACGCCGATTCGCGCGATGACGCTTGGGCAGCGGACGGCGTTCTATTGTCCGCGTTGTCAGCGGTAACGCGCAGTTGCGGCCCAAAAATCCCGTCGGATGACGAGGTGGGAGGGTGCTTCGGAGGAATGCGCACAGCCCGCGCATCGCACTCAGCCTTTGGCAGCACCCAACGGCAACCCCGGCTGCTTCAACTCGATCCGCCCCTCGCCCGACATGATCTTCTTGAACTCCGCGCGGCTGACCGAGACATAGCGCTCGTTGCCGCCGATCTCGACTTGCGGTCCCGCGGTCACGGCGCGGCCTTCTGCATCGACGCGCACGACCATCGTGGCCTTCTTGCCGGTGTGGCAAATCGTCTTGATCTCGATGAGGTTGTCGGCCCAGGCGAGCAGGTACTGGCTGCCTTCGAACAACTCGCCGCGGAAATCGGTGCGCAAACCGTACGCGAGCACCGGAATCCCGAGCACGTCGACAACGTCGGTCAGCTGCCACACCTGCGCGCGCGAAAGGAATTGCGCCTCGTCGACGAGCACGCAGCCGAGCGTTCCATTCGCCGCGATGTCCTCGCGCGCGATCGCGAGCAGATCGTCGCCGCGATCGAATCGTCGCCCTTGCGCCTTGAGACCGATGCGTGAAGCCACCATTCCTTCGCCACCGCGATCGTCAAGCGCGGGCGTCAGGATCAGCGTGCGCATGCCGCGTTCGTGATAGTTGTACGCGCTCTGTAGCAGCGTCGTGGTCTTGCCCGCGTTCATCGCGGAATAATAGAAGTAGAGTTTCGCCATCGCGGTTCGTGGTGGTGCGGCGAAGAGCGGCTGCGGCCGGGGCGGACAGCATAACCGCCGGCGCAGTCCCCAGTGGAAAATCGCGCGCCGGTTCGTTTCGGCGAGCCGACGGATGATTCGAAACGATGGTTGCAGCGAGCGAAGCACTGACAACGATGCCCGATGAATTCGCGGGAGTGGAACTCGCGGACTTCATCGCGCGGCACCGGCGCCTGTTCGTGCTGACCGGCGCCGGTTGCAGCACCGGATCGGGCA
>Ga0207675_100006464_pt1 | contig 11097 bp, 9 predicted proteins | sample KBSSwiS42_FD_184305 | JGI IMG/M metagenome (GOLD analysis project Ga0207675, IMG submission 184305) | Switchgrass rhizosphere microbial communities from Kellogg Biological Station, Michigan, USA - KBS Switchgrass S4-2 (SPAdes) (version 2) | ecosystem: Host-associated > Plants > Roots >...
CTCGGCCTCGCCGGCCGTGCCGCCATCGCCGGGCGTCAGCGCGGCGACCATCAGTCGCTCCTGTCCATCGAAGCCGTATTTGATCCAGCTCCCTCGCTGCCCGTGCACGACGAACCGCGGCAGGGGCGCCGCGACGAGCACGGACGCGTGCAGGACGACGCGCCGCCGGCGGTACTCGAGGATCACGTGCGCCCAGTCGTCGACCTCGGATTCCGGGCGCAGCGCGGCCAGACTCGCCATGACGCGATCGGGCAGACCGAACAGTTGCAGGGCCTGATCGACGAGATGCGGACCGAGGTCGTGCCAGAGACCCGCTCCGGCGCCGGGCTGCTCCCGCCATCGGACCCGCACCTGCGGCCGGTAGCGATCGAAATGCGATTCGACGTGCGTGACCTCGCCGAGCGCGCCGGACCGTACCATCTCCTCGAGCGCCACGAAATCGCCGTCCCATCGCCGATTGTGAAACGTCGTCAGCACGCGCTGCCTGCGCAGCGCCAGCGCGCCGAGATGGCGCGCCGCGTCCAGCGACGCCGCGAGCGGTTTGTCCACCACGACATGTTTGCCGGCGTCGAGCGCCGCCGCCGCCAGTTCGGCGTGCGTCGCCGTCGGCGTTGCAATCACGACGAGGTCGACTGATGTGTCGGTCCACACGTCGGCGGGCGTCGCGACGACGGTCGCCTGAGGAAGGTCATCGTGGACGGCCGCGGGGCGGCTCGACACGACGACGGCGAGATCGAAACCGGGCATCGACCGAATCAGCGGCGTGTGAAAGGTGCGTCCGGCACGGCCGTAACCGATGAGCGCCACACGAATCGTTCCGCCGCCCTGGGCACTCGGGCTCATCATCGGACCTCGATCTTCGAGTACTTCGCGCGACATCGTCGTGAAAAACGCTGTAGCATTGCCACTCAACTGGCGGTCACAGCCGTGCCGCCGCACGAGGTGAATATGCACCGTCGCGACGTCTCCCTGCCATTTGCGCGCCGTTGGTTTCTCTCGAGGCTCGGCACCGGCCTGGCCGCCGTCGGCGCGGCGCTCGGCGGGAGCACCGCTGCTACGCTGGCGCAAGGCGCCTCGGATCAACGCTGGCAGCCGGCACGCCATCCCGAAGACGACTGGTACGACAAGCTCCCCGGCAAACACCGGATGATCCTCGACGCCGTATCCGGGCAGGGCGTCGGCGATGCGTTGCATTTCGCGTCGAACATCCTCACCACCAGCAAGAGTGGATATCGTCTCGACGCCAGCGACCTGGCGGTGGTCGTGTGCCTCCGCCACGGCGCCACGGCGTTTGCCTTCAACGACGCGATGTGGGCGAAGTACAGCGCGCCGCTGTCCGAGCGCGCGAAGATGAACGACCCGAAAACGCATGCCCCGGCCGTCGTCAACGTCTACAACTCGAACGACTACCGAGGTCTGCTCGCGAACGGCTCGGCGACGATCGACGCGTTGATCAAGCAGGGCGTGCATTTCGCCGTCTGCGATCAGTCGACGCACGGCTACGCTGAAGGGTTCGCGCGGCGGACCGAAGGCAAAGCCGAGGCGGTGTACAAGGATCTGACCTCGAGCCTGATCGGCAACTCGCACATGGTGCCGTCGGGGATCGTCGCCGTCGGTCACGCGCAGGAGCGTGGCTACGCGTACGCGTACTGCGGTTGAGGAGGCAGCCATGACGATGAGGCGTTTGCTGGTCCTGGCGTGCGCGCTCGTTCTCACCGGCGTCGCCGTGTTCGCGGGCGGCGGACAGGGCGCGAGCCAGGCGCCCGCCGGTGGTCGCGGCGGCCAGCGCGGCGGCGCTGGTCGTGCGGACGCGCCGGTGCTCGGGCCCGGCAATTTGATTACCGGCGTCTGGGGCGCCGATGCAACGGCCGTCGACTCGCGCGGCTGGGGCTGGATGACGAAGTCGTACGTGAGCGGCGGCTACAAGCGTCCCTTCTACAACAGGGCGAAGGAGATGCTGTTCAGCGACAAACAGGTCACCAGCTTCACGATCAGCACCTTCGATCCGGAGTTCTACTGCGAGGTCCGCAAGCACTACGGCTACGTCTGGTTCGAGATGCAGCACAGCACGATGTCGTGGGACAACATCGCCAAGATGATCGCAGCATGCCCGGGCCCTGACGGCGCCGCGCCGATGATCCGCATGCCCGATCAACTCGAGTCGAGCATCCAGAAGGCGACCGACCTGGGCGCGATCGGCCTGATCTTCCCGACCATGCGCGACGGCAACCAGGCGCTCGAAGCGGCCCGATACTCGCGGTTCCCACCGTTCGGCCGCCGCAGTTCGGGGTCGGGACAGGCTGGCTCGATATGGAGCGGCGTGCCCGGCGGCTACCAGAACACCTTCAACGACAACATGCTCGTCGTCGTGATGATCGAGACGCTCGACGGGATCATCAACGCGGACGAGATTGCGAACACCTTCGGGATCGACGTCGTCATCCAGGGCAACAACGACCTGTCGCGCTTCTCCGGGTGGGCGCAGACCGATCCGCGCTACCAGTCGCTGCTGTCGGTGAGCCGCAACGCGACGCTCCACGCCGGCAAGTTCTGGGGCAATGCCGGCGCGCAGTACCTCACGGGCAACCCGCTGAGCGCGGACGTGCGGTTCGTGCAGAACGGGCCGTCGATGGACGGCTGGACGCCGCCCGCTCGCGGCCGGAGCAACAGCACTGAGGAGCCGACGATCGGCGTGCCCGGCGGCCGCGGCCGTCGCGGAGGTGGCGGCGGCCGCTAGACATCTGCGTCCGCGGTGGAATTCGAGATCGGAGCAGCCTCGGGCTGGCGCTCACCCGCGGGCCTTTGCGCTCTTTGCGGTCTCTGCGTTCTCGTTCTGATCTCGCGCAAGCAATGACTCATCATTGTTCCGCACGTTCCCGACCCGAGACGACACCGGCCACACCTTCAGCCATTCGGCAGGACATGGCTTCATCAGGCCGTCCACATCGCCTTTGTTCAGCAGCATGGCACCAATCAGTGTCAGGCGGCGGCGCATGATATCGGGGATATTGATTTCCGACGTAGCTCCGCGCTGGAAAGCGATCGAGACATGCCGGCCGTCGTCGGCAAGACATTGGAGGTTTTGCGCGACATAATCGCCGCCCACCATGTCGAGCACCACGTTGACGCCCCGGCCGTCGGTGAACTCCTTCACCCGGTCGACGAAATCCATCGTCTTGTAGTTGATCGCGAAATCGGCGCCGAGCTCGAGCGCTTCGGCGCATTTCTCGTCGCTGCCGCAGGTGACGATGATCGTCAGACCGAACACGCGCGCAAGGCCGATCGCCATGGTGCCGATCCCGCTGGTCCCGCCATGCACCAGCACCGTTTCGCCCTCGCTGGCATAGCCGCGCTCGAACAGATTGCCCCACACGGTGAACAAAGTCTCCGGCAGCGCCGCCGCCTCGACCATCGTCAGCGCCTCGGGCACCGGCAGGCACTGGCCCCAGGGCGCCGCGACATATTCGGCATAGCCGCCGCCGGCGACCAGTGCGCACACCTTCTGGTGTAGTGCTTCCCGCGGCACGCCTTCGCCGAGTCCGACCACTTCGCCGGAAACTTCGAGCCCCAGGATCGTCGGCGCGCCGGGCGGCGGCGGGTAGAGCCCCTGGCGCTGCATCAGCTCGGGCCGATTGATCCCTGCTGCGGCAACCCGGATCAGCACTTCGCCCGCGCCGGGCTCGGGCGCCGGACGCTCGACGACACGCAACACTTCGGGCCCGCCAGGAGTCTCTGGATCGATCGCGCGCATCGTCGTGTGCCCCTCCCGCGCCGGACGACAGCGGGCATTCGCCTTATCCGCATCGACCGGCGCGCGGTCAACGTCTGTCCGTCGGTAAGCAGCTCAATTTGCGGCTGGGAAGTTCTTTCCAGCGGGCAGCACGCCTCACCGTTAAACTAGGTTTAGTCCCGGACCGGTGCCAGCCTTATTGACATCAAAGCCGCGTCGCGAGACGCTGCACTGCGATGGAACTCGACGAGAATCTCCCCCGCCGCAAGGACGACCTGCTCAGCCAGCTGGCGAAGCAGGATCTCGATCCTTTGTCGGTCGAGGAGCTGCACGAGCGCATTGCCGCGCTCGAAGCCGAGATACTGCGAACCCGTACACGTGCTGAACGGGCCGTTAACCATCGTGCAAGTGCCGACAGCTTATTCAAGCGATGAGCGTTGCACCGGAGAAGGGACGTAACGTCGCAAAACTCCGGTGTGGGGCCGAGACGCTTGATGCGAGGCCTACCCCTCCCGACATAATGGGAGATGGGCCGTGCGTCTTTTCGGTCCGACTGGAGTTATAGCCGAATGCCTAGTTTCGCCTCCGCTCTCGAATCCACTCTGCATAAGGCGCTGGAGGCTGCGTCCTCCCGTCGCCATGAATATGCGACGCTCGAGCATCTGCTGCTTGCGCTCGTCGACGACGAGCATGCGAGCAAGGTGATGAGCGCGTGCGGGGTGGATCTCGGCGACCTCAAGAACACTGTCGCGCATTATCTCGACACCGAGCTCGAAGCGTTGAAGGTCGAAAATGCGACCGATCCGTCGCCGACCAGCGGCTTCCAGCGCGTCGTCCAGCGCGCGATCCTCCACGTCCAGTCCTCGGGCCGCGACGAAGTGACCGGCGCCAACGTGCTTGTGGCCTTGTTCAGCGAACGCGAGAGCTACGCCGTCTATTTCCTGCAGCAGCAGGACATGAGCCGCCTCGATGCGGTCAGCTACATCAGCCACGGCGTCGGCAAGGGCGGCACGCCTACGGAGACTCGCGAAGTGAAGGGCGCCGAAGAAGAGAAATCGTCGAAGACCGAAAAGGCCAGCGGCAAGAACGAGTCTGCGCTCAAGCAGTTCTGCGTCGACCTCAACGAGAAGGCGAAGAACGGCAAGGTCGATCCGCTGATCGGCCGTTCGGCCGAAGTCGACCGCACGGTGCAGATCCTGTGCCGCCGCTCGAAGAACAACCCGCTCTATGTCGGTGATCCCGGCGTCGGCAAGACCGCGATCGCGGAGGGGCTGGCCCGGAAAATCATCGAAGGCGACGTGCCCGAAGTGCTGCTGCCGGCAGTGATCTATTCGCTCGACATGGGCGCGCTGCTCGCCGGCACGCGCTATCGCGGCGATTTCGAGGAGCGCTTGAAGCAGGTCGTCAACGAGCTCGAAAAGCTGCCGCACGCAGTGCTGTTCATCGATGAGATCCACACCGTGATCGGCGCGGGCGCGACCAGCGGCGGCGCGATGGACGCGTCGAACCTGCTCAAGCCGGCGCTGTCGGGCGGCACGATCCGCTGCATCGGATCGACCACCTACAAGGAATTCCGCAACCATTTCGAGAAGGACCGGGCGCTGCTTCGGCGCTTCCAGAAGATCGACGTCAACGAGCCGACGGTCGAGGACACGATCAAGATCCTCGCCGGGCTTCGTTCGGCGTTCGAGGAGCATCACCAGGTCAAGTATACGACCGATGCGATCAAGGCCGCCGTCGAGCTGTCGTCGCGCTACATCAACGACCGCAAGCTGCCCGACAAGGCGATCGACGTGATCGACGAAGTCGGCGCGATGCAGATGCTGGTGCCGCCCAGCCGCCGGAAAAAGACGATCACCGTCAAGGAGATCGAAGCGGTGATCGCAACCATGGCGCGCATCCCGCCGAAGAGCGTCTCGACCGACGACACCAAGGTGCTCGCCAATCTCGAGACCGATCTCAAGCGCGTCGTGTTCGGCCAGGACAAGGCGATCCAGGTGCTGTCGTCGGCGATCAAGCTCAGCCGTGCCGGCCTGCGCGATCCCGACAAGCCGATCGGCAATTATCTGTTCAGCGGGCCCACTGGCGTCGGCAAGACCGAAGTCGCGCGGCAAGTCGCGGAGATCATGGGAATTCCGCTCCAGCGCTTCGACATGTCCGAATATATGGAGCGCCACTCGGTCTCGCGGCTGATCGGCGCGCCCCCGGGCTATGTCGGCTATGATCAGGGTGGGTTGCTCACCGATGCGGTCGACCAGCAGCCGCACTGCGTGCTGCTGCTCGACGAGATCGAAAAGGCGCATCCCGACTTGTTCAATATCCTGTTGCAGGTGATGGACAACGGCAAGCTCACCGATCACCACGGCAAGACGGTCGATTTCAGGAACACCATCCTGATCATGACCACCAACGCCGGGGCGTCGGATATGGCGCGCGAATCGATCGGCTTCGGTGCCGCCAATCGCGAGGACATGCAGGAAGAGGCCGTGAAGAAGCTCTTCACGCCCGAATTCCGCAACCGCCTCGATGCGATCGTGCCGTTCGACTATCTGCCGACCGAAGTCGTTGCGCGCGTGGTCGAGAAGTTCATCCTCCAGCTCGAGCTGCAGCTGGCCGACCGCAACGTCCACATCAGCCTCGACGACGAGGCCAAGGCCTGGCTCACCGAGCGCGGGTACGACAAGCTCTATGGCGCGCGCCCGATGGGCCGCCTCATCCAGGAGAAGGTCAAGCAGCCGCTCGCAGAGGAGTTGCTATTCGGCAAGCTGGTGCACGGCGGCGAAGTCAATGTGAAGCTCAAGGACAATGCCCTGAGCTTCGCGATCACGCCCGCCGCGCCCAAGAAGCCGAAAAAGGGCAAGAAGGCCGAAGCCGAACAGGCCTGACGCCTTCGAGTGCAAATGCGATAGCCCCGGCCGAGCGATTGGCCGGGGTTTTTCGTTTCGCTTGCCCAGGTGCCGCGCCGAGGTTCCCGAGGACGGTGTCGGTATCGGCGAGTTCGGGCCAACGCGCGTCGCTCGCCTGGACCTCGCTCGCCGCCAGTACCGACAAGCCGGGAAACAGGCTCCGCACGTGAGTATCCAAGGGACGCAAAGTATCCAAGGGACGCAATACCGAATTCCCGCACACCCCGGTCATTGACACTGTGTTAGTGAAACAATACAGCTACGGGGAAATCCGGTCGCCTGGCGCATTGTCTCACACCACTGGCCAGCCGGCGACAATTAGGGGGAGAATGCCGTGATGGTGTACCGCGTGCTTGCCGCAGCCGCTTTGCTTGCGAGTCTCGGCGGAACGGCCTGCGCGCAGCCTGCCGCCCCCGTTGTTACCATCGACGGTGGCAAACTCGCGGGAACTGCCAAGCAGGGGATGGTCTCGTTCCTCGGAATTCCCTATGCGGCACCCCCCGTCGGCGATCTGCGCTGGCGGGCGCCGCAGCCGGTCAAACCCTGGCCGGGAACGCGCCCCGCCACCGAATTCGGTTTCGTCTGCCGCCAGACCGCCGATTGGGTAAAGCTGCCGCAGAGCGAGGATTGCCTGACGCTCAACGTTTGGGCGCCCGCCGTGAAGCACGCCAAACCCTATCCCGTGCTGGTGTACATCCATGGCGGCGCGCTCACCAGCGGTCATGGCAGCGAATGGGGTCCGGAAGCCGGCCGGAGCGTCGTGCAAAAGGGCGTGATCCTCGTCACGATCAACTATCGAATCGGCATCTTCGGCTTCTTCGCGCACCCCCAACTCGCCGCCGAGTCGCCCGACCAAGGTTCCGGCAACCAGGGCTTTCGCGACCAGATCGCCGCGCTGCGATGGGTCAAGCGCAACATCGCCGCGTTCGGCGGCGATCCGGGCCGCGTGACCATTGCCGGGGAGTCGGCCGGTGGATCCTCGGTAGCTGCGCTGACGATTTCGCCGATGGCCCAGGGTCTGTTCCAGCGCGCGATTGCCGAGAGCGGCGTGATCGGCGGGCTGGCCCCCAAGGCAGTCGCGGAAAAGTCGGCCGCGGAGCTCGGCGAGACGCTCAAGGCACCGCACATCGCCGATTTGCGCAAGCTGAGTGCCGACGAGTTGCTCAAGCAAAAATGGGAGGCGATACCCCCTCTGGACGGCGCGGTCTTCACCGAAACGCCGGCGCAAGCCTTTGCGGCGGGGCATCAGAACAAGGTGCCGCTGCTGCTCGGTTGGAATGCCGACGAAGGTCTGGATCTCGCCCCCGACATCTTCGGGACGCGCGATTTCACGGTCGCCAGTTACGAAAGCAGCCTGCACAAGATGTTCGGCCCGCAAGTTCCGCCCGAGGTGCTCGCGCTCTATCCGGCGAAGACCGACGCACAGGCGCTGACATCGGCGCAGCATCTGGTCAGCGACATGATCGGGCTCGAGCATTTCGGCTGGGCGGCACGGCAGCAGGCGACGCACACGCAACCGGTCTATCTCTATTTCTTCGTCCACTCGCCCGTCGAGCCGCCGGCCGGCCAGCCCTGCGGCTATGGTTGCAAGGCCGGCCACACCGCCGAGGTCCGCTTTGCCTATGGCCATTTGTGGCGCGAGCCCCGCGCGTGGAGCGCCGACGACCTCGCGCTGCAGGAACGGATGCTCGGCTATTGGACCAATTTCGCCAAGACCGGCAATCCCAATGGCGGGGGCGCCGCGGCGCGCGGATGGCCAGTATTCGACGGCACGCCCGACACGGTGCAAAGACTGGGCACTCCGACGGAAATCGCGCAGCGCGGAAAATTCCCCGATTTTAGGCCCTTTATTAGGATGTTGCCGCAATAGCCGGCGCTGCGCTGTGCCGCTTTCAGCACAGGGCGCTTAGCCGCCCGCGCGCGGTCTGAAGCATCGCCCGACTGATCGGGCGAAAGTTCTTGCCGCTGGAGGACGTGCTTCCCCTTTCTCAGCGGCCGCGCCGATACGCGCCCGCTCAAACTCGGTGCGATCGCACCGCCAGCGCCCGCGGCGCCAGCCGCCTGTTCCAGTCGCAGACACTCGCATCCACGCCGTCGCAGGGCGGGACGGTAAACGCGCGGATCCGGGCAAATCCCAACTTATATTTGGTCGCGGTTTGCTCCAAATCGGATGTTCCAGCCGATCGAAGAATCGGCGTGAGAAACACGGGTCGGGAGACGAGCGGAAATGCGCATTGAACTGCTGCTGTTGGGAGGCGTCCTCATCGCCGTCGCGAGCTTCGCCATATTGCTCGTTCGACGGTACGAAATGGCAGCACAGCTCCACGATCATCCGCTCCAGCCCCTCCACCGAATGGATCGCGATCGCTGAACGATCCCGCCGGCGGACGTACCGACCGACGGCTTGGATTGCGCTCCGGCCGCCCCACGAAAACGGGTACCGACGCGCGCGTCCTGGACATGCGAGCGACCGGCTCCGGCATCGTGGGCAGCAATTTCGACCATCATGCCGGACGTGGGTCCCATCGGCGCTAAGATAAGCCATTCTTCCGCCTTCTGAGCCTTATCCCGCTTGCGGAAGAAGGTCGGACGAGGGTCCATCTTCTTCGTCTTCGGAGAACCGAGAAGATGAAAGGAGAAGGACCGCCCCGCGATGGGTGAAAAACGCTTCGCGCTGTCCAGATCATGCCGGGACTACGGCGCCACTCCAACAAGTTCTTGGCCGGCTGCGCAGTATCAGAATCCTGGCTACCGGCCACGATCGATCTCGCTGGCCTAGCCCCAGGCCAGATTCGCGCACATGATTGCCGGAATAGCCTCGCCGACAACAGGGACACGCCCATGCTTATACGCATTCTGCCGCCCCTCGCACTGCTCGCGGTCGCCGCGCCCGTAAGCGCGCAAGTCATGAAGACCAATCCACCTGCCGTCGCCAAACCCCTCGGCGCCTATAGCCACGTAGCCGAGGTGCCATCGCGCGCGCGGCTGCTGTTCCTTGCGGGCCAGGTCGGCAATCGCCCGGATGGCAGCCTGCCGGCTTCGTTCGAGGACCAGGCGGTCCAGGCGTTCGAGAATATCCGGCTGATCCTCGCCGATCGCGGCGCCAGGCCCGAACATCTCGTCAAGCTGACGATCTATGTCGTCGGCAAGCCCGCCGACTGGAGCAAGGTGCGCGCGAAACGCGCCGAGATGTTCGCGGGTACCGAGCCGCCGCCGAGCACGCTCATCTATGTCTCGGCGCTTTCGACGCCGGAGCATCTGATCGAGGTTGATGCGGTGGCATTGGTGCCTGCGAACGCGAAATAGCGGCCACCAAAGCTGCCGACCGACATCGACCCATTGCAGACATTGCGTTATCCGCGGGCAACCGCATCTTGGGCGGAGAGGTGTTTGCGATGAGGGTCACCCGGATCGTTGCCAATCTCACCGCGCCGGACCCGATCGGCCTGGCGAAATTCTACGCCGAGGTTTTCGCGCTCGATCTACCCTTCGACATGGGCTGGATTGCGTTCTTGAGCGGAAAAACGACTCAAAAGATCGAGCTTCACACCGCCTCTCAGGGAGGCTCGGGGACAGAATTGCCCGTCATCTCGATCGGCGTGGACGACCTTGATGCTGCACAGGCTGCGGTTCGGGCTGCAGGAGCAGAAGTGGTTTACGGGCCGGTTTCGGAAGCATGGGGACTGCGCCGCTTCTTCTTTCGAGATCCCGCGGGCAATCTCGTGAACGTCGTCGACAGCTGATGAGCGGTTTCGATCGCAGCAGCCCACACGTCCGACGATTTGCCGCGCGGCGCTGATCGAGGCGGCGCGAAGGCCATTGGACTGAGCGTTTGCGTCCCCGACTTTCAGGCGTAGCGGGAAGCGGCCATGGTCACGGCGGTGATCGCGAGCAGAAGCGCTGCGCCGCGTTGGGCGAGGGCGACACGGCGTTGAACGCTCGGGCCATTGCTGCCAGCGGCGCGAAACTTCTGCAGCGCGCCGTCGCGCTCCAGGCACCAGCTTCCCCGCGGACCTGATGATCCTGGAGCGCACCGCCAATCCTGGGTGGAGCGAAAGGCCTAGATACGATTGCGAGAATGATTGCCAAACCAAGGCCCCGCCGCAGCTGCGACGGGGCCAGGTGGTCAATCCATGCAGCGGAGGCCGCCCCGCGCGGGGCGGAGCCTCCGTCAGTGAGTCTTCTTCTTTTTCTTCGCAGTGTCGCCGGCGGTGGCGTCGTCGTGCGCCGCCGGTGCAGTCGCGCCCGCGTCCGCCGCCGGGACATTGGCCGTGGCGTTCGCACTGGCGGGAGCGGCGCTCGCGTCGGTCGCAGCCGGCGGAGCGCTGGTGTCGGAAGCCGCTGCGGCCGGCGCAGGAGCGGCGGCGGGCGCCGGAGCCGTCTGCGCAAACGCGGCGGTCGAAGAGAGAGCGGTTAGGGCAAGATACGCTACAAGCTTCACGGTTTTTCCCTTCGGTCGTT